>Ga0207986_1000163_pt1 | contig 31954 bp, 32 predicted proteins | sample ETNtaG_26_FD_185764 | JGI IMG/M metagenome (GOLD analysis project Ga0207986, IMG submission 185764) | Marine microbial and viral communities from oxygen minimum zone, Eastern Pacific Ocean - ETNP201302SV89 (SPAdes) (version 2) | ecosystem: Environmental > Aquatic > Marine > Oceanic ... | reverse complement strand
CTGCTTCTTTGAGGATGGCGATGATCTGGTTATCTGTAAATTTTGATCGTTTCATGTAGGTTCTCCTGGTTAAACTATATTGGAAAATCCTACTTTTGAGCACCACTCTTTTTCGGGGGGATTACCATTCCTTCTCATCATCTATATATTTTCTCATTCTTATTAATCATAAATAAAAACTTCCTCTAAAGGGGCTTTGAATTCATTAGAAATTTTAAATGCAACTTCTAGGGAGGGAGAGTATTTATCTTTTTCAATGGCAATTATTGTCTGACGAGTAACCCCAACCTTCTCTGCTAAAGTTTGTTGAGACATCTCCCCTGCCTCAAACCTCAGCTTTCTAATGTTGTTACTTATTTTCTTCGACAACTTAGAATCCTTTTCGATAGTAATACAGTTGAGCTACAAAATTAGTAACCTCTGCTAAAACAAAGAACAAAAGTAACAAATGGAACATGCCATAAGGGGTAGTTAAAACAGGGAGATGATCAAACCGAGCATCTAACAAAATCTGCACCATTAAAAACCAAATGCAAGCAGATAAGAACCAATAACCGTATCTATATGAAATCTTCTCAATAAGTTTGTCTCGTTCATCTTCTAATTGAGATTTATTCTTTAAAGCTAGAAATCCTTGAATGATACTCTCTAAAACAGCAACCCAAACAACAAGAATAATGATTTCAACAAATCCAGGTAGTTCTGGGTTTAACGACAGGTTTGAAAAAGCACCATATAAATACCATCCAAATATCAGCAAGGTAACTACGAGAGAGACGATCAAACCTTTTTCTTTATATGAAAAATCCATAAAATTTCCTATGTATAATTATTTTTACATAATGTATAATAATTTTTACATACAATCAAACAATAATTATTCGTTACTTACGGTTAGCAATAGTTGTCGTAGTGTGTCGTAAAGTGTGTTGTAAAATTATTAAGAGCGAATAAAAACAAGTACTTACGAAATGTGTGTCGTGAGTGTGTTGTGAATAAAGTCAGTGTTTATAAGGGTTTCAGGGGATAAGACTACTCCCACTCAATAGTTTCACTTTCACAAACCCTTATGTAGCAAGAGTTTGCGAGGGGCAAAACTGACTTTACAAGTAGGTTACAAGTTTTCTGTTTCATCTCTGCCTGTACTCAGTTCGTAAATACCTAAGATTTTCAGTAGTTTCGCAGTGGTGGGACTTGTAAACAATACAAGTGCTTCTCACCCACACCAAGTGCTATGGTGTTGCTAACGGAAACCGCCCTTTTTCAACTGCTTCAATGTTTGCCTTTGCTTTAGCAATCATTCTGCTTGCCTTCACATTCAAGTAGTTCTTCGTTGCTATGCGTTTCTTACCATCTACAATTTGATATTATCGGGGCTCCAGAAAAAACTAGAGTAAAGGAATGAGTGTAGCTATGAGTAAATCGATTTTTACAAAAGACGGTACAGCCCAGGGAGTGGCCAAACAACGTTTGATTGAAACACTAGCTAGATCTGATGAACGCATCATAAACGATCCTTACGCCGATAGGTTTGTAATAGGTGCTAGCTTTATCAAACTGATGGGACATAAGTTAAGCGTCTGGTTGACTCGAAAGGTCGCGCCTGGTTTACACGAACATCTAATTTCGCGTACGCGCTTCATCGATGATCTGATTAAAAAAAATGCTACTAGTGGGGCAGAGCAATACGTCATTCTGGGAGCGGGATATGACTCGCGGGCTCATCGGCTTGAACTTCCGTCTTCACTAAGAATTTTTGAAGTAGATCAGCCTGAAGTTCAGGCTAGAAAGCGCTCTAAACTTCCCAAAGAATTACCCAATTCAGAAAATGTCACTTATGTGACTGTTGATTTCACTCACCAGTCGTTAACTAAACAACTTATGGCTGCAGGTTTCGATCAAAGCAAGTCCACCGTCTTTACTCTCGAAGGCGTCTCGCAGTACATCACTAAAGAGGCTGTCAGTTCAACGATCAAAGAACTGGCTACGCTTACTCAAAAAGCCAGTTCAATTTTTTTTATATCTTACGTCGATGAACTTCTAGATAAAGATCCTGAGGCTTGCTTTGGTAAGGGTTATCCAAAAGCTGCAAAACGAGCTGAAACAATAAAATACTTATCAGCGAAAGCGGGGGGGGAGCCTTGGATATCATTCTACACGGCTGAAGAAATAGAAAGCGTACTTTCGCAAAATGGTTTTTCAATAGAAGAAAACGTGACTTTGGAGGACCTCAACTCTGTGTACTTTACCCCTGTCGGTAGAACCCTTCCTGAAAATCAAATATTTAAGCTCGAACATTTTGTGACAGCGAAATCTTAGAATTGATGGAGCTTCACGCCGCCAAGTTTTTATTTCGTCTCTGACTGTGTTCTTTCCCTAAAACCCTAATTTTACAGTCCCTATCACTACTCCCGCTCAATAGTAGCCTAATTTGAAACCTTTATAGATATTGGGTTTCAGAGGCATTTTTAACTTTGTAACTTTTTTGTAACTCTTTTCCATTCATAAGTAATATCGGCAAGCTGTTCTTTGCTACTCGCCCAGGCATTGCCTTCTACACCAGCAAACCCGACTCTTGCGATTACGAAATCATGAAATTCATAAAATTGTTGAACTCCTTTATTCAATTGAAAAGTGCTCAATGTTAAAAACTCTTCTTCCGCTTTAGCTTGGTTTATAAAACGAGAACCCAATCCTTTTCTTTGATACTCAACGTGGATAAAGAGATCTTTTATTGTGCTTTCTTCTTTTGCCATAAAGCCAACAATCTTTTTTTTCTAATGCAACTCTTATAATTTTAGGATTATAGGTTTGAAGATAAGCTAGATGTTCCTTTACCACTTCCTCTCTAGTGTCTTCTTCTATGCCCATAGCTTGGGCAAAAGATTTACGCCATAGCTGAACTAGCTCAAGCCCATATTCTTTTCTAAAATCAGCAAAGGCAATTTCTTCTTTCATTCCCACTCAATAGGTAATACCCTCTAAAACCCTTGTTATAAAGGCATCTAAAAAAAGTTTGTATCTACTTTGTATCAATTTTTTATTCATCATCCACTTTTTTATTTTTGTAAATAGTTCTCAATACATCTTGATAAAGAAGTCCAAAGTCACCAAATGATTCTGTTCTGATATTAGCATTAATACTGATTACGATTTCAAGATCTGGAAACACCAATAACCAGCTTTGTGCTCCTCTTGAAACACCACCATGATGGGCACTCTTTACCTTACCTAGACCTTCAAGTTCCAACTCACTGTATCTCCAACCTAAAGCATAGTTTTGTATATTAACTTCACCGTTATTGAGAGATTGTGGTGTCCAAAAATCTTTCATTGTTTCACTATCTATATAACTGCTATTCATGGTTGCTATTCCCATAAGCACCATATCTGATGATGTTGAAGCAAACCCCCCGCCTGGCAATCTATGCGATAAGTCGACGGGACGCCATTCTTTTACTTGACGTATGCCATCTTTATTTCTATTCAAATAGGATGTAGCAATGTCATTTGATCCATCACTTTTAGTGGGCGAAACAATAGTTGAAGTCATGAAATTTGGGGTTAGCACTTCATCTTGAACTACTTGAAAATAGGGCTTGTCTGTTACTGCACTGATAACTGCTCCTAATAATATGGTTCCTTGAGAAGAGTACTTGTTTGATATAAACCCCAGTAGTCTTTTTCCACTCCTTGTTGAGCATAATGCGAAAGACCCGACATATGTGATGCCAACATTCGAGGTGTAATTTCAGCCCACTGTTCATTCGGCATGGTCTCCAAATAAACATCAAGGGTCTCATCGAGATCAATAAGCCCATCTTCAACAAGACGAGCAAGTGCTAAACCAGTTATAGATTTTGATGTACTTCCTATTCTGTAGATTGTCTGGGGGGTTGCTTTAATATTATTTTTTACGTTTGACCATCCCACCGCACCCGACCAAACTAATTCGCCATCTACTCCAACAGCGACTGAATACGAAGCAGCTCCAAGGGAAGAACGATATTTTTCCATGGATGATAAAATCTGGTTAGCGGCGTCACGGTAATGAGAGTTGTATAACTGTTCCGTTACTGGTGCGTTAGATGGAACATTTGACCAACCGAAAGGAGATAATGGGACTTGGCCCATGTGACCCAAATAATCATATACTGGTTTAAAGAAATAGATAAAGATGATTGCGAAAAAGAAAAATAAAAGTTTTATTTTATGAATTGTTATAACCTTTTTCAGGGGCATTAACTTAAGTTATTGAATTTATTCACTTTATTCCCACTCGTTATTAGTGTTGTAAAAAACCTCGTAAGAACAAAGGTTTACAAGGGGCATTTTATAATTTGTAACTACTTTGTAACTCTTGCTTATTTTTTTACTTTCATAACTTCTCAAAATCCTTGTAATATCAACACTTTAGCAGATACTGAGTTACAAACAATATAACTCTCACTGAGTATCTTTTGGATGACTGTCTCTTCCATCTAAGTACTCGATATTCAAATAATCTTCAATTTTGATACCTTCAACACAAGCAATGTTGAAGCCATATTCTGATGGAACTGAACGCCTCTGATGATGAGTGTAAATACCGCATATTGAATCGCCCCCAATTCTCTAGACACTCGACAGCCGCTTTTCGTACTGCTCTTCATACTCTACCGGCGATAGCTGGTTATTGAAACCATGCCGCCGCCGAGCGTTGTAAAACATCTCTATATAATCGAACACATCACTGCGTGCTTCTTCCCGAGTTGCGTAGACATGACGCCGAACTCGCTCTCGCTTCAGTAGTTGGAAGAAGCTCTCGGCAACCGCATTGTCGTGGCAGTTTCCTCGTCGGCTCATGCTCCCTTCCAGGCCATGTTCCCGTAGGAAACCCTGCCAGTCGTAACTGGTGTACTGGCTACCTTGGTCTGAATGCACCATCACTTGTGTTTTGGGGTTTCGCCGCCATACCGCCATCAACAGCGCATCCAGTACCAGTTCCTTGGTGATCCTGGACTTCATGGACCAGCCAATCACACGCCGGGAGAACAGGTCTACGACCACAGCTAGATACAGCCAACCCTCATGGGTGCGGATGTGCGTGATATCTGTCACCCACGCTTCATTCGGTGTGGCTGTATTGAACTGACGTTGCAACCTGTTTGGAACAACAACATTGGGTGGGCCACTTCGATGTCGTGGTCGCCGATAGCCTACTTGAGCTCTGAGTCCTGCTATACGCATCAAACGATAAACCCGGTTCTCACCACAACCTTCCCCCAGCTCTCGCAGATCGCTATAGACCTTGCGGTAACCATAGACGCCACCGCTCTCCAGCCAGAACTGCTTGATGAGCCCGGTAAGCCGTGTATCTGCAATGTCCCGCTTGGATCGCGACTGACGCAGCTAGGCGTAATATCCACTGGGGTGCACGTCGAACAAATCACAGAGTCGGCGAATAGATGATGTCGCGCTCTCTGCCCTGATAAAGGCGTACCTCACTCGGACTGATTGGCGAAGTACACCGCGGCTTTTTTTAGGAGATCACGCTCCTCTGTGGTGCGTTTGAGTTCCTTCTTCAATCGTCGAATCTCGGCCTGATCGTCAGACTTGGCTATGTGCTCCCTGGAATCGGGGCCGAACTTGCTTATCCAAGCATACAGACTGTGGGTTGTCATACCGAGCCTGCCAGCCACATCGGCAACGCTGTGGCCAGCATCTACTACTTGTTTAACAGCTTCTATCTTAAACTCGTCTGGATATCGCTTCTTGCTCATGTTCACCTCTCTCATAGTCATTTTGTATGACTGAAAGGTGTCTAGCAAACTGGGGGCGATTCAGACATTATCCATCCAACAACCTTTACCATCCATGGAAACCTGAATGCCCTGCTTTTCCAATTCGTTCACCCAGGCCGCACTGGTAAACTGGCTGCCCTGGTCAGTATTGAAAATCTCCGGCTTGCCATATTTTCTCATCGCTTCCTCTAGTGCCTCCAGACAAAAACTGGTGTCCTGGGTCGTCGAGACACGCCAGGAAAGAACCTGCCTTGTATGCCAATCCATAATGGCAACCAGGTAGACAAATCCATGAGCTAGCGGAATAAACGTAACATCTGTACACCAGACCTGGTTCGCCCGGGTCACGCTGAGGTTGCGTAGTAAATACGGATACACCGGATGGCCAGGATGACGACAGCTTGTATGCGGCCCTGGACATATAGCCGTCAGGCCCATTTGGCGCATCAACCGCCTGATCCTCTTCCTGCCCACACAATAGCCCTGGCGTTTCAAATACCGGGTCATCTGCCTGGAACCATACCATGGACATTTGAGGTACTGCTCGTCAATCATCCGCATCAGTGCCAGATTCAAAGCAGACTCGCCTACTGGGTTGTAATACAAGCCGCTACGACTGATGTGTAATAGCCGGCACTGCCTGGTCATGCTGAGATCCTTATGTTGAGCATCAATCATTTCTCGCCTTCGTACCACACTCATTGATCGAAGGCTCTGGCTAAAAAATCACGCTCTACAACCAGTTCGCCAACCTTGGCTCGTAGGGTCTTGATCTCGTCCTCTGGGCCGGGTCCCTTTTTCTTGCCTTTCCTGTTAAACGAGTCTTTCATCCCATCTACTGCTTCTCGCTTCCACTTGGTAATCATATTGGGATGCACGCTATATTTCTGGGCCAGCTCCGCGATCGTGCCTTCACCGCGGATCGCTGCAAGTGCCACCCGTGTTTTTAGTTCAGGTGAGTACTGTTTTCTCTTCGTCATCTTGTAGGTTCCTATTCAATGGAATACACCTTAACCTACTGTCCAATTTTTTGGGGCCACTTCTCTGCGACTCGCCGGGTTCTGTGTCAATCAATAACCGGTTCGGCCCGGGCAAGAAATATCCAGACAATGGCGCCGAGAATGTTCAGTACTGCCGCAAGCGCCAGCGCTGAGGAATAGCTTCCTGTCATATCAACCAGCCACCCGGTGATTACGATGCCGATGATGCCTGGCAGGGTAGCAACGGTATTGCTTATACCGGCGAGGATGCCGGCGTATTTCGGGGCGATCTCCAGCGTATTGGGGGCGAAGCCGGAATAGGTGAAGGCCAGCATTCCCAAGGCGGCACACATCAGCAGCATGGCCTCCGGGGCGCTGTCTGCCTGACTGGTCAACAGCAGAGACAGTGCAGCGCCGAGTAGGCCCACCGTTTGCATACTCTTGCGTACAACAATAAGACTAACCCCCTTGTTCAGTAGCGTATCCGCGATCCACCCGGCTACGTTCATCATCACGAAAGAGGTCAGCCAGGGGGCTGCCGAATAAACGCCCGCAGCAGTGATGCTGACACCATGCACATCGCGAAAATAACTGGGCAGCCAGGACATCAGCATGTAGCTGGACCAGTTGACGCAGAAATGATTGACAACCAGAGCCACGATAGCGGATTGCGTCACTAGTTTTTTCCAGGGCACCTGAAAATGCTGACCTTTAACCGGTTGCTGGTTTTGCAACAGCTCGAGTTCGCTCGGGCTGATGTGAGGATGATCGCCCGGATTTTCATAGGCTTTCAAAACCCATACCACTGCCCAGATAAACCCGACCGCTCCGAACAGGTAGAATGATGCGGGCCAGCCCATGTTTTCAACGATCCAGCCACTGGAGAAAAGTGCACATACGACGCCAAGCGGGGCACCGCTGAGCAGCAGGGTCACGGTCCTGGATCTTTCTCTTTCAGGGACCCATTTGGCAAAAAGAGCGTAGACTGCGGGAAAGGTCGCCGCTTCCCCAAACCCCATGGCAATGCGGACAACAATCAACATCGAGAAAGTCAGCATCGCGGCGGGAGGCGTCAATATTGTAAATACAGACCACCAGATCACTGCGACACCAAGTACCAGTTTGCCGCCAATGCGGTGGGCCAGCCACCCTCCCGCGACCTGCATGCCCAGGTAGCCTACGAAGAATGAGGATAATACAAAACCCTTGACCGTATCTGTCCAGCCGAACGCGTCCTGCATGGCAATGGCGGCCACCGAGATATTAATCCGGTCGATGTAACAGATAAAGGCAGCGCAGAAACAGAGCGCGACAAGGGTGTAGCGCTTTGGCCGGTAGTTGTCATGGTTGCTTGTCATTGTGAAAGTCTTGCCCTTGGCTCGTGTCCGCCAGCGGGATGCGGTTCATTTCCGCCGCGCTGTGAAGATAAAGTATTCGCTCATGGCTTTGCAATGGCGGGCAGGCACCCAGGGCACGCCAGCGGCTTGTTCCGGTGACGTATAGCCGTCCGCAGTATTTCTTACGTGTCCTGTTGCCAGGTTAGCGACCGCTTTTCTCTTTTGACGTTGACTTCGGCGCATTTTTCTTGAGGATATAGAACGATCGTTCGATCAAATATATCAATCCGGATATTATTGTCAAGTATTTGTTGCGAATTCCGGCTTCTGTCCCTCTGGGCCCGCGGCTAACAAGCCGTCAGATCGGAACGCTGATAAGTCAACTGAACTCATCAAAGGTATCCGGTTGGAGTACCAGGGGTTGACAGAACGATTGTTCCAGTGCTTCAATACCTAGAACGTTTGTTCTAGGTGCTTTAACACCGTGGCTGGTGAAAGCATCGAGGGCATCGAAAAATGGCAGCGTGGCTAGAACATACTATTCGCGATTGCACGATAAGCGATTGATTTTACGAATGAAACTGGCGAAATCCATGACCCGTTATGAAGAGTTGCTCGAAGTGGCAGTCGATTTGTTTGCAGCAAACGGTTATGCCGGCACCTCGATTCGCGATATAGCCAATACGACCGGGCATAGCGTGTCGAATGTCTACCATTATTTTGAAAACAAGGAAGCGCTGTGGTTGGCAATTCTCGAATACTCGGTCAAAGGGCTTCCCGAAGAACTGAGAGAGGCGGCGAGTATCGAAGGGCCTCCACTGATGCGATTCGGCGAGCTGGTAAGAGCCCACCTGGAAGCGTCGAACAGACATCACAGAGAGATAAGAATATTTTTTATCGAGGAAGAGCGTCTTTCTGCCAAAGGTAAACGGATTAACATGCAGACTCAGAAAGCGATTTTTGATGTTTACATGGAGCAACTCTCATTATTAGAGACGGCAGGTGTGATTCAGGGTAGAAGCCTGCGTGTGCTCGCATTCAATGTGCTTGGCAATATCAACTGGTACCTGCGCTGGCATAACAGGGTCCCCGACATGACGACCAGGGACATACACAGCGAGATCATCGGGTATGTCCTGGGCGGTATTGCCGGCCAGCTACCTGAAGGAACAATGTAATGAACGTTATTTCGCGACTTTCTGTAAGGTCGTCAGCGGATGGTGAGAGCTAACTATGGGCTGCACGATAGATATCGATACCGGGGGCACATTTACGGACGGATTCTTCACGCGGGGAAACGAACTGAGGACCGTAAAGGTTTCCACCACTCCGCATGACCTGACGGTCTGTTTTCTTGAGTGCATAGAGGCCGGAGCGCAGGAGATGGGCATGACGGCCCAGGATCTGCTGTACGGCGCCGAGATTGTTCGATTCTCAAATACGATAGGCACTAACACCATTATCCAACGTGATGGCTCCAAGGTTGGTCTTATCGTAACCAAGGGGACCGAAGCGCTGCTCTCGGGTGCATCAGCAGAAGGAGGCGAATCACTGTTACAGCACAACATGGTGATCGGAATAGACGAGTCGACAGCCGTGGGCGGGGGCGTGGCGAAATCTCCTGACGCCGAGCCGGTACTGAGTGCCGCGCAGGCGTTGATAGACCAGGGAGCGCGATGCCTTGTGGTCGCACTGGCGAATGCAGAGGATAACCCGGCCAACGAGCAGGCCGTGAGACGAATCATCAAGAACGAGTACCGGCGCGATTACCTGGGTTCCGTATCGGTGTTTCTTGCCTCGGATATTTCAACGCGTACGGGTCTGCTGCAACGCGCGAACACTGCGGTGTTGAATGCCTACATTCATGCGAAGCTGGCGCGTCTTCTGTACAAGGCGGGAGAGGACCTGAGGCAGCATGACTACCGGGCAACCTTATTCATCGATCACAACAACGGCGCTGTCGCCCGGGTTGCCAAGACCAGAGCGATTAACACCTACAATTCCGGGCCGGCCGCCGGGTTGCTCGGTGCGCGCGAAATCGGGGCGACTTATGGGCTGGACAATATTATCTCGACCGACATGGGGGGGACCTCGTTTGACATCGGGTACGTCACAGACGGCAAACCAAGCTATTCCCTGGAGCCCGATATTGAAGGCTTCCTCTGTAATCTGCCTATGCTTTCCATCCGGGCGCTGGGGCTGGGGGGAGGCTCCATCGCTGCAGTCGAAGGCGGTGGCGTCAAGGTAGGTCCGCAGTCCGCCGGGGCATTGCCCGGTCCTGCGGCGTTCAATCTTGGTGGTACGCAGCCGACGCTGACCGATGCCAACCTGGTACTGGGCGTGCTCGATCCAGGTTTCTTCCTCGGCGGCAGTATGCCGTTACACGTCGACCGGGCCAGGTCTGTCATTGAGGAAGTCATTGCCAGTCCCCTGGATCTGTCAGTGGAACAGGCCGCCTGGCTGATCAAGCAGCGGGTGGATAAGGACCTGGGTGCTGAACTCAGCGACACCGCGAGCAATTTCAGCAACGGCTCGGAACCCGTAATTGTTGCTTATGGAGGTGCCGGTGGAATGCACGCCTGCGATATGGCCCGGGCCGCCGGAATACGAAAGATCATTATGACCCCATTTTCGGCCGTTTTTTCAGCCTACTCGTCGTCCTTAATGGACGTAGGGCACCTGTATTATCGTCGCATCGACAGCCCCTTCGACGAATCGCTGGATACGGACAGGCTTGAACGCGCCGTTGCTGAGATGCGCGCTGAAGCCGAGCGCGACATGCGAGGAGAAGGCTTCGCCGATGCCAAGCTGGATTACTCGTTACAACTGTTCGTAAAGGATGGCGACGGGGAACGGGAAGTCAGACTGGATGCGCAGATCGACTTTTATCAGCAGCAAGACCAATTTAACGGTCTGGTCCGGCAGGCAGAACAAGCTGTTTCTGGCTCAGGGAGTCAATCCGGCTGCGTACTGTCGTCGGTTGCCTGTATGGTCACGGCCGCCATGGAGGGTTACCAGTCCGCTGGGCTGGAAACAACGCAATCTGATCCGGCAGCAGCTATCAAGTCACATAGACGCTTGTTCACCGGCACGGAAAGCAGTGAAGTCCCTGTCTACAGTCGTGACCTCCTCGGATGTGGCAACCAGGTGACCGGTCCGGCGCTGGTCGAATCCGATCAGACCACCTTGCTTCTAAGTTCGAACTGGCGCATGACGATCGATGAGTTCGACAATGCCGTTATGACGGAGACATGAGGCATGGGAAAAGTGCGGATCACGGAGTATCTGGAGATCGATTGCGACACGGAAAAGTGGTGTTGTAATCGGTGCGGACAGGAAATTTATGATGCCAGGGACAACTACAAGAAGGGCTGTTTAATCCATGAAAGACCCCTGGAGCAGGTCCATCCCGCGGTGGCGGCGGATGCCGATTTCAACTTCACTCCCAACAGCGATTTCTGTCGACTGATTGAATTCTATTGCCCTGGTTGCGGCATCCAGATTGAAAACGAATATCTTCCGCCCGGACACCCGATTACACACGAGTTGGAACTCGATATAGACGCTTTGAAGGCACGTCAGGCGAACAGACGGGCCAGCTGAACATGCGATCGGTAATGGATACCTTTTTGAACAATGAGCCAGGCGAACGTGTTGCATTGGTACCGCTAATGGAGCCACTGGCTGCACGCGTGGGCGGCATGAGTTACCAGGCCATGAGCGGTGATCCAGGTCAATGGAGCGCCAACCTGGCGAAAGTAGGCCAATTGCTCGAGGCAGACGCGCTCGTGCTCGGCTTTGATCATACCTTGCTGGCGGAGGCCTGCGGCGTCCAGGTTCAGTGGCGTGAGGGTAGGCCACTTGTCGCGGCAACCGGAGTTCTGCGACCGGCGGCGGATGTGCTCACCGGGCGCCTGGCTGTGGTTCTTGAAACGCTGGATCGACTCTGTCAGACGGTTCGCAACGACTTCTGTTGTGTCGCTGCCATGTCCGGCCCCTTCACGCTGGCCGCCGACCTGGGTCTGAGCGCCGGGGAGGTCGGTGAATTGAAGCCGGTTATGGTGGAAATTGCCCGAGCCCTGTGTGACAAGAGGCCCGATCTCCTGTTGTTACGGGAGGGGCCGGCCATTTGTGAAGGCGATATAGGAATGACGCAGCGCAAGGCATTCAATACCTTATGCAATGTTGCCAGGTACTTCAATATACCGACCGCCCTGTACGTGGAAGGCTATACGCGGAATACGCTTGCCGGTATCGACAAACTGAAGATGGATTTCTATTTCTTTGGCGAGGCCGCAGAAGGCGCACTCCCCGAGCCTGGGTGGTTCTTGCCGTTGGCGGAGCGTGTCAGGGGGATTGGAGTTGCCCTGCCTTTCGATAATGAGTCAGAAGCCATGAAATTGGCTGAAGACTGCTCAAAAATCCTGGCCGGCAGAAATGTTCTGTTCACCAGCGCGGGGGAGCTTGCTCATGACACGGACCTGGACGTGGCGCGAAAAATTACGGTTGGGCTGAAGTCCCTTTGTTGGCGGAGTCAGTAATGATGGGCAATGATGGCATGCAATTCACAGTTGGAATCGATGTAGGGGGCACGTTTACTGATTTCTATTGTGCCGCGGAGGGCGTGGCAGTGACTACCAAGACTCCCACTACACACTACGACCTGTCTGTAGGTTTTATGCAGGGCATGCGCCAGCTGGCGCAGGAATACGCAGTACCTTTCGAGGCTTTTCTGAGCGACATCAGCTCACTGCGCTATTCAACCACGGTGGGCACCAATGCGCTGATCGAGCGCAATGGGCCTAAGCTGGGCCTGTTCACGACGGCCGGATTCGAGGATACGATTTTCATTGGGCGCGCCCGCAGCTGGGCCGATGGATTGAGTCTGCAACAATGTCGGGACCAGGCCCGCATCCAGAAGCCCGAGCCGCTCATTGAGCCGGAAATGGTGGTCGGCGTCCGGGAGCGTGTCGATTACAGCGGCAAGGTGATTACGCCCTTGCAGCGGCAAGAGGTGCTGGATAAATTGCAGGAGCTGGTGGACAAGGGGGCGCAGGGGTTTGTTGTCTCGCTGCTCTGGTCGTTTATCAACCCCCAGCACGAGCTGATGGTCAGGGAAATCATCGAAGAGGAATATCCAGAGGACTACCTCGGTTCCATGCCGGTGATACTGTCATCGGCGGTTTCACCCAAGGCTGGCGAGTACACACGAACTATGACGGCCGTTGTAAATTCTTATATTCACGGCGTGATGAGTGAAGAAATCAATGCGTTGGCGAACGAGTTACGAGACAACGGTTATACGCGTCCTCTGACGCTTGTGCACAACACCGGTGGCACCAAGAAGGCCTCGCGCACGCGCGCCGTTCTCACCCACAACGCGGGACCGGTAGCTGGCCTGCACGGGGCAGCCACGCTGGGTAAACTCAATGAAGAGCACAACATTATTTTCAGCGACATGGGTGGAACCTCATTTGACATTGGCCTGATAGAAAAGGGTGAGATCAGGACCCACGACTTCATTCCGGTTATTGATCGCTGGCGAACCAATATTCCGGCAATTGAGGTCAAGTCAATTGGTGCCGGAGGCGGATCCATAGCCTGGATTAATGAACTGATGGACAATGCCATGGAGGTCGGTCCGCGGTCAGCAGGCGCCATGCCCGGGCCAGCCTGCTATGACCAGGGTGGGCAGGAGCCGACGGTTACAGATGCGGATCTGTTACTGGGAATCTATAACCCGGAGAACTATCTTGGCGGCGAGATGCTGCTCGATATCGATCTCGCCCGCGATGTCATTGCCGAGAAAATCGCCGGACCACTCGGTATCGAACCAGTCGAAGCCGCATACCGTATTCGCCGGCTGGTGGATGCACGCATGGGTCAGGAGGTGTTCAACGAAGTGGCGTTGAAAGGGCATGACCCGCGCAATTTCGTGCTGTTGGCCTGTGGTGGCGCGGGAGGAGCGCACGCCTGTGGTTATTCGCCCTATATCGGCACGCAAAGGATACTGGTGCCGGGGCAGTCTTCGGTGTTCGGTGCCTTCGGTGCCTCGACGATGCAGATAAAGGAAGTGTGGGAACGCTCGCGGGCAATCAAGATGTTTGACTGGGGTGAGCAGAGGTTTCTGCAGGATCTCGACATCTTTAACAACCTGGTCGCTGCGTTGAAGGATTCGGCGATCCGCGACCTGAGACTCGAGGGTTATGCTGAAGAGCAGATAAGTTTCAAACTTGAGCTGGATATGCGTTATGGCAGCCAGTACAAACTGACCAGCGTTGAAAGTGCCGGTCTGTTTCTGAATAATTCGGGTGACGTCGAAGCTCTTTGTGATTCTTTTACAGATCGCTATGCGCAGATCTACTCTCCCGAGGCAACATTCCCCAGCGGCGGTATCAACGTTGAGACGTTTTTTCTGACCGCCTCGATTATCAAACCAGCGCTTGCGCTGCAGACCACCGAGCCGGCCGGAGCACAGCCCGACAGTGCTGCGCTCCGCTGCCACAGACCGGTGTACTGGGATCCGCAACAGGGATTTGTCGATACGCCGATCTATGAGTTCTCATTGCTGCGATCCGGCAACCAGATTCACGGCCCCGCCATAGTTGAGGCGGCGCAGACCACTTATGTGATTGCGCCGGGGTGGAAGTTCACTGCTGACAAATGGGGAAGCGCAATGATCGAGTCGCTCACCGCAAAGGGGGTTAACTGACATGGCTGCTACCAGTTATGACCGCGACATGGATGTTGTGCAGAGATTACGCCCCGAACCGGTTACCGATCGAGAACAGGCTGCGCAGGAATTGCTGAAGGATATCGACTTCGATATCTTCAAGCACAAGATGCACATGATTGCCCTTGAGGGCAAGGAAACGACAATGAAACTCGGGGCCTCCACCGCCATGCGCTTCGGGGATGTCGCTTTCGGTATCTTTACCGCCCAGGGCGACCTGTCCGTGTGTGCAACCGGGATCTACCACCATGCGGTGCTGGGCCAGATACCGATCAAGTACGTCGTCAAGCATTGGGTGGATGAAGCCTCGGTAGGTGTGTGCGAGGGTGACAGCTTTTTCTATAACGACCCGTTCTACGCCGGTGTACACAACGCGGATATGGGGCTTGCGGTACCGGTGTTTCACGAAGATGAACTGGTGTGCTTTGTCGGTGCTGCCGTACATACCGGTGAGGCCGGGGGAACAGAACCCGGTGGAGTCATTACTTCTGCCAGGAGCAAGTACGACGAGGGCATGCTGATACCGCCAATCAAGATTGGCGAGGATTTTCGACTCAAAGAAGACCTGCTCACCATGATGGCGGCAATGACGCGCGATCAACGAACCATGATCCTGGACATCAAAGCACGCCTGGCCGCTGTTCGAATCGCCGAAAGGCGAATTCAGGAAGTCATTGCGGACAAAGGTGTCGATTTCTTAGTCGGTGGCCTGCGCAGAATTCTGACAGTGACGGGAGAGGCAGCGAAAAAGAAGGTGGCCGAACTCAACGACGGGACTTTTCGCCAGCCCAGGTTCATGGACTCTCTTGGCACGGCGCCGGGCCTGACCAAGGTCAACCTGACAATAATAAAGAAAGGCGAGCGTGTACTGCTGGATTTCAGCAATAGCTCGCCGATGGCCATGGACCGTCCGATCAATACCTATTTTCAGGGCCTGATCGGTTTGACCATGGTGTACTTCTGCGGCTGGCTGTTTCACGACCTGCCAGCCAACAACGGCTTGCTGGAAACACTCGAGTGGAAATTCCCCGACAACAGCCTGGTCAATTCAAAAGGGGATGCGCCGACCTCGCTGGCGCCGTCAACACAAATCTGCTTTTCGCAAGGTATGTTTCTGTGCGGCGCGCGTATGACTTACAGCCACGATCCGTCACGGGCTGTTGCCGCCTGGTTCAGTGGTTTCGCGATACCGAATTTCGGCGGCCTGAACCAGAAGGGTGAACCGATTGCCGATATCACGCCGGAGATCAATGCAACGGGTTGCGGCGCGCGCCACGACTGCGATGGGGTTGATGCCGCTGGTGCTTTCTTCGCTACCATGAGCGACTGCGGTGATATCGAAACGACTGAGGAAGACCGGCCTTTCGTTTATACGTTTCGCAACCTGTTCAACAATTCCTACGGCCACGGTAAGTACCGTGGAGGCGCCGGACTCGGTTTTGGCCTAGTTGTGCACGATACGCCGATGCTGGTCATGGGGGCCATGGGCGGAGGGTCCCGCTTCCCGACAACGCTCGGGCTTTTTGGCGGTAACGCCGTGCCGCCGACCTTTGTGCAGTATGTGCACGAGAGCAACATGACTGCACTGATGTCCGCGGCCGATAGCAGTCTGCCCGCTAATCTGGCGGACGTTTATGAACCGACAAATCCGGAGAACGGTGATCGACACTTCAATGAGACCAATATGACGGTTCGCCCGTTCGCCAACGGTGATACGTATTATCTCGGTGTCGGCGGTGGCGGTGGCTATGGCGATTCGATTGAACGTGACCCGGCCGCGGTGATCCGGGACCTGCGCCGGGGGCTGGTGACACACTGGGCGGCACGCAACGTCTATCACGTGGCCTACGACGAGGACAGTCTGCGGCTTGATGCGAAGGCCACTGATGCGCTCCGGCTTCAGGTTCGTCAGGAACGAAAGCGCCGTGGTAAATCCTATGCGGAATTTGTTGAAGATTGGGAGAAACTCTCTCCACCGGCGGAGTTGCTGACCTATTACGGGTGTTATCCTGATCCTGATCCTGATCCTGATCCTGATCCTGAGACTGGATTGGCCTCACAGAATCCGATGTCTGGTCAGGAATCTCAAGCATGACGGGTGCGGCGACTGATCTGACGACCCGCGAACTGCTTGCCAGGCAACTCGATATCCTATTCGGGACGTGGTTAGCACGGGAGAGGAGATAAAATGAGCACCGCGAGTGAAGAGACGACGACTAATCACAGTGATCTGCCGCCAGTGGCTGATGGTATCTTCGCGGTGTCGGCAGAGGACCCGAACCGGTTTGAACTTGTCGGCGGCCATTGTCAACGCTGTGATGACTATTCATTCCCCCGATCAATGCACTGTTGCCACTGCCGGGCGGAAACTGATGAACACAGCCTGGGTTCAGACGGTAACATCTACAGTCTTGCCGTTGTACGAATCAAACCACCGCTAGGATTACCGCGACCCTACGCGGTTGCCTACATCGATCTCGAGGCTGTGCCACTGCGTGTGTTCTGCCTGCTGGACCCTGTTCAATGTGAGGACGCGGTAATTGGTGCAGGGGTGCGGTTGTCGGTGGGGCCGCTTGGGGTCAACAACGCAGGGCAGGATTGCTTGCGACCTTTTTTCAAGCTGATCGCGGAAAACGAGGATAATTGATTCATGGTCAAGATTATTGGCGCAAGTGTCACGTCGTTCGGCCCCAGACCGGATCAATCCATAACCTCCATGGCCATTGAGGCTGGTCTCTCCGCAATGCGTGACGCGAACGCTGATTATGCCGACGTGGGCGCAGGTTTTTTCTCGAATGCGCTGGGCGCCAAGCTCTTCGGTGACATGACTATTGGTCAAAATGTCTTTGCCGAGCTTGGCCTGAACCGAATTCCGGTGGTCAACACGGAAAATGCCTGTACTTCCGGATCAACAGCATTTTATCTTGCCCAGCTATGTATTGCCGCGGGTCAGTCAGATCTGGCCCTGGTCATTGGTTCCGAAAAGATGTGTGTGCCCCAGATGGGACTGATTGACTCCGGGGCAAACGAGCTTGAAACCCTGCTGGGCATGGTGACACCGGCCGGTTTTGCCATGCGGGCGCAGCGCCATATGCACGAATATGGAACGACCCCGGAGCAAATGGCTGCGGTGACCGTTAAGAGTCGGCAGCACGCGGCACTCAACCCGCTTGCCCAGTTCCGGAAACCGGAAACCTTGTCGATGGTCCTGGATTCACCGATGATTGCCGATCCGTTAACACGCTCGCAGTGCTGCCCGATCGCCGATGGTGCGGCTGCGCTGCTTCTGGCCAGCGATGACTATGCCGCGGGGCTCGATCGAACCGTTCGGCTCGATGCGGCGGTGCTCAGTTCGGGTTCCTACGAGAATGGAGCCGATATCGGTCGCTGGGAGACCGATAGCAGAACAGCGGCGCTGGCTTATGAGCAGGCCGGCATCGGCCCGGAGGAGCTCGACCTGGTGGAATGTCATGATGCATTCACCATTGCCGAGATCGTCCACTATGAGGGACTGGGCTTATGTGGTCCCGGTGAAGGCGGTGCCCTGGTGGAATCCGGTGCGACCTCGCTGGGTGGTCGTATCCCGGTGAATGTCTCCGGTGGGTTGTTGAGCCGCGGCCATCCGGTCGCTGCCACGGGAATTGCCCAGATAGCGGAGCTGGTACTGCAATTGCGACAGGAGGCGGGCTCGCGTCAGGTGGAGAATTGCAGAACCGGTCTCGCTCACTGCATGGGTGGGGATCGTAAGGGAGATACGAAGTCATGCACCGTAGTTGTCTTGTCCAGATAAGAGTGCAGTGTGCGCAGACTGCGGAAACTGTGATCGGGTGCCGGCGTTTAGATTATTGACAGTTGGGCAGTTCGTTTTGAACAGCAGATAACAGAAAGGGTAATGTGATATGGGGCGCGTAGAGGACAAAGTAGCGGTCGTCACGGGTGGTGCAGCTGGCATCGGCCGGGCAATCGCCGAGATGCTTGCCGCCGAGGGGGCCCGTGTTGTTATTACCGATGTTAACAGTGATCAAGGCGAAGCGGCGGCGGCAGCGATTGGCGGGGACGTTGTCTTCAGAGTACATGATGTCGCCAACGAGGCGGCCTGGATCGATGTCATCGCGGATACCGTGAACCGTGCAGGGGGGCTGGATATACTCGTCAATAATGCTGGCATCGGCAGCCCCAATGTCAGGCCCGAGCATGCTGACCTGGCGACATGGCAAAGAGTGCAGAGCGTCAACCTGGAAGGCACCTTTCTTGGATGCAAACACAGCCTTCCCGTTATGCGGGGGGGCAACGGTGGTTCCATAGTCAATATATCCTCTATCGCGGCATTCGTGCCGACCGCAAACGACCTGGTGTATGGCGCGTCAAAGGCCGCTGTTCTGCAGTTGACGCGTTCCTTGGCGATGCATTGTGCCAAGGACAGATCAAATATCCGAGTTAATTCGATCCATCCTGGCGCTATCCGAACCAAGGGTGTTGAGGGGCGGCGTTCACCGGAAATCCTGCGCCAGGTTGAGAGTGGTATTCCCATGGGGCACATGGGCGAACCGGACGACATCGCCTATGCGGCGTTATACCTGGCATCTGATGAATCGAAATACGTAACCGGATTGGCGATGATCGTGGATGGTGGTTGTGTACTTGCACCGATTCCACCTTCAGCCCCGGACCACTAATTAAAACAACGCAATCTACATCAAAGGTGAAATAAAGATGAGCTTTGGACTCGATGAGAAAGTCGCTTTGGTATTTGGCGCCGGTTCCTGTGGACCAGGCTGGGGAAATGGCAAGGCGGCGGCGGTAGCCTATGCACGCGCGGGGGCCTCGGTTGTTGCCGTGGATCTAGACATTGAGCGTGCGGACGAAACCCGATCAATAATTGAGCAGGAAGGGGGCAACTGCCTGGCCTTAAAGGCGGATGTAACGAAGGCCGGTGAGGTCGAAGAGGCTGTAGCAAGAACAGTGTCGGCGCATGGACGGATCGATATTCTTCATAGCAATGTGGGTATCGGCGATATGGGAAACCCGATCGACCTGGCTGAAGATGACTGGGACCACGTTATTGACACCAATCTCAAGAGTATCTTCCTGATTTGCAAGCACGTGTTACCTATCATGCTCGAGCAGGAAAGCGGAGTGATAACCTGTATCTCTTCAGTAGCCAGCCTGGGGGTTCGCTCCCCTGAACTCATCGGCTATAACGTGACCAAGGCCGCGCTAAACCATTTCACCCGGACCATTGCTATCGGCTACGCGGCCAGGGGTGTTCGCGCTAACGCCATTCTTCCCGGTCTGATGAACACGCCGATGATCTACCACGTAAAGGGACATGTGGCGCAATACGGGGGTGAAGAGGCGATGGTCAGCTCACGCGATGCGCAGTCACCGACGGGTAAAATGGGCGACGCCTGGGACGTCGCTCACGCCGCCGTGTTCCTGGCATCCGACGAGGCGAATTACATTAACGGCGTGATTCTGCCGGTCGATGGCGGTCTGAGTTGCGGAATATGATTGTAATGGCGTCGCGGGGCGGTGACCTGGATGGGACTCCGGCTGTTGTGATACCGGCGTTATTAACAAGAGATCGACGGATTAACGGCACAGGCATGGTCCGCGTTGTGGCCGTGGTTGTTCTGCTCTTTTCCCCCTGGTTTGTATGGGCAGACGGTCTGCGCAATATCTTCGATGCCCGCGTTCCGATGCGCGATGGCGTTGAGCTCTCTGCCGATATATGGCTACCGGCGGTTCAGAAGAAATATCCGGCGATCCTGATTCGCACGCCCTATGTGAAGGCAGCGGGACGCCTTGTCGCCTTCCCGCGCAAATTTGCCGAATGGGGGTATGCGGTGCTGCTCCAGGACGTTCGCGGCCGGGGCGATTCGGACGGTGCCTTCCTCGGCGGCAGTGAAGGCAACGACGGTGAAGGCAACGACGGCTACGACACCATCGAATGGATCGCCAGGCAGCCCTGGTCCAACGGTGACGTGTGCATGATGGGTCTATCCTATCTGGGGGCTGTGCAGTGGGCGGCGGCGCGGCAAAGCCCACCCCATCTCAAGTGTTTCGTTCCCACTGCAACCGGCGCCCAGTTCGGCGTCATGTACATCGGCAACGCCTTCAGCATGGATATGATGCAGTGGATGAACTACACCTCGGGGCGCATGGATCAGCGTGCCGTCGGTGCGACACTCAACTGGGACCGGATTTACGCGCACCGGCCCCTGGCGACAATGGACCAGGCGATGGGCCGTAGTATTCCGCTGCTTGCCAGAATACTGACTCCAAGCGACTCTGATTACGATCCGGTGGTTGGCCGCCGGCTTGGGCCCGAGGATTTCCGCAACATCGACCTGCCGGCGCTGCACGTGACCGGCTGGTTCGATAGCGCCCAGACCAGCACCTTGGACCTGTGGCACGGCATGGCGGCGCACTCGCCGGCCAGCGACAGACAATACCTGCTTATCGGGCCGTGGAACCACCCGCAGACCTTCTTAGGGGGAGCGACCAGCGCCGGTGAGTTGGAGTTCAGTGACGATTCGGTGGTCGACGTGATGGCCCTGCATGCCAATTTCTACGCCCATTACCTGAAGGGCGAGGCGGCAGGCTTCGATTTTCCCCGGGCGCGGGTCTATGTCACCGGTGCCAATCGCTGGCGTGATTTCGACGCTTATCCGCCAAGCCAGAACAAGGCGCGGCGGCTTTATCTTGGCAGTGGTGGTAAGGCCAATACGGCGCAGGGAGACGGTGTGCTGGGCTGGGATACGCCCGGCGGTGCACCTGCCGACAACTTTATCTACGATCCTAAAAACCCGGTGCCTGCTGCCCTCAACAATCAGCAATCCGCCGGTGACCAGAGGGAAATAGAACAGCGTCAGGACGTACTGGTCTACAGCAGCGAGGTGCTGGAGGTACCCCTCGAGATTATCGGCCAGGTGCTCGTTGAGTTGTTCGCCGCGACCGATGGTCGCGACACCGATTTTACCGCCAAGCTGGTCGACGTCTACGCGGACGGGCGGGCGGTAAAACTTGGCCAGATCAAGTCAGGAGTCGTGCGCGCCCGCTATCGCAACGGCTTTGACAACGAAGAACTGCTCACCCCTGGCAAGGTGGAGAAATACCGGATTTCCCTTGCTGACATCGGGCACACCTTCCTCGCCGGGCACCGCGTGCGCGTGGAAATTTCCAGTAGCGCCTACCCCCAGGTGAATCCCAACCAGAACACCGGCAACCCCATAGCGACCGATACCGAATGGCGCGTCGCCAAGCAGACGATCTATCATGACCAGGACCACCCCTCGGCGCTGATCTTGCCGGTGTTCTCTGCTGGCGAAGGATAGCACGATGAGCAGACTGGCGATTGCCATTGTTGTCACGGCGTTGCTTGGGGACTTTACTACGACCCAGGCGGCGCCGGTTCGAAACATTTTCGATGCGCGTGTGCCGATGCGTGACGAGATCGAACTTTCCGCCGATATCTGGCTACCGGAGAAGCCAGGTAAATATCCGGCCATCCTGGTGCGCACGCCCTACACACAGTCCGCCGCCATGTTCGTTCCAATTCAAAAGAGATTGGTGGACCAGGGATATGTTGTGGTCTTTGGGTTCGTGCGTGGCCGGGGAGATTCGGACGGCGCCTTCCTTGGCGGCGGTGAAGGCAGTGACGGCTATGACACCATCGAGTGGATCGCCAGGCAGCCTTGGTCCAACGGCGATGTCTGCATGATGGGCCTGTCGTACCTCGGTGGCGTGCAATGGGCGGCAGCGCGGCTAAGCCCTTCTCCTCTGAGATGCATGGTGCCGACAGCCTCTGCGGCTACCTTGATTAACGGCGCTTGGTACGTGGGTGGGGCCTTCAGCATGGAGCAGATCCAGTGGTTCAACAGGATGTCCGGTAACTGGGACAAGGCTGGGGTCACAACCGGGTTGGACTGGGAAAGAATCTTCCAACATCGGCCGCTCCTGAGCCTGGATGAGGCCATGGGCCGGATCATGCCACTGTATCGTAAGGTCTTGACGATGCGCGATCCCGGTTACGACATCATTACGGAAAAACGCTTCGGCGTTATGGATTTCGAAAATATCAATTCACCAGCGCTGCACATAACAGGCTGGTTTGACGGCGCACTGGCGGGCGCGATGGAATTTTGGGACGGCATGGCAGCTCACTCTCCGGCCAAAGAAAGACAGCACCTGTTGATCGGGCCCTGGGATCATGGCCAGACCTTTTTCGGGGGAAAGACCAGCACCGGCGAGATGGAATTTAGCAAAGATTCCATTGTCGATGTGGCCGCACTACACGCCCGCTTCTTCAATCACGTCCTCAAAGGCGAGGGAACAAGCTTCGATTTTCCCCGTGCGCGGATTTATGTCACCGGTGCCAACCACTGGCGTGATCTGGATACCTATCCGCCCACACAGAGCCATGATCAACGGTTCCATCTGCACAGCGGTGGCAATGCCAATACTGCGGGCGGCGATGGCCTGTTGGGCCGAAGTGCGCCCGGTAGTGAACCCACCGACAGTTTTGTCTACGACCCTAAGAAGCCAGTGCCCTCTGGTGGCGGGGCCGGCCTCGGCGCTGATCAGCGGCCGATCGAGCAGCGTCGGGACGTATTGGTTTATACCGGCGAGGTGCTGAGCGAACCCCTTGAGATTATCGGCCGGGTCAGCGTTGAGCTTTACGCTGCCAGCGATGCTCGCGACACTGACTTTGCCGCCAGACTGATCGATGTCTATCCCGACAGCCGAGCGGTGAGGCTTGGCTCGCCCGTCTCCGCTATCGTGCGTGCGCGCTATCGTAACGGCTTTGGAAAAGAAGAGTTGCTTACCCCCGGCAAGATCGAGAAGTACACTATCCTGTTGCGTGACGTGGGGCATACGTTTCTCGCTGGGCATCGGTTGCGCCTTGAGGTAACCAGCAGTGCCTTTCCGCTGGTGAACCCTAACCAGAACACCGGCAACCCGATAGCGACCGACACCGAATGGCGCATCGCCAAGCAGACGATCTATCATGACCAGGACCATCCTTCGGCGTTGATCCTGCCGGTATTTCTAAAATCACACTTGAAGGCTGTCCCGCAATGACTCTGAATTCCTTTTGCGAGAAACTCGAATGAAACCGGGAACCAACGAGGCCGGAATTGTTAGCGCTATCTTCACACACGATTTCAGATAACATTTGAAAACAGAGGGCGTAACGACTGTCAACAAGAGGAGTCCGATCCCATGTCACTTGATGCTCAAACACAGGCTCTGATCGAGCAAATGAAGCAGGGCGGCTTCAAGCCCGCGAGTCAGATTCCCATTGAGGAGTCACGGGCCGGCCTGACGCAGATGGCGCTCGCCATGGCTGCTCCGAAAGAGGATGTATTTGCAACCGAGGATCGCAGTATCCCCGGGCCCGCAGGCGATGTGCCCATCCGTATCTACAGGCATGCCGAAAGGAGCGAAGGTGAGTGCTCAGCTGTGGCGGTATTCTTCCATGGGGGAGGGATGTACCTGGGTGACCTGGAGACCCACGACCATGTTTGTCGATATCTTTGCAATCACGGCAGGTTGTCTGTTGTCGCCGTGGATTATCGTCTGGCGCCGGAAAACAAGTATCCGGCCAGTCTGGAGGATTGTTACGCGGCGCTGTGCTGGGTGGCCGACAATGGTGATGAGATCGGTATTGACCCTGGACAGATTGCATTGGTTGGCGACAGCGCGGGAGGCAGCTTGGTAGTCAGTTGCTGTCTGCTTGCCAGGCAAAGAGGTGGTCCCGCGATCGCCTACCAGGTCGCCGTATATCCAGCGTTGGCAATGACCGATGGCGAAGAGTTTCCCTCGCGCGTAGAAATGGGTACCGGGGAGTATTTCATTTCACTGGAGGATTTCGCGTTCTTTAGAAATCTCTACCTGAACGATCAGGAAAAAGAGGTTCGTGATCCGCTGGTGTCACCGATCTATGCCGATAACTACCGGGACCTGCCGCCGGCACTCGTTATCGCCGCTGGCTACGACCCCTGCCGCGATGAGAACAGGCACTATGCAGACCGACTTGCGGCGGACGGAGTACAGGTGATCTACCGGTGTTTTGATCACACCATCCACCCCTTCTTCCTGTTCGATGGCGTGATCGATGCTGGCAGGGAGGGTCAGAAACTGGTAGCTGATACGCTCAGGGAGTTTTTCGCTATCGGGTAGGAGATTCGATGTAATACGCCATACCGCCTGCTTTGCTCATTCTTCGGCAAGTAGCGTCGGGTAGCGCCGTCCGCCGTCTACGACCAGTTGTTCGGCGTTGACGTACGAGGACTCATCGGACGCGAGGAACAAAATCGCGTTGGCGATTTCCTTTGGGTCCGCAAGCCTGCCGAGCGGCAGCCCCCCGCCCCAACTGTCGGCCACTTCATCTGCGCTCGTGCCGGCTTTTTGAGCGAGGACTTCGAATAGTCCTTGGAGCATGGGCGTACGGGTGCCGCCGGGATAGACCGCGTTGCAGCGGATGTTGTCGCCCTTGACCGCGCAGTGGATGGCGACGGTAATAGTCAGGTTCGTCAGGCCCGCCTTGGCGGAGCCGTACGGCGTGTTCATCGGGCTCGGGATAAGAGCGCCCGCGGACGAGATGTTGACGATCGAACCGCTGCCGTTTTCGCGCATGGCGGGGATCGCGTGTTTGCAGCCGAGGAACGGACCGAGCGCGTTGACCTTGTGAATCGCCAACCAGTTATCCACCGTCGTGTTTTCAGGATCCGCCACCGGGCCGTCGTCTCCCGAAATACCGGCGTTGTTGACCAGAACGTCGAGCCCGCCGAAGCCGGAAACCGTGTCGCCGATGACGGTCTTCCAGTTGTTCTCGTCGGAAACGTCGAGTTCCATGAAGAGCGCTCCGTTGCCGGCCTCGGCGGCGGCCTCGGCGCCTTGTTCGCGGTTGACGTCGGCGACCACCACTCGTGCGCCCTCGGTGGCGAGGAGAAGCGCGGTCGCACGCCCGATGCCTGAGGCTGACCCTGTTACGATAACGGATTTTCCTTCAACACGTCCCATTGGTTGGTTCTCCTTTGCTGTCCTGGTATCCGGTTGGAGTGCCAGGGGTTATTGGGCAGTCATGCCGCCGTCGATCACCAGCTCGCTGCCGGTCATGAACGTGGATTCGTCCGAAGCCAGATAGACGATGGCGTTGGCTATGTCATCGACGTGGCCCATGCGTCCGAGTGGAGTAAGCCCGACGATCATTCGCCGCCCGGCTTCCTCGTCGCCCTCGCCCAGGCCCGAGGCAGCCCCCGTGACCAGCGCAACTTTCCCCGCAACTCTAGCCGCTGTCTTTTCCATTTCAACTCCCATTACTTTCTTCCAAGTGGGTGTCGCAGGCGCTTCGCCAGACCAGCGAGCCGTCGCAACTTTCGATAACACTGAAAATCTTATCGTCGCGAACTTCGATGAAGAAAAAATAGTTGTTGTTGTAGGTGGCGCCCCGGAAACCTTCTCCTCGGCCCTTGATAACCACCGCCACCCGGTTGCCCTCGACGATGTATTCGACGGCGTTCAGACCGAATCCCTCCCCGCTTCGAAACTGCATGCTCATGGCCTTGCCGATATTGGTGCGAAAGTCATCAAGGCCGCTATAGGTGCGCGCAACCGTCGTATTGCCGGTCATGGTCCAGGCCAAATCATCATGCAGGTCGGCCAGCGGGTCGACGGGTTCGCCGCGCGCGGCCCGGCAATTCGCCTCGAGAAACCGATTGACCACCGCAATCACTTCGTCACGTTCCATTACCTGCCTCCTCACCCGTCCCCGGATTGTGGTTGATTGGGTACGAATTTGTGGTCGAAGATCACGGTCTCGATCAGGGTGGTGTCGGGAAAGAGGTTTATGAAATTGATCTTATCCTCGCTGACGCTGAACACGCAGCCGGCCGGGTCGCGGGCTTCGTTGTAGGTCTTGCCTGATCGGGTTTCGGCGATGATCTCAAGCAGGGCGCCCACCCGGTTTTCCTCGGCTACCGCGTCGATCAGCCGCACCCGGCCTCCGGTCAGTTTGTGCCACGCCGTGTTGACCAGCACGTGCTTGACGATTTCAAGACCCGGGTAATGGCCTGAAAGCGGCGTCGTGCCGCTGACCAGAACGGTCACGTCATCGGCCATCAGAGCGTAGGGGTCTGCGTCTGCGCCGCTTATTGCGCGATCCACCCGGTCGATGAAATCGGCGACGACGTTTCTTGCTGGCGAATGGGTCATTAAATCCTCCTTTTCAAAGAAGCGCCAGATTCCGTTATCCGTTGAGAGCCCGCTTCAGTCGGTCGGTGACCAGCCGCCGGTCTTTCGCCCGCTTCAAGCACGCCGTCGCCTTTCTTGTTGATATCGGTGATCATCACGGTTGCGCCATCACCTTCATTCTCTGTTCACAGTCGCTTTTGCAGAAACTCAGTCACCTGCTCGACGCATTTGTGTGCTGCTCCAACCATGGCCGGTATGGCCATGGCGGCGTGGGAAGCGCCTTCGTAACAGGTGTACTCGACGTCGACGCCGTCCTCGCGCAAGCGATCGGCGTAATGCCGTCCCTCGTCGCGGAACGGGCAATAGCCGCCGGTGATCACCAGCGCGGGCGGTAATCCGGTGTAATCGGGAGCCAGGATCGGCGAGGCGCGCACGTCCAGCGCATCTCCGGGTTTGCCCAGATACATGTCGGCAAACCACTGGATCGTTTCCCGAGACAGGCCGTAATAGTCGTCGTCGAGCTCGGCGCGGGACGGATACGGCGGGTCCTGCTCGAAAGTAAGCGACGGCAGCACCGGTACCTGGAGCGCAATCTCTGGGCCGCCTCTTTCTTTGGCGAGCAGACAGCAGACGATGGTGAGCGTAGCGCCGGCGCTACCGCCCGACACGGCAAGGCGATCGGCATCCACCCCGAGTTCCGCGGCGTTGTCGGACACCCAGCAGAGGGCGGCGAAGCAATCTTCGACGGCTGCGGGAAACTTGTTCTCGGGTGCCAGCCGGTAGTCGACGTCGACGACGACAACTTCGGCGTGGTTGCAGTAGTACCGGACGGTCCCTTCGAAGGTGTCGAGATCGCCGAGCGCGAAACCGCCACCGTGGAACATGACCAACACGCCAATCGGATTGCCCCTCTCAGCCGCCGCCGGCCAGTAAATGCGCACCGGAATCGGACCCGCCGGCCCCGGAACGGTGCGCTCGAGCCGCCGGCCGACCTCTTCCCTCGGCATGTCCATCAAGGCCCGTTGCTCCGCGGGCATGCCGCGCGATGCCTCGATCGGCATTTTGTATGGCGGTGGCATGTTCATTGCGACCATCTGGTCAAGAAAGCTCTTGACATCTGCGTCCAACGTCATTTGGTTTCCTCCTCATTGGTGCCCCTCATGCGGGCACGAGTTCCAGATCGAAGATACGCTGCGCAGCATGGGACGAGTCGGTATCCTCGATGATCTCGATAAGCTTGCCGTCCCTGACCTCGAACACGATCAGATAGGTGTTGGAGTAGGGCAAACCGCGGCTCGTTTCGCCGCGGCCGCGCATATTCTTCGAAAACCGCTTTTGCCTGATCGGACGGGTCGATCTCTTTGCCGCCCCCATCCCTGTGTTGAGGAATTTTAGATTGTATCGAACGGTAGTTCTAGGGGCTAGAAAACAATTTGGAAAGCAAATTTAGGACGTCAGCAACAAAGTGCCGTGAGTGGATATAATTGGATCGGCAGTGATAATATGCGAATCCCAGCTGATTCATTCCAAGTCCTACATCGTATTCGAAGAAAAGAGCCAGATATGGATTTGAAGCAACTTCGATATTTTATCGGAATTTGTGATGCAGGTAGTATCACAGGAGCCGCAAAGTTGTTAGGTGTTGCACAGCCTGCTCTCAGTAAGCTGTGAGAGGGATGGGGCGAAAGCCTCACCCTACTCCCACTGACGTAAGTTGAATTTGGTAGAAAAAGGGCCTTTGTCCGACTTATACTCCGGTACATTTCGTTTATTCGTCTCTGGAATACCATTCAGGCAGATACTTACAATCGTATGTTATTTGACTTTGGCGCGCAGTGTGCTGAATGCCCATACAACAGGCAACTGCCTTGTCAGAGCAAAATTACTTGTGCTGGATTTATGCTTGACAACCTGTTATCGCAAACGCCACAGTTTATTTTAAATTATAACTAGAACGATTGTTCTAATATAGAGTATAATTATTAATAGTTGTCCGAGATCGGGCCACACGTAGATCATCGCCAATTGCAAAACGGGAAAGGTAGTGAAATTGTGAGAGTGATTGATTACTTCGATAAAGGTGCTGAGATCGCCCCGGACCGCGTGGCTATCATTGCCGGCAGTTTGGAGTACAGCTATCAGCAGACACAAACTATAACGCACAATATTGCTTCAGGGATGTGGGCGAGTGGATTCGACCTCGGGCACCGGGTCGCGATCTATTCCAACAATGACGCACAAGCCTTCCTCTGTATGCTCGGACTGTGGCGTGCTGGTGGCGTATGGGTGCCGACCAATGTGCGCAATGCGCTGCAAAACAACATCGATTACTTCAACGATGTGGGTGTTCAATGGCTTTTTTATCACAGCGAATTTCAGGTTGATGCGGATAAACTACGCGAGGCCGTACCCACCTTGGAACATCTCTTTTGCCTGGATCGCGGCACCCCGGAGTACCCGGCGCTCGAGCAGCTTATTGAGCGAGGCATAGGCACTACAGTTCCGGACTGGGGTGATCCGTTCGGTAACCCCGAACAGATCATGGCCATGTGGCCCACTGGTGGAACCACTGGCCGATCCAAGGCGGTCATGATGAACAACTCCAGCTGGGGAACAACAACCGAAATCGTTGCGCAGCATTGGTTTTGCGATGATTTACCGCCAGTGTGCTTAATGGTTGCCCCAATTACGCATGCAGCAGGTGGTATCGCTGTAATGTTGACCAATCTTGGTACAACCAATGTCATCATGCGCGGTTTTGACGCGTTGGAGGTGATGCAAAATATAGAAAAGCACCGCGCAACACACCTGTTTTTGCCACCCACCGCATACTACGCGATGCTGGCCCATCCGCAGGTAAGAGATTTTGACTATTCCAGCCTACGCTATTTCCTGGTTTCCTCGGCCCCGGTGGCTGCCGACAAACTGAAGCAAGGTCTGGAGATATTTGGTCCGTGTTTGTGCCAGTCCTTTGGGCAGGCAGAATCACCCGTGATTCTGACCTGGAACGACCCGGTCACTATCGCTGCGGCCGGAGCCGGCATCCACCCGGAACGGCTACAAAGTTGTGGTAAAGAGACCTATCCGGTAAGGGTAGCGGTCATGGATGATGAGGGCAATTTAATGCCGCCAGGCGAACGGGGTGAAATAGTGGCAAGAGGATCCCTGGTCACACCCGGATACTATAACAATCCGGAAGCCACGGCTGAGATCCGAACCTCCGGCTGGCACCACACCGGTGACATTGGTTATAAGGACGAATATGGTTATTTCTATATCGTGGATCGTAAAAAGGACATGATCATTACTGGCGGTTTCAATGTCTATTCAGTGGAAGTGGAAGCAGCCGTGCTGGCGATGCCCGAAATCAGGGAATGTGCTGTAATTGGCGTGCCTGATGACAAATGGGGGGAAGCGGTCAAGGCAATCACAGTCTTGAAGGACGGAGAATCCCTCGATGAAGGACAAGTTGTTGCACACTGCAAGGACAAACTCGGAAGTTTCAAGGCGCCTAAGTCGGTCGAATTCTGGCCGGAGATACCGAAGACTCCCACTGGCAAAACTGACAAGAAAACGATTCGCGGCCGTTACTGGGCCGGCCAGGAACGTGGTGTGCACTAACCTGTTATCACTAGCGCCGTAGTGTCAGGCTGCCGGGTTAGGTAATCACTGGTCGGGCTGTTGCAAACAGCAACCAAACAACTGCTCCGAAAACACAAAGAGTGGCAGCGAGCGCAAAGGCCGATGCATAAGTTCCCGTAACATCAACCAGCCATCCGGTTGCTGTTACGCCAATGATGCCGGGTATGGTGGCGGCTGTGTTGGTGATACCAGCCAGAATACCGGAGTATTTTGGTGCGATCTCCAGCGCATTGGGTGCGAAACCGGAATAGGTGAAGGCTAGCAAACCCAGTGCTCCGCACATGTGAAGCATTGCTTCAGGTGCGGTATTGACATTTCTCGCCAGAACCAAAAATACCGCTGCTCCAATCAGACCGATTGTTTGCATTAACTTGCGTACGGCGGTTGCTGAAATACCCCCTTTTATCATTTTGTCCGCGATCCACCCAGCGACATTCATCATGACAAACATTGTCAGCCAAGGCGCCGCCGAGTAGATGCCCGCATTTGTGATACTCAATCCATGAGCATGGCGAAAGTAACTTGGCAGCCAGGCATTAACTTAAGTTATTGAATTTATTCACTTTATTCCCACTCAATAATTGCACAATTTGAAACCCTTATAGTGCATAGGTTTCAGGGGCAATAAAAAAAATGTGTAACTTATGTGTAACAAAATCTTCTACTTCTTTATCGGAACACAATCTGACGAACTTGATATGTGAGTATTCAGGCTTTTCAAATAGTTCTGTGTATCTTTTACGATTCATAGAGAATCGTTTAATTGTCCAAAGAATCATGGAATCAGTAGTGAAGAGATGTTTCCAAAGTGTCTCTTTGTTTCCATGCCATAGTTCTTCATTTCTTATACCTCTACGTAAACTTCTCTTTATTATTCTGTAGAAAACAATACGGAAAGGTAAGTCTAGATAAACTACCATTTGTACTCGCTTCCATTTAATAGAGGTAGTTCTGTTGTAGTTTCCGTCTAGTACCCATTCATCAGGAGACAAGACTTTCTCTAACTTAGGGAATAATTCCTCATCAGTTGATTCAGCCCAATTAGGCTTCCAAAATAATTCATCTAATTGTATGTAGGGAACATTAAGTCTTTCAGCTATGCGTTTACCAACAGTAGATTTTCCACTTCCACTTGTTCCTACAACATTAATTCTCATTCCCACTCAATGGTGGCTGGTGGCTTACTCGAAATATCATAGGTCACTCTTGATATCCCACTGATCTCGTTGATGATCCTGCCTGATACTCTTTCCAGAAATTCATAGGGTAGACGAGCCCAGC
>Ga0207986_1000160_pt1 | contig 32152 bp, 24 predicted proteins | sample ETNtaG_26_FD_185764 | JGI IMG/M metagenome (GOLD analysis project Ga0207986, IMG submission 185764) | Marine microbial and viral communities from oxygen minimum zone, Eastern Pacific Ocean - ETNP201302SV89 (SPAdes) (version 2) | ecosystem: Environmental > Aquatic > Marine > Oceanic ... | reverse complement strand
GTCGAAATACGGATGATCGTCTGCGACACCAATGCGTTTCATGATTTTTTGAATAATAACACGCTCCTCGTCCTCAAACACACCGTCTGATGCTGCGACTAAAGCCATTAGCTCAACAAGTGCGTGCTTTGCTTCTTTAGATTGAATATGTTTTAACATTTCTTCCAGAGAAGTGTTTGCCTTCATTTGCTCCTGTTCTTCCGGAGTAATTGCAACTGCCTTGAAGGTAGCAATCAGGACTTTCTTTTCGGCAACGTGCATTTCTCTTTCAGCATGAGCTAAAAAGCTTACAACAGTTAATACATTAACAAGTTCGTCGCGACTGATAGGCATTATTATCCTGTCGAATTATTCAAAATCTTTGGAAAAAACTATTACGAAGTAAAATTCAGCTAATTATGTATAACCAAATTCTCATAGAACGTAAAGAGATATTTTTCTACTCTCCGAGTCTGGAAGCTTAAATGACTCATGATTCTCGCTATCACCCTGAATGGGAAACGGTTTCACGCTATGTAAGAGAGTTATTTAACTACCATTGTACGAGGTGCGATAAAGACTGTAGAAAAACAAAAAATGCTCAAATGGTTTTGCAGGTTCACCATATTGATGAAAATCCGGCAAATAACGCTCTCGAAAATCTTATTCCACTTTGTGCCAGCTGTCATCTTAAGATAGAAGGGGAGGCACGATTACATGCACCTTACCGTGAAAAACAACTGGAATTGTTTGAAGATCACACCTACATGAGCAGGATGAAGGAAATGCGTGAAAATGCGTTAGCAAAATATGGATCAGAAGTTAAGCCGGAAGTTTCAGGCCTAGATGCAGAAGCTTATGAAACAAACGCCATCGAGTGGGAAATTAACGAGCCCTCTTAGTTTTCAGCAAATATTATTTCGGTACGCCTTTCAGTTGATAGACTGAAAATTTTTCAACGCCTTCTCCGTCCAAAACCTCCAAAGCCAAATCCACGTCTACGGCGGCTTCCACCAAAGCTGAATTTTCTCCGTGGTACAAGTCTGCGTTTTGAAACAGCGGGTTTTCGCTGTGATCTGTTGCTGCCGAAACCACCTCCGGCAGTTTTACGGCTGGTGGAGCGGAATTTTGTGCTCTTGATATTATTTAGGGATTTTTTTGAAGTTGAACGGAACTTGTTTGCCGAGACACTTTTCCCGCCGGCTGTTTTTGCGGAAGAAGATGAGGGTGAGGCTTTTTTCATTTTTGAAGTGGATGCTCCTCGACGGTTTTGAATTGAACTAACTGTCCTCGCACCGCCGTAACCATAACCATAGCCGTAACCACCACCCCAGATATATGGTGGCCTAAAGAGCATTGACATCATCATTGATGTCATTAAGAGATTCGTCATGCTGTATCCTGTACCATAATACGGAGCATATGGTGCACCGGCTGACTGATACATCTGCGGATTTGGAGTAGACTGCATCGTCATCTCATCACCTGTACCGCGCACAACAGAGGCGGTCATGATTTCGATGGATTTATTTTCCGCAATATCTTTCCACGCAGCCTGATCTGTGCTAGAAGGCAGCGTGCCAACTAGACTGGGATCCGGAACCAAAATTGAAAATAACAGAAAATCCTCATCGCCTTTTTCGGTTTGAGGTACAATCAAAACATGATCCGCCATTCCGTCCTGATTCAAATCGATTGTACTTATATCACGCACTTTGTTTGATATTTTGTTGACCAGTGTTGGTAGGAAATCTTTATCGGCAACCTGCGCCATTGAAGTTTCTCTTAAAGCTTCTGATGTGATTGCAGGGATTAATTTAGGATCAAGATGTTCCGTTAGATCAATCCCCAGTTTTTCGATAGCTTCCGCATTAAGTTGATTACTGACTCCAATTGGAATATTTTGGGAAGAATAATTGTAGCGTGCAGATTCCTGGCTTTTGTCTTCGCCAAAAAATACCCAGTAGAAGCCTAAAATCAAAATTGCGATCAGGATACCCTGGGTTGAAAACAATTTTTCTAAACCGTTAGGCGGTTCATTCTCTTTGTTGGCCATAACTCGTAATTTAATTAATTCAGGAATATTTTAATTATTTTAAGCTATTGAAACTTTACTGCAGTGCGCAGAAGGCGCAAGTTAAAACGAAAATTAGAACTGCTCAGTCTGCGGGTGAGGCCATAAAATCTTTTTTAACTGACATGTCATGAGTACTTATTTTGAGATAGCAATAGCTGACCCATTGGGTGAAAAAAGTGTTGCGGTGAGAACGCCAGCGGTTGAGCGGTTCCATAAAATCAAAATTTACGGGTGGCGGTACGTCCGGATTCCCGTGGTCTCGCTTTGCTTCGTCAGCCAGTCTGGTAGCGTTGTATTCAGGATGCCCCGTATGCGCAATGAAACGGTCATCGGAGGTTGAAAAAATTGAATAGCCGGCTTCCTTACCGTAAGCCAGTAATTTCAGTCGACCGTCGTTTTCCGCCTCTTCCATGGCCTCGTCCGGAATCCCCGCATGTCGGCTTTGCGGACAGAAAAAGACATCGTCCATTTCTCCGATAATTGGATGGGCAGGGGCAAGATTTTTCAATTCAAAAACCCCAAACAGTTTTTGATCGTAGTTAAATTTGTTCACACCTTCTAAATAAGCCATCACAAATCCAGCCCAGCAGAGCCCAAGTGTGCTGGGAATTGTTTGACGTGCATCGTGCAGAATTGCACTGATTTCGTCCCAGTAATGCACATCTTCAAAATGGACAGTCTCAACCGGCGCACCTGTTAAAATTAAGCCGTCAAGCGACTGCTCCCGATTTGCCTCCTCATATGTTACATAAATGTCATCCACATGCCGTGGTTCCCAGGTTTTGTAGTTATGTGACTCCAGACGTATCCAAACCGGTTCCAGCTGCAAAACAGAAAGTCCCAGAGGGTGAAGAATATTAAATTCGTATTTTTCTCCAAGCGGCATTATATTGAGAATACCTATGCGCAAAGGACGAATATCCTGACGCTCCGCCTGTGAAGGCGGGATCCAGCGGATACCATTTTTTTCGAGGATTGGAACTGCGTGGTAATCAGGAGGTACAATGAGTGTCATAACTTACTTTCAAAAAAATAAAGGGGCATGGTGTGAACTAGCAGTGTATTAAAACATGGTGAACATTTCATGATAAAACTCGAAAAGCCTTAAAGTGTTTTATCTGTAAAAAGCCATTTTTCGGTGAAAAACAAATCCGCATTGAACAAAAGTCTTATTCTAATGAAAAAGACAGGCAGAGCTTCTCCACATACGGGAAACAATAACCCGGCGGATTATAACTCAAATAGTTAAACAGGATAGACGAGAATCAATCAGGTGGGCCACTAAAAGAGGCGGACCGGCACTTTACTCGAATCGAGTCGTATCGACTCCCTTCCGGAAATTTCCGGAGGGGCTGGCATTAGCACCTTGATGCGGAAAAAGGATGCTCGACACTTCAAAGGGCCAGATCCCTCTGTGTCATCTGGATACAAAGTTTTATATAAATTATCACAATCAATGTTAAAGTCAAACTTTTTCAATCACTTAATATGAATGTAGTGATATCAAATTTCAGAGGGACTCATCAGAGCCTGTTTGAGGGATTCCTCAAAGTTTGATTTGAGTAATTTTTCATGATCGTCAGTAGTAATGTAAAATGTATCGATAACTTGATGTCCAATAGTTGTAATGACGGCCTGCTGAATCGATACTCCTACCCGATCAAATGCACTGACCATTTTGTAATAAACCAGGGGGGCGTCTTCTGCAGTTATTTTAATGCGAAGAAAATTTTTATCACGTCTCGAAAATTCAGTTTTATCACCTGAATCTCCTTTCCACACCGGAAAATCAGCAGAAGACACATTATTGGTTTCTTTGACCATGTAGCCTTTTTTATCATCTTCGAGGTACTCCAGTTGAAATTTTGTGTTGTAGAGAAAAGTCTGAGGCTTTATTTTCAGTGCAGGAGGAGTATTTCTTCTGATGGAAGTTTCCAGCTCCAGCGGAAAAATAACATTGTCCTCTTCTCTTTTCGAGACTTTCAAATAATAGCAAAAAGCAACTTGACCGCTCGCAAAATTTATTTGGTTGATTTTTGCAGATCCAATGGTAAGGTGCTTTAAGTTCAAGGTGTAGGCGATTCTACTGTGAATCTGTGGCAGGTCATGCACATAAATCAGTAGGGCGTTAAGTTGACCTCTTTCATTGGTGATGACATTTACAATTGCGGGACGTTCAAGTTTGTTGAAAATAGTCAGATTCTCCGCAATCATTCCCGGAGAAGAACTGAGCAGAAAACGATTCGGAAATGAAGCAAAAAACCAGTTTATTAAGGGGCTGTATAGCTCTGTCAGTGCCACTAAAGTTTCATTACTTAGAGATTGCCGAATTGTGCGGATAAATTTCTCTGTAGTCTGGTCAGTACCAAGTTTATCAAGTGAACCCAGCTTAAGGTCACGCCACAGCACTTGTAATTGATCTTCTGATTTTTCAAGCAGTTTTTTCTCTTTTTTGTTTATCTGCAACAATGGGTTGAGCAAAACAGAATCCAGGTTTTCACGGAGACTTCTGTTAATCAGCAGATTAATTCGTGTGTCGGATTCAAGGTCATTTTTTTTATTATCCAGGTATGTGAGAATGAAATCCATGGAATCCTCCTGTTTTTGGGAGGAGCGCATTTCGGCAAAAACGCGGGATGTCTCTTCAAAAAATGTTCTCAATACGCGTGTTGCGTGTGCGTTGCTGTCGCTCACAGAAATGTAATCGGAGATATTGCATAGAAAAAGTAAAATGACATTTATCAGGTTACGGTCTGCAATTTCAAAAAAACTTTGCAGAGCCTGATCGAAATAGGCGGAAGTTCTGCTGAGTTGCACGACTGTCGTGTGATGCACAATAAGCAGTGATACAAGAGTAAATAATTCCTGGTCTTCATAACCGATACGCTCCAGAGCTTTGACTGCAATCGAAGTCCCGGAAACTTCATGATCAGTCTCAGGATCTATTTTTCCTACATCGTGGAACAAGATGCCCCACTTGAGAGCTAAGATGTGTTTTGGCTCAAGATACTGATATAATTCTTGATAATCTTTTTTTAGTCGATCCAATTCTTTTTGTGTACGATCCAGTGCATTCAGCGTATGAGTGCAAACTGGGTGTTGATGGTAAACCAGATTACGGAGTAAAAAACGCATCTTATTTGTTTCCGGAATGAAACAACCCATCAAAGTTCGCGGTTGATTTTCAGCATTAATCGGTTCACAAATCTCGAACATAATTCGCCAGGCACATGCCGCAAACGGAGTCAGCATAAGTTTCGTAAAACGTTCTGCAATCTGTGCGCGGTGAGTATCAATCACATCCGGGGTGATGATCCTGATCAGATCCGCCATTTCGTCCTTTAGGTCAAAAGACAAATCATATTCGGACTGTCCTACATATTCAAAGAGCTCGAGCAATGCAGTTGGATCGTTGAAGATCAGCGACATCGGAACCTGAGGCATACCTTCAAGCGCGTTTACCTCAACGATTTGACGCTGACCGAGATGGACTACAACCTGGAAATTTGAAAAAGTCCTCACTATGGTGCGGTCCAGCAAGCGCTGTAAAATGGCCTGTGAAAGATATTGAATATAATCCACCATCTGCAGACGATAGCGGTCAAAAACGTCAATAGTCTGGAAACGTTTTTTCTTGAGCAGGTAAAGCCGCTCTGTTGCGTCATTGATGATATTAATCTGGATGTCTTTTTCAGAAAGACCTCTTTCACGTGCTTCATCATCAAAATGAAACTTCTCTCCAGTTGCGGAAAAGTTACGTAAGTCATATAAAAATTCCAGTGCCTGACAAAGTTTAAAACCTTGTCTCGGTGAAATTATACGTTTTTGAATCAGCAGGGCCAGCATATCTGCAGTTTGATTTGGGAACACACCAAAAGTCGCAGCTGCCAGCCAAAGCGGGATTTGCAGAGAGCGTAAACCACCTTGATCTTCCTTGAGATTCATCTGGCTCAGTCCGGGGACTGCACGATCATGGTAATCTCGTATCTGACTCAGGACAAAGGTTTCATAGGGCAGGATTTGAAAGAATCTGCGTTTCAGGGCATTCGCCAAATTATTACTGCCTAGTAGAACTCTGCTTTCAAGGATGGAAGGTATGGTATGAATGGTGGCGGGGTCTTTAAAACGGGATAAATCCTCGTTTAATTCAAAGTATTGATGCGCCGTTTCTATTCCCGCGATCCGGAGTAAATGCTCAATATGTATGATGAACTGCCGGCAAATCTCAGCTTCTCCTGTACTTAGCTGCTGTGTATCAAGACAATAGCCAAGATCTCTATCTGAGGCGAAACTGAGTTCCGCACGACCGTATCCTCCTCTGGCAAAGATCACCAGATGATTGAGCAAAAAATCACTATTAAATTCAGCTTGTTCAGCAAGTGGCATATGTTCTTTTAGGTACTTCAGCCGCTCATTGAGGTCCGTTGTCTCCTGAGTCAAATCTGCCTCAATACTGTTGTAATATTTCAGTAACTGTCTTTGTTCAGGATCTTCCGGGTTTGATTCAATCTTCTCGATTTGTTTTTGCGTCAGTTTGAGTTTTTGCTGATTTTCAGGTAGTATCCTTTTTTTGAACCGGTACTCTTTTTTTAGTTCTTCAATTATTCTTACTTTGAGAGTTGGCAGATCTTTAAAGGCATATTCGAAAGCAGTATGGATGATACTGTCCAGGAGGCGTGTGTTTTGAGCGAGCGTGGTAAAGGAACTGTCGGCACTCAGACTCTTTTCTACAATTATTTTATACTGCTTCTCATAATATTCTGCAGTAACAGTTGCAAAAACTTCTTCACGTGCAGAAAGATATTCCTGGGTCTGGCTGTCCTCTATATGCAGAGGCATCCAGGCTTTAATCAGTTTTTTTAGTAAAGCTTTTTTGTGTTTTTCTAGTTTTTGCGGATCCTCTGTAAAGATGAACGGAGAGAGGAAGGGATAATTTTCAATAGGAGAAAAATTAGTATCCATAATTAAAACAGCTTGCTGTAGAGGAGAATGATTTTTTGTTCAGCACAATCATGTCCACTCGGCGTGATTGCAGATACATGGATTTTTTCAGTAGAATCCGGCAAAAATTCAGCATGAGCATTTGAGAAAAGTTGTGCGAAAATTCTCGATTGAAATATTTCAGAAAAGAGTTTCTTGTTTTTTAGGAGGTACTGAAATTCCCAAATGCTGATATGCCCTTTCGGTCGCCATCCGTCCACGCGGAGTACGCTGCAAAAATCCTTTTAGCAGTAGAAAAGGCTCATGGACATCCTCAATCGTGTCTTTTTCCTCTGAGACAGAAGCAGCAAGGGTACTCAGTCCGACAGGGCCTCCGCCAAATTTTTCAATTATGGCTTCGAGGATGAGACGATCCATTTTGTCCAGCCCCTCCAGATCGATTTTCATTTTATCGAGACTCTTCTCAACTAGGGGCAAAGTGATCACTCCGGAAGTTTCCATGTCTGCAAAATCACGGCAGCGTTTCAGTAAACGGTTCGCGATTCTGGGTGTACCTCTTGCTCTGCGTGCAAGCTCGAGGGATGCCTCTTCCACAATTTCAATTCCCAATAAAGCAGCCGCCCGCAGGATAATTGTTTTCAGTTCTTCCGGATCATAAAAATTAAGGCGGAACTGAATCCCAAAACGTTCCCTCAACGGAGAAGTAAGCAATCCGGCCCTTGTTGTTGCACCCACCAGAGTAAAATGCGGCAAATCGATTTTTACGGTACGGGCACCTGGACCTTCTCCGATAATAATATCGAGGGTGAAATCCTCCATTGCGCTGTAGAGTACCTCCTCCACAACTCGGTTCAGCCGGTGAATTTCGTCAATGAACAAAATTGTTCCAGGCTCAAGATTGGTGAGAATAGCTGCTAAATCACCTTGACGTTCAATAACAGGTCCGGAAGTCGCACGCAGTTGCACCTCCATTTCACGTGAGAAAATATTCGCGAGTGTAGTTTTTCCTAATCCCGGAGGTCCGCTTAAAAGTACATGATCCAGCGCATGACCACGTTTTTTGGCAGCTCCGATAAAAACAAGCAGATTTTCCTTAATTTCCTGTTGACCTATATAGTCACGTAAACGTTCCGGACGTAAAGATTGATCAAATTGCTCGCCAAGTTGTTGTTCAGGAGCAACCATTCGTGCTTCAGTATTTTCCGGAAAATCAGAGGACTCAGTGTCCACAGTTAGTTCCTGCATTGGTGTTCAAGAAGAGGAAGAGAGATATTCCGGGTTTTCCTTTGAGGCTACTTCCGGACTGATACGCCAAGTGTAAAGCGGTGAAAAAACATATAAGATCAGGTAAGCAAGTGCGGCATGCCCGAAATATGGTGTGAAAGCGAAACCGATGATCAGCAGGATAGTGAAAATTAAAAATTTTCTACTACGGCTCATTAAGCGGCCGATGTGCATATAACGAATAGGAAAACTTATCATTAAGATGGCTGCGATTATCATTAAGACAAAACAAAATTGTGCCCAAAAAACCAAGTCAGCAGAATTTGTTTCAAGCGCGTTCCCAAGCATTATGAAAGGAGCTGCAGCTAACAGGGCTGCTCCGGGAACAGGGATCCCTTTGAAAAATCCTGGAATACTGTTTTGATCCAGAATAAATAAAACTAAACGTGTCACACCTAAGACAACATACATAATTGCAATCCATCCATAAGGCAGTGCCTGAATGGATTCATCAGCAACTTGTGACATCAAGATGTAAAATATAACGGCCGGTGCAATGCAGAAACTGACTGTGTCGGAAACGTCATCAAGAACACCACCAAGGGTTATGTTATATTTCCTGGGCTTTGCAGATGGAAGAGGCGTTGTGAGTCCAAGTTTTCTGGCGACAGCACCATCAAGTTTATCAAAAAAGCCTGCTCCCAGCAGAATTAGGTAAGCTTCCTGAACTCGCCCACGATAAGCAAAGAGCATGGCCAAAATACCCATCAGCGCATTCATCACGGTCAGTGCATTCGGGAAAACGGCTAAAATTCTGCGGCGTAAAACCTCATCATTTAAACAAAGATCATCAAGGCATGCAGTACCGTATTTTCGGCAATAACCTGCAATTGAGCCAAAATTGATGATCAGCAGCAGGATTTCCAGAAAGAATAGCTGCTGAATCGGAATTGCTCCCAACCAACTGATCCAGGAATAAAGTGATGAATCCGGTCCTCCGGGCACGTAAAAAGCGTGAATGTAAAGTACAACTCCAATCGGAGCAGCGACCATTGTACGGAGTCTGGTGACTTCCTTCATTTCTTCTTCCCCGCCTTTCCGGAGCGAAAAATTTCTCATGAAGTGCGCGAAATTGTCACGCATTAAAACTGTTACGCACAAAACAAATACAAAAACGACGTGCAGCATTTCCAGATGAAAATTGGCGCTTTCTGCTAAAGCCTGGTAGCGCCACATCATTCCCACTGCAACCATTGGAAAAACGATCGCATAGACGACTTTATCCATGATCCTGTCCGCTAAATGTGAGAGTTTTGCCTGTGGTCTGAAACGTGCTGCAAACCAGCCGTCAATTAAATCAAGGATCATTGCGGCAAGTAGAAAAATTACTCCGCTATAGTAAACATATGGATTCCGGTCCAGCATCACGCTGATGGCACAGACCATACCGGCAAACACCATCGGCGGTCGTCCATAAACGAGTAAAGCCGCAACATTTGTTGAAATAAATTTAGGGTTGGACATGTTTGTTTATAAGATTAAAAAACTTTTTCTGCATTAACCGGCTTTTCATGCAGCAACGGCGGCGGTAGTTATTTTAATACTCCCTTAAGCGATGTGCAACATTGAAGACATAAAGTAGAAGCGCCACTCTGATATAAACGCCGTTACGCAGTTGTCTCCAGTACATGGCGCGTGGATTGGCATCGACTTCCGGAGAAATTTCGTACCGTCTGGGCAAAGGGTGTAAGATGATGGAATCTGTTTTCATTCGGCTGACATTATCCGTAGTCAGACTATATTGCGAAAAATCAATCAGGTTGGATTCTCCGGAGAGATCATACTCGTCCTGAATTCTTGTCATATAAATGCAGTCGACACTTGAGATAACACTTTCCAAGTTATCAGTTTTATGAATTTTTATATCCTGTGAGAGTAAATATTCTTCCAGATCCGCTGCAATCTGAAAAGAAGAAGGCGCAATAAATTCCATTTCGACATCTTTATATTGACTTAATAACATCACCGAAGAACGCACCGCTCTTCCCCGAAGTAAATCTCCTACAAACGCATATCTTTTTTTGCGGATTCCTCCCGATTCCTGAAAAGAACGGTGCATGGTGTAAAGGTCAAGTAGTGCCTGAGTTGGATGCTGATCTTTTCCACTGCCGCCATTCATGATGGGCACGCTACGTCCAGTATTGTCCAGTAAATAGGCCATATATTCGCAAAATCCAGGCTTTGGATCGCGCATGATAATCATGTCAAAATAACTACTGAAAACCCTGACACCGTCTTCCTGACTTTCCCCTTTGTATTCTGAAGATAAAGACGGATCACGGACTTCTCCGGTGTCCATACCGACCATCTGGCAGGCAGTTAAAAATGAGAGGAAGGTTCTTGTTGAAGGCTGGGTGAAATAGAGCATGGCCTTTTTGTGGCACAACAAGGATTTCAAAAATTCGATCCCGTTTGGTTTACGTGTCATTTCCTTGACGTGATCCGCAATATCAAATAATTCTTCCATCAGGCTAATGGAAAACTGGTGAGAGAGCATCACATGCTGGAGGCGTCCTTCTTTTTCATAATGACGCATACGTACTTCCACTGCTTGTGAAAAGTACTCTTCGTAGGTTTTTAAAGATTCTTCCATTTGTGAAGCAAGGCCGAAGTTTTAGTAAAACAAACTGTACTAGCCTAAAATTCTATTCTGTAACAGTCCAGCGTGAAATTGTGATCAACACGAAATCCACTGAAAAAAACTCTAACTTAAAGGCTACTTTTACTTGGACTATCCAATAGCTGGGGGATGGTAAAAGACAGGACTGATAAAAAGCAGGAGCGTCTCCAAACAAGGACACGCTCTTGACAAAATATTTACTTGATTTCCGCGCTTGCGCCGGCTTCTTCAAGTTTCTTTTTGACTTCTTCTGCTTCTTCTTTGGAGACACCTTCTTTAATTGCTTTTGGAGCAGCTTCAACTGCTTCCTTAGCTTCTTTCAGTCCCAGTCCGGTGATACCCCGAACTTCTTTGATGACGTTAATTTTCTTCTCACCGAAGCTGGTCAGAATTACGTCAAATTCGGATTTTTCTTCAGCAGGTGCGTCAGCAACTCCACCGGCAGCGGCAGCGGCAGGAGCTGCTACTGCAGCAGCAGCTGCACTGACACCGAATTTCTCTTCCATTTCTTTTACCAGCTCAGACATTTCCAATACGGACATGTTGGCGATAAAATCAATTACTTGGTCTTTTGTGATACTTGCCATTTTATTTCTCAGACAAAGGTTAAGTTCATCTTCCACACTAGCATGGGAAGAATGTTAATAAACCGGATTGTTATTTGCTATCCCGGACTGCAGCCAGAGTGCGAACAAATTTCGCGGGAACTGCGTTTAGAGTACGAACAAATTGAGTTGCAGGTGCTTGCATCAAGAACAGCAACTTCACGATGAGCTCTTCTCTTGAAGGTAATTTGGAAAGTGCTTCCACTTCACCTGTATTGAGGATGCTAGTTTTGCTGTCACCAACAAGGATTCCAGCAAGGATTTTCAAGTTTTCTAAACTTTTAGCGGCCTCAGACAATACTTTAGCCTGTTGAACCGCATCACCGTCACTGTAAACAAGCGCACGGGTCTGCGTGAACTGATCTGCAAGTTCTGCAAACGGAGTGTCTTCCGCGGCAATACGCGCCAGCGAGTTTTTGATAACTTTCATGGTGGATGATGCATCATTCAGCTTCTTTCTAAGTTCTACAACCTGATTTGCTTCAATACCACGATAATCAACCAGTACCCCTGCGGACATACTATTAAAGATTGACCGAAGTTCACTGACTTGAGCTTCTTTTTGGCTTCGTTCCATGGAACCTTTCCGATATGATTATGTTAAAAAATTCACTCCTGCGGTTTATCAAAGAAGTGTTTTAAGACACGCACTTCCAAAGAAAGCCCGAAAGCCGTTGCTATTAAAAACCGAAGATTGAGATAAAAATTGAATAAGACAGAGGAAGTAACACAACAGAAACTTGCTGTGTTACTTACGGAAGCTGTGTCTCGGCAGGGCATGAATTAAGCCGTTAGGCCCCTACTGTCTTAGACAAGAAAAATAAAATTTTTTCAGATTTTAAACTGTTTGCGGATCCACCTTAAGGCCGGGACCCATTGTAGAACTCACACTAAAATTACGCAGATAAATACCTTTTGAGGCCGATGGTTTCATCCTTTTGACTGTGTCAACCAAGGCAGTTACATTTTCACAAAGCTTGTCTGCATCAAAGGAAACTTTCCCAATAGCAGCATGCAGATTACCTTGCTTATCGGCACGGAATTCTACCTGACCTGCTTTAATATTTTTAATGGCCGTTTCAACTTCGAAAGTTACTGTACCGACTTTTGGATTTGGCATCAGTCCTCTTGGACCCAGTATTTTCCCTATCCGTCCTACAACTGCCATCATATCTGGTGTTGCTACAACACGGTCAAACTCGAGCCAGCCTTCCTGAATCTTTTTGGCATAATCTTCACCGCCCACATAATCCGCACCGGCTTCCTCTGCTGCAATGGCTTTATCTGCTTTTGCAAAAACCAGCACCCGGATTTCCTTACCCAGACCATTTGGCATAGAACATGTTCCACGCACCATTTGTTCAGCTTTACGTGTATCAACTCCAAGTCTCAAAGCAACATCAACTGTCTCATCAAATTTGGTGGCTTTGACTTCTTTAAGCAAATCAATTGCTTCTGTCAAAGGATACAGTTTTTCTGCGTCCACTTTATCTTGAAAAACTTTTGTTCTTTTACTCAATTTTCTCATAATCCCTCAGTCAGTACGCCCATGCTCCGGGCAGTTCCTGCCACGGACTTCATGGCAGATTCCAGGTTATAACAATTCAAATCAGGCATCTTCTGCTTGGCAATTTCCTCCAGCTGGGTTTTTTTCAATGTACCAACTTTTTCCTTATTTGGAGTCGCTGAACCTTTATTCAGTTTCAGGGCTTTTTTGATCAGCACCGGTACCGGAGGTGTTTTGGTAATAAAGGTGAATGAGCGATCATTGTAAACAGTGATCACCACCGGAATGATTGTATCTTGTCCCTGGGTCTGTGCGTTAAAAGTTTTGCAGAACTCCATGATGTTCACACCGTGCTGACCCAATGCGGGGCCAATCGGCGGAGATGGATTTGCCTTGCCTGCCGGAACTTGAAGTTTGATGAATGAGGAAATTTCCTTTGCCATGGTTTTTTTGTCTTATTCTACTACGTGTTTTACTTTTTCGAACTCCACCTCCACAGGTGTGGGACGGCCAAAAATACTTACAAGTACTTTTAATTTTCTGCGTTCGAGATTTATTTCGTCGATTGTACCACTGAAATTTCCAAAAGAGCCTTCGGTGATTGTTACCTTTTGTCCAAGTGAAAATTCTTCTTCTGTTGCTTTCTGCTGGAAGCGTTCGTTGACTTGTGAACGGATTGCTTCAAGTTCACGCTCATCCAGAGGTAACGGGTTTTTTTGCGTGCCGCCAATAAACCCTGAAACCCTGTTGACATCCATCAAAAGGTGCCACAATGCCGGGGTGAGTTCCATGTGGACCAGTACATATCCAGGGAAGTATTTTTGATTGACTTTGCGTTTTTTGCCATCCTTAGTGCGGATCACATCTTCTGAAGGAATAAATATTTCGTCTACCAGATGCTCAAGACCTTCAATCTTTAATTTTTCCTGAATCGTTTGCTCTACGCGTCCTTCATAACCGGAATATGCCTGGAGGATATACCATTTTGCATTTGGATTTTTCGGTTTTTCAGGAATTTGTGCTTCAATATCTTCAGCCTCTTCAGCCGTATTATCAGCAGCGAGTCCAGCTTCGATCTCCTGGGCTTCAGTCTCATCAGCACTTACTTCCGGGATATTGCCCTGTGCTTCAGTCTCATCAGAGCTTACTTCCGGGATATTGCCCTGAGCTTCAGTCTCATCAGCGCTTACTTCCGAAGCATTGCCCTGAGCTTCAGTCTCATCAGCGCTTACTTCCGGGATATTGCCCTGAGCTTCAGTCTCATCAGCACTTACTTCCAGGATATTGCCCTGAGCTTCAGTCTCATCAGAGCTTACTTCCGGGATATTGCCCTGAGCTTCAGTCTCATCAGCGCTTACCTCCGAAGCATTGCCCTGAGCTTCAGTCTCATCAGCGCTTACTTCCGGAGCATCATTCTGTTGCTCTCCCAAAGTACTGTCTTGAGTTTCTGCTGTCTCTTTTTGTTCTTCCAATACCATTTCGGTTCCAGTTTGTTCTTCCACTATTTTATCCGGCAATTACCATTTGCATGATGTCCGAAAGTCCTAAATCGGCGATTCCCAGGTAGAGAGCCACGGCTAAAGAGACGCCTACAACTACTGAGGTGGATTTTATTGTTGCCTCACGTGTCGGCCACTGCACGCGTTTAAATTCCGCAATGACATCTTTAAAAAACTGTTGGATTCGTTTGAACATAATCAGATTTTTGGATGAATATTAAACATCCTGATAAATTTATTTTCTACTACTGTTATTAAATGCTACTGTACAAGCTCAAAACTCAGCGCCAATTTTTTCTGGCAGGGCAGACAGGGGTCGAACCTGCGACCTTCGGTTTTGGAGACCGATGCTCTACCAACTGAGCTACTGCCCTATCAGGACGCAAAATTTAAAGAACCTTTTACTTTGTTTCTTTATGCAAAGTATGTTTCCGATCCCACCTACAATATTTACGTACTTCCATACGCTCTGTTTTCAATTTCTTGTTTCGGGAAGCTGTATAATTTCGGCGCTTGCACTCAGTGCATTCTAGGTGAATCGTGTCTCTCATGATTTCTATACTTAAAAACTAAGATAAATTATTTGGAGCCTGAGAGCAGGATTGAACTGCCGACCTCTTCCTTACCAAGGAAACGCTCTACCACTGAGCTACCCAGGCTTAAAACTCACACCGTAAAAGCTCGTCAAGCTGTGGTGGGGAGAGAAGGATTCGAACCTTCGAAGGCGAAGCCGTCAGATTTACAGTCTGATCCCGTTGACCGCTTGGGTATCTCCCCATGCTGGAGCTGGCAATAGGACTTGAACCTACAACCTGCTGATTACAAATCAGCTGCTCTACCAGTTGAGCTATGCCAGCATGAGTTAAACGAATTATTATGAAATGTTATGGGGGTTTTGTCAATATAAAACATCAAGAGATGAGCATTATTCTCTTTCTGCAATGCTGTCATAGTAAAAATGGTTCCCGTTTACTGAAATTAATAAACTATGCGGCAGCCAAAGTTACATCTGAGGAGGCAGGTCCTTTCTGCTCTGGAAGTTTAATCGTATGATCTTTACTGAACTGATAATCCCGAAAAACTTCTTCTGCTCTCAAAAGCTGATATTTCCCATTTTCAAGTTTATGAGTCGTATCTTTGAGACGGTAAACATAATGACCACAGGTCCAGATATTAAATTTCCGGAAATGTGTGCAGAGGCAGGTTTTGTCCGGAATAGAAATTTTATCCGGTTTATTTTCCAGTTCCTTGTTATAGGCTTCAACGTATGCGCAATGCCCGTTATTGTCCAGGATATAACCGAAGGCTTCACAATTAGGCCTAATTCCGGAACCTATTCCTGGGGACTGCCGTAACATCCGCATTGGATATCCGGTTGGTGAGATAGTATTGACAACAATATCATCCTCAACTGCATCAAAGTAGTGATGCTTTGTACGGTCCGGGAGTCCGCATTCTTTAGTCACGGTAAAGCGTGTTGCAACCTGTACCGCGGAAGCGCCGGCTTCAAAAAAATCCACTGCATCAGTTCCGGTAAAAACTCCGCCTGCCGGAATCACCGGAATATCTAGCTCGTTTTCTTTTAAAAAAATCAACACATCCTGGACTATTGTTTTAAGATCGTATTCCTGCCAGTCGTCAATGCCGAAACCTAAATGTCCTCCAGCCAGCGGACCTTCTACAATGATATAATCCGGAGGTCTTTTGTACTTTGCCGCCCTTTTGAGAAAAGGCCGTAAAGCGCGTGCCGAAGAAACGATGATCCCAAGCAGAACATCTCTGAATCTGGAATGATCCTTCATCAGTTCCATCGAACCTAAATGCAGTCCAGCGCTCAATGTTATTCCCTCAACTCCCGCATCCATCGCTGCATGCAGACGTGTTTGCAAAGTGTCACGAGGATTGTTCATGGTAAGTTTTTCCATGCAGTTTACAAAGACCGCACCGTCACCCTTTTTAGCGTCCATGGTACGTCCCACATGGAGTCGTTGAGCCTCCGCCAGTCTTTCCAGGTCAAACTGCACCACGGTTTTATCTGCGCTGTTGACGTTGTATTTATATTTGCGTTGTTTTTCCTGCACAAAATGTGTCTTGAATCTCCGGTCAGAAACTGTGGGCACCATTGCGTCAGAAATGTGTCCGATACCCCCTAAACGTGCTACTTCCAGAGCAAGTTCTGCTGTAGAAATATCTACTCCCATCCCGCCTACGAGAATAGGTACAAACTTCTTCCCACCAAGTTTCAAGCGAAAATCATTTAGCGCTTTGCTCATATCTTGTTCCCTCTAATTAGGGTTTGACAATCAAATAAACTGTTCATTAAGGATCGCTTTAGTTTGCCATAATTGAATATCCGCAGTCGACGTAGATCACTTGTCCGGTAATTCCTGAGGAAGCTTCGCTTGCTAAAAATACAGCAGTTTGTGCTACCTCAGCCTGAGTAGCGGTACGTTTCATTGCTGAGTGCTCACCGGCAACTCTCATCAACTCAGCAAAATCCTTAATGCCTGCTGAAGACAAGGTTCTGATTGCACCCGGAGAAATTACATTAACCCGTATATTATCCGGACCGACTTCTTTCGCCAGATAGCGTGAAGATGCTTCCAGAGAGGCTTTTGCCGGACCCATCACATGATAATGCGGAACTGCCAGCATGGAGCCGATGAAACTCATGCTGAGGATACTGCCGCCACCGCGTTTTTTCATCATGGGGATAACACCTTCTGCCAGCGGTAACAGGGAAAATGCGCTGATTTCATGCGCTTTTGCATAACCGCTGCGGCTGGTGCAGGAGAAATCTACCTTTAAATCCTTCTGGTCTGCAAAAGCTAAACTATGAATTAAAAAATCCAGCTCTCCCCAATGATCATTTAATGCTCCGATTAAAGACTGAATCGAATCATCATTTGATACATCACATTCCTGAATCAGCGATGCATTTACTTTATCACCAAGCTTTCTGACATTTGCCTCAAAACGTCCTTTAGGATCAGAGAGATAAGTCAACGCAAGCTCTGCACCTTGTTCATGAAAATGTGCTGCAACCGCCCAGGCAATGCTGCGTTGATTGCCAACTCCAAGAATAACACCTTTTTTACCAGATAAACTACCCATTTTCCTTTTCCCAGTTTTAATAATTATTTGCTAAAGATTTAAGAAACCAAAATGCTTTTAGCCAAAGCATACTTCTCACTCGCTTGAGTTCGGTTTAAACCGCCCAATAGAGTTACCCAGGCGAATTTTTTGCCCTAATTCCAACTCATTCAGCTCAACTTGTCCTGGAGGGAACAGGCAAATGACAGTTGATCCCAGTTCAAACATTGCGACTTCTTCACCACGCTCCAGCCTATAAGGAGTCTTCAAGTCATGGTGTTTAGCCAGCGCACCCAGACGGTTTGAAATTTGATCATCGTAACTGACCCGAATTCGTCCGACAACAGTTGCGCCAACTTTTATGAGCGCGCATTCACCTTTATTAGTTTGTATATAAGTGGTCAAACGTTCATTCCGGGCAAAGAGATTCGGCACATGATGCACGCCCAATGGACTGACTGTCCACAAATCTCCCGGAATGTATGAGAACTCACGAACCTCCCCATCTACCATGCTGTGAATACGGTGGTAGTTCTGTGGAGCTAAGTAAATGGTAATGAATTCTCCGCTGTCATACAAATTGTCACGTTTAGAATCCAGCAGCAAATCTGCTAATCGGTAATCCAGCCCTTTTGCCTGAATCAGACGCCCATCATTAATGCGGCCGTATTCACCGATAAATCCATCTACAGGACTTAGTACTGCATCAGGATCTGGATCCAGCGGACGCGAGTCCGGAAGCAACTGCCGGGTGAAAAATTCGTTGAATGTCCGGAACTCTGAAACCTGCTGAGACGCTTCTGTCAGTTCAACACCATAGAGCCTTGAAAATATTCTTATAAATGGGGTCAGCAAAAAGCGAGGCATTCGAATGTCAGCCACAAACCCGCAAAGTCTGCTAAAAAGATTGCGGGGTATAATCCACATAAAATAATATGCCGGTGGACGTCCAAATCCCGGAAGTGACATCAGCCTCCGACAGGTTCAACTTTAGACTTGTTTTGTCCGAGTAACTCCAAAATATATGAACCTTCGACGGTCTCTTCCTTCATCAAAACATCAACGATTTTGTGTAAAACATCGATATTATCACGAAGAAGTTTCTTGGCTTTTGCATCATGAAATTTGATTGTTTTACGCATTTCCTTATCAATTTCTGCAGCAGTATTTTCACTAAACTCACGGCCTTTGCCAATGTTACGCCCCAAAACGTTCTGCTGATTATCGCTGCCTAAAACGATTGGTCCAAACGATTTGCTCATACCCCAGCTGCAAATCATGTTTCTGATCGTATCGGTGGCCTGTTGAATGTCATTGCTTGCACCGGTTGTTACCTCTTCAAAAATTATCTCCTCTGCTGCACGTCCGCCCATGGCAATTGTAATACGGTTATTCAGGAAATCAATATCGTAAGAATGATTGTCATTTTTAGGCAAAAATGCAGTAAGACCAAGAGCCCTTCCGCGGGGTACGATTGTTACTTTATGAATTGGATCAGTTTTAGGTAGCAGCGCGGAAACCAATGCATGTCCTGCTTCGTGGTATGCAGTATTTCTTTTTTCTTTTTCCGACATGACCATCGAGCGGCGTTCTGTACCCATCATCACTTTATCACGTGCCCATTCAAAATCTGCTAATTTAAGTTCGGTTTTGTTGTTACGTGCACCGCCGAGAGCAGCTTCATTGATCAGGTTTTTCAAATCTGCACCTGAAAACCCCGGAGTTCCGCGTGCGATAATGTTCATGTCAACACCATCAGCCATCTGCACTTTTTTGGCGTGGATTTGTAAAATTTCCTCCCGACCTTTTACGTCAGGTAGAGGTATACTCACCTGCCGGTCAAAACGTCCGGGACGTAGAAGTGCAGGATCAAGAACATCCGGACGGTTTGTCGCGGCGATCACGATGATTCCTTCCATTCCGTCAAAGCCGTCCATTTCCACCAAAAGCTGGTTTAGTGTCTGCTCGCGTTCATCATTCCCACCGCCCATTCCTGTACCACGGCTACCTCCGACGGCATCTATTTCATCGATGAAGATGATGCACGGCGCGTTTTGCCGACCCTGTTCAAACATATCACGAACCCTGCTGGCACCAACACCGACAAACATTTCCACAAAATCGGAACCGCTCATACTAAAAAAAGGAACCTCCGCTTCTCCGGCAACTGCCTTTGCGAGCAAAGTTTTTCCAGTACCAGGTGATCCGGACATTAACATGCCTTTGGGGATTCTTCCTCCAAGTTTGCGGAATTTTGCGGGGTCTCTGAGAAACTCAACAGTTTCTCTCAAATCGTCTTTTGCTTCTTCAACACCAGCAACATCAGCAAAGGTCACCTTCATTTCATTAGGTTCCATTCTTTTAGCGCGGCTGCGCCCGATGGAAAACAATCCTCCTCCTCCGGCACCTCCGCCCTGCATTCGGCGCATCAGTACCATCCATATTCCAAAAATTAAGAGGAATGGCCCCCAATTTATCAAAATGCTTAAATACCATGGAAGACTTTTTTCAGGCACATAATTGATCGGAATTTGATACAGTCGAAGGTAGTCAATCACGCTGGGGTCTTCTGCGGGGATATAGGTGCGGTAGCCCAGTCCGTCCTGAGTGAAGCCCTCTATTAAGGAATCTCCGACAATCTGAGCATTGACAACTTCACCTGATGCAACGAGAGCCTTGAAGTCACTGTAAATCAGTTCCTGTGTGCGCTGAGAACCGCTTGACATACTTCCGCCGTCGAACATTTTTGCTAAAAAAAATGCCAGCACCAGCATACTGAGGATAATAAGGATATTTTCTCTTTTCATAAAATAATAGACTTAAAACAGAGATTGAGGTCAGCCTGTTTCAGTTGCAGCGAAGTGGGTATACCTCAAAAAAATAACAATTTAATTTATCAATAACCATGTAAGACTGTACATGTTAGCATAAAACTGCAGGTACAGTTAAGTAATTTTTTAGACACCTATTTTCAAAAGTAACTATATTTGATGAAGCACTACAAAATATATTCACGTTTAAAAAGATTTTCACATGAATCTTCATTAACATTAAAATTAGGTTTGCCTGTAATTATTGCACATTTGTTACAGACTCTGATGCAGTTTGTGGACACAATAATGGCTGGACACGTTAGTTCGCATGATTTGGCGGGACTTGCAATTGCGACAGCGCTATATCATCCGGTGTTTTTGCTGATGTTGGGGATATTGATTTCGCTCGGTTCGATTATCGCACAGCTTTTTGGGGCGGGAAATCGACAGGAGATAGTCAGAAATGTGATACAGGGCCTGTGGCTAAGTCTTGCATTAGCATTTATAAGTATCCTTATTATAGCCAATCTTGAACCAGTGTTGAACAAGATGGGTTATGAGCAGGAGGTGATCAGGGTTGCTTCAGATTATTTGAAGGCATTATGCTGGGGTATGCCGGCTGTCTATGCATTTGTTGTCTTGCGGATGTTTAGTGAAGGTTTGTCTATTACTCGTCCAGCCATGTATTTTACACTGCTTGGCCTCGGAGTAAATATTGTATCTAACTATGCTTTGATATTTGGGCACTTTGGTTTTCCAGCTTTGGGTGCGGTTGGCGCAGGGTGGACTACGAGTATGGTTCACTGGGTCATGTTTTGTGCGATGCTGGTCTTTTGCATGAAAGCATCAATGTTTGAAAGCTACCGGAAATTTATTGCTTTCACCAGACCTTCCTGGCTCTATCTGCACGAAATTTTGAGAATTGGTATCCCTAATGGTTTTGGAATAGCAGCTGAAGTAGGTCTCTTCGCAATGGTATCATTGTTGATGGGAACATTTGGGGTGACGGCAATTGCTGGACATCAAGTCGCAATCAATATTGCTGCAGTAACTTTCATGCTGCCGATGGGACTTTCATTTGCCATTTCTATTCGGGTTGGCCAAGCTAAAGGCAGAGGTCATTACATGGCTACACGTTATACAGGTTATGCCGGCATTATACTTTGTATTTTAATAACGGCAGTAACTGCGGCTGTGTTTGTTAACTTTCCGGAAATGATTGTAGCGTTGTATTCAGATGATCAGGATGTTCGCTCACTGGCTGTTCAATTACTCTATATGGCCGCAGTTTTTCAGCTATCCGACGGAATGCAGGTAGGCGCACTGGGAGCACTGCGCGGACTTAAAGATACCCGTGTTCCATTTGTAACAAACGTAGTCGCATACTGGTTTATAGGTTTGCCAACAGCTTATTTGGTCGGTGTGTATTTTAAGTTTGGCCCTGTGGGAATGTGGGTTGGTCTGATTGTTGGCTTGAGCATTGCTGCAGTGCTTCATAGTTGGCGTTTCCGTACTCTTACCAGACGTCTTTTAAGATATCCTGAGTCTGTAAAATCGAATGATAATCATGCTTCACAAATGATCACCTATTAAAAAATCTCTTTTTTAAATATCCAAAAAACAAAATAGTTCTTCCACATTATTTGGAATTGTAATTGCAGGTGAGATTGATTCTAAATTCCAGCTTGAATTTTCCAGACCTGAAACAGGCACTTGAAAATCAGGCGATATTTTCTCCATATATATAAACACACTTTAATAGGAAAACTATGGCAGAGCAAGCCGGTGTTCTTTCAGATGTACGTTTTCAGTTCCAGGATTTTTTTGGAGCCCTGAGTCTCACGAAGAGGATCACGATCCTGGTGGCCCTTGGCATAATACTAATTGGTATGGTGAGCATGATTTTTGTGGCAAACAGATCTTCCTGGGCTCCTTTGTATTCTAACGTAGAACCTGGGGATGCTGCCGTTATAGTTGAAAAACTAAAGGAAAATCAGATTCCTTATATGCTTGCTCCGGGAGGCAGGTCCATTATGGTTGAACCGCACAGAGTAGATCAGGCCCGCCTAACATTAGCTAAAGAAAAAGTATTGCCGGGCAGTGGAGTTGGTTTTCTTGATCTGTTTTCAACTCCAAGTCTGGGTGAAACAGAATTTCAGCAGGGTGTTAAATTCCGCGTAGCTCAGGAAGGTGAACTTGCCCGACTGATTTCCACTATTAATGTTGTAAAGTCAGCAAAAGTATCTTTGGCAATTCCACAAAAAACACTTTTTTCAGATAATGAGGAGGAACCAACGGCAGCAATTGCACTCAATCTTACCAGCAGCGGAGCCGGGCGGAAACAGATCGAAACTATAGTTCACCTGGTTGCGAGTGCGGTTGAAGGTCTCTCTCCGAGGAATGTTAAAATAACTGATCAAAGCGGAACCTTGCTGAGCCGAGGTTTTTCGGATAATTCTGCCGGCGGAAAGATGAATGATAATTATTCATATAAAAGCCGTTTTGAAAAAGAACTTGAAGTAAAAGTAGTCCGGCAAATAGAGGAGGTTGTTGGGAAAGACCGTGTGAGAGTTAATGTTTCTGCTTCCCTGCGTTTTGACCGGAGGACTATCAAAGAGGAGTTAGTGGATCCGGATCAAACCAGTGTTGTCAGTGAGCAGATTGTCGATGAGGCGTCGACCGGAACACGATCAATTCCTGTTGGCCCTGCCGGAGTTACGACCAATCTTCCGGAAGCAACCGGCCGTGAAGCAGCAACCGTTTCAGAATTCAGCAAGAAAAACTCTACTCGTAATTTTGAAAGCAGCCGTCGCGAAATAGTTCTGGAGTCAGCAGTTGGAGAAGTGGTTAGCCTCAGCGTATCTGTACTTTTAGATAACAGACGCTCACAAATTCTTGATGACAGTGGAAACTCTTTAGGAAGGACGAACACTCCATGGACTGAAGGTGAAAAGGAAACAATCGTTGGTTTGGTAAAAGCGGCAATGGGCTATAATGAGTCACGCGGTGACAGAGTATTTGTGGGTAATATGCCATTTGAAGCAGCGGTTGAAGAAGATAAAGCTTCTGAAATTGAAGCGACGAGAGTCCGCAACAAATTTATTTTGGATGTTGTGCGTTATGTCGCACTTGGTCTGGCAATTCTGGCACTCATCATGTTGGTCATCCGACCGATGGTTCAGCGGCTGAGTTCCAAACCTGCTGACCTTGATCTTCTCATGGGAATGCCTGCAACAATAGGAGAACTTGAAGGAGAGGAGCTGGAAATTCCAACCGAACGTGAGTCCGGAATTCCGCCTAGAGATAAGATCTTAGAAATTGCCAAGCAGGATCCTCTCAAGACATCCGCTCTCATACACACCTGGTTGCGGGATCGTTCATAATGCTGATTCAGGATTCAGGATGCAAGCAACAATTCACTCGGCAATTTCCCGTTTTGTGTCAAATCCTGAAATCTAGCTCCTTTTAACATAATAATCATCAATTAATTTTTTAAGCATGTTGGATGAGAGTGAGTTCAAACCGTTTTCACTGACTGATTTCACGGTTGTTGAAACAGAGTCTGCAGAAACTGTGGATTCATCTGCTGGAAACGAAAGTGCTGCAGAAGGAGCAAACAGCGCAGAGCAGGAAATCGAAGAGCGACTTGCCTCTTTCAAACCGCTTACTTTTGACGTGGAAGGAGGTTCCTCTGAATTTGTCGCAGAAGTTTCTGCTGATGCTGAAAGTGGAAAAACGGATGCAGAAAAAATCCAACTCTCAAAAGGTTTCAAAAATGCAGAGTTTTTTCAGGAAAACAGTCTTTTGACAAATGCAGAGGATTTTGCGGAATCGATCAGATCAGGCGCGAAACTTTACAAAACTCAACTGCTCACAAAAATTGAAGAACAAGCGAGTGATACTGAACGTATCTATCAGCAAACTATTGCGGAAAATCAGGAAGCAGAAAAGGAAAGGAAAAATCTGCTTTCTTCCACTGAAGAAAAAGTTGAAGGAATAAAAAGCACTGCATATCAGGAAGGGTTTGAAAGTGGACTTCAACAGGGGATTCAGCAGCGTTATGATGAGGCTGAACCATTGGTAATGCAGATAAGTTCCGTGTTGGCGCAATTGAATTCGTTGAGGAATGTTGTCCGTTTTCAGGCAGAAGAAGAATTGGTGAAATTAGCTCTACAAATTGCTAAAAATGTTGTTGCCGAAGAAATAAAACTGAATAACTCAGTTATCAAGAACATAGTTCAGGTTGCTCTGCACGAAACAGAAGTACAGGGAAAGATCTATTTGTTTTTGCATCCGGATGACTACGAATTTCTGGTCAATAGTAAAAGTGATCTGGAGCGATATTTAAGTGATGAACAAACCCTCGTACTTCGGCAGAACCCGGAGATGAAACCTGGTTCTATTTATGTGGAGTCTGATGAAGAAATAATCAGCAGGTCTATTGAAGGGCAGTTCGAAAAGCTTGAAGAAACTCTGACTGAACAGGTGGAAAATCGGCATGCACATTTATCAGAAGTAGATATTGATGCTCACGATTTCACTACACTGCCCTCACCAGATACTGCTGTTGAAACTGAGACTCTTGATTTAAGTCAAGATGAAACATCAGAACAGATTGATCCACCAAACTCAGCGAATAAAAGCATTGAAACGGTGGATTTTGACAATCAGGCAGCCAATGGGGAACCTCTTCCGGAAACAGCATCAGCAGAATCTGAAAATCCACAGCTCTTATCAGCAGATATTGAAACAGCAAGCTCCGAATTAGAGGAACCGGATCAGGATACGGAATCTCTTGAAAATGCGGATACATCTTCGGGCGCTGTAGATCAAATTCTGGAAACAAATACGGATGCATCCGCTGAGTGAAAAGTTTGCTGAAAAAATTAGTCCGCCACAATCAATAAAAAGAAAAGTTATCCGGATTTTTCTAGGTGTTAAATTATCATTTTAAAAGCCCACAAAACTATATTTAGCTATGCCTTTTTATTTTCATGTTACCTGATTCATCAACTGTGAAATTGCCGGTTTATTCAAACCTTGAAACGTATATTAGCGGTATTGAAAACCTTCCGGTACTGCGTAAGGAGGGCCGTGTTATGCAGGTGATTGGACACATGGTAGAGGCAACAAATCCGGGTTGTTCCGTAGGAGGTATGTGCAAAATATTTAATCCTGCGACAAATACATCTGTGAGCGCGGAAGTCGTGGGATTCCGGAAGGACCGAATGCTGGTAATGCCGCTACACAATGCACATGGAATCGGTCCAAAATGCAGAGTAATTCCGGAAGACCGACCAGCGATGGTGCCCGTAGGAGAAGGGCTGCTGGGACGGGTTTTCGATCCGTTGATGAGACCGCTGGACGGTTTTGGTGAGTTGATGACTTCAACCGATGTCCCCTTATTTCCGGAAGTCGTAAATCCACTTCATCGTGATCGCATCAAAGATCCATTAGATGTAGGAGTAAGATCCATTAACTCCAGTCTGACTTGTGGCCGGGGACAGCGTATCGGAATAATGGCCGGTTCCGGAGTTGGAAAATCAGTGTTGCTCGGAATGATGGCACGTTATACTGACGCTGATATTAATGTTATTTCTCTGGTAGGAGAACGCGGTAAGGAGGTGCGGGAATTTATAGAAGACAATCTGGGAGAAGAAGGTATGCGCCGCTCAGTCGTAGTCGTTGCGACATCGGATCAACCTCCTCTGCTGAGAATGCGTGGAGCTTTTGTGGCGACCTCAATTGCGGAGCATTTCCGTAACCAGGGAAAGGATGTTCTTCTCTCAATGGATTCTCTCACACGTTTTGCAATGGCACAGCGAGAAATTGGTTTGGCAGCAGGAGAACCTCCGACAACTAAAGGTTATCCGCCTTCCGTATTTGCCTTGTTGCCAAGTCTGCTGGAACGTGCTGGTACGCATGAGGGGCCGGGTTCGATAACCGGCTTTTACACCGTTCTCGTGGAAGGCGATGACGCAAGCGATCCGATTGCAGATGCAATCCGCGCTATTGTTGATGGACATATTTTTCTCAGCCGCAGTATTGCAGAAAAGGGGACTTTCCCTGCAGTGGATTTGCTCTCATCAACCAGTAGGGTTATGGTCAACGTAGTTGGCGAGACTCACCTTGAACTAAACCAGATATTACGCCGTACTTTAGCTACTTACCGTGAAGCGGAAGATTTGATCAATATTGGTGCGTATGTTCAGGGAAGTAATCCGGAAATTGATTACGCTATTTCTAAATATCCATTAATTCAGAAATTCATTCAGCAGGGTATGGACGAACATACTGCCTTGAATGAGTGTGTAGATCGTCTCCAGCAAATTTTCGGTGACAGCTTGGACGGGAGTAATTTTACGGAAGAAATTTCCTGAAATTCGCAAACAGCAATTTAGTCGGCCCTGAAACTTTAGGCGACCGGTCTGAAGTAACGCAACTTATGCCGGCCGCCGTTATTTACTGAAGACTCCACGCAAGTCTCCAAAAATTTTACTCCAGACAAAGCGCTTCCAATTTCAGAAAAACATCGTTGGTCAATGTAATTGGGGCATTGACCAATTGGGTTTTATCTTTTGCAAATATTTGATTTATTCTGCAGTAGTGATTTGTATTTTTATTTTTTTCAAGCATTTGAAATAACCTGAAGAAATCTATGATCAGGATTCAGGAATCATGCTAAGTCCACTCGTGCGAAAAGTAATGGAAACCGCAGAACCGGATTCAAATTGTTTTTCCATTTGATTATCTATTACAAATAATTCACCGAGGGTGCTTTCAAGTGTATATTCGATATGATCACCCAAATAAGATGATTTAAGAATTGTAGCGGATATTTCATCTTTATTGACTGCCCGATTCAGACGGATTGCCTGCGGGCGAATTGCCACATCAACTTCTCCTGTGGGAATTCCCCGGTGAGCTAGTTTGACCAGGAGTCCACCGATATTGACTTCTGCATCATCTCCGTCAATGCTGATAATTTCAGCTTTTACCAGATTAGCATCTCCAATAAAATCTGAGACAAAAAGATTTACAGGTTCTTCATATAGTTGGTGCGGAGTACCTTCCTGTGCAATAACAGCTTCATTCATGACAATGATCCGGTCTGAAACAGCAAGTGCTTCTTCCTGATCGTGGGTTACGTAAACGGTGGTCAGTCCTAGTTTTTGCTGTAATTCCCTGATTTCCTCCCTTACGCGTCGGCGCAGTTTTGCATCCAGATTCGAAAGTGGTTCGTCAAAGAGCAGAACTTCTGGTTCCAAAACAAGTGCACGTGCCACTGCTACCCGCTGTTGCTGACCTCCGGAGAGTTCGCTCGGCAAGCGTCCACCGAAACCAGTCAGTCCAACCAAATTCAGCCCCTCATGCGCTTTTTCACTCACTTCTGCTTTTGACATACGGCTCATGGTCAGGCCATAAGAAACATTTTGCATCACGGTCATGTGCGGAAAGAGAGCGTATGATTGAAAAACCATACTTACATCTCGATCAGAAGCTGAAAGCCGCGTGACCTCCTTGTCTCCGATGAAGACATTTCCCTCGGTGACCATCTCCAGTCCGGCAATCAGCCTTAGTGTGGTAGTCTTTCCGCACCCGGATGGACCCAGTAATGTCACGAGTTTTCCGTACTCTATAGTGAAACTTAGGTCACGGACAGCCTGCACGTCGCCGTAGGCTTTGGTCACATGTTTAAATTCAACGGCTTTTTCCATAGTAATCTATTCTGAGTTTAAATTGTTAAAGCTTCTGTTTCCCGTCTGCCAAGTTCCCGTTTACCTACTGCGAACTGGATCAATGTTATTACGCAGAGCATCACTATAATCAGTACAGACGAATAAGCGATAGCCAAACCGTAATCTCCAAACTCTACCCTACCGAGAATATAGGAAGTCGCCATATCGTAGTCGGCACTGACAAGGAAGATGACAGCACTGATTGCTGTCATAGCCCTCACAAAACCAAAGACAAGAGCAGCTATCAAAGCTGGTCGCAGTAGGGGCAAAAGGATACGCCGAAGTGTTGTAAATGATCGTGCTCCCAGAGTCAGGGAGGCTTCGTCAAGGCTGGGATCCAACTGGCTCATCGCAGCAATTCCAGCGCGAATACCTGTTGGCATGTTACGGAAGATAAAACAAACTACTAGAATCACTCCGGTTCCGGTAATCTCGATTGGTGGTACGTTGAAAGCGAGGATGTAGCCAACGCCGATCACGGTTCCGGGAACGGCGAAACTTAGCATGGTCAGGAACTCAAAGATGTCTTTTCCCCAAAATCGCTGCCGGACCAGGATATATGCGATCAACAAGCCTAAGCCAGCTGTGAGTGGAGCAGAGATTGCCGAGATTTGCAGTGTTGTCCAGAACGAATTCCATGCTGCGCCTTCCCAGATGAGGCCATATTCCTCTGACCAATAAAGGGAGAACTCTGCAATGTAGTGTTTAAGAGTGAAGTTGTGCTTGTAGCCCCAGGTTTCCACAAAACCCCCAAAGAGGATCATTCCGTACACGATCAAGCTCATGACAATAAAAGGCAGGGCTGTAAGGTATGCCCCCCACGCTACTCGCCTGGGAAGGCGTACATGCACTCCGGCATCGCCTTTTCCGGTGACCGTTGCATAGGATTTTTTGCCGAGCCAGCGCCGCTGGGCGTAGAACGCCGAAAGTGTGAAAAGCAGTAGCACAATCGCCAGCACTGCCGCCATGCCTGGATCTCCCTGCGCTCCGACAATAGCAAAGAAAATTTGTGTCGAAAGTACCTCATATTGTCCACCCAGAACAAGCGGGTTGCCGAAGTCTGCCAAACTTTCAATAAAGCCGAGCAGAAACGCGTTGGCGATTCCGGGTCGCATCAGCGGAAAAGAAACGCTCCAGAAGGTTTGCCACGGTGAGGCCCGTAGAGTTTGAGCTGCCTCTTCCATTGAAGGACTGACTCCTTCCACAACTCCGACGAGGACGAGAAAGGCAATCGGCGTGAAGGCCAAAATCTGTGCGATAAGAATTCCCGTGAGTCCATAAAGCCAGCGGCTGGGGGGGATACCAAAAGCCCATTCCAAAAAGGCGTTCACCGCACCGGCACGACCAAATAAAAGAATGAGCGCAAGTCCTATTACAAATGGTGGGGTGATGATAGGAAGCAGCGAAGCTGTTCGCACGAAGCCCTTGGCCTGAATACCAGTGCGAGTCACTAAAAGTGCGAAGGCTAATCCCAAGATTGTGGTAGCTGTGCCAACCAAGACTCCCATCCATAGAGAATTCCATGCGACCCCGCAACTGAGCTCACTACTAAGGCAGGCTACTCCCCAGATATTATGAGAAGTGATTTTCTCGAGAAATAGGGAAAAAACATAGTTGCCTTCGTCATCTTGTAAGGCATTAATGAGTATCCGTCCGACTGGGAAGAAGACAAAGGCAGTGACCATTGTAACGGTAAGGCCAATGGATCCGGAGACAAAGACATCACCTTTGATCGCCCCTCTTGCTGCTAAGCCCTGTGTGAACAGGAAAAGGAAACCGCTGGCAACGAGTAAGGCCCCATAACCCATTCCAAATTGTGTCAGTGTAGTAGATCCGAAAAGATCTCCGAGGAAAACCCAACCCCAGCCTTGGAGACCGAGGACAAAACCCTGAATAAGCATATAGCTGAAGCCAAAACCTCCGCCTAATAATAAAGCAGCCACGTGACGCGGATCTGTCCTGGGCCAAATTAGGGCGGGGAGAGGAATCAGCAATGCCAACGCTACTGGCCAAAGCCACCAACGCTGGTGCATTGTAATTTGCAGGATGCCTGGAGAGTACTCATCGAAAGTCGGATAACCATCTGTGAGCCAGATAAAACTCCAGAAACCATCGTATGCTGCATACCATGGAAGGATGAGAAATCCTGTCCAGGCAATTATGAGCCAGAGCTTTAAAGAGTAATTGCTTTGGATGAGTTTCTCCGGAGAACCAGAAGAGTTTTCCGGAGAGAGTGCTGGTGAATTCACCTGGGTAACACTTTGACGTCAGTGTCCCACTTCTTCAGCAAACGTGTTCGCTCAGCTTTAGAACCATACAAAGAATGATTGTAGTCAATAAGCTTGATGCTGCTGACATCCGGAGCTTCCGGAGCACTTATGGCATTCTTATTGGAAGGCACCTGATATGACTTCACCTCTGCCGACCTGCTTTGCACGTCAGCAGTAAGAGCGAAATCAATAAACTTCTTGGCGTTTTCCAGATTACGGGCACCTTTGATGATGCTCGCAGAGCCTATTTCATAGCCCGTCCCCTCACACGGCGAAACTGCTTCAATGGGGAAACCTTTCACGGCCTGCTTCACTGCGCCATGTACAAAAACAACGCCGACTGTTATCTCTCCACGAGCAGCAGCTTTGATCCCTGCAGATCCAGACTTGGTGTACTGGCTGATGTTACGGTGTAACCCCTTCATGTAGTTGAAACCGCCATCCTCTCCAAAGAGTTGTACCATTGAAGCCAGAGTTGTATAGGCCGTACCGGAAGTGCTAGGGTATGCCATCATGATTTCGTCTTTGTAGGCCGAGTGCAGCAAATCGTTCCAGCACTTGGGCACCGGCATACCTTTTTTAGCGAGTAGTTCGCGATTGTATCCAAAACCCAAAGCACCCAAATAAATGCCAACGGTTTTGCCGCCTGTGGCTTGGTGCGGAGTCTTGGCCCAGTCGTGCAATTCACCCAATTTAGGGGAGTTGTATGCTTGTGTTAAACCTTCCTCTGCCGCCTGCAGGTGTGGGTCACCAGTGCCACCCCACCAGACATCTCCCTTGGGATTAGACTTCTCTGCCCGAATTTTTGTAAGGGTTTCCCCTGAACTTGCCCTGGTCATGCTTACTTTTATGCCTGTACGCTTCTCAAACTCTTTTTTCATGAGCTCACACCACGGTATATCGGTGCTACAATAGTAAGTAAGCCGTCCCCCTGCGTATAACGGTAATGCAATCATTAATAAGATTAATGACACCATTGTCATTTTAACTATTCTCATACCAACTCCTTAAGAAATGGTTATACAAAAAAGGAATTCTCACCATTAAGAAATCCATTAAATGCAATATTCTACACTTCCGGCAGGTTCTGTCAACAAATTAAATATTTTATTGCAAATAAATAATAAGAGTAAAAAATAATTCAAATTCTTCAAAAATATACCACCTAAAAAATTCAAATAAACCCTTTACATGGGTTATATTTACTCTCTAATTTCCAAGTGCTTTAGTTGAAAGAATATTTTCAATATGTCTTGTCTTTTTGGATCTAGGTGTCTGTCCCGGAGTGGGAAGCCAGTGTGAATTAGCTGTTTAAAATTTCAGATACACCTACGCGCCACTACATGTGGAAACCCTTACTCATAGTACACGGCAAAACTTTGACTTCAATTAAGGTTGAGATTTTCTTCATAAATCCTTTTTTTTAACAGTTACCCCAAAATTGTATTTGCATTACTCTGTTTTCTTGACAATCCATTCATGCCGCGGATCGTTATGAAATCTCCAGATACGCTTTGGTCCGGCCATCACATTCAGATAATACAGATCATATCCATGCGGAGCCCCGACCGGATGATATCCCCGAGGTACCATCACCACATCATGATTATGAACCGCCATTGTTTCGTCCAGACTTCCATCATCAGTGTAAACACGTTGGAACGCAAATCCCTGCGGCGGATTGATCCGGTGGTAATATGTTTCCTCCAAATATGATTCCTCCGG
>Ga0207986_1000148_pt1 | contig 33076 bp, 24 predicted proteins | sample ETNtaG_26_FD_185764 | JGI IMG/M metagenome (GOLD analysis project Ga0207986, IMG submission 185764) | Marine microbial and viral communities from oxygen minimum zone, Eastern Pacific Ocean - ETNP201302SV89 (SPAdes) (version 2) | ecosystem: Environmental > Aquatic > Marine > Oceanic ... | reverse complement strand
AGTGAAAACACCTTTCTTCATTTCACCGGCATACTCTGTACCGAGAATCACAAACTCTTTACGCTCAAAACTCAGTTCCACACTAGTACGTGAAGTCATGTGTTTAGTGAGTGGATTTGCAGGAAACTGACCGGCATTAAAAATCACGTAATCCGGTTCTCCAAAGTCTGCTAACTCCTCTGCAGTTGGACGGATCAGCATATTATGCATAAACAAAGCATGATACGGACGTGTGGCAACTATGCGGACTTTTATCCGGTATTTCGGATCCCAACCCGCGTATCCGTCAACAACGTAAATCCGCTGTTGAGTGTTTAAATAGTCAATTGCGCGGCCCCTGGAAATCATGAAAGTATCTTCATCCATTCCAATGTTAATATTGCCCCACCAGACATCTTCATTAATGCTCGGACATTCGACAATACGTTTGTCCTTAGGACTGCGTCCTGTTTTCTCATAAGAAGAAACGATCAGTGCTCCGGCAGAAGAAATAGAAGCGTCCGGCTCGTAGGTCAGTGCCTCTTCATATAATTCAGGAGGTGTGGCATTACGTATGATTATGCGGGGGTGAATTTCGTATTGTTCCAATGTGAAAGAAGTACCAGCCATGACTGTTTCTTAGGAAGGGTTAATCACTTTTTAATTCTAAACAAGTTCCAAAGTGAATCGTACCTTGATTCGCTGAACTTGACAAGTGAAAGTCATAATTTGCAAATAATTCTCTAAACTTTAGGGTGCTTTTCAGCAGACTTAATCCTCAGTTTGTTGTCTTAAATGTCTTATCACTGGAAAAGCAATTTGTCTGAACTGCAACAGGTTTTGCAAAGGATTCTCTTAAAGTTTGTTTTTGGTGGGCAGGCGGGTTTTTGGAGGGAGAGTTAAAAAATGATTATTTACACTTTATCTGAATGTAATAACACGTTTAATAATTCAGCAACAAAAGGTTTTATAATTGGTTGTTTTGAAAAACACGGAGTTACAAATAGGCTTAAGGAGATTTTAATCAAAGGTTTAAAGCATTGAGTAAAGTTAAATTCTATTTTACAATCAAATTTTTACTAACCCATTCAGCCAGTGCCGCTGAAATTTTACGTAAAGCAGGATCATCCGGCAGGTCATAATCGTCAATGGTTGAGAGGGCGCGTTTTAATTTCTTAGAAGCAACAAGTACAGACATTAGCCCGGATATTTTTAATGCTTTGCGTTGCTCATCAGGAGTTCGGTCGGCAAGATCTTCGTCCAGAATTTCAATAGTATTTTCGTAGTCCTGCTGTTGGTTGCTGTCTGAAACTTGACTCAACAATTCTTCATAAGGTGGGATTTTTGCTGCAACCAGATTTTCTTTCTGCGTTAATTTGATTGCCAGAGTTAAGGCCAGTGACTCCTCATTAACTTTTGCTTCAGGTGTTTTTATTTGCTTGGAGATTTGTGAAGCCATAGTAGATATTTGTTCTTCCGGCGTTTTTATTTCCTTTGAAATACGTTCCGCCATGTCGGAAATAGCACCGCCGTCGAAGGTGATTTTCTTTGAAATCTCATTGGCCATGGTGGCAATCTGCTCATCTGGTGTTTTTATTTCCTTTGAAATCCTTGTCGCCATTTCAGCAATTTGCTCTTCTGGAGTTTTTATCTCTTTCGAAATACGTGAAGCCATCGCAGCAATCTGCTCATCCGGAGTTTGAATTTCTTTTGAAATTCTTGTCGCCATTGCAGCAATTTGTTTATCTGGAGTTTTTATTTGCTCAGAAATCCTTTCCGCCATGTTTTTTACAGTTCCTCCGTCAAAAGTAATTTCCTTGGAAATACGGTTAGCCATGTCTGAAATTTGCTCATCCGGAGTTTGAATTTCTTTTGAAATTCTTGTCGCCATTGCAGCAATTTGTTCATCCGGAGTTTTTATTTGCTCAGAAATCCTTTCCGCCATGTTTTTTACAGTTCCGCCGTCAAAGGTTATTTTCTTTGAAATTTGGTCTGCCATGGTTGAAAGTTGATCGTCAGGTGTTTTGATCTTTTCAGAAAGGCTCTGGGCCATTTTTTCCTGATCAAACATATCTTCCAGATTAGATTGTAATTTCTGGTCAGATTCATCCATCAGCCTTTTAATTACATTATAAAGCATTTGTTCTGTATCCTCGGTCATAACACGCTGTTCTGTTTCATTTATGAAAAATGTAAAATTATGCGCATCTGCTAATGTTTGAGATTTACGACCAATTATTTCCCCATTTTTAAAAGATCGAAAATGTATTAAATTTTCGCCTTCCTGGGGTTCTTCATAGATTTCGACCATGAACTGATTGCCTTTTTCATCTGCATAAAGTTCAGAATAAAGCTTTTTGGGGGCACTGTCGATCACAACAGTAGAGATGGTGTCTGCTGATTGTTGCGCTGCTGCCGTTGAAGCAGAAGCATAAAAAACAGCTAATACAAAGAGGGATTCCCAGATTAATAAATTTGTTTTCCGGAATTTCATGTTTTTTTCAGGAATTGGTTACAAACTCGAACTCTACAGCTTTAACTGATTTGTCTAAAACATCAATCCAAAATCTATACCTTCGGCATACTTTAACATGATTATACTGGGAATTCTATTTTTTGGCATGGTCTATGTGATGGCTTATTGGAGGGGATTCCTAAAGTACCAAAGATCGCAGTCGGTTTTTTAAACCGGACCAAAATACTTCCACTTCAATTCTTTAGGAAACGTTGTGGAGTGACAATGTCACTTGCATGGTTCTTCCAAGCCGAGAGCTGCCTTGATCAACTGCCGGAAAGTTTCTTTTTGGAGTGCTCCCATGCTCATTTGCGGTTTGTCATTTGTGGGCACAAAAAGGATGGAATGGATACTGCGGATTCCGAACATGCCTACAAGTTACTGTTCTGCTTCAGTATCTACTTTATATATATCAAGGTTACTGTTGTCTTCTTCAGAGAGTTTTTCAAGAACAGGCACCACCATTTTACGGAGACCGCACCTGTCTGCGTAAAAAACAATGATACAGGGTTTCTCCTTTTATATTCTATTCTTTGGATGCTTCAAAGTCATATACTTTTTCTTTAAATGAGAGTCGAAGCTCAAGTGTTCAATTGCAATGATATATTTATTATTTTATAGTAGCTAATTATCAAGAAATAAGTCTAACAGAAAACACGAAAACTTTCCGCCAAAAGCTGGTTCCCTCGTAGCATAATCTTCAGCACAGGGTTATTTAAAAAGACAACAGAGCATACTACATAAACTCGCCAAACAAATTTCGGCATGTTACCCCTTTGGATATTTCCGGATTACACGGGAAGATTATATTATTTTTGATGCAAAACGGTATTTTTTGCAAAACGATATTTCAACATAGTATTGTTGAAAATTTCTGCCGACTCGTAATCTTACTTACGCAAATTTGTGCAGATGGAATGAAGAAAGCTCTGCCTGAAACATTTTCGGTGTGTTAGTTTGGTGTTGACAAGCAAATCCTTTGCCTCTAAATTCATTCTCTGGTGAGTCTTTTTATTCCACTATTTTTTGTGCATTATCTGCTTCTGCGTATGCTGTGTGAGAGCTTGTAATGTGTTGGTGAATATCCTCCTAAATTTTTTGTAGATTTCAGCATGGCTTTTTTTGATCAACCACATCGACGTCAAAATGCTCTTACGGGCGATTGGGTACTGGTTTCACCGCAGCGTACCAAACGACCCTGGCAGGGTAACCGGCATTCATCGCAAAATGGAAAACTCCCCAGCCATGATCCGGAGTGTTATCTTTGTCCGGGAAATAAACGTGCCGCAGGAAAACAGAATCCGGATTACAGAGGGCCGTATATTTTTCAAAATGATTTTCCAGCTCTGCTTCCTGAAACAGAATTTCTTGAAAGTGAACCGCCGCTTTTTCAGGCTCAATCTGTTTCCGGAAACTGCAGTGTGTTTTGTTTTTCGGAACGTCACGATCTGACACTTCCGGAACTGGAATTGAGTGCGGTCGAAAAGGTGGTGCAGCTCTGGGTGGAACAAGTCAAAGAGCTTGGGGAAAAGTATCGCTGGGTGCAGATTTTTGAGAACAAAGGTGAGCAGATGGGCTGCTCCAATCCACATCCTCATGGACAAATTTGGGCGGGAGATTTTCTGCCAAATGAGCTCAGCAGGGAAGATCAACGGCAGAGTGAATATTACCAAAGTCACGGTTCTCCGCTTTTAAGTGACTATGTTGCTCAAGAATTAAGCAAAAAGGAACGGCTGGTTGAGCTGAACGAACACTGGTTGTCACTAGTACCATGGTGGGCTGTCTGGCCTTTTGAAACATTGATTCTTCCGAAACGGCATGTTTCCGGACTTCAGGAACTTTCCGGAGCTGAACAATCAGCGCTGGCGGAACTACTAAAGAATCTTCTTTCACGCTATGACAATCTTTTTCAAACCAGCTTTCCTTATTCGATGGGTTGGCACGGAGCGCCGTTTTCACCAAATTCAACAGATGCATGGAGACTTCACGCACACATCTATCCACCGTTGCTGCGTTCTAAGAGTATCCGTAAATTCATGGTTGGTTACGAAATGCTTGCTGAAGCTCAACGTGACCTCACTCCGGAACAGGCTGCAGGTAGACTCAGGGCGTGCTCCACTCTGCATTACAGCAAGAAGGCGGAATGAACAAAATCGCCAAAAAAGTCCAGCGAGCTTTTGAAACACGCTTTGGAAGCAGTCCAACCCACTTGATACGCGCGCCGGGCAGAGTCAACTTGATAGGCGAACACACTGATTACAGCGGAGGTTTTGTGATGCCGCTCGCGCTTGAGGAGGCTCATTGGATAGCCGTTCGTCCACGTGAAGATCAAACTGTTATACTTCATTCTTTGGATTATCATGATTCAACAAAAGTAAATCTTGCGGAACCGCAATTACAACTGAAAGGCTGGCAGAATTATCTGAGCGGAGTTGTTTGGGTTTTGCAGGAGGAAAGGTGGCCTCTTTCCGGCTGGGAAGGTGTGATGTCCGGAGACGTACCGCAGGGAGCAGGTCTCTCATCTTCGGCTGCACTTGAGACTGCTCTCATCCGCGCTTTTGCTGAAATTTCTGAAATTTCCTGGAGGCCGAAAATTGCCGCAAAGCTGGCTCAGCGTGCTGAAAGTGAGTGGGTTGGAGTAAGTTGCGGAATTATGGATCAGCTTATTTCCGCGTGCGGTGTTTCCGGACATGCACTTTTTATTGACTGCCGTAAGCTTGATATTCAGCAGGTTCCGCTTCCGGAAGGACTCCGGATAATTATCCTTGATACAAAAACAAGGCGCGGGCTGGTTGATTCCCATTATAATGATCGTCACAGCCAGTGTAAAGAAGCCTCTGCGATTTTGGGAAAATCTTTGTTGCGTGATGTAACACTGTCCGGCCTAGAGGCTCAGGCAGCCAAAATGAAACCTTTACTCTATCGTCGGGCGACACATGTTGTCACCGAAAATGAGCGTGTACTGCAGGCAGTAAATGCGATGCGCTCCGATGATCACCAGCTTCTTGGGCAGCTCATGCAGGATTCTCACATAAGTTTGCGTGACGACTTTGAGGTTTCCAGCTCAGCTCTGGATGAGATGGTGGAATGTGCACTCACTGCTCCCGGATGCTTGGGTGCAAGGATGACAGGTGCAGGATTCGGTGGTTGTGCTGTTGCTCTGGTAACAGCAGAAAAAGAAGGTGAATTTGTTAACAGTATTCGTAAATGCTACTTAAAGAAAACGAGTCTGCAGCCTCAAATAATTTCCTGCACACCCGCTGACGGAGCCTCTCGTCATGATCCATTAACTGAGTTGTAATTCTACATTCGACAGGAAGCGCTCTGTGGATGCTTGAGTCTTACTGTGCAAAAAACTCAGCTAAATCGCTCTACTGTTGCTCAGACTACAGGTCTTTCAGGATTGGTGATCCAATCACTCCATGAACCGGAATAAAGACGCGAATCTCCGAGTTCGGCATAGTACATTGCGAGGATGTTATGACAGGCGGTAATTCCAGAACCGCAATATGTAACAGCTTGTTCCGCAGGCGAACCGTCAAGTAATTCCAGATACATTTTCCGCAGTTCAGATTTTGATTTCCAGTTGCCGTCTGCATCCAGATTTTCAGCAAACGGAGCTGAGACTGCACCTGGAATATGACCGGCGACAGGATCAAGGGTTTCGTTTTCTCCGCGAAATCTGTCTCTGTTGCGTGCGTCGAAGACACGTACTTCCGGATTGTCAAAATAATTACAGATTTCTTCAGCCGAAACTGACCAGTGTTCACGCGGTTTAGCGTTGAAATTAACGCTTTCCGGAATAAATATGTCTGCACTGACCGGTCTCTCTTCCTTAAGCCAACGCGGCCAACCTCCGTCCATCACTGCAACCGCATCATGTCCGAGCCAGCGTAACATCCACCAGAGACGAACCGCGTAAGCTCCTCCGGTGTCATCATAAACCACAACTTGAGTCGAGGAACTTATCCCCCATGCTGCAAAAGTTTTACTCAGCTCCGTAATTTTCGGTAAGGGGTGCCTTCCTGTTTTTCCCGGAATCCGTGGGCCTGCGAGGTTATGATTAACATGTACATACGTTGCTCCTGGAAGATGAGATTCCGCGAATTCGGCTTGTTTTTTCTCCGGTTCAGTCAATACATAACGGCAATCGAAAAAACGCCAGTTGGGGTCTTCAAGGTGTTCGTTAACCGTTTGGGGAGTAATCAGTGAACTGTACATGTTTTTTTCTGCTGAATGTTGGTTGGAAATATTTTCTTCTGTTAAACTAAAAAAATACAGCTTTTTATTTACGACCCAAATAGACACCGGAAAGAATCAATATCACTGCGCCAAGGGTGTTTGTTGAGAGTGTTTCGCCTAAAAACATGACGCCGAACAAAATTCCAAACATGGGAATAATAAATGCTACATAAGACAGAAAAACCGCACCGGCTCTGAGTATAATGTAATAGCGCATCAAAAAGGCCATGCCGGTTGAAACTAGACCGAGGTGAGTCAAAGCCAAAAGACTTTCTGTCTCTAAATGCATATTCCAGGGCTGTTCCATTATCAGCCAAAACGGCAGCACGATTACTGATGCGCAGACAAAAATTGAGGCGCTGATTGAGTCGGCTGTAACACCCTTAATTCGTGCGACTATAACTCCGGAAATTACATATCCAATTCCGGCAAGTATTATCGCTGATTGTGCGAGGATATTTCCATTTGATCCAGATAATGCATTTTCGCCAAACACCAGCAAAATACCGGCAAAACTAATTGCCATTGCTACTAGTTGACGTATACTGAAGTTTTCATTTTCACTAAAAAAATGTCCGAAAATAAGGGCGAAAATTGGGTTGCCTGCCATCAGAATCGCAGCGACACTGCTGTCGATTTGTAATTGTCCCCACGGCACTAGATAGAAAGGCATCAGTGTCCCTAAAATTGCCATCCAGATAATTTTAATCCAATTCTGCGCTCCGCGCGGCAATTGCGTTTTTCGTATAAAAGAAAGCAATAACAAGGCTGCAGCGGCCAGTAAAATTCTCACACTCATTACCGTCAGCGGTGTCACTCCATGTAAAGCTATTTTGATTGCTCCAAAGGAAGATCCCCACAAGGCTCCAAGGGCAAACAGCACAATGTAATCTGTCCTGGTTGCTTGTCGAGGCATATATAAATAATCCCAAAAAATCGAACCTCTGTGATCTGCGTTTTGTTAAAACACAATAAACAGCTGGTTCCGTGTAAATAAAAGTTAAGATTGTAATTGATTAGATCTCACGGAATCGTGAAAGAGTCTTTGCAATCTGAAGGTAATTATTATCTATAGAATTTAGTGTTTAGTCAAGATAGATTATCTCACTATTAGTTGTCTTTATAACAGTTAAAGACTGATATAAACTATTGTTATAAAGTCTTAATTTACTAACTTAGTAAATTTACGGATGTTTTTAACCTGCAATGAATATTATGATTATCGAACGTTTGTAATGTTTTCCAGTTGTTATTTTCTTCTGGAACTTAAAATAACCTATTTAAGAGAATTATTAATGTTGCAGTTGAATACGATTCTGGTTCCAACAGACTGCTCCATCCATTCTAAGATCTCTTTGAGATATGCTTCCCGTCTGGCAAAAGAATTTGGTGCCAGCGTTACTTTGCTGTATGTGGATAAGCAGGTAGAGAGAAAAAAAGCAAAAACCACTGCGGTTAAGTCTGAAAATGTCAGGAATTGTGAGGGGCAGGAAAATTTAAAAAAATTTCTAAAGAGTGGAAACTCAGCAGAAAACGATATCAATTTAGTGGTCCTGGAAGGTGAAGTAGTAGCCGAGATTATCAACTACACCAAAAATAAAGAAGTCGATTTGATTGTGATGAGCAGTCACGGATACAAAGGACTTGCATACAGTATGAAAGGCAGTATTACCGAAAAGGTAACCCGTTATGCAAACTGCCCTGTCTTGTGTTTAAAAAACAATGGTCAGCATTTTATATAGTAACATTTGAGGCTTTAATAATCCCCAATGTTTGCTGAACTTGAACCAGCTTTTCTTTCCCATCAAATTTTCCTTTTATAATAAGCTATTTGTGTTTTATAATGCAGATGCTGTAATTTGAACCGTGTTAATCCCAGAGGACTTCAAGCAAAATAAAGTCATGAAATCACCTAGCTTGTTAAAGGGATTGTCGCCTGTAGACGCTCCGGAGTTTTTTGATACGATTGACACGCTTTTTCTCATCCTTTCCACAACAGGAAAAATCATACTGATTAATCGGGTTTGCAGGGAAACGACAGGTTTTTCCCGAAAAGAAGCCGAAGGTAAATATTTCCTCAAATTATTCTTCAAACCAAAAGTTCACAATCTTATCAGAAGCCTGCTTGAAGAAGTGAAAGAGCCTCCTTTCAGGACAACTTATGAGGATAACTGGCTGACGCAAAATGGAGGTGAACGTATGATTTCTTTTACGGTTGCATCTTTACGAGACAATAATGGCAGTACGACTAATTATACTGTTACCGGTCTAGATATCACCAGATTCCGCAAGATGGAGGAAGAACTTTGGGACTACAGAACCAGCCTTGAAGAGCAAATCAAGCAGCGCACCAAGGAGCTCGTCATGTCCCAATCCAGGCTGTCAGGAATTATGGAAACAGCGGAGGATGCAATTATTTCGGTTAATTCAGCTCAGCAGATCTTAATTTTCAATCAAGGTGCGGAAAAAATATTTTCTTATAGCACAGACGAAGTATTAGGTAAACAGTTGGGGCTGTTGATGCCTGAAGAATTTCGTGCTCCTCATAACAAACACATTCAGGATTTTGGTGATTCAGAACAAACTTCACGCCGTATGCTTGAACGTTCAGAAATAATGGGACAACGTAAAGACGGTTCCATATTCACTGCTGAAGCAAATATTTCTCAATATGAAATTGAAGGTGAAAAAATTTACACAGCAATTCTACGTGATGTCTCTGATCGTAAAATCATTGAACAGGATCTCCGTGAATCTCTTGCGGAAAAAGAGATTCTGCTGCAGGAGGTCCACCATCGAGTCAAAAACAATTTACAGGTTATTTCTAGCCTTTTTACTTTACAGGGTAATAGTACCGATGATCCTGACCGCTTGGCCCTATTACGTGAAAGCCAGCACCGGATACAGTCTATGGCCTTGATTCATGAAAAAATTTACCAGTCGGAAAATCTTGCACAAATAAATTTTGAACATTATGTTAGAGACTTGGTAACAGAAATTTTTCAATCCTACCAGATAGGTGACCTGGATGTGCGGCTTTCTTTTGAACTGGAACCCGTTTTACTGGAAATCAACAGGGCTATTCCGTGTGCGCTGATTCTCAATGAATTGACCTCAAATGCCTTAAAGTATGCTTTCACGGATCAAAATAGTGGCAATTTAAACTTTGTCTTAAAAGTGGAAAATGAGCAGCAACTACTATTGACGGTCAGTGACGATGGTAAGGGAATTCCAGGTAAGGTAAAATTCAGCAGCGCTAAAACCCTGGGTCTGAGACTTGTGCGTGTGCTGACACGCCAATTGAACGGAAAGGTGGAATTAAAACGAAATCCGGATTGTCTTAATTCGAGAGGCACGATGTTTGTTTTTCAAATTCCTCTAAAATAATATCGTCGATTACATTCAATTAATTTGAAAGTAAAATATGAGTAACGCAAAGATTTTTATTGTAGAAGACGAAGCTATTGTAGCAGAAAGCCTGAGTGATCAACTGGAAAAGTTAGGATACATAGTCACCGGGAATGCACCCTCAGGCGAAGAAGCTTTACGAAATATTAAAAAAGAGTTACCGGATCTGGTACTGATGGATATCATGTTGGAAGGTGAAATGGATGGAGTGGAAGTTGCTCAGCAAATCAGGGAACTTTATGGAATTCCGATTATCTTTCTAACAGCCTATTCAGATCCCGAAACACTCGGACGTGCCAAGTTAACTGAGCCATTCGGTTATTTGATTAAGCCGTACAAAGAACGAGAATTACTCACTACACTTGAAATCACGCTCTACAAACACCGAATGGAAAAACGCATTCGTGAGCATGAAAGATGGCTGAATACTCTACTGCGCAGCATCAGTGATGGAGTGATTACTGTTGGAATTGACGGGCTTATAACTTCAATGAGTCCTGTTGCGGAAATGCTGACAGGATTAATCGAGTCAGAGCAAATAAAGGAAGATTTACTAGGAATCCTGCAGATCGAGGAATCCGGTGACTATCACATTATTCCAGATCTTATAGATCAGGCACTGGGTGGGGAAACAGTTTCGTGCCTTGTCGATAATGAGCCGATTTTGGTTAATGCTGACGGCAAGAGAATTGTGATTGATTTTAGTGCTGCTCCGATCCTAAACGAGCAAAATGAAATAATTGGAGCTGTTTTAACAATGCGTGATATTTCTGCACGTAAACAGGCTGAAATTGAATTGTCAGAAGCCAGACAAATAATCAACAATACATTGACTCCACGAGAAAAAGAAATTCTGCAGTTGATGGTTGATGGTTTAAGTACTAAGGAAATCGCATATGATTTGAAAATCAGCAACAGAACAGTAGAAGCTCACCGCCAGAACATGATGGTCAAACTTGATGCAGGAGACATGACCATGCTCGTGCGTCTCGCTGTCACCCACAAACTGGTTCAGTTTGATTAAATTCGCTTTGCTATACAGTCCTTTTTAACTACTTCTGGCCCCACCCTAAAAAAGTCTATTATAATGATACCACGACTACCTAAAGGGTGCCTAACCTCGCAGAAGATGCCTGGAACGTCTTTAGCTTCGACTATGCATTCGGAAGTTTTACAGCAAGTGATAACATGAATTCATCAACATCAAGTTCAGGTGTTTTCTAATTACCTCTATACATAGAAATAAATATTTATGCGCCCGTAAGAAGCATAAATGGTGCATTTGTTTGCCATTCACGCTTTTGCTGGAATGACAAATATTTTCTAATGCATCAATATTTTTAAAACCATCCAGCTTCCCGTTTGCAGTTGATAATTATTACTGCTACAATTTATGAGTACCTGCTAACTATTTTCAGCACTTCAATCACCTTAATTTTCAGGACAGCAAATGTCTTCAGTGAAGGCAAATACCCCTTTAAAAGCACCAACTTTTCAAGAAAACTTCCCCGAAACAGAATTAGATAAAGCGACTATCCGTTTTGCAGGAGATTCCGGGGACGGCATGCAGTTGACTGGAACCCGGTTTTCTACAACCTCAGTTATTGCGGGAAATGATGTTATTACCTTTCCTGATTATCCAGCGGAAATTAGAGCACCAGCGGGAACTTTGGCGGGGGTCTCAAGTTTTGATCTGAGTTTTTCCAGCAATGAAATTTATACCACTGCGGACAGCCTGGGAGTTTTGGTGGCCATGAACCCCGCGGCCCTCAAAGCAAATCTGAGTGATTTGGAAAAAGGGGGAATCCTGATTATTAACTCAGACAGTTTTGCGGAAAATGATTTGCGAAAAGCGGAGTATTCAGAGAATCCTCTGGAGTCAGGTGAGCTGAATGATTTTCGTGTTGTGCAAATTCCGATCACAAAACTCACCTTAAAAGCTGTTGAAGAAACTGGTCTTTCCCATCGATACGGTTCACGCAGCAAAAACTTTTTTGCGCTTGGAGTAGTTGACTGGCTGTTTGTGCGTTCATTGCAGCAGACTCAGGATTGGATTTCTGCAAAGTTCAAAAACAAACCTGATGTTGCAAAAGCCAACACACTTGCACTGCAGGCGGGATACAACTACGCGATTACTATTGAGTTATTTCAGGAGCGTTATCATGTTTCTTCTGCGGTTTTACCATCCGGTGAGTACCGGCAAATTACCGGAAATCAGGCACTTGCACTTGGCTGCGTAGCTGCTTCCAACCGTTCCGGACTTTCTTTGCTTTATTCGAGTTATCCGATTACGCCTGCATCCGACATTCTTCACGAGTTAGCACAGTACAAAAATTTTAACATCAAAACTATACAGGCTGAAGATGAAATCGCGGCCATGTCTTCCAGTATCGGTTCTGCTTTTGGGGGTGTTTTAGCAGTAACAGGAACGAGCGGTCCTGGATTGGATTTAAAAAGTGAAGCGCTGGGTTACGCGGTAATGACCGAACTGCCCGTGGTTTTATTAAATGTACAACGCGGTGGCCCATCGACCGGTTTGCCGACCAAAGCGGAACAAACTGATTTACTTGCTGCAATGTACGGTCGTCACGGAGAAGCACCGGTTCCGATACTCGCACCGGCTACTCCGGGAGATTGCTTTTTCATGGTGCTGGAAGCCTTCCGCATTGCCTTGAAATATATGACTCCGGTGATTGTGCTCAGTGATGGAGGTTTGGCAAATGCATCTGAACCATGGAAGATTCCTGAAGTAGATAAACTACCGGACCTTACCCCAGATTTTCATACTGATCCGGAAAATTTCTCACCCTATCATCGAAATCAGCAAACACTTGCGCGTAACTGGGCTGTTCCGGGAACGCCTGGGCTGGAACACCGTATCGGAGGTTTGGAAAAAGATAGTGAAAGTGGGGAAATTAATCATGAACCGGAAAATCATGAAAAAATGGTTTTGCTGCGTGATCAAAAAATCAAGCGTATCGTTCAGGATTTACCGCCTCTGGAAATAATCGGGGCAGAAAAAAATGAATTATTATTGCTCACATGGGGCAGTGCCTTTGGACCAGCATTCTCGGCAATCGAAGGACTTCAGGCGGAGGGGCATGCGGTTTCAATGCTGCATTTACGACATCTGTTTCCGTTTCAGAAAGAATTAGGTCAGATTCTCCGCAACTTTGAACAGGTCCTTGTACCTGAAATGAATTTAGGTCAATTGTCACGTTTACTGCGTGCGGAATATCTGGTGGATACAATTTCTTTTTCGAAACTTCAAGGTCGCCCTTTTTTAATTTCGGAAATCCGGAATCGAGTTCTCGAAATACTGGGAGAAATCTGAAAAACAATTCCTTGCTGAGAATTGTAAATTATTATTAATGCTAATTTTGAGTATAAATTTCTATGAATATTCCTGTCAAGCCAATCAGTTCCGTTCCGCTCACTAAAGCAGATTTTGTTTCCAAGCAAACTGTACGCTGGTGTCCGGGTTGTGGTGATTATTCTATTTTGGCCAATATTCAAAAAGTAATGCCGGAACTGGATATTCCAAAAGAGAACATTGTTATTGTTTCAGGTATTGGCTGTTCCAGCCGTTTCCCATATTATATGGACACCTATGGAATGCATACCATTCATGGTCGTGCTCCGGCATTTGCTACCGGACTTAAGGTGGCGCGTCCGGAACTTTCTGTCTGGATTGTCACCGGTGACGGAGACGGACTGAGTATCGGCGGGAATCAGCTGCTGCATATGCTACGTCGTAACCTTGACGTAAATGTCTTGTTATTTAATAATCGAATTTACGGACTGACTAAAGGTCAATACTCTCCGACTTCAGAACAGGGAAAGGTGACTAAAAGCACGCCCTTTGGATCACCGGACATGCCGCTCAATCCGATGCTCTTTGCACTCTCAGCAGGAGCGACTTTCATTGCACGAACCTTTGACGTGGACGCAAAAGGCATGCAGGAAACCATTAAAGCTGCCGCAAAACACAAGGGGACTTCGTTTGTGGAAATTTATCAGAATTGTAATATTTTTAATGATGGTACTTTTTCAGCAGTTAATGACCGCTCAGTGAGGGAAGATCGTATTCTGCGACTGAAACATGGGGAAATTTTAACCTTCGGAAAAGAGCAGAAGAAGGGGATTCGTTTAAGAGGCTTGAAACCTGTGATCGTCAATTTGGATGAAGGCGTTAATGAAAAAGAATTACTGGTTCATGACCAATACTGTGAAGACAGTACCCTGGCTAATTTGTTGAGCGGTTTTGATTACCCTGAATTTCCTGTGCCAATGGGGGTTTTGCGTCAAGTTGAGAATACTCCTTATGAAGAAAAAATAGAGCAGCAAATAAAAAGGCAAATTGAGAAGAAAGGTGTGGGAGATCTGGCAGATCTTTTAAGGGGTAATCAAGTCTGGGAAAATTGAAAAAATTACTGCTGAATTAAAAAACAACTTGCACTCCTTATCACCATTCTATAGTATCAAAGGTTTAGTTGGGCGATTAGCTCAGCTGGGAGAGCAACGGCCTTACAAGCCGTAGGTCACAAGTTCGAACCTTGTATCGCCCACCAATTCCCCAGGTACCGGGGTCGTAGTTCAGTTGGTTAGAACGCCTGCCTGTCACGCAGGAGGCCGCCGGTTCAAGTCCGGTCGACCCCGCCATCTTTCCTAGCACTTTTAATAAAGGTTTTCTACTGAAAACCTTTGTATTCCCCTAAATAACATCTTCAGACAGAGCTGACAAATTAAGGGTGTGTAGCTCAGTGAGACAACGCCGGCCTGTCACCCCTGGTACGCGGTTTCAAGTCCGGACGATCCAGGCTATGACAAACCTATTTCGGACATCAACTAAGGTAACGGTCAAGTAATCGGTAATATAGAATAGAGGGAGCTAGAAACCATGGATTCCCTGAATAGAAAGGACGAGTTTGAAATTGAAGCTCCGTCAAAACAGTATTACCCTGACTCAGGCCAGATATTCTTTGACCTAGTTTTGTACCAAAGTAACTTGACAGAGAAACTCCTGAACCGCAATACCCCATTGCATAGTGAACACCATCATGATTCCCTGTATGAGGCATGTGGTCAAACGTAAATCCTACGAATCCCATCCATGAGTGGCTTATTTTTGTTTCAGATAATTGCGGATATATTTCTGAGAGTTTTTTGTGCAAAGGTTTTACTGTTTTTTCCGGATCAGTCTCATTTAGAGATACTCTGCCACCAAATAAAATGCGCTTTCTGTCTGGAGAAGCCCGGTAATAAACTACAAGCTTCCTTGTATCAGTAATTACCCTGTCCTTTGGAATTAACTCGTCTATTAATTCTTCCTTGAGAGATTCTGTAGCAATCATGTAACTGCCGATTGGAATAATTCTCCTTCTGTGCCATGGCGTAGCTCTATCAGTATATCCGCTGGTGGCGACAACAACTTGACGGGCAGTCATTGTCCCTGCTTCAGTCTGAAGCAGATAAACTTCGCCTTTCTTTTCAATTTTTTTCACCGCGCATTTTGTCTTAATCCGTGTACCTCCGGTGACAGCTCTTTCAAGTAATCCTTGATGGAATCTTGCAGGATCAAGTGAAGCATGGTACGGATGTACGATGCCTCCGTGGTAAAAATCACTGCCGATTTCTGTATGTTGCTGAGATTTTGTTATAAGATCTACATCCATCTGCAGACCTTCCACTTGTTCTCTAACTTTTTGTTCTAACAGTTTAAATTGAGCTTGAGAATGAGCGCCATAGAAACGTCCTGCACGTTTAAAATCACAGTCAATTTTTTCTTCCTGGATAAAATCTCCAATCCATTTCAAGGCGTTTATCCCTTCTTTCAAAAGTTCACGAGCCGGTCCTTCACCATACTTGCGGGCAAGTTCCTGAAAGCTGGGTTTGAGGCTGGTGCTGACTTGTCCGCCATTCCGTGAACTACCTCCCCAACCTGCATCTTGAGCATCTAAAACAACGGTGTCCAGTCCATTTCTACTGGTTTGAATTGCAGTACAGAGACCTGTAAATCCTGATCCAATCACTGCGACTTCCGTCTCTTTCGGCAGTTCAATGTCTTTGATAACAGGGCGGGGTGTTCTCTCCCACCAGTAAGGAGTATTTTTGTAATTTTCAGCTAAAACAGGATCAGTCATTTTTCAATTAAGAGTTTAATCACAGGCTCAATTAATCTGGGTCTTTGTGAGACAAGATTAATTCAGCTAATCATTTTTTGAAAGTAAAATCAACTAGGGACCCGAGGCTTTAAAATTAACGGAACTTTTTATTTTTGCATGGCGGCGATGGTTGCAACATTGACAATATCAGCTGATGAGCAACCTCTAGACAAATCATGGACGGGCTTATTCAAACCTTGAAGTAGCGGTCCCAATGCCGTATATCCAGCCAGTCGCTCAGTGATTTTGTAGGCAATATTACCAGCTTCCAGAGAGGGAAAAATCAGCACACTGGCTTTTCCGGCAAGCGGAGAATCTTTGGCTTTGTTTGCTGCTACATCAGGAACCAGAGCAGAATCCAACTGCAATTCTCCGTCATGCAAAATGTCGGGATGATTTTCTGAAAAATTTTTGACTGCATCTTTAACGTGCGAGACACGCCGGTGATTTGCGCTACCTTTTGTAGAAAACGAAAGGAATGCGACACGAGGCTCCTCGCCTGTCAACAAGTGGTGATTCGATGCGGACTCTCCGGCGATGGAAGCAAGTTGGTCACTGGTTGGTTCAGGAATCACCGCGCAATCTGCAAAAGTATAAGCCGCATCTGCATTTGGAGAAATCATGAAAAAACTGCTTGAAACCCATTTTGAATGCGGAGTTACTCCTACTATCCTGATTGCTGAACGAAGCACATCACTCGTTGAGGTAACCGCACCTGCTACTAGACCGTCTGCATCACCGTTGCTGACCATCATCATGCTGAAATTCAATGGGTCATTCATGTATTTTATTTTTGCTTCTTCTGTCATTTTATTAAAAAAACGTTCCTGTTCCAGAATTTCCGCGTAATGACTTTCCCTGCTCCGGAAATCCTCCGGATCAAGCAAGTCGTAACCTAATTCGCTAAGCTGTCTTTTTGCCAGGGAAACACGGGGATCATCTTTTTCCGGAAGGATAAGTTTCGCCGATTTTGTACGGCCTATCTCAATAACACGTTCCTGATACTTGTTGATCTGCATGAGCTTTGTCCTTCAATAATTCTTGCTGATCTGAGTTAAGAATTCTCTTAATTTGAACGCCATTCTATTGGACTATTTTAAAAACAGCAACATCCATAACAAATTCTGCGCCGGAAAAAGATGTTAGTTGGCGAAAAAAAATGTTAGCCTGAGTGCCAACTTAGCGAGAATTAAAAATAATCCGCTACTTTTATTTGATGCTCTTGTAATTATTTGTCATTCCCGCTTTCTGGGGTATGGCAAATATGGATATTATTATTATTTTACAGTTCCATTTTCTTTGATAAACAAAAACCATGATTCCAAAAAAAATCCAGCTTGTAGAAGTTGGTCCGCGTGATGGACTGCAAAACGAAGAGCTCTGGGTTGAGACTGAAACTAAAATTACCTTGATTGAAAAACTTGCGCAGGCAGGTTTGACGAAAATAGAATCCGCAAGTTTTGTAAGTCCAAAATTGGTTCCGCAGATGAAAGACGCTTTTGAGGTCCTTTCTGGAATTGAACGTCGACCGGGAGTGAGCTATCCTGTTCTGACTCCGAATATGAAAGGTTTTGAAAAGGCTGTAGAAGCAGGTGCTACTGATGTAGCTGTGTTTGGTGCAGCCTCTGAAGTATTTTCTCAAAAAAATATTAATTGTTCCATAGCGGAATCAGTTGAACGCTTCCGCCCGATAATTGCGGCTGCACAAAAAAATGGAATCCGTGTCCGTGGTTATATTTCCTGTGTTCTCGGTTGTCCCTATCAGGGTGCGATTCCTCTTGCGGATGTGGTAAATTTAGCGGAACAAATGTCTGAAATGGGCTGCTACGAAATTTCTCTTGGCGATACTATCGGTATTGGTACACCGCTGCAGGCCAAAAAAATGGTAGAAGCTGTCACGGAAAAAGTGCCTGTCTCAAAACTTGCCCTGCACTTTCATGACACTCGAGGACAGGCATTGGCAAATATTTACGCCTGTCTGGAACTTGGTGTATCTGTTATAGATTCATCTGTTGCCGGTTTGGGAGGCTGTCCATATGCGCATGGTGCGAGCGGGAATGTAGCAACCGAAGACGTGGTGTTCATGTTAAATGGAATGGGAATAGAAACCGGAGTTGAGCTCGAAAAATTGATTGAAACAGGCCGGTTCATCAGTGAGTTTTTTGGTCGTTCTCCTAAAAGCAAGGTCAGTAGGGCAAACTGATATTTTCAAATTGATAATAAAACTGGTTTAGTAAAAAATCGGTAATTCTTCCCGCGCCTGAATCAACAATCCGCTAAGGCAAAGAATTTTCAGAGACTGTTTATCGGCGTGGTTGTTTCCTTTGAAATGGCAACACCAGATTATTCAGCAGACAGCTAATTTAAAATAAAAACAACTAATAAGATGAAAGCATAAAACTAGAATGAATTCAAAAACAGTAAAAAGTGGGCAATCCGTGCTACGACTTGAAGATGAACGTTTTCTCCGTGGGCAGGGCAGATATGTTGATAACCTGAATTTTGAAGGACAGGTTTATTTGCACGTGGTGCGCTCTTATCTTGGGCATGCTAAAATATTAAATATTCAGCCAGAATCTGCGTGCCAACTGCCTGGGGTGCTTGCAATCTTCACTGGTGAGGATTTAATTCAGGATGGAGTTCTTCCAATCCCGATGACCTTGCCATACAAACGGCCTGGCGGGCTACCTGCGCTTTCTGAGCCTTACCACGCATTGGCTCAGGGGGTTGTACGTTTTTTGGGACAACCAGTTGCAATTGTGATTGCGGAGTCTGCGGCAGCTGCGCTGGAAGGAGGACAATGTCTCGAGATTGAATACGAAGAATTAGAGGCAGTCACTGATTTACAGCAAGCAATTTCTCCGGATGCACCTCGTTTGTGTGATGAGCTTCCGGACAATATTGCTGCAGCGCAAACTGAAGGTGATGCCGAAAAAGTTGAAAAGGCTTTTGCAAAAGCATCTCATGTGACAAAGATGAATCTAGTTAATAACCGTGTGGTGGGCAGCCCGCTGGAACCACGGGCTCTGCTTTGTGAAATTGAGCCAAAAAGTGGGAATCTGGTACTGCATGCAATGCATCAAAGTCTTTCCCGGCTACAGGCTGTTTTGTGCGGTGTTTTTCAACTTGAAGCAGAAAAGTTGAGAATTATTGTACGGGATATAGGCGGAGGATTTGGCACAAAAGTGGCCGTTTATCCGGAAGATGTTCTGGTTGTATACGCGGCAAAAAAATTAAAGCGTACAGTCAAATGGACTGCAACACGCAGTGAAGAATTTCAGGCTTCTGTGCACGGGCGTGACCAAAGGAATTGTGCGGAATTGGCCTTCGATTCAAGTGGTAAAATATTAGCATTGAGGTTAAGCACACTCGCCAATTCCGGTGCTTATCTGAATAATCCGGCACTGTTGATTCCACTCGGAATTATGCCCAAGGTAGTCAGCTCGGTCTATCATATTCCCGCTGTGTTTATTGAAACTCGCTGTGTACTCACAAATACCGCACCAATTGGTGCATACCGTGGTGCTGGAAGGCCCGAAGGAATTTATCAGCTGGAACGTTTGATGGATTTGGCCGCTCGTGAAATGGGTATTAGTCCGGTTACTTTACGGGTAAAAAATATGATCCGATGCGAAAGTATGCCCTATACAACACAGCTGGGTGAAGTTTTTGACAGTGGTAACTTTCATCAGGTAATGCAGAGTGCCGTCAGCAAAATGGACTGGGACGGTTTTGGAAAAAGAAAAGCGGCATCAGAAAAATGCGGCCTGTTGCGGGGACGCGGGTTGGCCTGTTACATTGAATGGACGGGAGGAGAATTAGTCGAAACAGTTCGGATTGAAGCCGGAGCAGACGGAACAGTTAGCCTTTTCTCTGGAACACAGGCAATGGGGCAGGGATTGGAAACAGTTTTCAGTCAACTGCTTTCCAGTCAACTGGAAATTCCAATTGATGCAATCAGTGTGGTGCAGGGAGACAGTGCCAGAGTAAAAGGACTGGGCAGTTTCGGTTCACGTTCATTGTTTGTTGGTGGAAGCGTTTTACTGGCGGGATCGCAGGAATTTCTGGCAAAAGGGAAACAACTCGCGGCTGCAGAACTCGAAGCTGCTGTTGTTGATATGCGTTACAATGAGGGTCGTTTTGAGGTAGTAGGTACTTCAATCGGAATTGGGCTTTTTGAATTAGCCGCAAGACAGACTGAACACAGTTTTTCAACAGAAACGGAAAAGGAAGTGGAGGGACGCAGCTGGCCAAATGGCTGTCATATTGCGGAAGTGGAAATTGATCCGGAAACTGGAAGCGTGAGTTTGGTCAGTCACTGTTCTGTTGATGATACTGGTAATCCGATCAATCCCATGATTGTTGAAGGACAACTACACGGTGGGATTGCGCAGGGTGCAGGGCAGGCACTGCTCGAACACTCGGAGTATGACTCAGCAGGCCAGTTGCTGACCGGCTCTTTCATGGATTATGCAATGCCGCGGGCTGATGATTTGCCGTCTTTTAAGACAAATATCTACACAGACGCACCCAGCAAAACCAATGCTCTTGGTGCAAAAGGCGTTGGTGAAATTGGTGTGGTAGGCTCAATTCCGGCAATCGCCAATGCAGTTTTAGATGCACTCTGGGAACATGGTGTGCGTCAATTTGATATGCCTGCCCATCCTCAAAAAATCTGGAAACTTTTGCAGTACCAGAAAAGTGTCGCAAACTAACAAATCTGTTGACTCTGTTAAGAATTCAAACTAGGTTTTTAATATTAAACTTAAAGTTATAACCTAAATCAGAAAGAAAACGAATGACTACACATTTTATTGCACATGAGACTATCGACACAGTAGGAGTTGTGGTGGTTGAGAAAGTTTTGGCGGGACAGGAAGTTTCCGGTTGGATTATGGAGACTGACCAAACAGTCAGTATTAAGGCACTTACAGAGGTACCCCTGGGACATAAGCTAGCGCTTACTGATATCAAGATTGAAGATACTATTGTCAAGTATGGTCATGATATTGGACGTGCTGTTGAGGACATTCCCAAAGGGGGTTATGTTCATGTCCATAACGTAAAGACAAAGAGGTGGTAATGGAAAAATGGCCTCATTCTTTTTATGGATACCGTCGCGAAAACGGAAGAGTAGGTGTTCGTAATCACGTAGTCATTCTGCCGGTAGACGACATATCAAATGCCTCTGCTGAAATGGTGGGACACAATATCAAAGGTACACTGGCTATTCCGCACAGCTATGGACGTTTGCAGTTTGGTGCAGATCTGGATTTGTTTTTCCGCACGATCATCGGTACGGGGCGCAACCCTAATGTTGCTGCAGTAGTTGTTATTGGAATCGAACCAGGATGGACTCAGCGTGTTGTGGATGGTATTGCCGCTACTGGGAAACCTGTTACCGGATTCAGCATTGAAGGCCGCGGTGATATTGCTACTGTCGCCGAAGCATCCCGCAAGGCTCAGGAATACGTCCAGTGGGCAACCGAACTTCAGCGAGAACAGTGTCCGCTTTCTGACCTTTGGATTTCTGTAAAATGTGGAGAATCAGACACAACTTCCGGATTAGGATCTAATCCCACGGTTGGGAGTTTGATGGACAAACTGGATCCTCTTGGTGTGCACCTCTGCTTTGGTGAAACTTCAGAACTAACCGGTGCCGAACAGGTTTGTGCCACACGTGCTGCAAACGATGAAGCCAAAGAAAAGTTTCTCAAAACATGGAATGATTACAATGACTTTATTCTTGAAAATAAGACTAATGATCTTTCTGAGTCACAACCCACAAAAGGGAATATCGCCGGTGGTTTAACAACGATTGAAGAAAAAGCATTCGGTAATTTTCAGAAGATAGGACACGAGACCAATTTTATTGATGTGCTTGAACCCGCAGAAGAACCGACAAAAGGCCCTGGATTATATTTCATGGACACTTCTTCCGCAGCAGCGGAGTGTGTTACACTTCAGGCCGCAGCCGGTTTTACTGTGCATCTCTTCCCAACCGGACAGGGGAATGTGATCGGTAATCCTATCGAACCAGTGATAAAACTTAGCGCAAATCCTAATACTGCTGCGACTATGGGTGAGCATATTGACCTTGATGTCTCCGGAATTCTAAAGCGCGAATTAAACCTCGATCAAGCCGGAGATGAACTGGTTAACATAACTGTGCGTACCGCGAATGGCCGATACACCTGCGCTGAGGCACTTGGACACCGTGAGTTTGTGATGACTAAATTGTTCCGCAGCGCATGATTCGCTTTTCAGTTGCTTTTTCAGTTTAATGATGTTGCAGAACAAGCTGGTATTTGCTTTGCCAGCGAATCTTAATGAGCCTGCAAAATCGGGAACGGCACGGATTGTAGAAGAGATTTTGTGCATTCTGGAACAATAAAAAATTTTGACAACAAATGACTTGACATGAGTATGTTAAATGCTAGAATCCGATTTCTTTTAAAAACATCAAACCGTATTGTTAAAGACACATCCAGAGAACTCATTGGACATGGCGGTAGCCATAACCGTAGATTGTTTGCAAGCAAACTGTCTCTCCTGATTATGATATACAACCGGGATTTTTCTCTTTGCTTGAAATGAAACGGTTTTTGTTTTTAACAGGGGCAATATTTATTTATTGTTAAACTTTTTGTTCTGAGAGTCAGGGACAGAACACCGATTCAAAATTCAATTCAGGATTCTGATTTCGGATAAAATGTGGAAAAATCTCTGGCAATAGCATTAATGGAGATCCAAATGCGTTATTCTAGAATATTGGGCAGATTATTTTCGGGGGGAAGTCTTGTGATTGCTGGACTTCTTATGATCTTCGGAAGTAATGTAACTCTGGCAGGATGTCCTGCTGTCACAGTAGCGGACTCGAAAGGTGTAAAATCCGGACAATTTCCGCAGCAATATGAACTCGCCGAGTTCGAGAAACTTGCAGGTTGTAAACTCAGTTTCAAAGGGAATCCGGATATAGCCAAATTAAATGGAAAAATCCGTGGGAATCCCAGTTCTGTTCCTTCGGTAGCAGATCGGCTTCCTTCTGAGCCTTTGGTCTACGCACCGTACGATTCGATTGGAAAATACGGCGGTACGCTGGACGTATTGTCAAACGCCACAGAGGCCGGAACATCAGACTTCCTGTCCGTGCGTCACGTCAATCTTGTACGTTTCTCTGACGATCTGCAGACCATCGTCCCGAACATCGCCAAGGGTTGGAAGTGGAACAGCGATTTCACGCAATTGACCTTCTACCTACGCAAAGGCCACAGATGGTCTGATGGTGCACCGTTTACCGCCGAGGATGTAAAGTTCTGGTACGACCACCTCGCGTTGTCTCCACTTATTATGGAGAAACCCAAGGATTACGTGCTTGTTGGCGGCAAACGCATGACCGTCGATGTGGTTAATCCGCAGACAGTCGTCTTCAACTTGCCTGCGCCAAAGCCGGGATTGTTGGCTCACTTTGCGTTTTCATTCGCACAGGGTTTTCAGCCAAAGCACTTCCTCGCACCATATCATCCTGAACTTAGTGCAAACGCTGACAAGAATGCGCAAAAAGCCGGATTTGAGAATGGTCTTGCAGTGATCAAGGCCTACTTTGGTAATTCAGACTGGACCGACACTCCATCGCCTTTACTGAATTCTCCGGACAAGGTAGCAAAGCTTCCGGCTGATGTTATTCCGACACTGGAAAGTCACATCTACATCACGGATACTACAGAAGGTCGGCATCTTGTCGCCAATCCATACTTCCACATCGTTGACACGCAGGGTAATCAGTTGCCTTACATCAGTGAACAGGATGAAATCTATGCCAACGATAACGAGGTACGTATCCTTAAACTAGTCAATGCTGAAGCGGATTACAAATCGCAATCCCTTCAACTTCCGTCGGCACCAATCCTGCTCGAGAATCAGGAAAAAGGTGATTATACGATCCACCTGCGACCTGAGATTACTCTTCCGAACATTTCCTTTAACGTGACATCTGCTGATCTTGGCAAACGTAAAGTCTTTGGTGATTTGCGTTTCCGTCAAGCAATGTCCGTTGCCATGAACCGTGAAGAGATCAACGAAGTTGCTTTCTTTGGTCAGGGAACCCCCAAGCAGTACATTGGTTTTTCACCGACCCCTGGTTTTGTGAACAAGAAGTGGGAAAGCCACATGATCCAGTATGATCCCGGCATGGCGAACAGGCTACTTGACGAGATTGGCATGAATGATACCGACGGAGACGGTTTTCGGGAACTGCCTAACGGCAAAAAACTCGTTATAAATATGCAGTTCTCCACTCAGGGTATGCCCGGACAGGTAGTGGAAATGGTAGGTCAGAATTGGGCAGAGGTCGGCATCAAAACCACTGTTAAAGAGGTGACTCCGGACGAATATCGTTCGGCTCAGTCCTCAAACCAACTAGATGTCGGTATGTGGCGTTCCAGCCAACCGCTGGCCATTGTTTTGGGTAACAATGAACTCTGGGTACCGCCTTTCGAAAACTATTTTGGTCACCGTACAGGTATGCTGTGGGCAGAATATGTTGATTCGAACGGAAGCAAAGGCGTTAAGCCTCCGGCTTATGTTATGCAGTTGATAGAGGATGTCACCGAGTTTCAATCCACATCAATCGGCTCTCCAAGGTTTGAAGAACTTGGAGAACGAATGGTGAAAAACTTAGTGACCAATCTGTTGAAAATCGGTATTGCCCAAGCACCGGCACCGATTTTTCATCGCAATGCGCTCAAGAACTTCACCGAGTTCAAGACGCATTCATATGAGTACTACCGGACTTATCCGTATCGTGGAACCCAGTGGTATCTCGACGAGTAATAATCTTTTACCCGATTATTATATTAACGAAAGGGCTGGGGGGGAATTAAGCCTCCAGCCTTTTTAATTTGACTTTAAATAAACAAAGTTACATCCGGTGCCTTTCTTGTTTAATGTCCATGCCCTATATGTTCGGCTCATCAAGTCAATAAAAACATAATCTTGTCAAAATAAAGTCGAGTATTTTCAGTCTTTACCAGGTTTTAATTCACTAAAATGCTAAAGTTCTTACAGTTCACTATGGTGCGGGCATTGATGTCAATGTTCACATTACTTTCAGTCTCGCTGATTGTTTTTTCGCTGATGGAACTGGTACCGGGTAATTGCGCAGAACGCTACATTGCCTTCAAGAACACTCAGGGTCAGGTAATCACGATTGAAGACATCCAGGCTGAAGAACGCCGTCTTGGACTCGACAAACCTTTTGTCATCCGTTGGGGTGCTTGGGTTGGTCGCGTGTTTTTCAAGGGTGAGTTCGGAGACAGTTGTATCCTGAGACTAAATATCAACCAGTTGCTTAGTGATAAATTCTGGATCAGTTTAGGACTTGCGCTTTCGGCATTGATCGTCTCCTATATTATAGCTATTCCTGTTGGTATTTATTCAGCATCTACCAGAAATCCATTTGCTAACAACGCACTCCGTTTTATCAGTTACCTTGGCCTTGCCTTGCCGAATTTCCTCTTGGCGTTGATTATTATGCTTACTTCTACAGTACTATTTGGAGATTCTTTGACGGGTCTATTTTCCAAGGAGTTCCGTGATGCCGCGTGGTCTTACGCAAAATTTATGGATTTTATGTCCAGAGCCTGGTTGCCAATTTTTATTCTCGGTTGGTCTGCTACAGCCTTTGCCATGCAGACGGTTCGAGCTCTAATGCTCGATGAAATAGGAAAACTCTATGTCACCGCTGCCTCTGCCCGCGGCATATTCGGGCGGTCTCTGCTTTGGCGTTATCCAGCGAGACACTCTCTGGGTCCAGTTATAAATTCACTCGGTTTCGACCTCAATCGCATTTTCAATGATTTGCCCGTGGTCGCACTGATTCTAACGCTTACCGAGGCAGGTGCATTGCTGATTGAAGCGCTGGCTCGATCTAATGATCAACAACTTGCAGGTGCCATCATTTTCCTGTTGACAGCAAGTATTGTACTAGTAAACTTCGTCACTGATATCATGCTTGCACTGATGGATCCACGTGTCAGACAAGGGCTTGTCGGTTAAGCTTATGGAACTTTTTACAAAAGCCAAACCGATTGGTACGAGTCAAAAACTGAAGGAAAGCTACTTCACAGCTTCACAGGGGCAGTTGATCCGGGCACGTTTCAAGAGTAACCGTACTGCAATGGTTGCGGGCTGGGCCCTTACAATAATGATTTTAACCGGACTCTTTGCTCCTTTCCTTTCACCGTATGCTCCAACCATGGCCGGGCGTGACAAGCAGTACGAAAACGGCCCCCCGCAGATTCCTAAATTTTGGGATGAGAACGGTTTCTCTGTACGTCCATTTATTTATGGTACGAAACGAGAACGTTCAATGAAAACAAATTTCCGCTGGGTAATCACTGTTGACCGTGAAGAGCGTTACTACTTGAAATTTTTCGTCGAAGACTGGGAGTATAGTTTTATCAACCTGAGTTGGGATTTACCGGGCGAAATATTTGATGTAGATCTTCAGGCTTTAACTTTTAAGACACACCTTTTTGGTACAGACAGGGGAGGCATCCACCTCTTTGGTACAGACGGCAGCGGAAAGGATATTTATTCACGCACGCTCCACGCTATCTACACCTCCCTCGCAGTAGGATCTTTGGGAGTATTTATTGCTTTTGTGCTGGCGTTGGTGATCGGCGGAATTGCCGGATATTTTGGTGGTTGGATTGATCAGGTACTGCAAATGATTACAGATGCAGTCCGGACAATCCCGCCGATTCCGTTATTCATGGCACTAGCAGCATTCATGCCGGATGAATGGAGTGCCGAGACGAGATTCTTTTTCATAGCCTCGATTCTCGGACTGATCGGCTGGCCCACACTGGCGCGACGTATCCGGACTCATCTGTTGAGTGAACGCAGTCAGGAATATGTGTTGGCGGCTCAACTTTGCGGAGCTTCATCGGGGCATATCATCCGGAAACATTTGCTGCCAAGTTTCACCAGTTACATCATTGTGGATTTGATGATTACTTTTCCATACATGGTACGCTCGGAAACTGCGCTCAGTTTCATCGGTCTTGGCCTGGTTGATCCAGTCAATTCACTAGGGGCGCTGATGCAGAATGTTTCTAAAGCTGATGTTTTGCTCAATTACCAGTGGTACTTTATTCCAGTTGTTTTTTTCATTGCCTTTGTACTGGCTTTCGTCTTTGTCGGTGACGGTTTGCGCGATGCGTCTGATCCTTATTCACACGTGAAGAAATGAGCCTGCTGAAAGTCGACAATCTTAATCTGCAATTCAGGACTGATGAGGGGCTCATTACAGCTGTTGAAAACGCTTCGTTTGAAATAAACGCAGGTGAGGTTCTGGGTCTGGTTGGTGAATCAGGTTCGGGGAAATCGGTCACGGCAAAGGCGTTAATGCAGCTTAATCCTTCCAACTCAGTATACAGTCCCGAAAGCAGTATCAAGCTGGAACTGAAAAATGGGGGAGTGGATGTTCTTTCACTTAAGAGTCCCCGCGAATTGGTTGTTGTGCGCGGAGGCGCAATTTCGATGATCTTTCAGGAACCGATGGCAAGTTTCGCACCTGCAATTACGATTGGTGCACAGATGGTTGAGCAATTAATGATTCATACTTCAATGTCAAAGAAGGAATCTGCCGCACTATCTGTTGAAATGCTGGAACGGGTTGGAATATCTGATGCCGGTAAGCGTTTTCATCAGTATGCTTTTGAATTGTCCGGAGGTATGCGGCAAAGAGCGATGATCGCGATGGCGCTTTCGACCAAACCGAAAGTGCTGATTGCGGATGAACCGACTACTGCGCTTGATGTGACAATACAAGCACAGGTTCTGGATCTGATGAAAGATCTGGTCAAGGAATTTGGAATGGCAATTCTTTTTATCACCCACGATCTGGGCGTCATTGCCCAAGTTGCAGACCGAGTCGCAGTGATGTACCTTGGACGCATAGTCGAAAGCGGTCCTGTGCGGGAAGTGCTGCATTCTCCCTCGCATCCTTATACTAAAGGATTGCTGCATGCTCTGCCCAAACTTGATGCTCTTGATGAACCATTAACTCCAATTCCTGGTGACATTCCCAGTCCTCTGGAACGTCCACCGGGATGCGTTTTTCACACCCGTTGTCCGGAAGTTTTGGCTGACCGTTGCAACTCTTCCGTACCGCAACACACAAATGTTGGGCAAGATCATTCAGCTTCATGTTTTGCTGTGGACTCTACAGGAAGGGCCGCATGACTGAAAAGCCGCTCATTCGTATCAATACGCTGAATGTAGAATTTCCGCTCGGGCGTACTCTTTTCGGAAAACCACCTATGCTGCGTGCGGTCAATGATGTCTCACTCGACATCATGCCCGGACAGTTCTACGGACTGGTGGGAGAATCCGGGTCAGGCAAAACTACTCTTGGAAGAGCAATCCTGAGAGCGGTCCCCATTAGTTCAGGAGAGATAACTTTTGATGACAGTGATGTAAATTATGATGTAGGCAGCCTGGCAAAAAAGGAACTAAAGAACTACCGCAAGCTGGCTCAATTGATTTTTCAGGATCCTTATGCCGCACTCAGTCCGCGCATGACTGTCCGTGATATAATCGCAGAACCGCTGGAGGTTATGGGATTGACTCAAACGCGTGAAGAAACAGATGAAAGGGTGCGGGATATTGCAGCGAAATGCCGATTAAATCTGGAACACCTGCGCCGTTTCCCTCACGCTTTTTCCGGAGGACAAAGACAACGCATCTCGATTGCCAGAACTTTAGTCTGTAATCCGAACTTCGTGGTTGCTGATGAAAGTGTTGCTGCACTTGATGTTTCGATACAGGCGGATATTCTGAATCTGTTGCAGTCCCTGCAAAATCAACTTGGTTTGACTTTTTTGTTTATCAGCCACGACCTTAGTGTTGTGGCCCATATCTGTGACCATGTTGCCGTAATGTACCTTGGAACGCTGGTTGAATCGGCACCTACCCGAAAGTTGTTTGACAACCCCAGCCATCCGTACACTAAGGCGCTGCTTTCCGCAATTCCTTCTCTCGATCCGGATGATCGTGGTAATGCCCAAAAATTAGAAGGCGAAATCCCCAGCCCGGCCAACCCTCCACCCGGTTGTAAATTTCATACGCGCTGTCCCATGGCTGAAGACCGCTGCCGTAAAGAAGTTCCCCAATGGCGTGAATTGAGCGAAGATCATTTCGCCGCCTGCCACTTGGTCTAGTATAATAATCCAGTTATTTTAATACTTTATAAGAGCCGAAATTGATTAAAAGTTCCATAATTGAAAAATTTAGATTGAAGTGAATAATCATCTAGAGGGGATGGATTTCAGACTTTTTAGAAGACAATCAAATTGTAAGCTTGGGTTATTTATTTGAAGGCTTAACAACCGTCAACTAAAGAGCAAACAGTTTTTAAGCTTCAAGCAGTATATTAATGGTGCCTAGGGCCGGACTCGAACCGGCACGGTGTTACCACCGAGGGATTTTAAGTCCCTTGCGTCTACCAGTTCCGCCACCCAGGCAGGGAAAAAATAGGAACTGGAGGCGACGAGCGGATTTGAACCGCTGTACAAGGTTTTGCAGACCTCTGCCTAACCACTCGGCCACGTCGCCTCTGATCATCTAAAATAACCGAAAATAGGATGCAAACACAAGTTCAAAACGAGTCAATTGAAATTGCAATTGAGAGAGCAAAACTTTACGGAATGCTCAAATATTTGCCCGACGGGCGACTGACTCATGCTCCGTTTTCACTTAGTCCATATTCAATTTCAGCAGCAGACATGCAGGAAATGACTGAATTAACGTCATATTTCAGCGAGTTGATGATTCATGTTTCTCAGGATTGGGCATTTCTCGATCAGTATCTGAGTCCAATTTCTGAATCCGATCCTTTTTTGAAGATGTTACTGGACCAAAGAGAGCGGGAAGTTACACAGAGCAAACAACTACTTGTGCAGCGTAATGATTTTTTTTTGATCAGGGATGAACTTAGCAATTGCGGGCAGGACTCCTCATCATCTGACGGAGATACTTCCGCTTCTGCACTGCGTCAGGTAGAACTTAATACAGTCTCAGCAAGTTTCCCGTTTTTAATAACTCAACTTTCTCGTTTGCACCAGAATTTATTTGAGCAAAATATGATGGAGCAGATTGTTCCAAATAATCCGCTGGGGCCTGTAGTCGATGCTTTCGCAAAAGCAATTCAGCACTACGGATCAACTGACTCAATAATGCTACTGGTTTCTCAGCCTGCAGAGAGTAACCGTTTTGATCAACTTGGACTGGAACAGCTTTTGTGGGATAAGTATAAAATTCAGACTATGCGCAAAACATTAACTGAAATATATGAGAACGGAAGTCTACGTGAAGGGCATCTTATTTTGGCAGGAAAATTAGTGGCCCTTACTTATTATCGTGCCGGTTACACACCGGATGATTTTCGCACCAGCGAAGCATTAAAAGGCCGTCAACTCATAGAAGCGTCATCGACAATTCAGGTTCCGGATTTGCCGATGCAACTTGCCGGGATGAAAAAAATTCAACAGGTACTGACACGTCCGGAAATCCTTTCTGCTTTTGTGTCAAAGGAAATTTCGCAACGTTTCTTAAAAACTTTTGCCGCCATGCATTCCCTGGATGAAATTATCGAGACTCCTGACGGAGAGTTAAGAGCTTCGGCATGGGCTGCTAAGAATCCGGATAAATATGTGCTGAAACCTCAACGTGAAGGCGGTGGCAATAATTATTTTGGCAGGGATATTCCAATAAAATTGGCGGACATGCAGCCGGAAGAACAAGTTGCTTATGTCTTAATGGAAAAAATCGAGGCGGAAACTCATCCGGCAATTCTTGTGGTTAACGGTAATGCCGAAACTCTGACTTCTGTGAGTGAGATCGGACGCTACGGGATTTGTTTTGCGGATAACGGTGTAGTGGAGAGCAACGAGGATGTGGGATACCTCGTACGTACAAAAGCGGAAAATGTTAATGAGGGTGGAGTCTGTGCCGGATTTGCCTGTTTGAATTCCTTGACAAAGGCTTAAAAACGAGAGCTGGAAAGTTTTAAAACTTAAACCAGCTATCAGTTGTTTTTTTAGGAAGACAATTCAATTGTGGCGAGCAGGTCGATTTCATCGAGTACTTTTCCTGTTCCTGTCGCAACACTGGTGAGTGGATCATCTGCGTGAAAAATTGGTAAACCAACCTCAGCTCGCAGCAAATCATCGATTCCGGAAAGTAAGGATCCACCACCGGCTAAAACAATTCCGCGGTCAACAATGTCCGCCGCCAGTTCCGGAGGTGTTGATTCCAGAGCATTCCGGATAGTTTTTACAATTTGTGCACAAACGTCACTCAGAGCTTCCAGCACTTCTTCTTCACCGAGAACCAGCGTTTTTGGAATACCGGTTACCAGGTCACGTCCACGTACTTCATATGATTTAGGTTCTTCTTTAATAAAGGCAGTACCGATGTTGATTTTAATATCCTCCGCGGTACGTTCTCCAATCAGTAAGTTATATTTTTGCTTGATGAATTCGGCAATGCTTTCGTCCATTTTGTCACCGCCGACCCGTGCGGAATCACTGTATACTATGCCTGCAAGAGAAATAACAGCAACTTCTGTAGTACCACCGCCAATATCCACAATCATACTTCCGCTGGCTTCTGTCACCGGTAAACCTGCACCCAGTGCTGCGGCCATTGGTTCCTCAATTAAAAAAACTTCACGTGCTCCGGCAGATTCAGCTGCTTCTTTGACTGCTCGTCGTTCAACTTGAGTAATTCCGGACGGAACGGCCACTACAATACGCGGTTTAAAACGGAAAAAAGAAAATTTGTTTTGTGTCGCACGGATGAAGTAACGCAGCATTTCCTGAGTTATATCAAAATCTGAAATAACACCGTCCTTCATTGGGCGGATTGCTGTGATTGATCCCGGTGTACGGCCCAGCATTTGTTTGGCTTCCTCACCAACAGCCAGTACCTGTATTCTTCCACGGTTGTCTTTTTGCACAGCCACAACGGAAGGTTCACGAATCACTATCCCGCGTTGCTTCGTGTAAACTAGAGTATTCGCCGTCCCTAAATCAATGGCTAGGTCCTGGGTGAAAATACTGGCAATTTTATTAATCATTGAGTTTTCCTGGTTTTATCATCTCACTGAGTCAAGGTAATGTCCTGTCATCACCGTTGCTAAGATATTTATTGAAGCACTGATGGGTAGGAATCTGTGTAAGTTTAGCCTGTAAAAACAGTTTATTTTGATTTAGCGCGTCCCGATAGGGTTATACAGAAGTAATGCCAAAATTAAAATATTATACGTTTATTTTTTGAAACTTTTGTACTTTCTGACTAACACTCCTTCCTAAGATCTCTTTTTTGCAACGCAGCAAAAATATCTGAGTTTAATTTCAAACTTTAGTCTCCCGTTTAAGACAGCACAGGCAAAGTGCAATAGAAACAGACAAAAAATATTTCAAAATACAGACAATTAATTCTAGCCAAGGAATGACCAGATTACAAGAGTAAAAAACTGTTTGCTGCTTTAATAAGTGTATTCCCGCATTACCGGAAAAGTTGAACTACAGAGGATGGAAGTATCAGCCAACTCTCTTTTCCGGCAAACCACCCGCAGACATCTTCACTGCGCAGAATTTCACTTCCGGAATTTTCCCAAAAGGGTCGAGCACAGATGAAGTAATCAAATTGGCTGCAGATTCGTTATAACTGAATGCCATAAAAATATTTCCCGGTTGCA
>Ga0207986_1000142_pt1 | contig 34255 bp, 40 predicted proteins | sample ETNtaG_26_FD_185764 | JGI IMG/M metagenome (GOLD analysis project Ga0207986, IMG submission 185764) | Marine microbial and viral communities from oxygen minimum zone, Eastern Pacific Ocean - ETNP201302SV89 (SPAdes) (version 2) | ecosystem: Environmental > Aquatic > Marine > Oceanic ... | reverse complement strand
CAGAAACTGTCCAATAATCTTTAAAAGGATATTCACCCAATAAAATTCTATAACCTGCATCAAAATGGGCAAAGCTATCAACAGGAAAAATTCCTTTATTGCCATAATACTGATTAATTAATAATGAAAAAAAGAAAAGAAAAGCGATAAATAAATTTTCTCTATTAAATAAAATATTATTTTTCATTATAAAGTATATATTAAGTATAAATATATTTATTACAAAGAGTTAAAAAAATTAATTGGCTAAATCATTAACATGACTTTGATTTTAAAATCAGAAAAAGTGAAAAAAGAGTGGACTGATTATAACGGCCACATGAACGTAGCATACTACGTGCATGTTTTTGATTTAGCAGCAGACATCATGTTAGACAATTTTAGAATGGGTGGTAAGTCTGCAAAAAGTGAGAAGAAAAGTACTTTTGCGGTAGAGATGTATGCTAACTATAATCAAGAAGTTAGATTAGGTGAAGAAGTTGAAACACACTTAACTTATATTGACCATGACAAAAAAAGGATTCACTATAAACTTTCCATGTTCCACAAGGAAAAAAAATATCTAGCTGCTACAAATGAAGTTTTGTCTTTATACGTAGATCTTAATCAACGAAAGGTTGCCAAATTTGATTCAGATAGAGTAAAAATTATGGATGATTTCATAAAAAATAACTCATCAAAATTTAACTCAGATAAGTTAGTTTTTTTAAGCAAACTAAAAAAATAATTATCTTAGTGGTTTTTCAGTAACGATGGGTTGATCTTGGTCTTTTTCGCGGATAAAAATATAAATACCTCCACATACAATTAAAGTCATTCCAACAACAGTTCTAGTATTAGGAACTTCATCAAAGAAAAGCCAACCATTCATTGAGGCCCAAACTAATATTGAATACTCAAATGGAGATATAACGGCTGGAGAGGCAATTCGATATGCCGTGAATATGGAAAGAAATGCAACAGCTGCAATCACACCTGTAAAAATCATATATGGCAAACTGAATTCTAAATTATCAAACCATTTTCGAAAAATAAATTGAGAAGCAGGATGATCGATATTGTTGAAACTACCATCACCCATATAAAAATAAAATATTGTACTGGTTACTATTGCAAAAATATAAAAATGAAATATTTGTGAATAAACATTATCTTTATCAGATGTTTTTTTTAAAATTATCATTGATAATGCATAACAAAACGCACAAAAAACTGGCGTTAAACTAAGATAATTAAAATTGCTAAAGTCAGGGTTTAATATTATGTAGACTCCCATAAAACCAACTATTACAGCTAGCCATCTACGAAGCCCAACCCTTTCCTTTAAAATAAATATTGCAAAGATTGTCATTAAAAAAGGGCTAGCAAAAAATAGGGCCGTTGCCGTTGCCAGAGGCATTATGGTTAGTGAAACGTAAAAAGAACTAAATCCAAAAAAGAAAAGAAATACACGAATTATTGTGAGGAGGGGATAATGAGTAGAAAAAATAATCGGTTTGTTTGTTATTCTTAAATAACAAACAATAACTATAAAACTTATCAATGTTCTAACAAAATAAACTTCATACAAAGATACGCTACCATAAATATACTTAAAAGTTGCATCTTGAAAAGAAACAACCAACATTCCGATGAAGATAAAAAGAATACCTTTTGGATTATTATTTTTCATGAGAACTTCCGGCACCTATACCAAATTTATTATCTTCTTTATATTTATTCAATGATGTAGAATTAAATTTATGATTTCAGACAAAGATCAGATAATAATGGAAACCTTGTATTGGTTGGGTATTCCAACCTTGTTTAGATGTAAAAACGATCCAGATCCAAAAAATTGTGATATTGCTTTGGTGGGGCACCAAATAGTACTGGTAACGAAACTACCAAAAGAGATCAACATTTAGATCCAAGAGGCAAACAAGGTTTTTGTAATAAATGCGAAGTTAGCATATTTTTTGAATTCTTGGGAAGCAATAACATTTCTATTTCAGCTGGAATGTTTAAAAATCCAACAAAATTAAAAACTAAAAAGAATATATTCGTTAAAAGGAAACTTGATTACTACAAACTTGATAATCAATTACCTAAGTTTAACCGTTATTAGTAACTAAAATTAGAAACTACTTTAACAATTTTCGATACGTAATTATTACAGCAAACACAACTATTAATGCAGCAATACCTGATTCTCCAAGACTATTAAGTAATACAACTAAATTCTTGGTTACTTGTGAACCAAAAAAAGCAACGTTTGGCCCAAATAATATTTCAGCAAAAACAGAAACTCCTAGTAATAGGACTCCGAGCTCTATAAACTGTTTTAAATAATATCGAATCGTTACAATCCAAGCTTTCATATTCTTCCGCTCCTTTTTAATTCTTATTACTATCTACCCCAGCCAATATGTTAGTGGCTAGGGTAGAATTAGACTCTTAACCGTTAGCATTTCTTATGTAAGAGAGAAAATAAGCTAACGATACTTAAATAAATAACTATTTATAAAAACCTAAAATTATAATAGCTGCTATTAAGCCGACTATTCCTGCGTCACCTAGTGACTGGACTAGTCCAATTATGTTATCAGCGATACCACTTACAAATGGAACATTTCCACCTAAAAGCGATACAACGATACCTAATCCTAGTAATGCTATGACTACATGTGTTAGGCTTTGTACTGTACTCGTAAAACCAGCAAGCATTTTCATACTTAACACCTCCCTAAGTTAACTTGTTTAAACAAGTGCTATCGAATCATCATCGATAGCATATAGACGTTCATATCATACTATATATGGATATCTATCTTTTAATATGTATAAAATATAGTTAAAAAACCCAATAAAAAGGCCATTTTTTTACCTTTTTCACATTATTGCACTAAATTATATCCTGTTTGACAAAATCATCATTCACTGATTTTTCATCGATATTTAAGCTATAAAGATTAATCTTTATTAATAAAATGAATCTTACTTATGCATATATATTTCTTGCCTTAGCAATAGTTCTTGAAATAACTGGCACAAGCTTCGTTAAAGATACCGCAGGTTTTACCCTGTGGATTCCATCAATAATTTGTTTAGGTACTATATGCTTCTCATATTATTTAATGTCCCATGTAGTTAGTTTCGTTCCAGTAGGAATAACATACGCAACTTGGTCTGGATTAGGTATTGTTGCTTTAACTCTTGTTGGTATTTATAAATATAACCAAATTCCAAATATTCCCACGACCATCGGTCTTGTTCTAATTATTGTTGGAGTTGTTATCGTTAGCACCATGAATGATATTGAAGTTCGTTAATTAATATTCTTAAGCGGAAATGAAAATTTATTTTATTTACGCCACATTTGGCAATTTGAAAGAGGCTAAAAGAATAGGGGGGCAGCTAGTAAAAAAAAAATTGGCCGCCTGTACAAATATTATACCAACTATTTATTCAACCTATGTTTGGAAAAATAAAACTATGATGGATAAAGAATGCTCAATGATAGTTAAAACTTCTAAATCAAAAGTAAAAGTAGCGATTAAATTTATCGTCAATAAACACAGCTATGAATGTCCTGCAGTTTCGGCTTTTCCCATTGAATCTGCTCATATAGATTTTAAAAAATGGATTAGCGAACAAACAAATAGCTAATTATGAAACAAGCATTCCATGAGATAACACTAAAAACTAAAGGTCAAGGTCTTTACAATTTTACTAGGAAGACTCTAGATTGGTTAAACAAACAAGAAATTAAAAATGGAATATTAAATATTAATATTTTACATACCAGTGCATCACTGGTGATTCAGGAAGATGCCGATTCTAATGTCCTGTACGACTTAAAAAATTTCTTCAATAAATTAGTTCCTATGGATAATAAGCTATACAAACATACAACGGAGGGTAAAGATGATATGCCTGCACATATTAAATCTGCTCTTACAAACAACCAACTTACTCTGAGCATAAAAAACAAGAAGTTAATACTTGGAACTTGGCAAGGATTATATTTATTTGAACATCGACTTGAAAAGCATACTAGAATTTTGTCCCACCATTTAATCGGAGATTAAATCATCTATGCAATCAACAGTATTTATTGCAGTAATTTTAGCTGCATTTTTCCATGCAGTTTGGAATGCGATGGTAAAAAAAGGAGATGATAAATACATTTCATTCACGGCGGTGATTTTAGGCCATGTTCCAATATCAATAGTTGTTATATTTCTTACTCCTGCACTATCTGTTCAGAGCATACCTTATATTTTTATCTCTGCAATATTTCTCACAGGTTATGAGTGGTGCCTCCTGTCAGCCTATAGACTTGAAAATTATACAAGAGTTTATCCTATAGCTCGAGGTATCGCTCCAATTTTTATTGTCATACTATCTTTACTTTTATTCAATTTAAGTATTTCAAAATTTGAATTAATAGGTATTTTAGTAATTTCTTTCGGAATTATTATTTTAAGTTGTCAAAACATTAAAACTTTCAAAAATTATTCAGCAATAGTGTATGCGCTCGGTACAGGCTTATTTATTTCGTGTTACTCAATTACGGATGGATATGGAGGGAGAGTAAGTGACTCCCCGTTGAATTATACAGCCTGGTTATTTATTTTGAATGCTGTTATTTTTCCCATTTTATTAATAATTATGAATAAACCGGGAGTGGTTAGAGAGGTTTTTAACAAAGAAAAGAAAATATTTTTTATCGGCGGAACACTTTCTTATACGGTTTATGGAACAATTATTTGGGCTTTTACGCAGGCGCCTATTCCAATAGTTGCCGCTTTAAGAGAAACAAGTATTATTTTTGCCCTTTTGATTGGTGCTTTATTTTTAAAAGAAAAACTTAATTTATTAAAGATAGCCGCAGTATTGACTATTTTTATTGGCGTAATATTATTGAAATTCTTTTGAAGAATTTAAATAAAATTTATAATAAAAATGTATAGTAAATTTGGACAATTCATAAATGGTAAATGGCAGTCTTCTGAAAAAAAAGAAACCTATCCAGTTATTAACCCAGCTACCGAAGAAATTATTGGTCATGCTTCAAAAGCAGGTAAAGAAGACGTTGATAAAGCTTTAAAATCAGCCAAAAAAGGCTTTGATATTTGGAAAAAAACCCCAGCCTGGGAAAGATCAACCATAATAAGAAAAATTGCAGATTTAATCAGAAAAAAAAGCAAAGTATTTGCCAAATGGATGACACTAGAAACTGGCAAAACGCTTGCCGAAGCAGAAGCGGAAGTAAAAGGATCTGCTGATATTTTTGAGTGGAATTCGGAAGAAACAAAAAGAATTTATGGTCAAACAGTAGAAAGTAGATTTAGTGGGACAAAAGTACAAATAATTTACCAGCCAGTTGGTGTTGTAGCGGCGTTATCACCTTGGAATTTTCCATTAGTTTTGGCTTCAAGAAAAATTTCTACTGCATTAGCGGCAGGTTGTTCGGTGATCTGCAAACCAGATATAATAACTCCAGGTACCGTCATGGAGATGGTAGATGTTTGTAATGAGGCAGGGATACCCGCGGGAGTTGTGAATCTGCTTTCGGGAAATCCTGCAGAAATTGCATCACAATTGATTGCTTCTGACATAATTAAAAAAATATCTTTAACTGGATCGACCCGAGTTGGAAAAATAATATTAAAACAAGCTGCAGATAAAATTCAAAGAGTTACAATGGAACTAAGCGGACATGCACCATTTATAGTTTTTGATGATGCAAACATAGAAAAAGCTACAGATATGGCAATGGCAGCAAAGTATAGAAATAATGGTCAAGTTTGTATCTCTCCAAGCAGGTTTTATATACACGAAAGTAAAAAGGATGCATTTGCAAAATCTTTTGTAGAAAAAACAATGAAATTGAAAATTGGAAATGGACTCGATGAGGGGGTTCAATTAGGACCTTTAACAACAAAAAAGAGATTAGAGGAGGTAGAACAACTTGTTGAAGAAACAAAAAAAGAGGGAGCAAAAGTTTTATGTGGAGGTCAAAGACCGGCTGGTTTCAACAAAGGTTATTTTTATGAACCTACAATTTTCGATAATGTAAAAGATAATTTTAAAATAATGACAGTAGAACCATTTGGTCCCTTGTCTCCCATAACAACGTTTAAATACTTTGACGATGTGATTAAGAGGGCCAATAATCAAGTAGCTGGGTTGGCTGGTTATGTTTGTACTAATTCTATGGACTTAGCTCAAAAAACTTCAGAATTGCTCGAAACAGGGATGGTTGCTGTAAATACTCCATTCATATCATCAGCAGAAACTCCTTTTGGAGGAATTAAACAAAGTGGTTATGGTCGCGAAGGCGGATCAATGGGAATAAAGGATTACTTAAACATCAAATATACACATCTGTGCCTATCGGGTTAAATGAAGAAAGTTTTAATAATTAAAAAAATTCACGAGTCGGGAATAAAACTATTAGATAATAGAAAAGATTTTAGTTATGAAGTTGTTGAGAATTTAGAGACCAACTTTTTAATCAATAAACTACAAGATTGTGATGCTGTATCTCTTAAAACTTCAAAACTTGGAGCAAATTTAATTAACGCAGCAAATAAACTAAAAATAATTTCAAGACATGGAATTGGTTGCGACAATGTTGACTTAGAAGCTGTAAAGAAAAAAAAAATTATTTTATCAATAACAACTAATGCAAACGCGACAACTGTAGCTGAACATGTTTTCTTTATGATGTTGAGCATTTCGAGAGGCACTGATACTTATGATAAAAATGTCAAAGAAGGAAAATTTCTTAACAGAAATAATTTAGAATTGTCAAAAGAACTATCGAACAAAAATATTCTTATAGCTGGATTCGGTAGAGTTGGAAAAAACTTGATAAAAAAATGTATAGGTTTTGATATGAATATTTTTGTTTATGATCCATTCGTTGATGAAAAAACAATAGATAACTTAGGTGGAAAAAAGGTTGATAATTTGCAGAATACAATTAAAGAAATGGATTATATTTCATTACATATGCCTCTAACAGACAAAACAAAAAATTTAATAAATATGAAAGTTTTAAGTTCAATGAAAAACAGTTCTATTATAATTAATTCATCCAGAGGGGGTCTAATTAATGAAACAGATTTAAACGAAGCTTTAAACAAAAGTATGATTTTTGGTGCTGGCTTAGACGTTTTCGAAGAAGAACCTCCAAATCCAAATAATCCGTTATTGAAAAACAAGAAGGTTTTATTAAGCCCACATGCCGCAACATTTACCGAAGAATGTAAAGAGAGAATGAGCAAAGAAACTATTCAAAATATAATTGATTTTTTTGAAAATAAATTAGATAAATCAAAGATAATAAAATTATAAATCACAGCGGAGGAAGAGCAACCTATTAATTTTTGTGCAAATTGGCATAGATATAGAACTTGGAAAAAAATGAAATTGTTGAGATGTGGAAATAAAAACAATGAAAAACCTTCGATTTTAGATAAAAATGGAAAAATTAGAGATTTATCATCAATAATCTCTGATTTTAATCCAGAGACTCTTAATTTTGAAACTTTAGCCAAATTACAAAAAATTGATCTTGAAACCCTGCCTGAAATTTCAAATACAACAAGAATTGGTTCTTGCATAGCTAATCCAGGTAAGTTTGTTGCTATTGGTTTAAATTATTCTGATCATGCTGCTGAAACTGGGGCCAAGATTCCTTCCGAACCAATTGTATTTATGAAAGCCACCAGCTGCATCAACGGACCAAATGATGATGTAATTATTCCAAATAATTCAAAAAAAACAGACTGGGAAGTAGAAATTGCCTTCGTTATTGGAAAGGAAGCAAAATACATTTCCGAAAAGGATTCTGCTAATCATATTCTTGGTTATTGCGTGGTTAACGATATAAGCGAAAGAGAATGGCAAATAGAAAAAATGGGTCAATGGGTAAAAGGAAAATCTGCTGATACTTTTGGACCGATAGGTCCTCATTTGGTGACAAAAGATGAAATTCCTGATGTTCAAAAGCTAAATTTAAGTTTAGATCTTAACAATCAAAGAATGCAGACGGGGAATACTAGTAAAATGATATTTGATATAAATTTTATTCTATCTTATCTAAGCAATTTTATGTCTTTACAGCCTGGAGATATTGTTACAACAGGAACACCTCCAGGAGTTGGTATGGGAAAAAAACCACCTTTATACTTAAAATCTGGTGATGAAATGCGTTTAACTATAGATTATTTAGGAAACCAACACCAAAGAGTTAAGTAAAATTGATAATAAAAAATTCAAAACCGATATGCGTATGGAAAAACAAGTCAGTACTAGGTGAGGGAACATTATGGGTGCCAACCTTGAATTCAATATTTTTTGTAGATATAAAAAAAAAGAAAATATTCATATTAAATACTAAATCAAAAAAGAGAAAAGTACTTAAAGTAAATAAAGAAATTGGATTTGTTTCTCATATTAAAAGAAATATTTTTGCACTTGGTTTAAGATCTGAACTTAGAATTGTAAATTTTTTAAGTAAAAAAATTCTCTATTCAACAAAGATTGAGTCAGCAGAACAAAACAATAGATTAAATGATGGCAAAACTGATCCTATGGGACGCTTATGGTTTGGCACAATGGATAACCTAGAAAGAAAAAAAAGCTCTGGTTCTTTGTATTGTTTAGATAAAAACTTAAAACTACACAAAATAGATAGAAAATATTTTATAACTAATGGACCTGCATTTTTAGATAAAAATAATTTTTACCATACAGACAGTAGAAAAAGAATTATTTATAAAATTAAAATAAGCAACAAATTAAAAATTTTAAAAAAAAATATATTTTTAAAGTTTAATAAAACAGATGGTTCTCCCGATGGAATGACCACAGATGTAAAAAATAATTTATGGGTTTGCCATTATGGAGGAGGATGTATATCTGTTTATAATTTAAAAGCTACAAAAATACATAAAATTAATTTACCTGTAAAAAATATTACTAACTGTACCTTCGGCGGCTTTAAAAATAACGAGCTTTACATTTCAACAGCTAGAAAAGGACTGAAGGTTAATGAACTAATAAAATATCCCTTATCGGGAAGTTTATTTAAGACCAGTGTTAATATAAAAGGAAAAAGGACAATGCCTTTTAAATTAGCTAGCGTAATTTTTTAACAATCTAGGGTATTCAGTTTTTCCCAGTTTGTTATTGGATCTTTTTTTGAAAAAGTTTCTTCAGAATTAAAATCTTTTAGTTCTTGTTCCTTCAGCTTCATATAACTTGTAATAATTTTTTCTCTAAAAGCAGTTAATAAAACCTCATTTCCGCTTAAATGTTCTATTGCATTTTCTAAATCCGAAGGAAGTTTTTTTATGTTTGGATAATTGTTACCATCAGTGTACATATTTACGAATGGTTTAAAACCCAGTATAATTAGAGTTGATGGAGGAATGGTAAAAAATAATTGGTTTTTAAAATTTTTATCAGACATAATTAATGTCCGAGTTGATCGATCGCGTATAAAAGAAACAACAGCGTTAGGGGCTGCATTTATGGCTGGATTAAAAATTGGTGTTTATAAATCCTTAGATGATATCTCTAAAAATTGGCAAGTTAATAAGAGATTTAGTCCAAATATTAACAAAATGGAAAGATTAAAATTGTTGAAAGGTTGGTCTCAAGCAATTAAAAAAACTCTTATTTAAATTATAAATTTTTATGAAAAAAATTTTGGTTATAGGTGCTGGCGCAATGGGTTCTGCTTTTACTATTCCCTGCGCAGACAATAAAAATAATGTAGTTCTCATTGGAACACATCTAGAGGATGTAATGATCGATAAAATAATAAAAAATAACTATTTACATCCTTCCTTACAATGTAAGCTTCCAAGAAGTTTGAAAATACAAAAGTTTGAAAATTTTTCCAAAGAATTTAAAAAGAAACCAGATTTAATTGTAATTGCAGTAAGCTCAAAAGGTATAGATTGGGTTGGAAATGAAATTTCAAAATATTATTCTGGAGAAATTCCAATTTTACTAATTACTAAAGGATTGGCTGTAGTAAAAAATCAATTTGTAACCTTGCCAGAAAAGTTAATAAAAATTTTTAAAAAAAATGGTTTTAATAAACCAAATATATCAGCTGTTAAGGGGCCGTGTTTAGCTGTGGGATTAGCAAATAAAATGAGAACCAGCGCTGTATTGGCAAACACGAATATTTCTATGGCCAAATCTTTAGGGAAATTGATTGCCACTAGTTATTATTCAACTGAGTTTTCCAAAGATATAATCGGAGTAGAAGTATGTGCGGCAATAAAAAATATATACTCAATGATAATAGGAGCCTCAAAAGGTTTAAGCAGCCCTTCAGCAAGTTCAGAAATTAAAAATAGGCATTATTTTAATACTGCGGCTTCTTTAATTCATAGATCCATTTCCGAGATGGTTTATTTCACAAATTTTTTAAAGGGAAAAGAAGAAACAGTTTATGGTCTAGCCGGTCTCGGCGATTTATATGTTAGTGCTATCGGAGGGAGAAACAGCAGAATGGGAAATTATTTAGGTGAAGGGTATAGATATGAAAAAGCAAAAAACGAATTTATGCCCAATGATACTGTTGAAGGTGCTGATTTAGCTTTTGAGCTTGGTCCAAAAATATTGAAAGATTTTAAAAAGAAAAAAATACCGCTTATGATTAGTTTAATAAGTGCAATTTGTAAAAATAAAAAATTAGAAATAAATTGGTAAATACCTTATGGCAGCAAATAAAGAAAATTGGGGCCAGAGGAAATATGCTCACTGCCTCAAGTATGGGAGCAACAGCTTTTCAAAAAGGTTTGGGAGCAATTCATTCGCTAAGTCATCCTGTTAATTCAGTTTTTAATATTCATCATGGTTTATCCAATGCGATTTTTATGCCTTATGTTCTAACTTTTAACCGACCTGAAATAGAAAATAAGATTGTAAAGTTAAGCGAATATCTTGAATTGAAAAATGTTTCATTTAATTCATTTATTGATTGGGTTTTGGATTTACGTGATAAAATAAAAATTCCACATAAGTTATCTGAATGTGCAAAAATAACGGATGAAGATATAGAAAAACTATCACCAATGGCACTAAACGATCCTTGTACTCCAGAAAATCCTAAAAAAACTACATTAAATGATATGAAGATAATGTACCAACATAGTATTGAGGGTAAACTATTTAATTAATAAATGAGTATTTTAAAACTATTAATCGTAGAGGGTAATACAAAAGAAGAAAATTTAAATTTTAATCAGGCCGGTTGCGTATCACAATCGCAAAATTTTTGTGAGCATATTAAAATTTATGAACCAAATTCTGAAATTGATATTATTGAACCGTGTAACAACAATTCTATTTCAAAAATTATTTCATCCTTAAAAAAATATAATGGCATAATTTTAACTGGGAGCACTTTACGCATAAATGATAATTCGAATGAAGTTAAGAAACATATAGAGTTTGCGAAAAAATGCTTTGAGGACAGAAATTATTTTTTTGCAGCTTGTTGGGGTCTACAAGTGTGCGTAACTGCAGCAGGAGGAAAATGCAGAGTGTCTCCAGACGGGGCACATACCGGAATAGCACAAGATATTGAATTGACTGAGGCAGGAAAAAAGCACAAACTTTATATTTCTAAGCCTCACACGTTTACAGCACCCGCTTTTAATTTTGATGAAGTAGAAAATCCTCCAAAAAATTCTGTTTTGCTAGCAAGTGATAAAATTAATAAATTTGGCGCGTTGTATTTTGAAGCCGGAAAATCAGAAATATGGGGATTGCAATATCATCCAGAAATTCCTTATTCATATATGATTAAGTTATTAAAACATCGAAAGAAAAGATTATTGGATGCAAAAAGTTTCAATAATGAAGATGAAATTAATCAACACATCGAATTAATTACCAAAGAAGACCTAATTTCTAATGATAACAGCCGTACGTTAGAATTAAAGAATTGGTTAAATTATCTAAAAACAAAAACTAATGGATGAAATAAGTTCAAAACAAGACTTAATAAATTATTTTGAAAAAGGTTGTAAAAAAGAAAATCGACTAAGTATTGGGGTAGAGCATGAAAAATTTATCTTTAACAATCTCACCAAGCAAAGAGTAAATTTTGAAACGGTATCTAAAATTTTTAATTTTCTTGAACAATTTGGATGGAAACCAATAAAAGAAAAAAATTATGTTATTGGTTTATCAAGAGAAGGGCAAAATATTACGCTAGAACCTGGTAATCAAATTGAACTTTCAGGTTCAAAATTAAATTCTGTTCATTCAAACTGTAGTGAATCATACAAATATTTATACGAACTGAGAAAGGCTTGTAAAAAACTTAATTTAAAAATGATGTCTGTAAGTTTTGATCCTTTTACTAAACTAGAAAATGTTCCCCCAACACCAAAACAACGGTATGAAATTATGACCAAGGAAATGCTTAATGATGGAAAACTTAGTTTACATATGATGTATCAAACTTGCGGCACACAAATTAATTTAGATTATATTTCAGAGAAAGATTTTATAAAAAAATTCAAATTAAGTACTTTTTTGGTACCAATATCTATAGCTATTTTTGCCAATTCTCCAATTGTAGAAAACAGTTTGAGCGGATATTTATCTTATCGTTCAAAAGTTTGGCAACATACATCAAGAGCTGGATTGCCAAAAATTTTTTTAGAAGATATGAATTTTGAAAAATATATAGACTTTGCTATTAATATGCCCTTATTGTTTGTTATTAAAAACTCTAAGCATCTTAGCCCTGAAAGAAAAAAATTTAAAGATTTTATGGATGGCAAACTTTCAATACTAAAAAATATTAAACCAAATATTCTGGATTTTAAAAACCACCTAGCAACGATATTTACGGAGATTCGTCTAAAAAAATATATAGAGATCAGATCACTGGATACTTGCGAATGGGATTGTCATTGTGGTGGTCCAGCTTTTTATGTTGGTTTGCTTTATGGAAATTTGAATGAAGCTTTTGATATTATTAATAAATGGAAAGCCTCAGATGTACTAAACGCTTATGTAGACGCTCCTAAAAAAGGTTTAAATACTATTCTTAATAATAAGACATTATTGGAATGGGGAAAAATTTTTTTAAACTTATCAAAAAAAGGTCTTGAGAAAAGATCTTTGAAAAATGATAGTGGCAAAGATGAATCAATTTTTTTGCGAAGTATTGAAAGTATAATAAACAATAATAAAACAAAAGCTGATATCACAATTGAAAAGTTTAAAAATAATAAAGATTTAAGTTTTTTATATGAAAAAACATAGAAAAAATATTGCAATTCAGGGAGATCCTTTAAATTCATTAAACAGAACAACCGATACAACTCTGTTATTAGCGTTAGAAGCCCAAAAAAGAGGATATAAAATTTATTATTATGAAACAAAAAATCTTACTTTCTCAAATGGAAAAATTTATTCTCTGTGTAAAGAAGTTGTTTTTTTTGAAAAAGAAAAAAAGTTTTATTCTATAAAAAATTCAAAAATAATAGATCTTTCAAAAGTTAATTTTATATTAATGAGGCAAGATCCTCCTTTTAATATGGATTATATCACCGCAACATTTTTGCTTGAAAAAATATCAAAAAAAACACACATAATTAATGATCCTACCGCAGTAAGAAACATGCCTGAAAAGCTACATTCGACAGAGTTTTTAAAATTCATGCCCGCTACAATATTTACAAAGAATATTAATGAAATTGATAAATTTATAAAAAAACATAAAAGAATTGTTATTAAACCTACTCATGGTTATGGAGGTAAAAACATTCTTTTCGTTGATCAAAGATTAAAAAAGAAAAAAATACTAAGTTATATTGATAAGCACGATCAAGTAATGGTTCAAAAATTTCTACCAATAATCAAAGAAGGAGATAAGCGAATTTTTGTGATTGGAGGGGTTATTAAAGGTGCTATCAGAAGAATTCCTGCTAGGGGTTCAATAATTAGCAACATAGGACAGGGAGGAACGCCCACAAAAACTACGCTAACAAAACAGGAACTTAAAATTGCAAAAATTGTTGCTACAAATCTTAAGAAAAATAAAATAGTTTTTGCAGGAATTGATTTAATTTCTGACTATTTAACTGGTGATATTAATATAACTTCTCCTACAGGATTAAAAAATTATAAAGATCTCACAGGAATAAATCTTGCAGTTGATTTTTGGAATTATTTAGAAAATTAGAATAAACCTTCTATTTCTCCTTTTTCATTTAACTTAATAGAATGTGCCGCTGGTACTCTTGGGAGACCAGGCATTGTCATTATAGATCCGCAAATTACTATTATAAATTCAGCACCGCTTGAAAGTCGGACTTCTCTAATCGGTAACACGTGTCCTATAGGAGCTCCTTTTAAATCAGGATCAGTTGAAAAACTGTATTGTGTTTTTGCAATGCAAATAGGAAATTTACCAAAACCATCTTCTTCCATTTTTCTAAGTTGATCTCGAATTTTAGTATTTGCAACCACCTCGCTTGCACCATAAATTTCTTTTGCAATTTTTTCAATTTTTATCCAAAGAGATGTATCGGCGGTGTATAAAAATTTGAAATTGTCTTTCTTTGCTTTTTTACAATGTTCCACAACATTCTTAGCAAGATCTTTTATTCCTTCACTACCCTTTGTCCAATGCATACAAAGATTTACTTTAACATTGAGTTTTGCGCAAAATTCTTCAATTACTTTAACTTCTTTATCCGTGTCAGTAATAAAATGGTTTATTGCAACGATAACTTCTAAACCAAATTTTTTAACATTTTGAATATGTCTTTCGAGATTGGGTAAACCTTTTTTTAAGGCTTTAATATTTTCTTTTTTTAAATCATCCTTTTTTGTGCCGCCATGCATTTTTAATGCTCTAATTGTAGCAACAATCACAACACAATTCGGTTGAATGCCTCCTTTACGACATTTAATATTTAAAAATTTTTCAGCACCAAGATCAACGCCAAAACCTGCTTCAGTAACAACATATTCAGATAATTTTAGGGCTGCCTTTGTTGCAATGATCGAATTGCAACCATGAGCGATATTACCAAAAGGTCCTCCATGTATAATCGCAGGATTATTTTCAAGGGTTTGAGTGACATTAGGTCTAATGGCCTCTCTTAATAATACTGTCATAGGACCATGTGCATTCAAATCTTTTGCATAAATTGGCTTTTTTTCTCTAGTGTAAGCTACAGTAATATTTCCAATTCTTTCTTCGAGATCTTTTAAGTTACTTGATAAACAGAAAATAGCCATAACCTCGGATGCGACAGTAATATCAAATCCATCTTCTCTTGGGAAACCATTGGCCACACCACCTAAACCAATATTTATTCGTCGAAGTGCGCGATCATTTAAATCAACCACACGTCTCCACTCAATTCTTCTAACGTCAATATTTAATTTATTTCCCCAATAAATATGATTATCAATTAATGCAGATAATAAATTATGAGCAGAAGTTATTGCATGAAAGTCACCAGTGAAATGTAAATTAATTTGTTCCATAGGAACAACCTGTGCGTAACCTCCTCCAGCGGCACCACCTTTCATTCCAAAAGAGGGTCCAAGGCTTGGCTCTCTCAAACAAACAACGGTTTGTTTTCCAATTTTGTTTAGTCCATCGCATAAACCAACAGAGGTTGTAGTTTTTCCCTCACCTGCTGGAGTAGGAGTGATAGCTGAGACTAAAATTAAATTGCTATTTTTTTCTTTTAGTTTGTCGATATACTCTAAATTTAATTTTGCAATATGACGTCCCATAGGGCTAAAAGCAACAGGTTCATCAGGAACATTGAGTTTTGCAAGTACATCTTTGATGAGCTCCATTTTCGCAGATCTTGCAATTTCAATGTCAGATTTTACACTACTCATTGGAACTTCTATATTCAAAAATATGCGTTATGTATACATTATTTATTAAGATCTGTTACAAATAGAAAAATTTGATGGGGTCATATAAAGTAAATCTCTATGCAAAGATATTCCATATTCAGTTTAATAAAGAACGCTTTTAGCAATCATCAGAACTGGGAGGTAGCTTGGAAAGATCCTGAACCGAAAAAACTTTTGTAGAAGAATCGGAAAGTTCAAAAACAAATGCAGCTGGCTCAGGATTAATAGACAATGACTAAAAACGTGATTTACAAATTCTTAAGAGAAAGTATAATTTCTATTCATGCTAAATAAAAAGAATTTTTACATCAACGGCAAATGGGTTTCTCCAATAGAACCAAGAAATCACAAAGTAATTGATCCATCAAATGAAGAACCTTGTGCAGAGATATCTCTTGGAGGGAAAAAAGATGTAGACAGAGCAGTCAGTGCTGCGAAAAAAGCTTTTGAAACTTGGGCTTTTACGAAAAAAGAAGAAAGGTTGGAATTATTAGAAAAATTATATGTTATTTATAAAAAACAATGGGCTGAAATGGCTAAACTTATCTCTCTTGAGATGGGAGCTCCCATGAAATTTTCGACAGAAATGCAAGCCGCAGCAGGAGCAAGTCATATCAAATCTTTCAAAAATATATTAAAGGATTTTAAGTTTGAAAAAGATTTAGGAGAAGAAAAGAATAATCAAAAATTATTGTATGAGCCAAAAGGTGTTTGCGCTTTAATTACACCTTGGAATTGGCCAATAAACCAAGTTAATTTAAAAGTAATTCCTGCACTAGCATCAGCATGTACAGTAGTTTTAAAACCATCTGAAATAGCACCTTTGTCATCGATGTTACTTGCGGATATGATTGATGAGGCGAAGTTTCCTTCTGGAGTTTTTAATTTGATAAATGGAGACGGAGCTACTACTGGAGATGCTTTAACCAGTCATCCAGATATCAACATGATTTCTTTTACAGGATCAACAAGAGCTGGTGCATTAATTTCTCAAAATGCTGCAAAAGATTTCAAAAGAATAAGCTTAGAATTAGGTGGAAAAGGAGCAAATATTATCTTTAAAGATGCTGGTCCAGAAGCAGTAGCATGGAGCGTTCAAAGATGTTTTAAAAATTCTGGACAATCCTGTAATTCTCCCACGAGAATGCTTGTTGAAAAATCAATTTACAATGAAACTGTAGAAAAAGTAAAAGAACTAGCAAATAGTACCAAGGTAGATGTTCCGCAAAAGGACGGCGATCATATAGGACCGGTAGTTTCTGAAGTACAATTTAATAAAATTCAAACTTTAATTCAAAAAGGAATAGATGAAGGTGCAAAAGTAGTTGCAGGAGGAACTGGCAAGCCCAAAGGTTTAGAAAAAGGCTATTATATAAAACCAACTGTTTTTGCCGATGTTAATAATCAAATGGAGATTGCAAGAACTGAAATTTTTGGTCCCGTACTATCTATAATTCCTTTTGAAAATGAAGATGAGGCTGTTTCAATAGCTAATGATACCCCGTATGGTTTGACAAATTATATTCAAACGCAAGATAAAGAAAAAGTTAAAAGAGTTGCAAGAAAACTTAGATCTGGAATGGTAGATGTAAATGGAGTTGGCATAGCCGACACTTCTCCTTTTGGTGGATATAAACATTCTGGTATTGGACGAGAATCTGGAATTGAAGGTCTGATAGAGTTTTTAGAAGTCAAAACAGTTGGTGGTTGGAACTAAACTAATTTAGCTTTAAGGTAAAAGAACTAACTTCCCTACATGTTTTTTTAATAAAAAATCTTCCTGTGCTTTTTTAATTTCCTTTAATGGATAGGTTTTCGCAACAAGTGGTTTAATTTCACCTTTTTCAATATACCTAATTAAGTTTTTAAAAACTTCGACAGGTTGATAAGTGGATCCATAAAAAGTTAAATCTTTTAAATAAAGTGTTCGAACATCAAGACTGACTATAGGTCCCGCAATTGCCCCGGAGGTTGCATATCTACCACCTGGTTTTAAAATTTCTAGTAATTGATTCCAGTTTTTTCCTGCTCCAATATCTCTTTTTGCTAATTCTTTTTTTACTCTGTTTAGTCGATATGATCTTAATTGATCAAAATCAATTTCGTCCTCGTGCAATCTTTTTTTAGTTGTAATATTAGGAGAATAATTAGAGTCAGGAATTATTTTTCTATGAGATTTCATAAATTAAATTTATTAGTCATTAAAAAATCCTAGCATTTCCATATAAATTGGCAATAGACTTCAGACGAAACTGCTGGACATCTACTGGGGTCGGCTGATATATCCCGTTGATTATGAATTTTTCTTTAGAAATTACCATGAAAACAAATCTATCCGAATTACCCAAAGTTAAAGATATTTATATTACTATGTTGCCTGGCAACGATTATAGAGAGATAGCAAACAAGGCTACAGAACTTGCCAAATCGGGCTTTAATCCAGTACCTCATTTTCCAGCACGATCAATAAAAAATCAAAACGAATTAAAAGATTTTGTGAATAGGTGTAAGGATGGCGGGGTAAAACAAGCACTAGTAATAGGAGGGAGTGCACAACCCGTTGGAGATTTTCACTGCTCAATTCAATTACTAAAGACAGGATTATTTGAGGAATGGAAGATAGGAATTGCTGGACATCCGAATGGGTCCCCTGATATATCCGACAAAGATTTGGAAAAAGCTATGATTGATAAAAAACCTTATGCAGATTATATAATTACGCAATGGTGTTTAGATGTTAAACCTATAGCCTCATTTTTTTCTAAACAAACTTTGCCAGTTCATGTAGGAATTACTGGGCCTTTAAAAATAAGCAGTTTATTAAAATTTGCTAATATTGTTGGGGCAAAAAATTCTATAAACTTTCTTAAAACTAACGTAACTAAAGCTTTAGATTTATTAAAACCAAAAGATCCAAACGACATAATAAAAAAACTAAAAGACTCAGCAGATAATTTTCATATTTATACTTTTGGTGGATTAAAAGAAACAAACAAATGGTTAACGGATAATAATTATGTCTAAAAAGAAAAAGAAAAAAACTAAAAAAGAAAAAATAAATTACGATAAAGTTAAACATACAACGTCTGTAGATCAATCCGATAGACATGTGCCTTATAATCTCAGACAAAGTGGGCCAACAAAAGTGGAAATGTTGATTTCGACACGTGTTAGAAAATCCCCTTACTGGCATTTATCGATGAAAGCAGGATGTTGGAGGGCAACTGTTTATAATCGTGTTTATCATCCAAGAGGATATGTAAGACCTGAAAAAGGTGGAGCCATGGTTGAATATGCGGCTATCAAACATCACGTAACAATGTGGAATGTTGCTGTTGAGCGACAAATTCGTGTTAAAGGACCAGATGCTGAAAGATTTACAAATTATGTAATTACAAGAGATGCAACAAAAATTTCAACAATGCGTGGACGTTACGTTATTCTTTGTAACTACAAAGGTGGTGTACTTAATGATCCGGTTTTGATGAGAGTGGCAGATGATGAATTTTGGTTTAGTTTATCAGATTCTGACATATCCATGTATTTACAAGGAGTTAATGCAGATAAAAAATTCAATGTTGAGATAGACGAGATAGACACCTGTCCGGTACAAATTCAAGGACCAAAAGCCAAAGCTTTAATGCAAGATTTAATTGGCGATCAAGTGGATATGGACAACATGCCGTTTTATGGTTTGGCAGAAGCTAAAGTTGGTGGAAGAAGTTGTGTTATTTCACAATCAGGATTTTCTGGGGAAGCAGGCTACGAAATTTATCTTCGTAATGCTACTTTATATGCAGAAGATATGTGGAATGCTGTGCTTAAGGCAGGAAAAAAACATAAGTTAATGGTTATAGCACCAGCCCACCACAGAAGAATTCAAGCTGGAATTTTATCTTGGGGTCAAGATATGGATCACGAACATAATCCATTTCAATGTAATTTGGGCTATCAAGTTTCTTTGTCAGGAAAAAATCAATGGGAAAAACAAGCAGACTATATCGGAAGAGATTCACTTGAAAAAATGAAGGAACAACTTAAAAATGGAGAAAGACCTTACAAACTCCAGCTTGTTGGATTAGAATTAGGAGGTAAACCTATTGAAGAATATGCACCGGATTTTTGGTTAATTTCGAATTCAAATGGTGGTCAACCTGTGGGTTACATAACTTCACCTTGGTATCATCCTGAAAAAAAGCAAAATATAGCTATGGGATATGTACCCTACGAAGGAAATTTGAATGCCAAAGGTTTTCCAATTGGTAATTTTGGTAAAAAATATAAAGTTCATTTGCCAAAAAAATATTCTAGAAAACCAGTTAAAGCATTAGTTGTTCCAATACCATTTACTCAATCATTTAATGCAAATACACGAGAATCGGAAGTTTTAGCCGCTTTGAATAAATAGCTAGATATTAAAGCTAGCTTTAATACCATCGATAATAAATTGAGTTGCCAAGGCTGCTAGGATAAAAGCCATTACTCGTGCCGTAGCATGTAGAATCTGTTTAGGGATAAATTTTACAATAAAACTTGCTCCAATCATTAGAAATAAACTAACAAGTAGTGCGGCTACTAAAGCAAGAATTACTGGTATCTGAAATTCTGGAAAATTAGCATAGTTACCAATTAACAATATGATTGTTGTTAATGCTGAAGGACCTGCAATAAAAGGAATTGCGATAGGAAAAACAATAATTTCATCAAAATTTTTCTCATCTAGCGCTTCTTCAACCCTTTTTTCTCTTCTTATTTTTCTTTTTTCAAACAATATATCAATAGCCAAAAACATAAGAATAATCCCACCGGCGATTTTTAGAGAATCCAAAGATACCTCAATTGCGTCTAACAAATATCTACCCACATAGGCAAATGTGACCATGATGAAAAAGGCTATAATTACGCTTTTTATAGCTATATGATTTCTTTGTTTAATTTTAGCTTCTTCTGTTAAAGCTAAAAAAAATGGTAAATTTCCTATTGTGTCGATGGTGACAAAAAACAATATAAAAGAATTTATAAAAACTATAGTCATGTTGCTGCTATTTCATATATCTTCATGGCAATAATATGTTATAGAGAAAAAAATGAATTCTCAATTTGTGAATAGAATGATAAGGGCCTGCAAGTTAGATGTTAGCCTTTATGAGGAAGTGGAAGCTGATAAGTCTGCAACTTTTCAGGCGGCAGGAGTTGTTGTACTCTCTAGTTTAGCTGCTGGGGTAGGCGCATTATCCCTTGGTGCGTCCAATTTTTTGATGGCTCCACTTTTGTCGTTAGTCAGTTGGTATGTTTGGGCATACATAATTTATTTTATTGGTGCAAAACTTTTTCCAGAACCTACGACAAAAGCCGATCATGGCGAGTTGTTAAGAACGATTGGTTTTTCTAGCGCTCCTGGACTCATTCGTGTTTTTGGTTTTACTCCCGAGTTAATGAGTATAACTTTTATCGGTTCAGCAATATGGATGTTAGTTGCAATGATTGTTGCAGTTAGACAAGCTCTAGATTATGAAAGTACATGGAGAGCAATAGGGGTTGTTGTTATTGGTTTTTTAGTTCAAGCTATTTTTTTGGTGATGATATTGCGACTTTTTGGTCCAAGTTAAACAGGAAATATAGTTTTTGATAATTTGCATGAATCACAAATTTTATATCCATGCATGATTAAGTTTTGAGAAACACTTTCATCATCTTTTTTGCATTCTTCACAAATATTATCTAATTTTTCTTCCATTATTTATTTTCCGCTGGTACTAATTTACCATCCTTGTATTCTGCTGGTGTGTATTTAGTGTTTGGAGGAAAGTCTCCATAAAAACGAAAAAATCCTAAGGTCACAATTAGTAAAATTATGCTAGCTACAGAAAGTTTTAAAATAGGGTATTTTTTCTTTTCCAGTTTTAATAACCATATAGAAAAAAAATAAAGAATAAATGGCCCCAGTATTGCAAGCAAAAGTGTAATTTTTTTAATCATTTAAATCCAACTTGACCTATTATATCCTTACATTTAGAAATTACGTAAATTTAATCATATTTATTTTATGAAATCAAAAGCCAAAGTAGTAGTCATCGGTGGAGGTGCTGTTGGAGTTAGTATGCTTTACCATCTAGCGAAAAAAGGTTGGTCAGATGTTGTTTTAGTTGAGAGAAAAGAATTGACTTCAGGATCAACTTGGCATGCTGCAGGTTTATTACCACTTTTCAATATGAGTTACTCTGTTGGTCAGTTACATAAGTATGCAGTTAAATTATATAAAACATTAGAAGAAGAAACTGGTAAAAATGTAGGTTTCAGTGTCGTGTCAAATATTCGTTTAGCACAAACAAAAGATCGTATGGATGAATACCATCAGTATGCTGGAGTTGCAAAAACGATTGGAGTGAATGTTAAATTTTTAAAACCTGAGCAAGTAAAAGAAATTTGGCCGTTGTGTAACATAGGAGGTTTAGTTGGAGCTATACAACATCCAGAGGATGGATACATTCAATCGGCTGATGTTACTCAAGCTCTCGCTACAGGTGCAAGAAATCGTGGTGCCGAAATTTATAGAAACACTGTCGTAACTTCAATCAAACAAAATAAAGATGGCTGGATTGTAATTACGGATAAAGGAGATATTACTTGCGAGCATGTTGTTTCATGCAGCGGAAATTTTGCGAGGCAAACTGGACATATGGTGGGTTTGGAAATTCCAGTTATTCCAGTGCAGCATCAATATATTGTTACTGAACCTCACCCAAAAATTCAAAAAAGAAAAAAAGAAGGCAAACCAGAAATGGGCGTTCTTAGAGATAGTGATTATTCATGGTACATGCGAGAAGAAGCGGGCGGATTAATATTAGGTCCATATGAACGTGGAGCTCCATGTTGTTATGTTGATGGTCCTTCAAAAGATTGTGAGTATGAATTATTTCAAGAAGATTTAGATCGTTTAGGCCCTCATATAGAATCAGCAATTAAAAGAGTACCAGCTTTTGGAGAGGTTGGTGTAAAAAAAGTTTATAACGGTGCCATTTGTTACACGCCTGACGGAAATCCTATAGTTGGACCTGCTTGGGGATTAAAAAATTTTTGGATAAATGAAGGTCACAGTTTTGGAATTACCGCTGCAGGTGGCGCAGGATGGCAACTTGCTGAATGGATTATCGATGGTGAACCTACGGTAGATATGTTGGGTGTAGAACCAAGAAGATATGGTTCATATGCAACAAAATCCTACTTATTGGAAAAAAATGAAGAAGCCTATGAAAATGTTTTTATAATTCATTACCCCGACGAAGAAAGACCAGCCGGCAGACCTTTAAGACAAGCACCATGTTATGACCGATTAAAAAAACTTGGGGCTGTGTTTGGTCAAAAATTTGGATGGGAGAGAGCAAATTTCTTTGCAACTGATGGTGCTAAACAAGAAGATGATTGGTCATTTAGAAGATCTAATTGGTTTAAATGTATGGAAAGAGAATGTAAAAATGTTCGTGAAAATGTTGGTTTGTTAGACATGACAGCATTTGCTAAATGCAGAATCAAAGGTTTTAAAGCAGAAGAATTTTTAAATAAATTAGTTGCTAACAAACTTCCAAAAAAAATAGGTAGAATCAATCTTTGTCATGCCTTGAATACAAAAGGAGGAGTTCATTCTGAGTTTACAATTATGAAGGAATCAGAAAACAGTTTTTATTTAGTTTCAGCAGGTGCTTTTCAAAGACTTGACCATGATTGGATACATAAATGGATGCCAAAAGATGGATCTGTTCAGTTTGAAAATTTAACAAATAGTATTGGAGTTTTGGTAGTTTCTGGACCAAAAGCTAGAACATTAATGCAAAAAATTTCCAAAACTGATTTTTCTAACGACAAATTTAAATGGCTAAGTGCACAAAATATTAATATTGGCTTAGCTCCTTGCAATGCAATGAGAGTAAATTTTGTAGGAGAGTTGGGTTGGGAGTTGCACCATCCAATTGAATATCAAAATCATATTTTTGATAAGTTGATGGAATCTGGAAAAGATTTAAATTTAAAACCGTATGGCATTAGAGCCATGAATAGTTTAAGGGTAGAAAAATCTTATAAATTAGTCGGAACTGAGCTTTCTATAGAATATTCACCTTATGAGTCTGGACTAGATAGATTTATTCATCCTAATAAGGGAGATTTTATTGGTCTTGCGGCATTGAATCAATGGAGAGAAAAAGGTTTTTTTAATAAATTGGTAACTATGGAAGTGCACGGCGTAACTGATGCGGATGTTTTGGGAAATAATCCAATCTATAATGATGGCTCTGTAGTAGGAAGAGCAACCGGAGGAGATTTTGGTTTTAGATTAAATAAATCTCTAGCCTTAGGCATGGTTAAACCAGATCTTGCAAAAGTAGGGCAAAAACTAGAAATAGATATATTGGGAAAAATACATCAAGTTTTAATTATTGAAGATAGTCCTTACGATCCTGAAAATAAATTATTAAAAGCTTAAATGAAAATTTTAGTCGCCGTTAAAAGGGTTATTGATTACAACGTTCAGATTAGAGTTAAAGAGGATGGAACTGGAGTTCACACCGATAATATTAAAATGGCAACCAATCCACCAGATGATAATGCGGTTGAAGAAGCTGTAAAAATTAAAGAGTTAGGAAAAGCAAAAGAAGTTATTGTAGTTACAATTGGAGAAGAAAAAGCACAAGAAACAGTGAGAAAAGCCTTAGCAGTGGGAGCTGATAGGGGGATTCATGTAAAAACCGACAGTTATGTGGAGCCTTTAGTTGTAGCAAAGATTTTAAAAAAAATTGTCGAAAAAGAAAAACCAAATCTGATCTTTATGGGCAAACAAGCGATTGATGATGATTGTAATCAAACAGGGCAGATGTTAGGTGCGATGTTAAATTGGGCTCAAGGTACTTTTATTTCAAAAATCGAATTGAAAGAAAAAACCATACAGGTCACCAGAGAGATTGATGAGGGTTTAGAAACTCTAGAGATAAACTTGCCTGCTGTTGTTACATGCGATTTAAGGTTAAATGAACCTCGGTACGCATCTTTACCTAATATCATGAAGGCAAAAAAAAAAACTATAGAACAGTTGTTTGTTAAAGATCTTGGTGTGGATATTGCTAACAGAATTCAACAAATAAAAGTAGAAGAACCTCCAAAAAGAAAAGGAGGAGTAAAAGTTGCAAATGTAGCAGAATTAGTTAGTAAACTTAAAAATGAGGCTAAAGTAATCTAATGTCAGTTCTATTAATAGCAGAACACAACAATTCAAATTTAAAAGTTTTTACTTTAAATGTAATTAACGCTGCTTCCAAAATAGATTCAGATATCCATGTTTTGGTTGCAGGAAATAAGTGTGAAAATGTTTCTAAAGAAGTTGCATCAATCCCGTTAGTAAAAAAAGTTTTACAATCACAATCAACAAATTACGAAAATTATTTAGCCGAAAATTTAACTGCACTAGTTGTCAAGTTAGCAGAAAGTTACACTCACATAATTGCTTCAGCAAATGCGTTTGGAAAAAATTTTATGCCAAGAGTAGCTGCCAAGTTAGATATTTCTCAAGTCAGTGATGTAATTACAATTAATAGTTCTGATACTTTTATTCGACCAATATATGCTGGTAATGCGTTTGCAACAGTTAAAAGTAACGACAAAAAAAAATGTATTACTATCAGACCGACGTCATTTGATCCTGCGCCAACATCAGGAGGATCTGCTCCAATCGAAAAAATTGATGCAGTTGACGTTCCAAATATTTCAAAATTTATTAAAAGAGAAGAAAGCAAATCAGAAAGACCTGAACTAGGTACAGCACGAGTTGTTATTTCAGGAGGTAGAGGTATGCAAAGCGGGGAAAATTTTAAATTAATAAATGCTATTGCGGATAAATTAAATGCTGCAATAGGTGCATCACGTGCAGCCGTAGATGCTGGGTATATAAGTAACGACCATCAAGTTGGTCAAACTGGAAAAGTAGTTGTGCCGGATTTGTACATTGCCGTGGGTATTTCTGGAGCCATTCAACATTTGGCTGGCATGAAAGAAAGCAAAGTGATTGTAGCCATTAATAAAGACAGCGAGGCACCAATTTTTAGTATTGCAGACTATGGTCTCGAAGCAGATTTATTTGAAGCCTTGCCTCAGTTTTTAGAAGAGTTAAACAAACTCAATACTATTCAAAAATAAAGATTCTGATATATTTATTTTATGGCAAGAGAAGTAATGAAATATGATGTTGTTATCGTAGGAGCCGGACCTTCAGGATTAGCTACTGCGATTAAATTAAAACAACTCAATTCTAATTTAAATGTATGTATTTTAGAAAAAGGTGCAGAAGTAGGGGCTCATATTTTAAGTGGAAATGTTTTTGAAACCAAAGCTCTCGATGAATTATTACCTAATTGGAAAGAAGAAAGAGCACCTATAAAAACAAAAGTTTCTAAAGAAAAATTTTTATTTCTTAGTAAAAATAAGTCTTTTAGTTGGCCAACATGGCTTTTGCCTGTGGTTCAGAAAAATCACAATAATTACATTATTAGTCTTGCGAATTTATGTCGTTGGCTTGCTGAGCAAGCAGAAAAACTTGGTATAGAAATATTTCCTGGTTTTCCAGCAAGTGAAATTTTGTACAAAGAAGATGGTTCTGTTAAAGGGGTTACTACATTAGATATGGGTTTAGATAAAAATGGCAATAAAAAAGATACACACCAAGAAGGAATGGAATTGCATGCAAAAGTTACTGTTTTTGCAGAAGGTTGTAGAGGCCATCTGGGAAAAATTTTAATTAAAAAATATGGTCTCGATCAAGGAAAAGATCCTCAGCAATTTGGAATTGGTTTTAAGGAAATATGGGAAGTGAGTGAAAATCAACATCAAGAAGGTTTGGTTTTACACACTGCGGGATGGCCACTCGATAACAAAACTTATGGAGGAAGTTTTGTTTATCATGCTGAAAAAAAACAGATTTTTATTGGTTATGTTGTCGGTCTTGATTACCAAAACCCCCATTTATCGCCTTTTGATGAATTTCAAAGATTTAAAACACACCCCGCGATTAGAAAAATGTTGAATGAAGGAAAAAGAATTTCTTATGGGGCTAGAGCTTTAATTGAAGGAGGTATTCAAAGTTTACCAAAAATGTATATGCCAGGTGCATTATTAATTGGTTGTGACGCTGGAACATTAAATATGCCAAAGATAAAAGGTTCTCATACAGCTATGAAAAGTGGAATTATTGCAGCGGAGGCAATTATTGAACATATAATAAATGATACGAATCTATCAATTTATGAAACAAAATTTAAAAAAAGTTGGATTTTCAATGAACTTTATACAGCAAGAAATGTAAAACCAAGTTTTCGTTGGAACTTAATTTTAGCTATTTTGTTTACTGGTTTGGACCAAATTTTATTTAGAGGAAAACTTCCATTTACTCTAAGACACAAACATGCAGATCACGAGACTTTAAAACCAGCTAGCCAAATGCCAAAAATTGATTATCCAAAACCTGATGGAAAAATTAGTTTCGACAAAACTAGTTCGGTATATTTAACTGGAACAAATCATGTAGAAAATCAGCCTGTTCATCTTCAATTAAAGGATTTTCATTTACCAATCAGATATACTTTACAACAGTTTGACGAACCTGCTCAGAAATACTGTCCAGCTGGTGTATATGAAATTCAAAGAGATAAGAAAAATCAGAATCCAAAGCTTGTAATTAATTCGCAAAATTGCATACATTGTAAAACATGTGATATCAAAGAACCATCTCAAAATATTACATGGGTTGTACCTGAAGGTGGTGGTGGACCACGTTATGGCAATATGTAAAAGTATGCCTTGAATGAAAAAAATAATATTAACTGCAATATGTTTGTTATTAGCACAAGTAAGTTTTGCTGATTCAATATTTGATGATTTGAAAAAAAGTAAAAAAACTTCTTACTTAGATTTTATTCTTTTAAAGATTGAACAAAGATTAGTTCAAAGACACGGACTATTAGGTCCACAACCTTTAGCTATGAGAGTGCAATATCAAAGTGTTTGGTCTCAAGTCGACTTTTCAGAAAAAGACTCTAAAATTATAATTTCTATTATGGGCGTAATGGATAAAAAAAGATATTCAAAAAAAAAATACAAACCTAAGATGTCAGATTGCAACATATTAAGAAATATACTTTTATATGGAAAGTATGGATATAGTGCGATTCTCCAAAAGCGAAACCAATATCTAACTAATGCAGATATGGAAGAGATTTTTATGTCAAGATTTTTAAATAATTTATCTTTATCAGAAAATGAAAAAAACTTTATAATAAATAATACCTTTGCTAAGGTAGAGGTAATTGATCCTGTTAGAGGAAATAATATTTTTTGTACTGGTGAGATTGCTGGAGATCTTAAATAGTTTTTGAATTATGATAAGTCAATTGCGTATTATTTGAGTTTTTCCAAAGGTGTTATTTCAAGTTCTTTACCCAAAACATTCTTATGATGCTCATCATCACTCATTATAATTTTGTTGGATTGGGTTCATCTTTATAAACTTTTTCTGGATCAAAAATTTTTTCTTTTTCTCTAAATTCCATTTCTAATTCTTCTTCATTTTCAATTTTACCCAAAGGTATGGATCGATAAAAACAAGAACGGTATCCGACATGACAGCTAGATCCGTTTCCGATATCTACGGACAACCAAACAGAATCCTGATCATCATCAATTCTAATTTCTTTTACTTTTTGTACAAAACCACTTACTTGGCCCTTACGCCATATTTTCTTTCTTGAACGACTCCAATAGTGAGCTTCTTTGGTTTCAATAGTTTTTTTTAGAGCTTCAGAATTCATGTATCCGTGCATCAAAATGTCACCAGTTTTAATATTACTAGTTATAACTGGAATTAAGCCATTTTCATCAAATTTTGGCGATAAATACTTGCCTTCTTCAACTTCTTTAATAGTATGTCTTTTTTTAAACATTTATTGCATTATATAGATGTTTAAAATAATAACGATGTAATTAATAATATGAAATTAGCCAAAGATACAGATCGGTTGCAAAGAAAAAGTAGACAAATTTCAGACGAAAAGGCTGAAGAAGCTATAAAAACAATCATAGAGTGGATAGGGGAAGATCCTGAGCGAGAAGGTTTGAAATCGACACCCAAAAGGGTCGTAAAAGCTTTTAAAGAATATTTTCAAGGTTACAATCAAGATCCAGAAGAATATTTATCAAAAACTTTCACCGAGGTGGAAGGTTATGATGATATGGTTATTGAAAAGAATATTAGCATACGAAGTCACTGCGAACATCATATAGCTCCAATAGTCGGTGTTGCCCATGTTGCTTATATTCCATCAATGAAAGTAGTCGGTTTAAGTAAACTTGCAAGAGTTGTTGAAGCTTTTTCAAAAAGATTACAGACACAAGAACGTTTAACAATGCAGATAGCGAAGTCAATAATGGGCGTTTTACAAGCAAGAGGTGTCGCGGTAACTATCGATGCTTCACATCAATGTATGACAAATAGAGGCATCAAAAAAGAAAAAACTTCAACTATTACTAATTATTTTCTTGGAGCCTTCAAGGATGATTTGAGTTTTCAAAATCGTTACTTGAGATATATTAACAAAGATTAAACATTTGTTAATAATTTAGCATAATTTTTTAAAATGAACGACAAATTCAAAGCAATAGTACTTAACCAATCTGGAGATCAGTTTACTAGGGAAATAAAAACTTTAGATAAAAGTTTTTTTAAAAGTGGTGATGTTTTAGTCAAAGTCGATTATTCAGGTCTAAATTACAAGGATGCATTAATTTTAAAAAATGGTGGCAAACTTGTTAAAGAGTACCCTCATATACCAGGTATTGATTTTTCCGGAAAAGTTATAGAGAGTGCCACGTCAGATTTTAAATCAGGAGATGATGTTGTTCTAACTGGTTGCAGGGTGGGAGAAATATATCCTGGGGGATATGCTCAACTTGTAAAGGTAAAAAGTGAATTATTGGTAAAAAAACCCGAATCTATTTCAAATAAAAATGCAATGATACTTGGAACAGCTGGATTTACCTCTTTACTTTGTGCTTTTGCAATAAAAGCTAGAGAAGAATTATTGTTGGGAGAAAAAGTAAATGATGTTTTGGTAACAGGTGCTACGGGAGGAGTAGGAAGTATTGCAGTTATGATACTTTCTAAATTCGGATACAATGTAACAGCGGTGACTGGTAAAAAAAATAAATCAGATTATCTAAAACAGCTAGGTGCTAAAAATATTCTTGATAGAAAAGAACTTGAGGGAGAGCCAAAAATTTTGGGAAAAGGTTTATGGGACGGTGTTGTCGACACTGTAGGTGGAGTCATTTTATCGAATGTAATTTCGCAAACTAAACCTAGTGGAATTGTTGCTGCATGTGGAAATGCAGCCAATATTAAACTTAACACAACAGTTATGCCTTTTATAATTAGAGGTGTAAAATTATGGGGTATAGATTCAGTAAAGATTAGTAAAAAGAGAAGAGAATTTGTATGGTCTCAAGTAGCCGGTCTTATTGATTTTAAATTTTTAGAAAAATATATAAAGATTGTTAATCTAGAAGAATTATTAAATATATTTCCTAATATTTTAAAAGGTGAAATTGCGGGAAGAGTTTTAGTAGATTTAAATAAATAATATGGATTGGGATAAACTCAAAATATTTCATGCGGTTGTTGAAGCTGGAAATTTTACCAAAGCGACTTATGTGTTAAATCTAAGTCAGTCAGCCATTAGTAGACAGATTCAATCATTAGAACTAGAGTTAAAAACTCTATTATTTGAAAGACACGCAAGAGGTTTGTCACTAACTGAAAATGGGGAATATTTATTTAAAACTGCACATGAAGTAATTGCTAAGTTAAAAGATGTTGAATCCACTTTAATAGATAAGAAAAACAAACCAACTGGAAAATTAACTGTAACAACGGTAGTAAGTTTTGGCACAACTTGGCTAACTCCGAGAATTCAAGAATTTATGAAACTAAATCCGGAAATGGAAATCGAATTGATTTTTGATGATAAAGAACTGGACTTGAGTACTCGACAGGCAGATATTGGTATTTGGATGAGACGTCCCAAACAATTGAATCATATACAAAAAAAATTGATTGATATTCATTATCATATATATGGTTCAACAAAATATCTTGAACAATATGGACATCCAAAAATCATATCAGATTTAAACAAACATAAATTTATTTCTTACGGCAAGGGAGCACCTTCTCCTGTTTTTAATCCCGATTGGGCTTTAAAAATGGGTGTTAAAGATAATAAAAAAAGAAAACCAATTATGAAAGTAAATAGTATTTACGGTTTATTACTTGCTGTACAGAGTGGGGTGGGTTTGGCAGCGCTTCCCGATTATATAACAATATCTGTGCCAAATATTGTTAAAGTTTTACCTCAATGTGAAGGGCCTAAAACAGAATCTTATTTTGTCTATCCGCAATCACTTAGGAATGTAGCGCGTGTAATTGCGTTTAGAAATTTTCTATATAGTAAAGTTAATAAGTGGGAATTTTAGGATTATTTGTAAGTTTCGGTTTTAATTTTAAGAACTGCGCCTTCTTTAATAGACAAAGTTTTTTGGTTGAGCGCACCCTCAATATCAGCGGTTTTTTGTATAATGATTTGATCTGAATTTATATTTCCCTTAAGTTTTCCACCCATGGAAGCATTTTTGGAAGTAATATTTCCTCTTATATTTGAATTTGAGTGTGTTTCGATATCCTCAGCTTTGATATCACCGTTAATCTTTGCATCTATTATTATCTTATCTTTTTCTACCAAATCTCCATCAACAGAAACGTCTGATAGCAATATTGAATTTTTTTCTTCAACCATATATTTTCCTTACAACCGAGCATATATATAGAAAACCTCAACTCCTATACATTTTTTAGTTGTATTTAATGTTACATATTGATATTGATAATCATTCTCATTATTATTAAACTTTGTGATCAATTAATTATTAAGAGGTAAACAATGAAGAAAATTATTTTATTTATATCTATTTTTTTTACTTTAATTGGCATTTCACGTGCTGATGAAGTGAATATTTTTAGTGCTAGGCACTATGATGCAGATGTTCAGTTGTATGAAAAATTTACAGCAAAAACTGGAATTTTAGTGAATGTCGTATCAGGAAAAGACAAAGCCCTTCAAAAAAGAATAATTGAAGAAGGAAAAGATTGTACAGCTGATCTATACATTACAGCAGACGCTGGAAGATTAGGTGCTTTTCAAGCAAAAGGATTATTTCAAAAAGGAGCAAGTTCAACAGCTATAAAAAAAGCTGTGCCAGCAAACTTTAGAACTGCTTATTGGACTGGAATAGCCAAGAGAGCAAGAATAATTTATTATTCTCCAGAAAGAGTAAGGGCTAGTGATCTTAAAGGCTTAACTTACGAAGGATTGGCTGACCTAAAGTGGAAGGGTAAAATTGTTATAAGACAATCAAATAATATTTACAATCAATCTCTTGTTGCTTCATTAATAGAAAATAACGGCAAAAAGAAAACTGTTGAATGGGCTAAAGGACTAGTAAGTAATATGGCAAGAGATTCTAAAGGAAATGATAGAGCTCAAATTCTAGCTGTTGCCGCTGGCGAGGCCGATCTTGCAGTAGCAAACACGTATTATCTGGCTTTGATGTTATCTGGAAAAAAAGGCCCAGAGCAACAAGCCGCCGCTAAGAAAGTGAAACCATTTTTCCCAAATCAAGATAGTAGAGGAACTCATATGAATATTAGCGGTGGGGGAATATTAAAATATGCGCCTAACAAAGCTAATGCAATTAAACTTCTTGAATTTTTATTAACTAAAGAAGCACAAGAACATATAGTTAATAACACATTTGAATATCCAATGATTGAAGGAGTAGAGCCGCATGAATTAGTAGCTCGAATGGGATTAGGATTTAAACAAGATTTTAAAACTAAAGTTTCATCTTATGGTAAAAAACAAGCCGACGCATTAGAGGTAATGTTAGAAGCAAATTGGAAGTAGTTGTTAACAATGGATTCAAAGTTTGATAAAAAAAAAATATTAAATTTTGAAAAAATAAAAAACTCCTCTTTACTGACCCCCGTCGGTAAAGAGGAAAAAAAAGTAACAATTAAAAAAATTCAAGATATAAATGGGATGGAGATAATATTTAATGTTATTAAAAAAAAAATTAATATTTGGTATTTAAGTTCATTTTTAATATCTATAGTTGTAGCTATACCCATAGCTACAGTTTTTGTTAGTTTTTTTGAATCAACAAGCAATTATTCAACTATCCTGAAGGATACATTTCTTTATGAATATATCTTTAATTCAATAATTTTATTAATAGGAGTTTTATTTTTAACATTTTTTATTGGGGTTGGATGTGCTTATATTGTCTCTTTTTATAAATTTCCTGGTGTAAAATTTTTTAAATGGGCTTTAATTTTATCTTTTGCTGTACCAGCTTATATATATGCGTATTCTTTAACTGCTTTCTTTGAAAACTATGGAACAGCTTTTTCAATATTGAAAAATGTATTTGGAGAAGGTAATTATAATTCATTTATTCCTAAATTAGATGGAATGTTAGGTGCTATTATATCTATTTCATTTTCATTATTTGGGTATGTCTATGTATTAACGAGAGCATCATTTCATTATCAATCTCAAAATCTAATTGAATTAGGAAAAAATCTTGGTTTTTCTAAAAAAAAATCATTTTTTAAAATCATTTTGCCATCGGCTAGACCCGCAATTGTTGTAGGACTTTCTTTGGTAGCCATGGAAACTCTTTCAGATTTCGGATCAGTTTCGTTTTTTGGTTTATCAACGTTAACTACTGGCATATATAATGCTTGGATTTCTTTCGATGATCTTACTTTGGCAAATAGATTGTCATTTTATCTATTAATTTTTATTCTTGGTTTATTCTTTCTAGAAAATTTTTCTAGAAGAAAAGCACAATACCATTCTCCTTCAAAAGGAGATTTTAAATCAAAGTCATTAATTTCGTTGACAGGTTATAAATCTTTATTAGCTTTTTTCTTTTGCTCAATAGTATTTTTTATAAGTTTTTTATTTCCAGTTTTACAAATGCTTTACTGGACAATAATTTTTCCTAAACATTTAATTGATTTAAATATTATACAGTTATTTTTAAATACAATTTTGTTAGTATTTTTATCTAGTTTTGTATTGATATTTCTAGCTTTTATTTCAAATTATGGAAATAGAGTTTCTAAAAGCAAAATTCTTGAGACGCTAACAACATTTTCCATATCAGGTTATGCTATGCC
>Ga0207986_1000140_pt1 | contig 34347 bp, 27 predicted proteins | sample ETNtaG_26_FD_185764 | JGI IMG/M metagenome (GOLD analysis project Ga0207986, IMG submission 185764) | Marine microbial and viral communities from oxygen minimum zone, Eastern Pacific Ocean - ETNP201302SV89 (SPAdes) (version 2) | ecosystem: Environmental > Aquatic > Marine > Oceanic ... | reverse complement strand
CTTGGGAAAACAACACTTTTCACGAGCACTGTGATCAAGTCTTTCCTGATGGCAATCCTTGCGGCGCATCATTCGACAATGAAGGTGATATGGATGCTCACCAAGACGATCATGCTGATGACGGCGGCGGCCAATCAGGTGGAGGTTGTGATCCTGACGGAGATTATCCTACAGATCCACCTGGTGAAGATAACCCCGGCTGCATAGATTACGATGATTGTAACGAAAATACTGTCTATGACCTGAGTGAACCATGCTATGATGGTGATTAATCATTAATCTCATTATGTCAATAAAAAAGAACCCTGCATTTGCGGGGTTCTTTTTTTTATTGACATTCATTTAATTTCTTAAATTAAAGTCTTAAGTGCAAATGGGGAAAGAGTAACGATTTTAGATTTTAGATCAATCTGGTAGTAACAGAATGAATAACGTAAATTACAATTGAGTAAACAATGTCTGTCTTAATGTCAAGTAAAATAGATTTTGTTTATACAGAAGATTCAGATGGATATGTGATGGTCCCGAGCGAATATTATAAACCTGAAGATTATACCGTTTCCATCGGACTGACGTTTTCATTCTAACTTTAACTTGGGAATAAAATGATAAAAAAACCTGTCTTTCTTTTAGCACTGACTATCTCTGCATTTAGCCAGACAATGCGTACTCACCAATACCCCGGTTTAGGTGATTATGATATTCCTTTTTACTCAAATGGCACATATGACAACAGTATTCAATCGCCTTCTGAATTTCTGGGATTTGAATTGGGTTCAAGACCCGTCCATCATTGGGAAGCTAAAACCTATTTTGAATATTTGGATGCCACTGTTGAAAATGTATCATTATACAGTTACGGCCAAACATATGAAGGACGGGAATTAATTTATTTAATTATTACCAGTAAAAAGAATCACAATGATCTTGACCAACTTAGAAAAAACCTTGATAAACTAGCAGATCCACGCAAGATGGAGCGCGGGCAAAAAGCAGAGAAAATTATTGCCCATACACCGGCTGTTGCCTGGATGGCTTATGCCATACACGGGGATGAGATTTCCAGTGCTGACGCTGCTCTGCAAGTAGCTTACCAACTAGCTGCCGGGACAGATGAAGAAACACAATCGATTCGAGATAATGTTATCGTGGGTATTGATCCCATGGAAAATCCGGATGGTCGGGAACGTATTTTATCCCAATATCAACAATGGCGCGGGGTTATTCCCAATTCCGACCTGCAAAGTTTGAATCATAGCGGCATGTGGCCCTGGGGGAGAACCAATCACTATCTATTTGATTTAAACAGGGACTGGTTTGCAACTGTTCATCCAGAAACTCGGGGAAAAGTCCAGGCAATTTTGGATTGGAAACCCCAATTCCTTGTGGATTCACATGAAATGGGTGCATACGATACTTATTTATTCAATCCCCCCCGTAAACCGTTCAATCCTTATTACCATAAAGTAATCCATAAATGGTGGGCCAATTTCGCGGATGATCAGGCAACCGCTTTTGATCAATATGGGTGGAGTTATTATACCCGCGATTGGAATGAAGAAATTTATCCCGGCTATGGAAGTTCCTGGGGTATTTATGCTGGTGTAGTGGGCATTTTATACGAACAATCACGTACTTCAGGTCAACTTGTGAAAAGACCCGATGGTTCGGAAACAACCTTTAGAGAAGCAGTCCACCACCAGTTTATAAGTTCCATAGCTAACTTATCAACAGTAGCAAAACATCGTGAAGAATTACTGAATGATTATTATGAAATTCGTAAAAACAGCGTTGAGTCGAGTCCCAATGAAGCGTTTGTATTTCCCTTGCATAACAACTTGGATCGCTTGGATGCTTTTGTAGAAACATTACAGAGACAAACAATTGAAGTCCAGGTAACGGCAAAGGATTTGCGCCTTTCATCAGCAGAATCAAATGAAAATAAAAAAGTAAAAAATATTGTGATTGAGGGAGGTGCTCTTGTTATAAAAGTGAATCAACCATTGAAAGCGCTGATTCAAAATATTCTGCAATTCGATATTCGCCTTGATACCGAATCCATGGAAAAAGAACGCCAAAAAGTATTGAAAAATGAAGGTTCAACTTTATATGATGTCACTGCCTGGTCATTACCATTAGCTTTTGGAATAGAAGGCTATTATACAACTTCTTTACCCCGTGTGGTGGGTTTGAGTCCCTACACAGAATTATCCGGTAGCGGACGATTATTGAACCCAGACGCTGACTATGGTTTTATCCTGGACGGCACAAAAGACGGCATATATATTGCCATGTCCCGTTTAATGGATCAAAGTATTCAGATGTATGCCATTGAAAAAACTGTTCAAATCGAGGGAAATAGTTATCCCTCAGGAAGTATACTAATACGTAAACAGTCCAATCCTCAATTGGATCAAAATGTACTCAAATCTATAGCAGTTGAGAGTAAAATTGATTTTGTAGGAATTGGAACGGCATTAGCTGAAAAAGGTCCTGATCTTGGAGGAAATGAAGTCAATTTACTCCAGGAATCACGAATTGCTTTAATCGGCGGCCCCTCTACAAGTGCATACAGTTTTGGTTCAGTTTGGCATTTGCTCGACTCACGTATTAAAAGAAGAACCACCTTATTGAATTTCATGAGTGTAGGCAGGTCAGATTTAAGAAAATATAATGTATTAGTCTTACCCTCTGCCTGGGGAGGATCTTATAAACAGGTATTGGGAAAAAGCGGTATCAAAAAACTGAAAAACTGGGTCAAGGATGGTGGTACCCTTATTGCCTTGGCAGGGGCTGCAAATTTCCTTGCTGATTCATCATCCGGTTTAAGCAGCGTTCGTAAAAAAAGCAATATTCTTAAAGAATTAAATAGTTATAATTACAACTTGACACAGTACCAGTCAACAGCAGAAATCAGGGTGGATAGTTTGGAATTGTGGGAAGGAAAAACTACGACTGATGACAAAACTGAAGGAGATCAGGAAAAACCCGGTTTTAAGGAATTAAAAGATCGTGATGAGCTGGGACGAAAATTGAGTCCTCAAGGAGCAATTCTTCGTGTCAATCTGGATCAGGAACACTGGCTTAATTTTGGCTGTGGTGACATGGTTCCTGTTCTGTTTAATTCTTCTACAGTATTAATGACAAAAAATCCTTCTGCAACTCCTGCTCGATTTGCTTCAAAAGAAGATTTACGTCTCGGCGGCTTATTATGGCCGGAAGCAAAAGAGCGAATCGCAAAAGGTTCTTGGGCTACACGGGAACGATTGGGTAATGGCCAAGTAATTCTTTTTGCCACACAGCCAAATTTCAGAGGTTATTTCAGAGGATCTGAACGCTTACTTCTTAATGCGATATTTTATGGCCCGGGATTAGGTGCTAATGCTTCAGTTGACTGGTAATAGATTCTGCAAATACATTTTCTTAAACTCAAATAAATCACTATAAATAGTTGCACCCGTTTCTTGTAGACGGGACTTACTTGTATGTCCTTGTGCAATTAAAAAACATTCCACACCCATATTATTGGCAACATCCAAATCATGGAGCGTGTCCCCTATCATCAATACTTCATGAGGATCATAATGCATTTCGTTGATCCATGCCTTACCAATGTCTGTTTTCCCGCTGGCATAATGATTGTTTATTCCCAGGACTTTAATAAAATATTTTTCTAAACCATGAAAGGCAACCCAATCCTGAACATAATCGTGTTTTCCGGCAGATAGGATTGACTGTGTCAAACCTTTAGATTGTACAAATTCAAGTAGGTCTACAACACCATCTTGAAGAGCAGGTTCATGAAATTTTGAATTATAGTTTTCGATAAATTCAGTACCCGAAACAGTGAAGGGTTCCTTTTCGAAGTCAAATCCTAGTTTTATATAATAATCTTCCACGGGGAATGTAAAAATATCTAAATATTTTTCTTCTGACATTTCCGGCAAGTTCCGTTTACGAAGCGCTTTATTCATTGCTTCAACGCACAACCACCGATCGTTAAGCAACGTGCCGTTCCAATCCCAAATGATGTGTTTTATTTTCATATACTTCCGTAAATATCAAGTACGTTAATGAAAAAAATAATAACTTTAACCATTGATGAATCTAATTGAATTAAAAGATAAACTGGAAAAAAGATTAACGCTTAATCTTCCTGGACAGGAAACGCAACGGCAAATGTTGATCGAATCTGATAAACTTTATCCTTTTGATAATAAGGTAGAGGATGCCATTCCATCAGCCGTATTAATTTTACTTTTTGAACAAGATGATGGCATCCATTTTGCCCTGACAGAACGAACTCATACTGTGGATCATCACCGTGGACAAATATCATTGCCGGGAGGGGTCCAGGAAGATGGTGAAGATTTATCATTTACGGCAAAACGAGAAACGCATGAGGAAATTGGATTAAACCCAGAGGAAATAGATATTATTGGCAAATTATCTTCATTATTTGTAATCGTAACTGGTTTTAATATTCAACCTTATATAGGAAAATATAATTCAACATTCGAACCAATTCTCGCACCCAATGAAGTGGCGTCTGTTTTTTCAGTGCCTATCCAAGATTTAATCAATGATAACAATATGAAAATTGAGGAGCGAATCATTCGGGGATATGATGTGAATGTACCTTATTTTCATTTTAACAAACACAAGGTTTGGGGCGCTACTGCAATGATATTATCAGAATTTAAAACAGTTTTAAAAGAGGTTTATGATGCATAGGATAGGTATTGATCTTGGCGGAACCAAAATTGAAGGAATTCTACTGGATCAAAATAATGAAACAATCGATCGGAAAAGAGTACCAACACATCGGGAAGATGGATATAAGGCAATTATCAGCAGGATATCAATACTGGGACATGAGTTGTTGGAAAAATCTTCTGGAGTTGAACGTATAGGTATTTGCACTCCCGGTTCCGTAGATCCATCAGAAGGAGTCATGAAAAACAGCAATACATTATGTCTTATCGGGGAACCATTACAGGAAGATTTAGAAAATAGTTTTGACCTCCCAGTCTTCATGGAAAATGATGCAAACTGCTTTGCATTAGCTGAAGCAGTGATAGGAGCAGCAAATGATTATGGTGTTGTATTTGGTGTTATTATGGGTACTGGTGTCGGAGGTGGAATTATCATTAATGGCAATATACACAGGGGCCCGAATCATATTGCCGGTGAATGGGGTCATCATGTTCTTTACCCCGATGGACGCGATTGTTACTGTGGAAATAAAGGCTGCACAGAGTCTTACATCAGTGGGTCTGCGCTTGAAAAAGAATGGGAAGAATTAACCGGGCAAACACATATGGTTACTGACATCATTGAAAAAAAGCTTTATAAAGAACACCCAGAATGGAAAAATAATTTTATCCTCAACTTTGGGCGTGCATTAAGTCATATTATCGATATATTAGATCCTGACTGCATCGTGCTCGGCGGTGGTCTGTCAAAAATTGATTTACTTTATTCAGAAGGAAAAGATTCTGTCTATAATGAAACAGTCAGCACACATGTAATCACTCCAATTTTAAGGAATAAACTTGGTGATTCTGCAGGTGTATTTGGTGCAGCTTTGTTGGGAGTAAAAGAATGAAGTTCGGGCGTTGGCTGAATTCTTTAACTTTTATTGATCATGTCATTATTTTATTATTTTTTTCAATTTCTTTTTGGTTAGCTCACTTAACAATGAACAGTTTTAGAAAACTTGTAGAAAGAACAAACCAAAGTCCCTATGCGCAGGAATTTCGCTCCAGCCCTCTTATATTATTTGTGATTGCTATTCCGTATACGATAATTCTATACAGGATTTTTGGACTATATCTAACGGAACTTCTGAAGTCTACTTTTTAGATTTTTTTCGCATGGCATCCATGGCTATCCATGCCATTTTTGGCATTTTTTCAAGTTCGTTGAATTGACCGGCACCTTTAAGCCATTCACCGCCATCAATCGTAACAACTTCTCCATTGATATAACCTGCTTCATCGCTGAGCAAATAAGCTGCAAGATTTGCCAGTTCAATATGTTCGCCAAATCGTTTTAGTGGAATTCGATTTTTCATTTTCTTTTCAATTCCAAGTCCCGGGGGCGCCAATCGACTCCACGCTCCTTTAGTTGGAAAAGGTCCAGGTGCAATGGCATTTGATCGAATACCGTACTTCGCCCATTCAACAGCTAAAGATCGTGTAATCGCCAAAACACCAGCTTTTGCTGCTGCTGATGGAACAACATATCCGGAGCCTGTCCAGGCATACGTTGTAACAATATTTAGTATTGAACCGCCGCCATCAGCGATCATTTCCTTCCCCACAGCATGGGTGCAATTAAACGTTCCATTAAGAACAATATCCACCACAGCTTTAAATCCATTTGGTGATAAATTTTCTGTAGGACTTATAAAATTTCCTGCTGCATTATTCAATAAAACATCAATTTTTCCAAATTTATTTTTTGCAGCATCAACCATTTCCTTAACGTTAGCAGGGTCTCGCACGTCGCAAGGGATGCCTAAAACGTCTGCACCAGTCTTACGCAATTCATCGGCTGCATCTTGAATCACCTGCTCTCTCCTGCTGGCGATTACAAGATTGGCTCCCAATTCACCAAAGCGAGCTGCCATGGATTTTCCTAATCCTGTGCCTCCGCCGGTGACAATGATTGTTTTTTCTTTTAGCAAATTTTCTTTAAACATGTGCAATTATTTCCTGTTATTGATTAATAAAGTTAGCAATGATTTTGTTTACGATTTCCGGTTGTTCCATCATGACTAAATGAGATGCTCTTTCAATTATTTTTAATTCAGCATGGGGTATTTCAGCAGCCAAAAGTTTTGCACCTTCTACAGGAGTTAATCCATCCGTTTCTCCGTTTATGATTAAGACTGGAATTGTAATATCATTAACATTCATTGATGGTATTTCTTTCATACCTTTCATCAACGCTTTCATTACACCCATGGGATTTTGATCACTGGTCACCCGTTCCCGGTTGATAAAATCCGGATCTGAATCAGAATGAAAAGCATTTTTCGCAAATCCATTACTGAATACCGGTCGCAGCCATTCGAGTATAAATACGGGAAGATTCCAAAGGCCCACACGTGTAATCGATCGCGGTTTATTTGCTCCAATTAATATAAGTTTTTGGATTTTATGCTCATTCTTTAATGCGAGTTGTAAGGCAAAGGCAACGCCGTAAGAATGAGCAATTACAATATTATTTTCGCGTTTATATTTAGTATATATTTTTTCTACATCTCCCATTAGTTCTGAAAAAGTATATCCGGCTTTAGGTTTTGGGCTCTTGCCATGACCCAACAAATCAAATGCTACAATCGTATATTTATCTTTTAGAGCATTGATTTGGTGGTGCCACTGATCAGCACGACCTCCGGCGCCATGAATGAAAAATATGAATGTATCTGAATCCGTTCCGTGATGATAAATTTCAAGTTCATATCCTGGACGAATTTCTTCTGTAAAATGATGATTTATTTCCTGATTCATTCTGAAACTGCTTGCATATGCACTATTTAAACAAAATATAACTGATAATATCAATACAGATAGGCTTGGTTTGATGGAAGTCATCTAGCTATATTTTATTCATAATATGTATTTAGAAAATAGATTAAACCAAAACCAATAACAACCAGTGCCTAAAACCAAGTCTAAAACAAAATTATTTATCCTAGATACGAATGTAATTCTCCATGATTCCGAATGTTTATACAATTTTCAGGATAATGACATTGTTATTCCCATTTCCGTTTTAGAAGAATTAGACCAATTCAAACGGGGAAATGAGCAAATCCATTACAATGCCCGGGAATTTTTACGTCAGTTAGATACATTATCATACTCGGATACTAAAACGGATCATAAAGTTTTGGAAGACCACCAAGGGACTGTTCGCGTTGTCGTAAATCATAATTGGCATCAGGATGTTGAAGCGTCTTTCCAAGAAGATAATCCCGACCATCGTATTTTAAATTGTGCTTTCAAACTGGCAGAAGATAATCCTGATCGAGAGGTTGTTTTAATTTCTAAAGATACAAATATGCGTCTTAAAGCCCGTTCTTTACACCTTCATGCAGAAGATTATACCACGGATAAAATTGAAAGTATTGAAAAGATTTATACGGGTGTTAGACTGATTGAGAATTTTCCAAGTGAAGCCATTGATCAGTTATATAGTGATCAAGGATTTATTGATTCAGATTTATTGGCCAAAATTGATAATCCAATTCCCAATGAAAATTTTATTTTACGTAATGGACAAAAATCAGGACTAGCAACTTACTGTCCCCAAAGTGAAAACCTAGTACATGTAGATAAATTACACGCTTACGGAATTAAACCTCGTAATGTTGAACAATCATTTGCAATTAGAGCATTATTGGATCCTGACATAAAATTAATTTCTATAACGGGCAAAGCAGGAACCGGAAAAACATTATTGGCATTAGCTGCTGCTTTGAAACAGCGGTCTGATTATCGTCAAATTTATTTAGCCCGTCCTATTATTCCTTTGAGTAATAAAGATATCGGATTTCTTCCGGGAGATATTCAATCGAAGATAGATCCGTATATGAAGCCCCTATTTGACAACCTGTCATTTATTAAACATCAGTTCAAAAAGAATGATCCACGAGCTAAAAAAATTGATGAATTATTAGAGGTTGATAAATTGGTTATTACACCGTTGACTTATATTCGAGGGCGTAGCTTTCAGAAAGTATTTTTTATTGTTGACGAAGCTCAAAACCTTACTCCACATGAAGTAAAAACGATTATAACTCGCGCGGGTGAAGGGACAAAAATCGTATTTACAGGCGACATTAATCAGATTGATCAGCCCTATTTAGATAGTCTTTCCAACGGGTTGAGTTACTTGATCAATCGTTTTACTGGCCAATCAGTATATACACATGTAACATTACAAAAAGGTGAACGGTCAGCATTAGCTGATTTAGCAAGTAATCTATTGTGAGTCATTTCTTTGATTTTTCAAATAGTGTTATTACTAAATTGAATACATTATGAAATTCTTATGGAAAATATTTGATATTAAAGAAGGAGAAGGCAAACCCCTTTTCATTCTTTTTATACACTTTTTCTGTTTTTCTGCAACGGGCATTACTGCCGGTTCGGCTCGTGATGCTTTCTTCCTAAGCCTGTTTGAAAAAACGTATCTGCCTTTGATGTTTGTAGCTATCGCCATCATCATGGCGGGAGTAATTCCACTTTATACTAAACTGACAAGAGGTAAAGATTTAACTTCCGTCATCATATTTTCAGCTATCATTTTTGGCAGCAGCCTCATTCCACTGTCATTCATACTAAAAGGGTGGATTATTCCAATTTTATATATTTGGGTGGAGATTATCATTGTCCTTTCCATTGCACAATTTTGGATGCTGGCTGGAGATGTTTTTGACCCACGGCAGGCCAAGCGATTGTTTGGGCTCATTAGCGGCAGTGGTGCAATTGCTTCCATGGTTGTTGGTTCAAGCATCCGTCCTTTTGTTCATACATTTGGTTCAGATAAACTTCTTTTTGCAACAACTTTTTTCATAAGTATAACGGCAATAACATCCTTACTTATACGTCCTCATCGTATGCAATTAGATAGTGGTCCTACTAAACCCGCTGTTGAAGTTAAAGAAAAAAGTAAATCGAAGTTTGATAGCTATTTAATTGCAATAACAGTTGTGATCTGTTCGATGGCGATTGTATCAAAATATGTGGATTATCAATTCAAAATTACGGCATCAAATGCTTACCCAACTCAAGATGAATTAGTCAACTTTTTTGGGTTATTTTATGCTCTGACTGGAGCGGCAGCTTTTATTGTACAATTTTTTCTGACAGGCAGAATTTTATCTAGATTCGGAGTGTTGGTAGGGTTGATGATTTTACCTTTAGCTGTTTTATCCGGATCAATCGGCTTTTTAATGGTTCCGGTAATGGCGGCTATTTTTGTACCAAAGTTTGCTGATCAAGTTTTCAAATTCACGATAAATAATGCAACAATTCAATTGCTTTGGCTTCCTGTTCCACCTAAGTCCAAGAAAGTGACAAAACCGATTATAGATGGAACGATTAAAGCATTTATGGAAGGTTTTGCAGGATTATCTATTTTTATTGTTGCGACTAAATTAGGCGTCCCAATTCATTATTTAAGTTTTTTTGTTTTACTTGTTGCGGGAATATGGATTTATTTCACATTTAAAACAAAAAAGGGGTATGTCAGTTCGTTGCAAAAAGCTATTGAAAAGCGCCAGTTGAATTTTGAAGAACTTGAAGTGGATGTAGCAGATAGTGAAATGGTAGCTACAATTGAAAAGGCGCTACGGGCTGATGAAGAAGTAAAACAGCTCTTTGCTTTGGAATTGATCGAAGATATTCCCCTTACACCTTGGGCAAAAACCCTGAATGAACTTTTTTACGGAGAAAATCATGAAGTAAGCAAAACTGTTTTGAAAATATCTGCAGATAATTCAAAAGTTATTTCGGATGATGAATTAATGGACGCTTTACAGAAACACGATTTTGCAGATGAAGCTATTAAAGTGGCTGCAACGCGTAAACTTTCAGTTGCTGTTGATATAGTGGAAAAATATTTAAATGATGATAATCCAGAATTACAGATAACAGCTGCGGCTGCTTTACAAATGATGCAATCAGAAAAAGTAGATGAAGCACGAAAATTAATCCAGGAAAAATTGAGCAGTGAAGATCCCAAAATTCAAGCGATGGCAATCAGGCAATCTGTTGATCAAGAAGACATTCTTACACATACATTATTGAAGAAATTTTTAGATAATCCATCAGAAATAACCAGAAACGCTGCATTGTCGGTAGCCGGGGAACGTAAAAACCCTGAGCTAATTCCAGCAATTATCACTAATCTGGCAAATCCAAAAACATTACCTACTGCACGTTATATACTTCAGCAATTTTCTGAAGACACAGTTATTATTGAATTAATAACGTTTCTTGAAAATGAAAAAATTGATCGAGATTTACTGCGAGGAATTGTCGTTACATTAAAAGTCTTTAAATCAAATGAATCCATCGATGCGCTGATAGCATTATTAGAAAGAAATGAAAAACGTGTAATGGGTGAAATTATTGATACTCTACTTTCCATGGCACGGCAAAATCCTTTATCAGAAAAACATTCAGACAAACTAAATCTTGAAGTCAATAAAATTTCAAAACATGCATACCGTTTGATTGATTTCCTGAATAATGTGGAGCAGGTAGATAAAGAACATACACTAAATGAAGTAATTCAGCATGAGCTGTCAAAACAAGTCCCTTTCCTTTTAAAACTGGGAGTGATCGACACACCCCACACACCTGTAGAATCCTACTTACAGACCATTAAAAAGCAAGACAAGAGACAGATGCCATTTGTACTCGAAGTACTGGATAACATTTTTGAGCGGGAAGAAAAAGAATTAATTACACCATTAGTGGAAAATCTTACAACAGATGAATTGATGAATATAGGTGAAAAGCATTTTGCTGAAATACCCATTGGCTTGGAAAAACACCTTGGGATAATGATTGCCGGTGATAAAGAATGGGCTTCAGCAGTGGCAACTGATTTTGCGTTAAAACATCAGCTTACAGCTGTGCTGAAAAATGTTGATTGGGAAAAAATCAAAGGGTCATTAGCATTACAAGAGATCGTTACAAAGCACGATATGATAAATGGTGTCAATGAACCATTACAAAAATTCAAACTGGACAAAGAGGAGCTCGCCATGTATTCTACATTGGAAAAAACAATCCTGTTAAAAACCGTAAACCTGTTTCAAACCATACCCACCGAAGACCTGTCTAAAGTGGCCCAGATCGCTGAAGAAGAACAGTTCGGCGCAAATATACCCTTATTCGCTGAAGGTGATTTTGGTGATTCACTGTACATTGTTGTGGATGGTGATGTTAAAATTCACAAAGGCGATCGCCACATTGCGTCTCTGGGTAAAGGTGCCTGCCTGGGAGAAATGGCATTGCTGGACCAAGAACCACGATCGGCGGATGTGACCATGGAAACAGATACCACTTTGTTAAAGATCACTCAAGAGGACTTTTATGAGATTATGAGTTCCAATATGGAAATTATGCAGGGGATTGTAAAATTACTAACGGGGCGTCTACGGGATGCCATCAATTAGGGGAAATGAAATCTTCTACTTTTTCATCCAGTTTTTCTTCAACAGCTTCATCCACTTTTTCTTTCATTGATTCACTGATTTCATCTGCTTTTTCAGATATGGATTCGCCGGCAGATTGAACTCCTTCTTTGATCCTATCCATATCTACTTCTTCTCCGGTCCATACAAGATAAGCAATATAAATCACTAATACTGCTGCCATAACTAATACGAGTTTGATCAATTTTCGAATAACACCGAATAAAATGACAATCGCTAATACAACGGCAACTGCCAGATAAACGGGATTTTCTTTTAGTGCTTGAATTATGGCTTCCATTATTTAGGATTCTGATGTTTTAGTTTGTTGCGGTTTATGTGGCCAGTTTCTTGCTCATATGAATTTATTAATTTCATTATATACGGATCATCAGGCATGTCGAGGGTCATGGTTTTTATTTTGGCTGATTTTGATATTATTTTTTTATCATCATCGAACTGAATGTTAATTATTCCTACATAATATCCTTCTTTTCCTGCCTGAACAATTAAGCTTTCATTGACTACATCGCCAGAATCCAACTTTGTTTGTGAATGGCTGCCCACAATGATATCTAAACCGGAAATTGATTCTGCCAATAATTCATCTTTGTCATGCCCTTGATGAGTTAAGGCGATTATCACATCTACTGAATCTGAAAAATCATTAATGAACGTTCGAATTGTTTCTTCTGAATTTTCCAATTCAATCCTTTCTTTAATTTCTTCCGGATAAAATCGAAAAACGCTTGGATGTACAATTCCAATGATTCCAACGCGATAGCCCCCCCGTTTGATAATAACATTCCTTTTTAATCCAAGTTCGTCATGATCGGTTAAGTTCGCAACTAACAATGGATAGTTCAATTTTTTTGTATATTGACTTAAATTTTCTCGAGATAATTCCTGGTCGCCTGCAAGGACTGCATCGTAAGGTAACGATATATACGCATCGATAATCAGGCTATCCAAAAAAGGGCGTTTGGTAACCGAAAAGAAATCTCCTGCATCTACTATAATTGTATTGGGATTCTCTTTAATAAAAGTATTGATAAAAACGGATCTCTTTTCGATTGCGCCATATGGATGGTCGGGGCAATAACAATTTTCCAAAGCACCATTAGTATTATTTGTATGCAAAATATAAAGAGTATTGTCTTCTGCCACCATGCAGGAGATAATCAGGGACAAACATGTAAAAAATTTCCTCATGACCATTGGTTCAAATTGCCGTAAAAGCATGTAGGATTCAAGAGAATTTTTCATAAACTTAATCATGCTGAAACCGATCATAACAGCTGTCATCATTGCAGTATTTCTGTTTTTCACCAGTGCATATATTGCCTTAAAAATGGGTGCCCTTCCCTGGCCGATCATTTTTTCAATCATTGTTTCATCCGGAATTTTGAAATTAGTAAATGATTTGTCACCGAACAGAATTAACATTGCTCAGGCCGGAGGGTCTATCGGCGGACTCATGGCTGCAGCTGTCGTATTTACACTACCTGGACTCATTATTGAAAATCCGAACTATTTCTCCCATGGTTGGTTGGTGTTGGTTTGTGCCTCTGGCGCTATTCTTGGAATTGGCTTATCCATTCCATTGCGGGAAGAATATGTTGTAAAACGCAATTTACCCTTTCCCGCCGGGCGAGCTGGAGGCGAAGTCATCAAAGCAGGATTCAATAAAGATCATCGTTTCGGGCTTATGCTTATTTTCGGGATTCTTGCAGCACTATTTACATTAGCCAAAGATGCACTTGGTTGGAACTATATCGATCTTGGAATTGTTGGATCCCAACCCATTTTAATCCTAATTATGCCTATGGTAATTGCAACCGGAGTTATTCTTGGATCAGCAAATAGTTTTTCCTGGGGAGCGGGAGGTATTATTTCAGTCATCGCTGCAATGGGTTTTACAGCAATATTCAATACTCCGGATATTACACCGAAGATTCAGAATTTTGGAATGGGCATGGTCATTGGTTCTGGAATAGGTTATATACTTTTACATTCCGGTTCAACTCTGCCATCAAAATCAATCATTTTCAAACAACAGCCTTGGGTCTGGGGAATGGCAATTATCAGCGGATTAATATTATTTTTTATGGGCATCCCAATATTCGCTGTTATATTATGCTTAATACTTACTTTTTTTACTGTAAATCTCGCCAGCCGCATGACAGGATTAACCAATATCGATCCTTTAGAACAATTTGGATTATTGTCGGCATTATTAATCACATTTTTCTTTGGAATGGCTAATCTTGATCTTGCACTGGAACATCGTTATATCATTACGTTTTTTATTGCTACGGCCACAGCAATCGCAGGTGATATCGGCCATGATTATAAATCAGCTCAAATTGTTGAGACCGATCATAAACAAATTGTGATTGTTGATCTTGTAGCTGTCGTTGCAGTTGCATTGATGATACCCTTATTACTGGGAGTTATCCAAAGTCCGGTTATTGCTGAAAAATTATTCACACCGGAATTTCCTGCACCTCAAGCACACATTGTTGCAATGAACCTGAAGGGATTACCTCATCCCTCTATTTTTATTTCCGGATTGATATTGGCGATTGTCATCGAAGCCTTTCGATCTCGAGGTAAACTTTCAGCCGTACATTTAATGCCTTTGGGAATTGGCTTATTTTTAGGATTCAACTTGGCTTTTCTCATTGCCATTGGTGGTTTAATAGCTTTGCAGGTATCTAAAAAAAGTCATGAACACATGCTTACAGCTATCGTGATTTCTGCTGCCATACTTGGAGGTGAAGGAACTATTGGCTTTCTGCAATCCACAATGAAGGTTTTCTTTCCTGATAAAGTATCATTGGTTTTAGGATCTACAGCGTTGCTGCTCATTGCATTATTAGCACGCAGCATTAGAGGACACTTTCAAAAAGTATGAGAATATTATTATTAATTACTTCCTTACTATTTGCTCAATCAAAATATCCTGCTGATACAGTCCTTACTTCAAAAGAATCATCCATAATAGAAAAAATGGTGGTCCTCCCTATCGCTGGATGGCAAAGGATCTCTCATAATGCTTCCATTTTAAATTGTCAATTCTATCCAAGCTGCAGTCAGTATGGTGCAATAGCCTTAAAAGAAAATGGTTTGTTAAAAGGTTTGCCAATGACAGCAGATCGCATTGTGCGCTGTAATCCATCAGCATTTTTTAACCACTTACACATACGCGGTGGATTTCATGATCCTAACGGACTACTAGTCGATCATCCTGCTTCTCATTTAAAAACATTCACCAAGAAGTCACCTATTGCAGCAGGATTTCTTTCTGCGATTGTACCCGGTGCCGGACGTATGTACGCCGGAAGATGGTTTGATGGGTTTATGGGGTTTGTTATTGTATATTTAACAGCTTCTTCTGCAATCGAAGCATCAAAAAATAATAATGTATTAAATAAAGGTTTTTCTTATTCCATGTTTGGTATTTTTTATACGGGAGAAATTTATGGTGCGTACAGAACAGCGAAATATTATCAACGTCAATAGTTGATGAACGTTCAAATAAAAGTGTATTTTCGCCAGTTAATTTCTTGCCACTGTAGCTCAGCTGGTAGAGCAACGCATTCGTAATGCGTAGGTCAGGAGTTCGACTCTCCTCAGTGGCTCTACTCCACTTCTAATAATTCCACTTCAAAGATCAATGTAGAATTGGGTGGAATGACACCCATATCTTGACTGCCGTAACCTAATTCAGGCGGAATGGTCAATTTTCTTTTTTCCCCAATTTTCATACCCAATACACCTTGGTCCCAACCGGAAATAACCTGGTTTACTCCCAGTGTAAAACGAAAGGGTTCTCTTCCCGGATTAAGAGAAGAATCAAACACAGTTCCGTTTATCAGTGTACCGGTATAATTCACAGTGACAATACTATGCTGTTCAGCAACCGCACCGTCTCCTTCAACAAGCGTTTCTATTATTAATCCATTTTCCATGATAGTCCTTTCATTCTGACAGCCTGGCATTATTACCAGACAACCAACAAGTATTAAAACTCGTATTGTCGATATATGCATTTTTTCAGCGTAATTTCCGCCGGAGTTTACAGCGTACTATGGCAAAAACAGAAAATATGTTTTCATCTACTCACCTACTTCCCGGAAAATGTTCAGGAAACTTTTTATAAACCTACTCATTTAGGATGTAAGGAATTCATTTCTAACCGATTAAAAAAATGCTGGCCCAATCACTATAAATAACGTTATCTATTGAAAGGTTTCTACTCAATTTTATTTTTTGTTCTTTTATCACTACTAGCAGCTCAAGATAATCGCTTGCGGTTAAAACAAGCTGATCTTCTAGAAAATAAAAATGTTAACGGCCAGTCCACGCAATTCTTAACAGGAAATGTTATTTTTACCAAAGGAGAAATGACCATTCGCTGTGATAACGCTCGATACATCGAACGAACGGGGCAAGGCCTCTTAATCGGACATGTGGTCATGGATAAAGAAGGCCAAAACCTAACGGCTGATTCCGTCCATTTTGATTCACCCAATGATAAATTCACCTGTTACAATGATGTCCATATTTGGGATGAGGATTATGATCTGACAGCTGATACGGTTATCTATTATTCAGAACTGGACAGCGGTATTGCTAATGGTAATTCTAAAATGATCCAGGAAAGTCAAACCATTACTGCCCACCATTTACGTTATGCCAAAGACGAAAGTGAAGATGCAGTTTCCTACACAGCAGAACAGGATGTAACCATCGTAGAAGAAGAACGTGTAGCCACGTGTGGATTAGCTATTTATGATGTGAGTCATGACAAAACGTGGTTACGTATCAAACCAAAATTGGAAGAAGAAGGTCGTGTCCTTGAAGGCAGCGAAATCCAGATGTACTATTCAGATAATGTTCTCGATTATGTATATATCCCTGATAAGGCGCATATCGTAAATACAGCATCCGGTTTTCGTGAAGTTGAATTAGATGAACTCGACTCAACCATCATAAAACGACTATCTGTCTCATTCGACGATGATATGACCGGTTCAGCACTAAAAGGATATTTCATGGATGGCAGTTTGGATTCCGTGCGTTTGGAAGGTATGGCAACAACGCTATACCATATTTTTGAAGATTCAGTGTACCAGGGGAATAATCTGGCCTCCGGAGACACAATTGTCATGTCATTTCACACTGCAGACAGCGCTGAAGTTCAATTAGATAATATTCATATTTCGGGAGGATCTCGTGGTGTATTTACTCCCGATACAACCAACAAAGATATGGATGCACCAATTACTTATACATCTGATGAAATACTATACGATATGCAAACTGAAAAAACAGATTTAACGGGTGATGCAAATATCAAATATACTGATGTGGATTTGACATCCGGATTCATCAATGTGGATTGGAATGGCAATTTGCTGAAGGCATTTCCTACACCACCGGCTGATTCAACCGTGGAATTTAAAAAGCCTACAATTCTCGAACGAGGCCGAGACCCCATGGTGGGTGACACTCTGGTCTATAATTTAAAATCACGGAAAGGACGTGTTAAGGAAGGAAGATCCAAAGCAGATGATGGATTTTATACGGGCAATGAAATCCGCAACAATGATAAAAAAGTATATTATATCGAAAATAGTTCTTATACCACGTGTGACCTGGAAACTCCTCATTTTCATTTTGAAAGCATGAATATGAAAATCATCAATCAGGACAAGGTTATCGCACGTCCCATTGTTCTATACATTAGTCGGATTCCCATAATAGCATTACCTTTTGGTATTTTTCCTCATAAGAGCGGAGGGCGTCATTCCGGATGGATTATGCCCGGTTATGGTGAAAATAGTGTTCGGGGACAATATATCAACAACTTTGGATATTTTTGGGCTCCCAGTGACTTTTGGGGAACAAAGTTCACCATGAGTTTTGGTGATCGCCAAGGCTTTGTTTTTAATTTGAATAACCACTATAAATTGAGATATAAATTTAATGGGTCGCTTAATTTGCAGAGTCGTCAATTATTATCGGCTTCGGATAACATCACTGATATTGGTACGGACCGCAGCACAAGCTATCAAATTCGCTGGCAACACACCCAAAAATTGCGTCACAACCAAAATTTTAATGCAAATGCAAATTATTCAACCAGCGGCGAATTCAGTCGTAAATATACATCAGATCCGCAACAGCGCATGAATCAACAGCAAACAATTTCCAATGCCACATATTCCAAACGTTGGCCAGCCATCCAGGCTTCCATGAGTATGAATTTATCTTCCACAACAAACTTGATGGCAGATGATCGCATTGACTCATCATCTGTTTTTTACTCAAAACCATCGTATGACGGCATGCAAACAAATATTACAACATCTACATTACCCTCCATGAATTTTAATCTTGGTCAGCGCAACTTTTTTCCAAGCAAGGGCAGAGATCCAAAATGGTATAATAATATTACCTGGCGTTATAATTCTTCATTGACCAACAAAGAGCGCTTATACTATGAATCAGAAGAAACGATCATTGATGATACGACGAATGTTTACTACTGGAATGATGAAAAACAAAATTTCAGTGATAATGTTATGCGACATTCATTATCACTTAATTCCCCAACAAAAATCTTTCGCTATATCACATTCAATCCTAACGCCAGTTTTAAATCAGATTGGGTTAACAGAACATTTTCCGGCAGGTTGGACAGTACAACCAACACTATTTTAAAGACAGAAATTCCCGGCTTTGCCACTCGAACTACGGGAAGTTTTGGCGCATCCATCAATACACAGATTTATGGATTATTCCCATTCAACATTGGAAATCTCATTGCTGTCCGCCATGTGGTTTCTCCTTCCATTGGTTATTCTTATAAACCTGATTTTTCTCAACCAGTTTTTGGTAACGATTTAGGCTATTTTGAAACGATCAATGATACTACCGGCAAAGAACTCTACCATGATCGTTTCAGTGGTACCCTGGCCGGCGGAACTTCAAAAAATGAATCCCAGTCCATGACCTTTAGTGTTAATAATAATTTTCAGGCTAAAATAAAACAGGATGAAAAAGATAAAATTGTCAATCTGTTTTCTTGGCGGATGGGTACAAGTTATAATTTTGTTGCTGAGGAATTTCAGTTGAAGAATCTATCCTCATCCATCCGTTCAAAGGTGGGCCAGTCAAGTGTGGACCTGCGCATGACCCATGATTTTTATGAATATGACAAAGAATTGAACCAGCGTGTTAATGAGATCAGAAGAACTAAAGGAGGGTTACCCTTTCCTCGTTTAACCCGTGTAAGCTTATCAACCGGTTTTCAGCTTTCCGGTCAGCGAATGGGTATAAAAAGTGCAGTAGGGGATACAGCAACAGCAGCAATGGCACAAGATAGTCTTGCAGCTGCATCTCTATCAGCAAAAAACATTAGTGGCTCAAAAGGTAAACTTTGGAGTACGCGATTCAGCTTAGGCTATTCATTGCAGCAAAGTAACCCTTCACTGTCTAAGGAAACATTTTGGCTAAATACCAATTCCACAATTAATATAACAAAGAAATGGCGCATAAGTTATTCGGCGAGATTTGACTTGATGAAAAATGATCTCATCAGTCACCGATTTTCCATTAACCGTGACTTACATTGTTGGGAATTGGCTTTGGACTGGACACCGAGTGGGTATGCAAATGGGTTCTACCTGCGCATCAATGTTAAATCACCCACTCTGAGGGATCTTAAAATAGAAGAACGTGGCGGATTTAATAGTATTGTACCGTATTAATTCTTTTTTCATTCTCTAATAAAATCATCGCAAATTCAGAGATGGAAAAAACAGATTTTAAATACTGTCCGAAGTGTCAAGCAGAATATAAACCACAGATTGAGATTTGTAAAGATTGCAATGTGACCCTTGTTGATACACAACCATTTGATAAACCTTTAGAAAAAATTATATGGATACAAATCGCTCAATTTACCGGAAAAGTATATGGTGAAATGGCAGGAGAAATTTTGAAGAATAATAATATTCCTTATTTTTTGAAATCAGATTTTTTTTCTTCAGCATTTAGTATAACTCCAACAAATGTTCCCGGTGCTATGGTTAAATTACTGGTCCCTGAAGATAAAAAAGAACAAGCAGAAAATCTCATTATAAATATATCAGAATAAATTCATGGCATTTCAAACCATCAAAGGCACACACGATATTCTCCCGGAAGATAGCACTAGCTGGCAGAAACTTGAACACATTATTCACGATGTTGCAGCCCGTTTTGGTTATAGTGAAATCCGTACCCCTATTTTTGAAGATACGAGTTTATTCTCCAGAAGTGTTGGAGAAGATACGGATATTGTATCCAAAGAAATGTACACGTGGCAAGATCGTTCAGGCGGATCTATAACATTGCGCCCCGAATTGACTGCGCCGGTGGCTCGTGCATTTATTCAACATAATCTCGGTAGAAAATCTCCACTTCAGCGAATGTATTATATGGGACCGCTTTTCCGCAGAGAACGCCCACAAAAAGGCCGGCAACGGCAATTTCACCAATTCGGCATCGAAGCGTTTGGGTCAAAATTCCCGGAACAAGATGCAGAAATAATAGCGATTGGATATATTATCTTTTCAAAATTAGGTTTAAAAGATCTTTCCTTAAAATTGAACAGCCTTGGTTCCGGGGAATGTCGCAGTCATTATAAAAAAGCTCTCCAAGATTATTTCAATCCACTCAAAAATCAATTATCTGAAACCAGCCAAAAGCGGTTAGAATCCAATCCATTAAGAATCCTTGATACAAAAAATCCAGATGAACAAACACTTTTGGCAGAGGCACCATCTATTGCTGACTTTTGGTCGGAAGACGATCAGAAACATTTTTCACACGTTCAAGATTTGTTAAGCAGTTTGGAAATACCCTTTGAATTAGACTCGCGAATGGTGCGAGGATTGGATTATTATACTCGTACTACATTTGAATTTATATCCAGCAATCTGGGAGCCCAAGACGCTGTATGCGGTGGGGGTCGTTATGATGGGCTTGTTGAAACATTGGGAGGTAAACCAACACCTGCCATCGGCTTTGCCGCCGGAATGGAACGTATATTAATGTCCATAGATCCTCAAGAAAAAAGTACTGAAGGGAATTCAGTTTATTTGATAAACCTGGTGGAATCTGCCAGTGGAAAAGCGTTGCAGGTCGCTAATGAAATACGCGAGTTAGGATTTGCCGTAACGATGGATACATTACGGCGCAGTTTAAAAGCTCAATTACGCGATGCCAACAGGATTGGTGCAATTAAAGTTGTCATCATGGGAGATGAAGAAATAAAAAATCAAACTCTTCAAATTAAAGACCTCACTACTGGGGAACAGGAAGAAATCGCAGAAAGTGATCTGGTTAAACATTTCGTAGTTTGACTTTTCTAAAATTTATTATACATTATAATACGCGCACGAAAAACAATAAATAACCTCGGAATTATTTTATGAATAAACCACTTATTATAGTTGAATCCCCGGCTAAAGCACGGACAATTGAGAAATATCTCAGCAATGAGTATGAAGTTTTTGCTTGTGTAGGGCATATTAAAGATCTTCCTCGTAAAGAATTAGCTGTAGATGTAGATAACGAATTCGCCGCCACATTCGTTGCCATGGAGGGCAAAGAAGATATCATCAAAGCAATTAAGAAAAAATCGACTAAAGCTCCGGAAGTTATCCTAGCCACTGACCCTGATCGAGAGGGCGAAGCTATTGCCGCACATATCGCAGAAGAAATTGTAAATGAGTCTGTTTCCAGGGTTCAATTCACCGAGATTACCAAAGAAGGTATCATGGAAGGAATGGAACAACGTCATGAAATTGACCAATTTCTTGTCAATGCTCAATATACCCGCCGTGTAATTGACCGACTCGTTGGGTATAAACTGTCTCGATTATTATGGAGCACTCTCCAAAAAACAATGAGTTTTGTAAAAGGATCTCTTTCTGCGGGCCGTGTACAATCTGCAGCATTGAAAATGATCGTTGATAGAGAACGCTTACGAGCATTATTTAAATCAGCAACATATTTTGATCTCCAAGCTGAAATGGAAACAAATGCATTAGAAGGTTTTAATGCTGATATGATCAGATTGGATGGAAAACGTCTTGCGGCAAGTAAAGATTTCGACAGTAATACAGGCGAATTGAAAAAAGATAATGTGTTATTACTTTCTTCATCTCAAGCAACAGCTTTAGCTGAAGAGTTACAAAATGGCCCTTGGATCGTAAGCAGTGTGGAAGAGAAACCACAAACTTCTAATCCCTATGCACCATTTACAACCAGCACGCTGCAGCAGGAAGCGTCGCGTAAAATTCGCTTTTCTGCCCGGAAAACAATGCGCATGGCCCAACGCTTGTATGAAGCAGGGTTTATTACATATATGCGTACAGATTCTATTCAACTTTCGAATGAAGCATTGACCGGTGCACGAAAAGTCATCAAAGAACGTTATGGTGATGAATTTTTACCCGAAAAACCGGTCATGTATAAAAGTAAGGTAAAGAATGCGCAGGAAGCTCACGAAGCTATCCGCCCTGCCGGTGTTATTTTCAGCGATGTAAAAACGGTCAGTGCAAAGGTAGGCAGTGACGAAGGTAAATTGTATGATTTGATCTGGAAGAGGACCGTCGCCAGCCAAATGAAACCAGCAAAGCTTAAACGTACTATAGTTGATATTGAGAATAAAAATACAATTTTCCGCGCTCGGGGCCGAGTGATTCTTTTTCCCGGCTATATGCGTGCGTACGTGGAAGGCAGTGATAACCCGGATGGCAAATTAGCCGACCGCGAACGATTCCTACCGGAAATGAAAGAAGGTCAGCGCTTGGAGTGTAAAAACCTCACTCCGGAAGAACATAATACAAAACCACCGGCACGGTTTACGGAAGCATCCGTAATTAAGGAAATGGAAAAACAGGGTATTGGCCGCCCGTCAACTTGGGCCAGCATTATTGGGCGTATTCAGGAAAAAGAATATATACAAAATAAAAAAGGTTCACTTGTACCTACGTTTCTTGCTGTTGCGGTTACACAATTATTAGAAAATCATTTTTCTTCTCTTGTGGATTCCCAATTCACGTCTAAAATGGAAGACGAACTGGATTCCATTTCCAGAGGAGATTCTGATCCGCTTCCCTTCATGAATGAATTTTATTTTGGTAGCGATGAGAACTCCGGATTTGAAAAAATGCTTGAGGATGAAATAGATATACGTAAAGCATGTACCGTTTTAATCGCCAATGGCAGCGTGGAGGAAATTGTCATAAGGGTTGGAAACTATGGACCTTATTTAGAGCAAGGTGAAGAACGTCGTAATATACCTGCAGAATTTTCTATGGGAGATATTTCTGAAGAAAAAGCCATGGAAATTTTAGCAAAAGATGCTTCACAAACACAACTCCTTGGTGTTGATATTGAATCGGGACAATCCATCTATTTAAAGGAAGGACCTTATGGCCCTTATGTTCAATTGGGTGATTCCAAAACAAGAAAATCTCTTCCGAGAGGTACAGAAAAAGAAGACGTTGATCTTGAATTAGCTGCGAAATTACTTTCCATGCCTAGATTGCTCGGAACGCATCCGGAAACGGGTGATGAAATCAGAGCTGATTTTGGAAGGTACGGCCCTTATTTAAAAGTGGGTGACAAAAATGTTAAACTACCTCACCCTCACGATCCACTAAATGTAACATTGGAAGCCGCAGTAGATGTCATCAAGAATCGCAATAAACCCAGCAGTGAATTAAAATCAATTGGAAAACATCCCGAAACAGGTGAAACGATTGTGCTTAAAGATGGTCGTTACGGACCATATGTTTCTGATGGTAAATTTAACGCTGCACTGCCTAAAGATATTTCTCCCGATGACGTTGATTTGGACACAGCAGTTGGATTAATAAATGATCGGCGGGCCAAAGGGCCGGCAAAAAGTAGAAGACGTAAAAAGAAATGAAGAAACTTTTAACATTCTTAACACTATCTTTTCTAGTGGCTTCTTCATCCAATGAAGAGTTAATAATTGATTTAGAACAAAATCTCATGGCTCCCTGCTGCTGGAGTGGAACTGTTTATGATCATGGCCATTCACAATTGGAAAACGAAATTCGATCCATGGTTGATGCGGGACAAACACGCCAGCAGATTTTGGATCATTATGTGCTTACCTATGGAGAAAGAATTCTCGCAATTCCTGTTGCTCAAGGATTTAATGTTATGGCATGGGTAGTGCCTGTTATGATCGCCATCGCAGCATTAATAATATTTGGATTATATTTGCGTACTCCAAAAAATGAGGAAAATAAGCCTACATACGTTTCTTCTGAAGACACGTCAATTCCTTTTAATGATCAAATTGAAAAAGAATTGCAGGAAATGGACTAATGACAGATAAATCGCATTCATTGGATAAAATAGTTTCCTTGTGCAAGCGACGTGGTTTTATTTTTCAAAGTTCTGAAATCTATGGTGGATTCGGTGCTGTTTATGACTACGGCCCTCTTGGTATTGCACTAAAAAATAATATTTCAAACTTATGGTGGCGGTCCATGACCCAACTCCACGAAAATATTGTTGGGTTAGATAGTGGAATTCTCATGCATCCGAAAATTTGGGAAGCGTCCGGCCATATATCAGAATTTCATGATCCGCTGGTGGACTGCAAACAATGTAAAGCCCGTTATAAAGCAGATGAATTATCAGATGACAATTCCGATTCTGTAGATTGGTCTGCCATCCAATGTCCGAAATGCGGAACAACCGGAAAAATGACAAATCCACGGCAATTTAATCTTATGTTCAAAACCCAAATTGGTCCTGTTGAAGATGAAGGGTCTATTGCCTATCTCCGTCCTGAAACAGCCCAGGGTATTTATGTAAATTATTTATTGGTTCAAGGTTCACAAAGACTAAAGGTTCCATTTGGTATTGCCCAGATCGGTAAAGCTTTCCGCAATGAGATTGTGGCTAGAAATTTCATCTTCAGAACACGTGAATTTGAACAAATGGAAATGCAGTATTTCGTAAAACCCGGAACAGATGATGATGAAATGAAATCATGGAAAGAAGAGCGCTTTAATTTTTATACAGATGATTTAGGCATCAATGAAGAGAGAATTCGATTTCATCAGCATGGAAAAGGAGAATTAGCCCATTATGCAAAAGAAGCTTGGGATATTGAATATGAATTTCCTTTTGGCTGGTCCGAAATTGAAGGTATTCACAACAGAACAGATTTTGACCTTAAGCGTCACCAGGAATATTCAGGAAAAAATATGCAGTATTCAGACCAGGTAGCCAATGAAAAATATTTCCCTTACATTATTGAAACATCCGCAGGTCTCAATCGGATGCTTCTTACCGTTTTGGCTGATGCTTACTGGGAAGATACCGAAAATAATCGAACTGTCATGAAACTGCATCCAAAATTGGCACCTGTAAAAGCGGTTGTATGTCCTTTAACCAAAAAAGATGGCTTGCCTGAACTTGCTCGAAAAATAACGGATGATTTAAAAACCCATTATAAAGTTATTTATGACCAACAGGGCTCCATCGGTAAACGCTACTATCGCCAGGATGAAGCGGGAACACCTTTCGGCATTACTATTGACCATCAATCACTTGAGGATAATACAGTAACTCTTCGTTCCAGGGATACTCAAAATCAGGAAAGGATATCTTTTGACTCTCTCATTGAGAAAATTGACGATTGTATCCATAAATACTAATTTTATAACCCTTATTTTTAAATTTAAAAAACAATTTGTTTTCCTATAGAGATTTCAATGGAACAGAATCTAACAATGGATGATCTAGGAGAAAATGTTATGCTGGTTAATCAAGGAATCGAAAACATTATCCAGTGGTTAAATGATTAATATGAAGAAAATACATCTGCTAATTACACTTGTATGCACAACCCTTAATGGTGCAAGCCCTTACCCTGTATTTTCGAAAAATGGTATGGTGGTTTCCACGAGCCAACAGGCATCTGAAGTTGGTATCCAGATCCTGATGCAAGGAGGAAATGCAGTGGACGCCGCCTGTGCAGTCGGATTTGCATTGGCCGTGACCTCTTCTTCTAATGGTAATATTGGCGGAGGTGGTTTTATGGTCGTCCGTATGGCCGACGAATCCACTTTTACACTGGATTATAGAGAAATAGCTCCTGCTACTGCTCACCGTGATATGTACCTGGATGCCGATGGCAATGTCATCGAGAATATGTCGTTGCGTACCCGTGCCTCTGTGGGCGTTCCCGGAACAGTGGACGGGTTATTAAAAGCATGGGAAGACCACGGATCAGGAAATATTTCTCGCAGGGAGTTACTAGATCAGGCCATTTCTCTGGCAGAAAAGGGGTTTGAATTAAGTCATTACGAAGCCAGCCGATTCAATAATTACAAAGAACTTTTTTCAAGAAATGAAGCAGCTGCGGCTGTGTTCATCCGCAAGGATGGTCGTCAGTGGAAAGCGGGTGATCGTTTTGTGCAAAAAGATTTAGCTAAAACATTAAAACGTATTGTGCGAGAAGGACGCGATGGATTTTATTCAGGAAAAACTGCTGCTCTCATTGTGGCAGAAATGCAGCGTGGGATCGGGTTGATAACCCATGAAGATCTGTTAAATTATGAATCCAAATATCGTGACCCCGTAGAAGGACAGTTTCACAATTATAAAATATTATCTATGGGTCTGCCCAGCTCCGGTGGAGCTATCTTGGTGGAAATGCTAAATATGCTCGAAGACTTTCCACTGGCAGAATTAGGTTGGAATTCTTCTAACTATATACACCTTTTAACTGAAGTTGAACGCCGGGCTTATGCAGATCGCGCTGAACATCTTGGTGATTCAGATTTCTGGCAACCACCATTATTTATGCTAGTAAATAAAGAATACGCTAAAGATCGTATTAGTGATTTTTCACCAGACAAAGCAACACCCAGCAGAAACATTTTTGCTGGTAACCCAACTGCTTATGAAAGCCGGGAAACAACTCATTTTTCCGTTGTGGATAAAGATGGTAATGCAGTTTCAGGTACAACAACCATTAATTTGAGTTATGGTGGCGGTTTTCTTGTAAAAGGGGGTGGTTTTTTCCTCAATAATGAAATGGATGATTTTTCTGCAAAACCCGGTGTACCCAATGCCTATGGATTAGTTGGCAATGATGCCAATGCTATCGAACCCGGGAAACGTCCCTTAAGTTCCATGACTCCTACCATAGTACTGCAGGATGATAAACCATTTATCATTCTTGGATCACCTGGTGGTTCAACAATTATAACTACTGTATTACAAACAATATTGAACGTCACAATTCATAATATGGGTATTCAGGAAGCTGTATCGGCACCCAGAATACATTCGCAATGGCTGCCAGATGTGATTATGGCTGAACCATACAGTATAATTAAAGATGTAGAAAAATCACTAAAGAGTAAAGGCCATATAATTACGCCTTATAAATGGAATAAAATTGGTGAAATGAACGCAATTCTAATAAATGAAAAGGGGTATTTAGGTGCCGCAGATACTCGGGGTGAAAATACGGCAGTAGGTTATTGAGTATTTATAATATTGAAAATATATCTCTAGGCGAACTGCAACCTGTCCTGGAACTTAACCAGATATCTCAACCACATCTTTCCTCTTTAACATTGGATAGATTAACAGAATTAGCAGAAATGACATTTCATTTCCGTGTAATAAAAGATGGTGAAACAATTGTTGCTTTCTTAATGGGTATGGAAGAAAATCAGCAATACAATAGTATGAACTATACCTGGATTTCTGAACGGTATGAATCTTTTTATTATATTGATAGAATTGCTGTAAATGAGAAATATCAAAGACAGGGGTTTGGATTGGCTTTGTACAATGATGGACAAATAAAAGCATTGGAAATGAATAAACCTGTTATGGCATGCGAAGTAAATGTTAAACCCATGAATCTGGGTTCAATTTTATTTCATGAAAATTATGGATTTAAATCTGTTGGAGAACAGGATACTGAAGGTGGTAAAAAACGAGTTAGATATATGATCAAAGACTTAATTTAAGAATAATTCTATTCTGACATCAATTGATCATTGATTAACTGGACAAAAATAGACGATCCAACCATTAATGCCCTTTCATCAATATCAAAATGAGAACAATGTTGGGGTACGCTGCGAAATGGCTGATCTTCAGGAGCTGATCCCACAAAGAAAAAACATCCGGGTACTTTTTGAGCATAATAGCTAAAGTCCTCGCCGCCCATGGATAAATAAGGATAACCGGCACCATTTCCTACAATCTTTTTTGCTGAAATCAGCAATTTTTCATATGCTGTTTTATTGTTAACAGTTATAGGATATCCTTCATGATAATCTAATTTTATTTCGGCACCAAATGTTTTACCTATACCATTTATAATTTCTTCCATTCTATTTTTTATCAATGAACGGTTTTCTTCAGTATAAGCTCTTGCAGTACCCTTTAGAATAACTTCATCGGCAATAATATTGAAATTGTAACCACCGTTAATCATGCCAATAGAAACGACTGTACTCTCTATTGGATTTGTATTACGGCTGACGATGGTTTGCAGCGCAGTAATCAAATGAGCAGAAACAACCACTGCATCCACAGATCCTTGAGGTGTTGCCCCGTGTCCACCAATTCCTTTCACGGTAATTTCAAATTTGTCTGCAGCGGCTAAAATAGGGCCTTCTTTCACTCCCACTTCGCCGTATTTCTGGTAATTCCATAGATGGATTCCATATACTTCATCCACTCCTTCTAAACAGCCGTCTTCAATCATGTATCGAGCGCCGCCTGCTCCTTCCTCTGCCGGTTGAAATAAAAATCGTACTGTGCCCTTAATCTCATCTTTTTTATCAGCTAATACTTTTGCTGCACCCAAAAGCATAGCCGTATGACCATCGTGGCCGCATGCATGCATGATACCATCGTTTTGAGATATATAATCAACGTCACTTGTTTCCTGGATAGGTAGGGCATCCATGTCCGCCCGGAGTGCAATGGTGGGCCCATCACCGCAGATTAAATCTCCAACCACACCCGATTTTCCAATACCTGTTTGAACATCTAATCCTAAATTTGATAATTGTTCAGCAACAATCCTCGCTGTACGGTGGACATCAAAACCCAATTCAGGATGTTTATGAATATCCCTTCGGGTGGCGATGATTTCGTCTGATATATTTTCGATTTCTTTATGGATATTAATATTCATTATTTTATTTAAATATGCTTGTTCAATTTATTCACTTATTTACGAATGATTCCATAATCGCTAATTGCCCACATCCTGCAGCAATATCTGTTCCCTTGCTCCAGCGAACCGTTACAGGAAATGATGCTTTATCCAGAGCTGCGATGAAAGACTCAATCACGTGATCTTCTGGCCGTTTGTATTTTCCACCAATTTCGTTATAAGGAATCACATTCAGTTTACACCGTCGTCTTGATAATAATGTCATTAATTTTTCAGCATCTTCTTTTGAATCTGTTACTTCGGCCATTAATACATATTCAAGCGTAACAGGATGTCTGGACCGGGATGAATAATGATCAATAGCTGCCAATAGTTCATCCAGTGGATATTTCTTTGCAATGGGCATTGTTTGAAGACGGCTCTCTTGAGAAGATCCATTTAAGCTAATGGCCAGTTTATAACGATGTTTCTCATCTGCATAGCGATTAATTTTGGGCGTAATTCCTACAGTTGAAATTGTGATTCGTTTAGCCCCGAGTTTAATTCCATTTTCATCATTCATCAAATCTGCTGCAGCAATGACTCGGTCATAATTCAAAAACGGTTCACCCATGCCCATAAAAACAACATTTGTAATAGGAGATATTGATTCTTTACTCACCTGTAAAAATTGATCAATGATTTCTCCAACAGACAAATTTTTCTGAAAGCCCATGGATGACGTTGCACAAAATTCGCAATCCACTGCACATCCCACTTGAGATGAAATACAGACTGTTATTCGCTTTCCTTCCTTCATAAGCACAGATTCTACTTTTTCTCCTGTCTGCAATTCAAATAGGAACTTTCGTGTTGATTCACCGGTTGAACCAGTCACATGTATTAATTTAAGCAAATGGATATTATATTTTTCTTCAAGATTTTTACGTAAAACTGATGGGATGTTACCCATGTCTTCGAACGAATCAACGCGGCTTCGATAAATCCAACCAAATAATTGTTGACCTCGATATAACGGTTCGCCCAATTCAGAAAGGATGGTATCCAATTCCCTACGATTCAATCCAACCAAGGCAATTTTTGATTCAAGAGAGGCCTGCATAAGCAAAGAATTTCGATTATCTTTTATGGGAGCGCAAGACATTAAGATTGTTTCAATTTGAAGTGACCATTAAGTTCGAACCCATTATTTAAATAATTATATTCAGGAAAAAACATGTCAACACAAAATGATGCACAACTTGTACAGCAATTAGAACAATTTCGCCAAGAGTTCATGGACGAAATTGGTAACGTAATTATAGGCCAACAGAATATTCTTGATCATTTTCTCATTGCGCTTATTTGTAAGGGACATACTCTTTTAGTAGGTGTACCGGGATTAGCAAAAACACTATTAATCAAATCCATGGCTGAATTACTTGATCTAAAGTTCAGCAGAATCCAATTTACTCCTGATCTAATGCCCAGTGATATAACCGGTACGGAAGTAATCGAAGAAGACCATGCAACCGGAAAACGTGAATTCAGGTTTTTTCAGGGTCCTGTATTTGGGAATATAATCCTGGCAGATGAAATTAATCGTACACCACCCAAAACACAATCTGCACTATTGCAGGCCATGCAAGAACATAATGTTACAGCCGGCGGACAAACCTATACATTAGATGAACCTTTCTTTGTATTGGCGACACAAAACCCCATCGAACAGGAAGGGACCTATCCCCTACCGGAAGCGCAATTAGATCGGTTTATGTTCAATATTAAAATCGACTATCCCAGCCGTGATGAAGAAGTATCCATTGTTCAAACAACTACAAGCGGGAGTGAAACTGCATTAAAACCCATCATTCCGAAAGATCAACTATTGGCGTATCAGGAATTAGTACGACGTGTACCTGTTGCGGAAAATGTTGTTGAATATGCAGTAGATCTGGTTGGCAAAACACGTCCCAAAGATGATGGCGTTCCAGACTTTGTTAATGAGTGGATTGATTGGGGTGCCGGACCTCGTGCTTCACAATATTTAATTTTAGGCGCTAAAGGACGAGCTGTTCTCGATGGGCGCCCGACACCCAATATTTCGGATGTAAATGAACTTGCTCTACCGGTATTACGACACCGTTTGATAACCAATTTTAATGCTGAAGCTGAAGGTGTAAATGTGGATGACATTATTTTAAAACTCTTCCAATAGATGATGAACATTAGATATTAGACATGTTGGATAAAAAAAAATACCTCCATCCTGAAACAGTCGCCAAATTAGACAATATGGCTCTTAGAGCTCGATTAGTGGTGGAGGGATACATCATCGGTCAGCATAAAAGCCCTTATCATGGTTTCAGCGTTGAGTTTGCCGAACACCGCGCCTATGGTCCCGGAGATGAAATACGCCACGTAGATTGGAAACTCTATGGCAAAACAGACCGCTATTATGTAAAACAGTACGAAGAAGAAACGAATCTCAAAGTGTATATATTACTCGATATCAGCCGGTCCATGAAATATACAAGCAAGACGGTATCAAAATTGGATTATGCGTCATATTTATCAGCAGCACTCTCTTACCTGATGCTTAACCAACGGGATGGAACAGGTCTTATTTTATTTGACGAAAAAATACAAACGTTCATTCCACCCCGATCGACTTCTAGTCATTTGAATACTATCCTTAAACATTTGGAAAAACCCAAACTCGGATCCGATACTGAAATTGGTTCTGTCCTCCATGAAATGGCTGAACGAATTAAAAAACGTGGTTTAATCATTCTAATTTCTGATTTGATGGATGATCAGGAATCAGTATTAAGCGGATTGAAACATTTCAGGCATAATAAACAGGAAGTTATTCTTTTTCATATTTTAGATCGCAAGGAGATGGATTTTGATTTCAATGCTCGAACTCGGTTCAAAGATATGGAGAGTGGTTCATTATTAACTACAGAACCCTGGCAAATCAAAAGTAGTTATAAAAAAAGAATCCAACTGTTACAAGATGAATATAAAAAACAATGTCGAAAGCAATTGATCGATTATGTTCCTCTCTTTACGGATCAAAGTCTGGATATAGCTCTAAACAGCTATCTTAATAAACGTCAAAAACTGGGATAAAAATAATCCCCCGTTTTCACGAGGGATTTGTATAAAACTGGTAAGAATAATTCTTATTCAAATTTTTTGGATTTTTCAAAATATCGTTGAGCTTGATCCTGTTTTCCCTGCTGCAAAAGAACCCTTGCAATTCCACGATAATGTGAAGCGTTTTCCGGTTCTAAATAAATCAATTCTTTATAAAATTTTTCTGCTTTTCGCCATTTTTCATTGCTTTCAAATGTCTGAGCCATTCCAATAATAGCTTCTACATCTTCAGGATTAAGATCAAGGGCTGAAACAAAATGGTCTTCAGCTGCATCAAAATCTCCGACCTGATTATATAAAACACCCAAATTGAAATGCAAGTCAGCTTTTGCTTTCGTATCCAAAGTAGTTTGAATTGCTTTTTCGTAAGTTGCTATGGATTCATCTGTATTGTCAAGATCATAATACGTTTGCGCCAAGTTACGAATTGCCGAACTGTTACTGGGATCTAACTCCACAGCTTTCTGAAGATATGGTAATGCGTTTTCAGGTTGGTCATTCCGTGCAAAAATTTGCCCTGCTGCCATATTTGCATTGAAATCATCAGGCGCTAATTCAACTGCTTTTGCGATTAATTCAGTTGATTTTTCTCCTTCACCCAAATCAAAGAAACATGTTGCCAGCATCGTGTAATTTAAACTTTCATCTGACTTGATTATTAAAGCGGTTTGAAATTCATTAACGGCATCTCGAATAATCGATTTCCGATCTTGATCATCCAAACCTTTAGATGAGTTATATACTTTTACACCTCTATTGTAAACATCACTCCAATATCCATACCTGGATATATTAATCATATCCTTAACGGTACTGCCATCAAGGATTTTACGATTAGGATCAATTTCCAATGCTCTGTTATACACGTCATTCATTTCAGCCCAACGACCGTCTTTACCATAAATATGATGACCCAGTTGAAAGGGTATTTCCGGATTATCTACTTCAATTGCCATGGCTTTGACAAGAAATTCTTCCGCTTTTTCTAAATCGTTTTGTTGTAAATACAGCTTTGCTGATGTGTATTCTTCGCTGGGACACCCCCAAAAGATGAAGGTGCACAGCATTACCAATAGTGTTTTATTTTGTGTGTGGGGAAGCATACGTCCTCTCTTATAATTTTATAATATTTTTGAGTTTAGAAAGTAGTGAGTAACAAGCGCTTTTCAAAGGTCTAGAGTCGTGTTTATATAAGATATTCTTTTATTAATTTCATCCTTATCACATTCAAGAATTTTTTCTACTCCGAAGCCTTCTACGCAAACAGAAGCCAACGCTGATGCTTGGACTAAAGCTTCTTTTGCAGTTCCGCCAGAGTTCAAAACAGCAGCAAATGTACCCGCAAATACATCTCCCGCACCTGTAGGATCAATAACATTTTTTACCGGATATGCTCCGATATGAATTTGGTTTTCTTCATCAATCAATATTGCACCATAACTTCCCAGTTTAACCACAACTTTTTTTATTCCATATTCCATAAGTTGGTGCCCTGCTTTTTGCGGATTGGAAATGCCTGTTAATAATTCAGCTTCACTTTCATTGACTAAAAGCACCGTTACATGTTTTAAGACAGTATCCAATAAATTTCGAGTCGTTTCAATCCACAAATTCATTGTATCCAACACAATCATTTCTGCATTACATTGATCAATAATGGTTTGCTGAAGAGCTGGGTGTATATTAGCTAAAAGAGCTGTTTTTACATTTTTGTTTA
>Ga0207986_1000135_pt1 | contig 35551 bp, 28 predicted proteins | sample ETNtaG_26_FD_185764 | JGI IMG/M metagenome (GOLD analysis project Ga0207986, IMG submission 185764) | Marine microbial and viral communities from oxygen minimum zone, Eastern Pacific Ocean - ETNP201302SV89 (SPAdes) (version 2) | ecosystem: Environmental > Aquatic > Marine > Oceanic ... | reverse complement strand
ACAGGTAACTGGGTGAATGTAATAATTGAGGTTCGCGAGATGGAAAAGCGGAATTTGCTTATTGAACCTGGTTTTGCCCACATCCCATCCAGTAGTTCGGGTGGTGAGCCTATCTCCGGTATTGAGGCTGCCGTTCGTCTTGTGGACAGAAGTATTTACAACAGTGGCGTCAGGATGGGACTGAAAAGTTCAGTAGACTTTCCCATTGATGTGTTGATAAACCGTGGATCAGTCCCCGTAATTTTCCGATCAGATCTCTCTTTCACCAATAACTGGTTATTGAAGTTCAGAGCTCCCAATACATTGCGATTTTTTGTGGACCGCGCTCCTGAGCTTTTGCGTGTTGACGAGCCGATTCTCAGGTACGGTACGGAATGGACAGGTCTCCACAGATTTTCTGAAGAGTCTGTCCTGAGAGGCGGATTGCGATGGACCCGCATCAAATCTGATCGAATGACGGCGGAGCAGCAGCAAAAAGAGCAGCAACGCAGTTTGTCTCTGCGCTTCAGGCACCGTGACCTGGACAATCTCATCATACCGCAGGATGGGTGGTCCCTGACAGTTGATTCTGAGATGGTTGGGTGGATTCTTGGAGGAACGCAGGATTATTACAAGGTGGACTTTGATTATCGAAGATATCAACCTCTTTCGAAGGGACGTGTTTTTGCTTTTAGGGCAAAAATTGGCCGAATGGATCGTCTTTTCGATAAGGCTCCCTATATTCCATCTTATGATCTATTTTATCTTGGTGGAAGTACTAGCTTAAGAGGATGGACAGCGCAGCGTTATCTCACATCGAAAAGTGACGGTCAGGTACGTCCCGTAGGTGGCTTGATTAAGGTCCTTTTCAACAGTGAATTAAGGATTCCCATCGGGGGTATTTTTGGTGTTGATCTGTTTGTGGATGGTGGCATTCTTGCCGTCTCTTTGAGTGAGCTAGCAAATCAGGTCGAGGCCTGGAAAGAAGGTGCAGGGTGGAATTACGGCGCCGAACTAACAGTAAGCACACCGTTGGGTCCCATTCGACTCTATTATGCAATACCTTTTACCGAACCTGGAAAATCAGTCATCAACCTTGGTGTCCCATACGCATTTTAACGATTGGAACTTTTCCAGAACCGCTTCGTATCTTCAAATAATTTTCCTTAGGTTTCGGTTTGTGGAGATAAAAGTAAAAAGTTAAATTCCCCCTCTTTTTTCACTATGAGAACTGATACGAATAGAACTTTGAGAAAAGTATTTCTCACCTGCCTTTCGGTAGGATTTCTTGTGGGTGGTTGCGCTAAAGAATCTCCTGCCGATCTTCTCTCACAAAGCAAATCCTTAATTCAGGAAAAAAAATATTCCGACGCGATTACCCTGTTGCGTCAGTTGATGGATAAGTATCCCGAATCAGAGCAAGCTGCTGAAGGACAATACATGCTTGGTGATACATACATTGCTTTCAACAAAAATTTCGAGCAAGCGCTGAATGAGTATCGTGTAGTGGTTCAGAATTATCCAGAGACCCGCTTCGCCATCAATGCTCAATTTATGATAGGTTATGTACTTGCTAATTTTGTGGGTGACTACAAGCAGGCCAGGATGGAGTATGAACGATTTCTGGAGCTTTACTCTACTGAAGCTGATAGTGGCCTAGTTCAATCCGTGAAGTTTGAGCTTGAGAATTTGGGAAGAGATTTAAACGAAATTCCTCAGCTCAAACATATTTCCTCATAACTTTTTTCAAGAATCAACTATGACCGATTTCAGCCTAACAGAACTCAACGATAAGATATCTAAAGAATCAGCTTTTGTGAAGCCGCTCATGGATGAGATCGGTAAGGTCATAGTCGGACAAAATGAGGTCATTACAAAAATTCTCATTGGTCTATTGTCAAATGGACACATCCTCTTGGAAGGTGTGCCGGGACTGGCGAAAACAACCATTGTGAAGACAGTGGCACAGCTCATTGACACCAAATTTCAAAGGATCCAGTTTACGCCTGATATGCTCCCCGCTGATCTGATTGGCACCTTGATTTATAATCAGAAAACAGGAGGTTTCGAAACAAAACAGGGTCCTATTTTTTCCAATATTATTCTCGCTGACGAGATCAATCGGTCCCCGGCGAAAGTGCAAAGTGCACTTCTTGAGGCAATGCAGGAACGGCAGATCACTATTGGAGAAGAGACTTTTCTTTTGGATGATCCGTTCCTTGTTTTTGCTACTCAAAATCCCATTGAACAAGAGGGTACATATCCGCTCCCGGAAGCACAGGTAGACAGATTCATGATGAAACTCAAAGTTGATTATCCCTCAAAAGATGAGGAGCTGGAAATTCTACGAAAAATGGCTGTGATAAACGGGGAAACTGAACTAACGCCTGTTGTACATCCGTCTGCCATAAAAGAGGCAAGACAGGTGGTTAGTGACATTTATGTGGATGAAAAGATAGAAAAGTATGTGGTGGATCTAATCTTGGCTACAAGGGATCCGAACGACTATGAGTTGGGTGAAATCGCAGACTTAATAGCTTATGGCGGTTCACCTCGCGCAACGATTTTTCTCGTTTTGGCATCCCGTGCACGAGCATTTCTCGAAGGCCGGGGTTACGTGGTGCCGGAAGACGTAAGGTATGTCGGTTTCGACATTTTGCGTCACAGAATCATACCGACTTACGAAGCAGAAGCCGAAGAAGTCTCCTCAGAGGATCTGATACAACGACTCTTTGATACCATTGAAGTGCCGTAATTCAGAAGTATGATTCCCAAAGAAATCCTAAAAAAAGTTCGACACATAGAGATTCGGACCCGGAACCTAGTCAACGATCTATTCGGTGGCGAATATCACAGTGTTTTCAAAGGTCGAGGCATGACCTTTTCAGAGGTTCGAGAATACCAGCCGGGAGATGATATCCGTCTTATTGACTGGAACGTCACGGCCCGCTATAACGCTCCTTTTGTGAAAGTTTTTGAAGAAGAGCGAGAACTTACCGTTTTAATTGTTTACGATGCCAGCCGCTCAGGACATTTTGGAACACGATCGCAATTCAAGTCTGAAATGGCAGCAGAGATTGGTGCTGTCCTCGGTTTTTCCGCCATCAAAAATAATGACAAAGTGGGGCTTCTGATTTTCACGGAAGACATAGAGCGTTTTATCCCGCCTAAAAAAGGATCTTCCCATGTGCTACGTGTTGTGAGGGAACTGATCTATCATGAACCCAAGGCAAGGGGAACAAATATAGAGGCAGCCATGAGCTATCTCTTGAGAGTAACGAATCGCCGGAGTGTCGTTTTCCTCATCTCAGATTTTATGGACAGTAAGTTTGACCAGACTTTGAAAGTTGCGAATCAGAAACACGATATGGTGGGTATACAGATTTACGATCCCAGCGAACAGGATGTTCCTGACGTAGGGCTTGTTAAGGTGCACGATGCAGAAACTGAGGAAACATTCTGGCTGGACTCCACATCCTCCCGGGCACGCAAGGAATACCGTGACATGGTCAAGCAAAAGGATATCGAATTCCAGAATGAGTGTCGGAAGATGAACTTCGATCTCATACCCATCTCCACAGAGGCAGATTATGTGGAGCCTCTCATGGCTTACTTTCGTTCTAGGGAGAGAAGATTTTGATAAAGAACACCCGATTCGCTGCCGTTGCGCTAATTATTGCAGTCGTGCTCATGGGATGTGGCGAGGGGAAAATAGCCTCTAAGTCCTTCCATGTTTATAGCAACCTGGACACAGCAGACGTAGCGATTGGAGATATAGCCCGCTTTCAGGTGTGGGCTATGGGGGCCGGTGAAAGAAATATTGAATTTCCGCGGCTTGAAGTGGATAATGCCAATATATCAGTAGGTGAAGGCCAAAATCTTACCGGAGAAAACGAAGGGGATAAGGGCATTGAATTTCAGTTGACCTTCTGGGATACGGGCGCATACGATATTCCACCTTACGTAGTTCAGATTCTTACCGAAGATGGAAAAGAAGTTGATTATGCAATTCCCACCGACCCTGTCACTGTAACAGTCCATTCACTTATTTCAGAAGCACAGCCTACACTACGTGATATTAAACCGCCAGTGCCCATACCTACCATCGTTCCCTGGAAGATCATCCTTTCTCTACTGGGCATTGGGCTGTCTATGGCGATCTTGTTTTGGATGTGGCGGAAACGTGTCAAAGAAGAGCAGGTAGAAAAAGAGGAAGTTTTTATTCCTTCTCGGCCTCCTTATGAAATCGCTATGGAAAAACTGGACCAGCTCAAAGAACAGACCCCCACAGGTCCCGATCAGATAAAAAATTTCTATGCTGTTCTTTCTTATCTTGTCCGAGAGTATCTGGAATTCCAGTATTTTGTTAGGGCTATTGAAATGACAACTTCCGAGATCGAGGACGCCCGTTATCTTGTTCCTACGGATCAGGAAAAGCTTCACGATGTAATCACGGTCTTGAAAAGAGCAGACCTTGCAAAATTCGCCCGCTTTCAACCGGATTTGAATCAATCCAAAGAAGATTTGAAAATGATTGAGGATTTCCTCAAGTCCACCAGACTATCGTGGACAACTGTAAAAAATGGTGTTAAACCAATGGAGGCTGTATGATTGAGATCAGAAATCTGACAAAGCGCTACGGCTCTTTTCTGGCTGTGGATGATATCACCTTTGAAGTGGAAAAGGGAAAGATCCTCGGCTTTCTGGGACCTAACGGTGCTGGTAAAACAACAACCATGCGTATTGTTACCGGTTTCATGCCGCCTACAAAAGGGACGGCGATTGTATCGGGATTCGATGTTGTGGAAAATCCGCTCGACGTTAAAAGACGGATTGGCTATATGCCTGAAACGCCGCCTCTTTACGTTGACATGACTGTAGAAGAATACCTCAACTTTGCAGCTCGGTTAAAGCAGATTCCTGCGAAAGAGGTCAAAGGTGCCATGGAATTGGCTTGCGAAAAAGTAGATCTCAATAACGTACTAGGTAAAGTGATTAAGGCTTTGTCAAAGGGTTACAAGCAGCGGGTGGGGCTTGCGCAGGCTATCATCCACGATCCCGAAGTGCTCATCCTTGATGAGCCAACCATTGGGTTGGATCCAATCCAGATTCGAGAAGTAAGAGAACTTATCAGATCTCTTGCAGGAGAGCATACCATCATTCTTTCCACACACATTTTGCCTGAAGTCGATATGATTTGCGATGAAGTGGTGATTATACAGAATGGTAAGATTATTGCGAAAGATACCCCGGACGGTCTTTCAAAATCCATGAAGGGTGCAGAAAGATTGACCGTTGTTGTAGAAGGTCCTACCGAGGAAGTTTCTTCGGTTGCCTCCGCCACTGAAGGCGTCAATTCAATTCTTGAATCAACGGCAGAAAATGGTCACTGTTCACTGGTTTTGGAGTGTGATTTCAAATTTCATGTAAGAAAATCACTTTCGAATGTTTTTTCAGAGAAAGGGTGGAGTTTGCTGGAAATGAAAGTTAAAGAGTCGACACTAGAGGATGTGTTTATTCATATGATGTCCAGTTCTGAGGAGGAGGAAGTATGAAAAATGTAATCACCATATTCAACAGAGAATTCCGGTCATACTTTTCTTCGCCTATTGCTTATGTGGTGATTGGCTTGTTTCTGGTGTTAACGGGCGTTTTCTTTTATTTGCTGATGTCCTCATTCCTTCAGTACTCAGCAAACCTTCAGTGGCAGGCGGCGAGAATGCGCCAGCCAGCGCCTCCGGTGAATGTGAACCATATGATTATCCGGCCTCTTTTTTCAAACATCAGTGTCATTACGCTCTTTGTGGTGCCCATGATCACCATGAGAAGTTTTTCTGATGACAAAAAGACAGGCACACTGGAGCTTCTGTTAACATCACCAGTAACCACGGCTCAAATTGTTGCTGGGAAGTTCCTCGCGGCCTTTGCCCTTTATGTCATCATGGCTCTGTTAACGTGGGTTTATCCGCTAGTGATCGTTTTCTTTGGTGATCCCGATGTGATGCCTGTTGCTATTTCGTACATCGGCATCCTTGGTATGGGGGCTGCGTCGGTGGGTATCGGCGTATGGATTTCATCCATGACTGAAAACCAGATCATTTCAGCTATGGGGACGTTTGTGGTACTGCTTTTCCTCTGGCTTGTGGGATGGTTTGCCAATTTTTCTTCGGGAGCAATGGGAGGCTTTTTCCAATATCTCTCTATTGTTGAACATTTTGACGATTTTGCTAAAGGAATCTTCGATACGGGGCATCTCATGTATTACCTCTCTCTTTGCGGTATTACTTTGTTCCTTGCACATCAATCCATTGAAAGCTTGAGGTGGAGGTCGTAATGAAAGCTTTGAAACTTTGGCGTGGAGTAACATTTGACGGACTGGGAATTTTGTTCTTGGGATGGCTTTATGGCGTATCTATTGTGAAGTTTGACTGGGTCGCGTGGAGCCTTATTGCTTTGGGTGGAGCGTTACTGCTGTTCCCTTTAGCTACCAACTACCAGAAAGTATTCAACACCGTCAAATCCCGCCGAACCCAAATTGGTGCAAATGCACTTGTTATCATTGTTTTGGTTCTATTGATAGTAGGTTTGCTTGACTACCTAACTATCCGTCATTCCTGGCGGGTGGACACTACTTCACAGCGGGAATTTTCTCTCTCGGAACAGACTGTCAGCATACTCCGGAATCTGGATAGAGAAGTGACACTGGCGGCATTTGTTAGTGATTCGGAAATGCGCCAAATGGAAGACAGAATGATTGAGTATACCCATTACTCCGGCAAGTTTAATTATGAGATAATTGATCCGATCAAGGAGCCGGAACGGGTACGAGAATTCTTCGGCCCCGATAAACAGTATCTTGATCTCCCAACGGTAGTATTGAAAACGGAGCTCAAAGATGAAGAAATTAACAGTACGGGAGAGGAAGAGATCACAAATGCACTTATTAAGGTGACCAGAGATGAGAGCCGGAAGGTCTACTTTGTCCAGGGGCACGGTGAAAAGACCATTTTTCCTGATGAGCCTGGAATGGCCAGTTCACAGTTTGTGAAGGATGAACTGGAGAAACAACATTTTCAGGTGGATGCTCTGAATCTTTTTCAGGAAAATAGTGTTCCGGAGGATGCCGATGTTTTGGTTGTGGCCGGACCTGTGAAGATGCTAGCCTCCAATGAAGTGGAAGCACTAAGTAATTTTCTTTCCAGTGGCGGGAACGTTCTTGCAATGCTGGATCCTGAAACAGAAAGTGGCCTCGAAGAGTTGATGAATGACTGGAATGTAAAGCTTAATAGAGATTTGGTACTTGAGTCTCACTCCAGTTTTGTTCTTACCTCATCCGGTTTGAACCGGCAGAGTAGTGTAAGTACTGCACCTTCAGCCGCTGAGTATGGTGATCATATGATCACGAAGAATTTTCGTTATGCAACTACCTTTGTTCAGTCCCAGTCCCTGAGCGTCGTAGATGAGGAAGATTCTGATACGGAAGTAACAGACCTTGTCTATACTAGTTCTAACAGTTGGGGTGAAATGGATTTAAAACGATTGTACGAAGAAAAGCAGGCGGAGCAGGATGAAGGGGATTCTGAAGGGCCTACGACCCTGGCAATGGCAGTGGAAAAGGATGACTCAGTCAAAACTCGTTTGGTCGTTGTAGGTGATTCTGATTTTGCTTCGGATGTTTATGTAGGGCAAGCACCAGGGAATATGGACTTTTTTCTTAATATTGTGAGTTGGCTTGCTGAAGAGGAGGACCTGATCTCTGTGCGACCAAAAGAACCTGAAAACAGGTCTCTCACCATGACCATGCGTCAACAGAAGCTGACCCTCTTTTTTCTCATCATTCTACTACCCATTGTGGCTGTCAGAATGGGAATCCACATATATATGAAACGTTCCTGAGGCTCTAGGATCAGATGAAAAAGATTCTAATTCTTGCTGGTATTGCTGGTGGACTGGGCGCATTCGTCTATTTTTATGAGATAGAAGGGAGTAAACAGAGAGAGAAAGCTGAACAGTTTGAAGCATCACTCATAAAGATAGAACGTGAAGATATTCAATCAGTTACTTTGATTCAGGAGGAAGGCGAAATCATAAAATATGAGCGGACAGGCGATGATTGGGAAATAACAGAGCCTGTTCGAACTTCTGTTGAGGAGTCTGTTGTCAACGGAAACTACTCGGCATTTGCCAACGCAAAAATTAAGCGCCGGCTCAATACAACTTCTGACAAGCTAAAAAATTTCGGCCTAGAACCAGCTCATGGGGAAGTAATTGTAGAATCAATAGATGGCAATAAAGTAGAACTCCTCATAGGTGATGAAGCGGCTACCCGTGGCGATCTTTTTATTTCATTCCGTGATTCTAACAGTGTCTTTATTACATCCGACAATCTGAAAACAGAAGCAGAAAAAACACTCTTTAATCTTAGGGATAAAAAGATAGCACACTACGATAAGGATAAGGTGAACAGGATCGAACTGGCAACTAAAGATGATACTATCATCATTGAAAAATCGGGTGAGGAATGGTCCATGACTTCTCCCAATTTGCCAGTAGAGGTGAGCCGTGTCAACAGCTATCTCAATTCCCTCACGAACTATTCAGCAAAAGAGTTTGTGGCGGAGGAGTTTGACAATCTGTCCCAATACGGCTTCGATGCACCGGAGGCTAAGCTGACACTCAGTCTTGGCGAAGAAAAGGCCACCAAAGAGTTAGTCATCGGTAAAGCGGTAGAAGACGGAGACGACACTAATTTTTTTGCTTACGAATCGGGACGAGCGCCTGTTTTTACCGTTCGCGAGTCAAACAAAAACAATGTGGCTCGCGATCCTTTTTACTTTCAAGACAAAAAATTGGCACAATATAATGAGAATGCTCTGAGTGAGATTCGGATATCTGGTGCCTATCAGATTACTCTGACCCCTCAAGACACGCTGGGGTGGTATGTTTCCGGTGATACCACTATCAAGTTGGAGAAATCGGATATGAATCGTCTGTTCTCAGCTATTGGAGGCGTTACAGCCACGGAGTTGGTTTCAGAAAATAGTAAAGATTTGTCCAGCTATGGCCTTAAAGAACCTTTTCTTGAAGTTGTTTTGACTGATACTGCCGGTTCCTCGATAGGTTATAGCATCGGTGACTCTGATGAAGACAATGACCGTTATGCGGTTTCCAGTTCTCGTCCTCGCATCTACAAGGTAAGTATTACAACAGTCGAAAGAATCAAAGACTGGATAGAAGAGATTCGGGAAACTGACACTACCCCATCAACAGAATAATAGTACCACCGGATAGGGTACAGAATAGGTTCACCGTATCGTTGTTGATGAACCTGGACCCGGATATGAGGGTTGCGGGTTCGTCACAGTGATGGGCTACTTCAACTCTTTTGCTGCATCCGCCACACGTGTATGATGCCTGAACTGTGGCACCTAGGATAGAGTCGAACACATTCGCAGCAAAACCGACCGCTACCACCAAATACAACACCTTTACATCCAGAATAAAGAACCAAGCCGAGGCTGCTATAACGGTAGCTCCTAGCAATCCTCCAACAGATCCAAGAAACGTGACGCCCCCCGACGCACCTGAGTCTACTTTTCTGAAAGTAACAATATCTCTCGGTACATATGGGGAAAAGAAGCCGATCTCCGTGGCCCACGTATCGGCTGTAGCCGCTACCACACTGGAGAGATAGGCGAAGTAGATAATGTCAGAAGGGTTGTAGAGCCACCAGATGGTCAGGATGAGCGGAATGCCCCCATTGGCATAAACTTGAACCATATCACGCTCGGATCCCTTCCCAAAAGATTGCCGCTGATCCTTCTTCGATTTCTTACCTATCCTTGACAGCAATGAAGAGAGCACAAAGAAGACAGCAAGAGGAATCATGAATTTCCACCCGCCTATTCCGAAAACAAAAACACCGAGGACAAAAGCAGCCAGGGCACCATCCGAAGTGAGAACTCGAAGTGAGAAGGCTCCTTGAGCCATGATGAAAGAGAGTAATATCCACATGATCAAAACTGCTACACCGCCGTTTCCAACGCTTTCAAAAAAGAGATCATAGGTGACGGCGGTAACGATTGGTATAGAGAGATTATCTGATCCCGAATCGGAAACAGCTTCGGCTATGGTTGCCATAGCAGCCACAAAAAGAGACAGTGGCACTAACAGCTGGAGTTCAAGGGGTTCCATGCCGGCAAGACTCCTGAATAATGTTGTTCCAAGACCTGTAAGCAGTGCCGAAGTCAGCGCCATCACAATTGTTCCCTGAATGGTCTTCTGGTCACGCCACGGGCGGTACGATTCGGGATTTCGTACCCCTTCTCCAACAATGGCCGCTGCTGTGTCAGCAAAGGTGAGGAGCAGGAGGGCGATCTGAAATATAATCTGACGTTCCCACCAAAAGAGGCATAGGATGAGATAGGCCAGAGGGAAATAGACAGTGCCGTAGGATATTCTTTTTGTGGCGTGCATCCCTTCAAACTTTTTCGATTTGATGGCCACCAGATTTACGATAATAAAAATGATTGCGAGGGATACCGGAGGTCCGTTACTAACGAAAAGGAAAGGAGACATAAGGACAAACAATCCCACCAAAACGTGGACAAATTTCCTGCCTAGTTCCGGAGTCCAGTTGAGTTTGACCCGTGCCAGTTCACTCAGACCAATGAGTCCGAAGATCCCCAGGAGGAAGACGACAGATGTTATCCATTCGTTGGAGAAGGGAGAAACGGTAGGGAGCATAAATAAAAGTACATGACAAAGTGTAAAGAGAAAAGAGCTTGCGTTAAGTGATCCACCAAAATGACGCAAGGTTTCTACCAAAGAAGAATTACTTTGTCTGTTATTGATTTCTCGGCGAATTATCCATCGGCAAATCACACATCAATTCTTATCTTGATACATGGATTTCACGGTACTTATCACTTTGATACTCGGCGCTCTCGTGGGTGGTGTGGTCGTGTTTCTTGTTTTATCTCAGATGAAGAGTAGCGGTCAAACGTCCAGTGAGGAAATGAAGAACGCCTTTTCTTCCCTTTCTTTCGAAGCACTTGAAAAGTTTAATGCGCTTGCCTCAGAAACATTGAAAAATCAGCTGGAAAAGGGTGAAGCGACCTTAGAGGAAAAAAAGAAGCTTATCGATAGCAATCTGGAGACAGTCTCAAAAACTTTAGAGGAACTGAAAAAGCAGTCAACCGCTCTTGCCACTCAACTGGGTGAAAGCCAGAAAGAGACAGGCAAACTTCGCTCTACCGCAGAAGACCTCAGGAACGTTCTTTCCAGTTCACAAGCGAGAGGGCAATGGGGAGAGCGGATGGTAAAGGACATTCTGGAGCTTATGGGTCTTGTGGAGAATGTGAATTACGTTTCACAAAAGTCTTTGGAGTCAGGGGAGAAACCGGATTACACATTCAACCTTCCAAAAGACAAAAAATTGAACATGGATGTCAAATTTCCACTGGCCCATTACGAAAAATACGTCTCCGCAGATAGTGAATCAGAACGTGAGAATGAAAAGAAGGCGTTCTTGAAAGATGTGAAAGGGCATGTAAAGGATGTGGCCGGCCGGGGGTACATTGATCCGGAAGCGGGGACGGTGGACTACGTTCTTGTCTTTATCCCAAATGAGTCCATCTATTCCTTTCTTCATGAAAATGACCCTGAACTGCTGGATTTTGCTCTCAGCAAGCGGATCATTCTTTGCTCACCTATCACACTTTATGCTGTCCTTTCTCTCATCCATCAAGCAGTGGAAAGTTTTGCCATGGAAAAGGCGGCAGGTGAAGTGTTGTCACTGCTTAAGGAATTCGAAAAACAGTGGCAGCTCTATGTTGAGGTCATGGAAAAAATGGGCCGCCGTATCGATGATGCCAAGAAAGAGTTCGAAAATCTGACTACTACTCGGACCCGCCAACTGGAGCGGTCACTGACCAAAATTCAGGATCTCAAGCTGGGTCAGGATGGGAGTTCACTTATTGAGGAGACATCTGGAGAAAACAAAGAGAGTTAAGACATCTTCCTGAGACGAATTTTGAGATATATTCTGTTCTTCTCAGTTTTTTTATTTTTTACAGCTTTTCAGTTTTCACCTGAATCGTTCCGACCCTACTCTCAGGCTATGGGGGGCTCTGATTATTCCTTAGCCATGATACCCATAGAAGGGGATGTTTACCAAATGGGCAGCCCGCCTGATGAACCGGGCAGGAGAACCGATGAGGCCCCCGTCCGGAACGTGGAAGTCGGTGACTTCTGGATGAGTCAAATGGAAATTTCATGGGATGTCTATGAGCTTTTTCTCTACCGGGAGAATGACAATATTTCTCAATCCAAAGGGAATGTTGACTTGGAAATAGATGGTATTTCCGGTGCTACTATGCCCTATGTTAACATCAACAAACCGGGCTACCCGGTTGTGAATATCACTCAGTATGCTGCCTCCCAATTCTGCAAGTGGCTCACGGCCAAGACAGGTTATTACTACCGTCTTCCCACAGAAGCTGAATGGGAGTATGCCTGCCGCGCCGGAACACAAGGTGCTTATTCATTTACCAAGGATGATCTTTTCCTGGATGATATAGCGTGGTACAAGGGAAACAGTGATGGTCATTACCACAAAAGTGGGCTCAAAAAGCCCAACGACTTTGGTCTATTCGACATGCATGGAAACGTGGCGGAATGGGTTCTGGATCACTATAATCCTGAGGGTTATTCATCTAACCTGACATTTACAAGGGGAACGAAACTCTATCCCAAGGTGGTCCGAGGTGGTTCTTTCAAGGATTCGCCGGAAAGACTTCGTTCAGCTGCGAGAGGATTTTCAGAAAAAGCGTGGAAAAAGCAAGATCCACAATCACCTAAAAGTCTATGGTGGCATACGGATGCTCCCCATATAGGTTTTCGTATCGTAAGGCCAAAATCCGTACCTTTCAGAGATCAAATGGAAAAATATTGGATCAAGCCCATAAAGGAATATTGAGTTATGAAGAAAAATCCCAAAACCAACCAGATTAACCGGCGAACATTTATTGAACAGTCAGCCAAATTAGCAGCTGCCGGTATTCTTATGAATCGATTGCCGGCCTCAACACGGAAACAGATTTCTCACGAAGGTGAAATTAAAGTGGCCTTGGTGGGGTGTGGAGGCCGCGGCACGGGTGCCGCCGCTCAAGCCATCCTGGCGGACGAAGATGTTCGTCTTGTAGCTATAGCCGATGTTTTCGAAGACCAGGCCACCCAATGTTACCAGAATCTTATTGATAGATTTGGCGATTCTGGTAAGGTGAAAGCAAGTCCGGAGACCACCTTTATCGGTTTCGATGGCTATAAAGAAGCTATTGACATGGCTGATGTGGTTATCCTTACTACGCCTCCAGGCTTCAGGCCACAGCATTTTGAATATGCTGTCGAAAAGAATAAGCAAATCTTCATGGAGAAACCTGTGGCGACAGACGTGTCAGGTATTAAGCGAGTACTTGAGGCGGGTAAACAGGCTTCCGCAAAAAAACTCAATGTGATTGTAGGACTTCAACGCCATTACCAGAAAAACTACCGGGAAGTGAAGAAACTGTTAGACAGAAACAGGATTGGAGAAATTGTTTCTGGCCAAGTCTATTGGAACAGCGGCGGAGTGTGGGTGAGGCCCAGAAAACCTGAGCAGACCGAACTGGAATATCAGATGCGGAACTGGTACTACTTCAACTGGGTCTGTGGTGACCATATTGTAGAACAGCATATCCACAACATCGATGTGGCCAATTGGTTTATCGGTTCTGTGCCAGCCTCTGCCCAGGGAATGGGGGGCCGCGAGGTGAGAAAAGGTCCGGATCACGGCCAGATTTTCGATCATCATTTTGTGGAATTCACTTATCCTGACGGGCAGGTAATAGCTAGCCAGTGCCGCCACCAGAAAGGGTGCATGAACCGGGTGGAAGAGGTGTTTCAAGGAACTAAAGGGAATGTTCATGTCCACAGTGGAAATTATGGTTTAGTTACTTCAAGTAAAGGAAGAAATATCTACAAACATCAGGATGAAAATGATATTGACCCATATCAACAGGAACACAATGAGCTTTTTGCCGCTATCAAAGCTGGAAAGTACAAGTACAATGATATAGAGAGGGGTGCCCACAGCACTATGACTGCTATCCTTGGCCGCATGGCTACCTACTCTGGGCAGGTTATTACTTGGGACGAAGCCATGGCTTCAAATCATAAGCTGGTCCCCGAACTGCACTCCTTTAATGATACCGCCCCGATTTTACCGGATGAAAATGGGAACTATCCCGTGCCTGTTCCAGGTAAAACCAGATTCATCTAAACTGAAGGTAGAGAAGATGAAACGAAGAGAATTTATCAAAAAGGGGGCGGCTACAGCCGCACTGCCTTTTGCTGGCACCGTATCTCTGGTCAAGTCTGACAATGGTGCGAAAAAGAAGGGAAAAATATTCAACCTCAATTACGCACCTCATTTCGGCATGTTCAAACAGAGTGCCGGTGAGGATCTATTGGATCAGATCCAGTTTATGTATGACCAGGGATTTCGTTCAATGGAAGACAACGGCATGAAGGATCGGTCACGATCGGATCAGAGCAGTATTGCCAAGAAAATGAGTCGCCTCGGCATGACCATGGGTGTTTTCGTGGCACACAAGATATATTGGCGGGAACCGAACCTTGCCAGCGGCGACAAGGTCCTTCAGGATGAGTTTGTTCAGAATGTGAAAGATTCGGTGGAAGTGGCTAAGCGGGTGAACGCCAAGTGGATGACCGTGGTCCCCGGCTATGTGGACTTGGGCCTGGAAATGGCTTATCAGACAGCCAATGTGGTGGAAGCACTTCGGAGAGCTGGCGATCTACTGGAATCCCACGGTCTTGTCATGGTATTAGAACCACTGAACTGGTGGGCCAACCATGCGGGTCAGTTCCTCACCGAGATTCCCCAGGCTTATGAAATCTGCCGGGCGGTGGACTCTCCATCATGCAAGATTCTGTTCGATATCTACCATCAGCAGATCACCGAAGGAAATCTCATCCCCAATATTGACAAGTCCTGGAGTGAGATCGCTTATTTCCAGATCGGTGATAATCCCGGGCGAAAAGAACCGACTACAGGGGAGATCAATTATCTGAACGTTTTCAGGCACATTCATAGCAAAGGGTATAGAGGTGTCTTGGGTATGGAGCACGGCAATTCCAAGCCCGGGCAAGCGGGGGAGATGGCTGTTATCGAGGCCTACCGTAAAGTAGACGCTTATTAGAGTTTGTTAATCAAATCTTTTTTGACTCTAACAGTAATATTCCAATTGGAAGATAAACTGTCTGTAATAGTCGTGTAAAGGGTAACTCAATCGCATGTTTATTGCATGCGAATACCGCCGTCAAGTCGAATTGTTTCTCCGTTCATATATGAGTTTTGAACAATGGTTGATACCATTTCCGCATATTCTGACGGCTTGCCTAGGCGCTTGGGAAAAAGTACCTGGTTGGCAAGGCCTGTAACAACCTCTTCTCCAAGTCCTTGAAAAAGAGGGGTGTGGAATATTCCTGGTGCAATGGTGCAAACCCGAATTCCATACCAGGCGAGATCCCGTGCAACAGGCAATGTCATGCCCACAATACCACCTTTGGATGCCGCATACGCGGCTTGCCCTTTTTGCCCTTCAAATGCAGCGACAGATGCGGTATTGATAATTACGCCGCGCTCCTCGTCCTGATTTGGCTCGTTTATTGCCATCTGTTCAGCTACAAGTCGTAATACATTGAATGTTCCATTGAGATTGATATCGATCACTTCTTTGAATGTATCCAAGGGATGAGGGCCCTCTTTACCTAAGGTTTTAACCGGTGGACCAATCCCGGCACAGTTGACCAAAATATGCACAGCTTTAAATTGTTTCATTGTGGTGGTGATACCGGCCTGTACTGAGACATCATCCGCTACGTTAACCTCCTGAAATAAGACAGCTTCACCTAGTTCTTCAACAAGAGTGTCTCCCTGTTCCTTATTGAGGTCAAAAATCACTACCTTGTTGTCCATCTCAACCAGTTTTCGAACCGTTGCTTTACCCAGGCCGGAGGCACCTCCGGTTACAATTGCTATTTTATTTTTTAGTTTCATTTATTCTGATTTCATCTTTTCATCAGTATGATCAAAATTACCTCGTACTATTGATTTTCCTGTTTCGATTGTTGTAACGGACCTGTTAAATGGCCGTAAGCCGAAAGCAGGAGAATGACAGGTAGAATTTTATCCGAATGAAAATCACCATCAAGGATAAAAAGATTCGTAATTTCCGCAGTCGGCGATCTGGGAAAAAGTTTTGAGTGGGGATACAACTGAAAACAACAAGGAGTACATGATGAAAAAGTCATTACTAATGATCTTGGCTATCGTTACAAGTTCTTTTATTTATGGCAAGGATCGTTCTTTACCACCGGACACCACCATCGTTTCTTCACACAGTATCACGGTGAAGGGTGATCGTTTCAACTATAAAGCAACTACCGGCACTCAACCCGTCTGGGATGAGAATGGGAAGCCTGTTGCGTATTGCCACTACACATACTATGAGAGGTCAAATGTTAAAGATCGCGCTTCCCGGCCGCTGATGATCTCTTTTAACGGCGGCCCCGGTTCGGGCTCAGTCTGGATGCACTTGGCCTACACAGGTCCTACGATCCTTAAAATTGATGATGAGGGTTATCCAGTTCAGCCCTATGGCGTGAGAGAGAATCCCTATTCGGTACTGGATGTTGCCGATATTGTCTACGTGAATCCTGTGAATACAGGTTATTCAAGAATCGTAGATGAAGAGGTGAAAAGAGAGAAATTTTTCGGTGTGAATAGTGATATTGAGTATCTGGCGGAGTGGATTAATACCTTTGTTCAGCGTTATAATAGGTGGGAGTCACCCAAGTATCTTATCGGGGAAAGTTACGGTACCACTAGGGTCTCCGGTCTTTCGCTGGCACTGCAGGGTCGTCAGTGGATGTATTTGAACGGAGTTATACTGGTTTCCCCAACAGGGCTGGGCATTGATGGCTCTATCGGAAGAAGCGGACCTGTAGGCGCCGCCCTCAAAGTCCCCTACTTTACTGCCGCTGCGTGGTACCACAAGAAACTTCCTCCGGACTTGCAGCAACAGGATCTGGCGAAAATTCTCCCGGAAGTGGAAGATTATGCCGTCAACGAATTGATCGCCGTCATTGCCAAGGGAGGTTTTGTTCAGGAGAACGATAGGAAGGAAGCGGCCAGGAAGATGGCCCGCTATTCCGGGATTTCAGAAAAAGTCATTCTCCAACACAATCTGGACATTCCTACTTCCTTTTTCTGGAAAGAACTTTTGAGGGAAGAAGGGTATACGGTGGGCAGACTCGATTCCCGCTACAGGGGGATAGACAAGGCAGATGCTGGGGAGAGTCCCGATTTCAATTCAGAGCTCACTTCCTGGCTCCACTCCTTTACTCCCGCTATTAACTATTATTTCAAGAACATTCTGAAGTTTGAGACAGATGTGAAGTATAACATGTTCGGTTCCGTCCATCCGTGGGACTGGGATAAAGATAATACGGGAGAAAATCTTAGACAGGCAATGGCACAGAATCCTTATCTACACACTATGATTCAGTCAGGCTACTATGACGGTGCCACCCGGTACTTTGATGCCAAATATACTATGTGGCGGCTGGATCCCAGCGGCAGGATGAAGGCGCGCCTTAGCTTTAAGGGGTACCGAAGTGGACACATGATGTATCTGCGTCGGGAAGATCTTGAAACATCAAATGAGGACATCAGGGAATTCATTCAAAAAACGATCCCAGGCAAGAATGTACCGGCAAAGTATTAGGCGAGGTTTTCTTTAGTTTCCACTCCAGCCGCACCAGTCATCACCGCCCATGCCGATGGGTGAACCTGCCGGCGGATCCACCGGCTCCGGCACGGTGACTGAAGACGGGTCGTCCGTGAATTGCTGGATGAGATGGGTGGCATAGCCATAATGGGCTTTTAGCCCCTCGTTCCGTTCCCGTTTTTCCTGACTGTTTAGCCATTCATTCAATTCACCGATTTTCATCATAGCCACGGCCTTTGCTTGATGGGAAGCTGACCCGTGACTGGCAAGCCCCATAAGGTAATGCAGGGTTACCATGTCCACCACTTTCTGGATCTCCCCGTCAAGACCGCTTTTACGGCTGGCATACCAGGTGTTTTTGAAAACGGTGTTAATCACTTCGTCAAGGTCAGGATTTTTTGAATCTCTGGCGTGGTATTCCACAAGTCGGGCTGCTCTTTCGTGATGAAGGACCATCTGCATGGTCAACCCGGCTGCTGTTTCCGCTGCCGCGAGGGCGTCGAAAGCAACACCGGTGTGAACGTTGAATGTTTCCCTTGTTCTCGGATAACCGAAAGCTCGGGGAGGGATTAGATCGAGCACATCTGCCGGAATGGCCAGCGCCTTAGGCGTCACTGTATTCATGAGGGCATCCAGAGCTCTCCGCTGTTCCTTTGGATCTATAATCTTTACTACTGGCTGACCGTCTCCCCGAACAGCGTAACGAAATTCCAGACCACCCACCACTTTCGAGGCAGCCTCTAGCTGATAGCGGTGATGGAGATAAAGAGGTACCAACACTTCTTCCAGAGATGAGTAGGGTGCTCCCTCTCTGATGTTGGCTTCACCAAAGTTGGACAGGGCAATGCCTCTCACTTTCATGAGGTGATTCAGCTGATCAACAGCGTTTTCACCGTTGTCCCAAAGATGTGCCTGGGGGTGGGCGCTTCCCAGCGGCCGGGCATCCTGATCCGTGATGAACCAGAGGCCCCGATTCCAAGCATTACTTAGAACTTTTTCCAGTTCGCTATTTTCATTGGTTCCTTTAGAAAAGTCCCTGTAAGCGTACTCCACAGCTACCTTATCCCATTCACCGATATCCGTATCGTAAGCATGGGACCAGTCCAGAGTGCCGTTGCTGCGTATTTTCATCATGGGATGCGGATAGTCCATGACAGAAGCCCGGCCTTGAGCACTAGAGATGTAGTTATGAGGAAGTCCTAAAGTGTGACCAATTTCATGAGCTACAAGCTGGCGAAGACGGGCTAGAGCCAACTCTCTCATGTCATCAGGAACCTTAGTGCCATTTTCGTAAGGTGCCATAAGGCCCTCGGCAATGAGGTAATCCTGTCTTAGTCTGAGGGAACCCAATACTACGTGACCTTTGAGAATTTCCCCTGTTCTTGGGTCGCGGACAGAACCACCATAGGACCAGCCTCTTGTGGCCCGGTGGACCCAGTTAACAACATTATATCGGATGTCCATGGGGCTGACGTCTTTCGGAAGTAGTTTGACCACAAATCCATCTTTATATCCTGCTGCATCAAAAGCCTGGTTCCACCACCGGGCTCCGTCAAAAGCGGCGGATCGGACTGGCTCCGGCATACCGGGATCGATGTAGTAAACGATGGGTTCCACCGGTTCTCCGCGCCGACCGGAGGTATTCTTTCGATTGAGCCGGTGACGGCTGATCACTTTCTTTACAATGCGCTCATCCAGCGATGTTGCATAGTCCATGTAGGTTAGACCATTCATACCGGCACGGGGATCAAACTTCCGTGTTTCATATCCAGCCTCGGGAAGTTCAACAAATGCATGGTGTTGTCGAACCGTGACAGCCGAGGCGGTAGGGGAGACGTCCCGGATGTAGCGTCCTTCGGGAGTCCCCACAAATGTGAGAGTTACCTCGAATTCAGAATTATTAGGGAAGTTCTCTGTCCTGGGTAGGTAAAAAGCAGACCGGGACTCATCCATTTTATAGCTTCCCTGTCGTGACTGTTTCAGTCTTCCTGCCACATTATGGGCATCTCGAAGGAAAAATTTTGTGGCGTTTACAAGCACGGTCTTGCCGCTTTCCGCCTCAACTTTAAAACCCCAGTGGGTGGATCGAGCGAAGGCATCCTCTACAGCTTTTCTTTCAGCTTCATCTTCGGAGACGGCCCGATAACCATAATTCTGTTCCACCATGAGTACTTTGGGACCAACTCGTTCAAACAGTACCAGATGACTTCCGCCCAGCTGTGCTCTATCCAGACCGATATCGTTTGAGCCGATACCAGCGGACAGTGATCTGATGTAGAGCAATTCAGAATCGAACTTGTCGATCTTCATAAACATCTCACCGGTGGCATCATTCCAGTAAAAGTCCATGAAACCTTCATAGGGTTTCATCCCTTTTGTTTTTTCCTGGATGGAGGGAAGGTCAGCGCCGTAGAGTGAGACGGCGAAAAGTGGCAAGACGAACCATAAGCTTATTTTTCTGTTATTCATGATTAACTCCTTTTCATTTGAAGATTTGAAAGAACAATATACAAAAGTGGGCTATGATTCCCACGCCGGGCAGGCGAGATTTTTGTAATCGCACCAGTCGCAGTGGTACCCACTACAGGGTTCAAATCGTTTGGCACGAATGCCCCGGGCTACATCGGCAATCTTTTCCCGTATGGCATCGAGGTCCTTTTCCGTGAAAGTGTGGCTGTGCTCAGGCTGTTCCTCATTGCGGAGGAAGTAGAGTGTTGCCGTTTCCGGGATGCCTGCCAGCTTTTCATCTTCAGTCTGCTGGAGATAAAGGCTGTAAATACCGAGCTGGACAGAGTTTTTGGCTGGTGTGGATCGCTTGCTGGTTTTGTAGTCGACCACCTTGTTCCCGTTTGGGGAATTGTCTATACGATCGATCATGCCAACGATACGGATGCCATCAAGGTCGAAGGAAAATTTTAATTCCGTATCCAGAACATGTGGAGGTTCCTGTTTGGTATTATCGACATATCGTTTCAGCATTTCCACCGCTTGTTCCTTCAGCTTTTCTTCACGTTGCATGTAAGTAAATTCTCCACTTTTCCACTCTTCATCGAGAATCTGAAGAATTTGATCTTCAGTTATTTCTCCTTCGGAACCATGGAAGCGTTCCAGCACCTTATGAATAATATTCCCAAATGTGAGCTGTGGTCGGCTGGCTGATTCGGGGATCTTGTCTATCTGTTTAAATCTGTATTTCAGGGGGCACTCCAGGTAGGTTTCAACTGTACTTGCGGAGAGTGACAGAGTCTCTGCTGGGGAGGGGACAAAGCTGTCACTGAGTTCATTTTGCAACTCTGTTTCCCACGGTTCATCGCCCCACTCTATGGTGTCACCAGCCTGAAGCTTGTGGAGAACGTCCAGTGCCTTGATCATCTTTTCAGCGTTGGTGTAGTCATTCTGAGCCACTGCTCGCTGGAGCTTGTCCTGGTAGCTCTTTTTTAGGTCTGACGCCATTTAAACCCTGTCCTTTGTCACTGCACTCTCCCTGTCGATTTCATGAACCAATGATTTGTCCAGCTCCTTAACAAACACTGAAGTTGCTTTTGACGGTGCCAGTAGAAAAAGCTTTTCTTGAGCTCGGGTGACAGCAACATACATGAGGCGGCGTTCTTCCTGGAGGTGGTGATCCCGGTCAGAAAGGGTACTGTGTTTAGCATACTGGATCCACTCATCGGGCGGGCGGCTCACCAGTGCTTCCCGCCTGAAAGAGAGAGGAAAACTCCCGGACCGGTTGAATGGGACGAATACAACTGGAAATTCTCCTCCCTTCACACCGTGGATGGTTTGAACGGTAACCGCATTACTGTTTACTGGGGAGGGCAAGTGGGCCGGCCGGTTGCTGGCCGTCATCATGGATTCCAGATAAAGATTAAAACGGTGCAATCCCCGCTCGTTTTCTCTGTCACGGCTGAACTCCTGAGCTTTTTTCAAAAGATTCCCAATGTTGATGAGAGCCAGTTGATCTTCATAGTGGTATCTTTTAGCCAAAGGCCGCAACAGTGCTGTCCTTTCGCAAATCTCCCAAAGCATCTCACCGGCATTCTTTTTCTTGGAAAGTTTCTTCAATTCTTCAACTTGCGTGAAAAGTGCTCTTGCCTCTGGCGGAAGAGTTCCGTTGAGAGAAGGTAGAAGTTGGATTCTGGGCGTTAGATCCCGAGTGTCGAAACGGCTAAAGAGTTCATAGGCGGTTTCATTATTGGACGCTTCACGAACGAGCCGATAAAGAGCCGTCTCTTTGTGCTTGCCTTCACCAACCACCTGGCACCACGCCACAAGTGTTTTGATTTCAGGAATCTCGAAGAAATGCCGGAAATCAGCCTGAGTCGGAATGTTGGCGCCCAGGAAACTGTCAGCCAGAGATTTGGCCTGATTGCGTGTTCTGGAAAGGACAGCAATATCTTCAAAAGAGAATCCCTCAGAGAGCAGCTCATAAATCTGGTCAATGATGATTATCGGCTGCTCTATTTTGGTTGTCCAGATGAGTGTGGGACGGGGCCCCTTTCGCTCGCCTTCAGCCTTGAGAAGCTTTGCCTGCCGATCGTCATTGTGTTTAATGATATCATTGGCCACATCAAGGATCTGCTGGTGAGAGCGAAAGTTTGTTTCCAGCGGCGTGGCAAGAAAATCTTTTTGTGAGCCATAACTGTCCTCAAATGCTTTAATGTTGTAAGCGGAGGCGCCGCGGAAGCTGTAGATCACCTGATCATCATCGCCTACTACAGTAACACTCTGCCTTTTGTGGGCCAAGAGACCAACGATTTTGTTCAGGGCAAAGTTGTTATCCTGGAATTCATCCACGATAATGTGGCGGAAGCGGTCCCTGCACGCTTTCAGAGCTATTTCATCAGATTGCAACAGCTCATGCGCCTGGAGGATCATATCACCGTAATCCACAGTATCAAGATCCTTTTTCATCGCCTGGTAGAGACCATAGATTCGTCTCAAATCACGGATCTGTGCCAGCACCTCTGTGTCAGTTTCATTTTGAGGATCGGGCATGCCCGCCGGGTCCAGCAGTTCGTCCCGGCACCGGCTGAAGAAAGGGAGGAAGCTCTTCACCACCGCTTTTTCAGGCTCCAGGGCAAATTCCGTCGACTCGAATGGGCCCAGATCGTCAAACGTATCCAAAAGCATGTAGATCGCTTCACTCTCGTCCAGCAAGCGAGGCGTTGGAGAAACATTGCCGAACTCTTTAACGGTCTGGTAGCAAACGCTGTGGAAGGTTCCCACTGTCATCTTTTCGGCTGGCTGCCCAACTTCAGAAACTACCTTCTCCTTCAGTTCTCGCGCCGCCCGTTCCGTGTAAGTAATCATGAGAATATGAAATGGATCGATACTTTTATTCTCGATGAGATGCACTATGCGCTTCACAAGAGTGAAGGTCTTGCCAGTGCCTGCACCGGCCATGATCATGAGAGGAGAAGGAGAATGTTCTATGGCCTGACGCTGCTGGAAGGTTGGATGATTACTCACGTCAAAAGTTACAGACACAGTCCCGTAGAAGGAATGTCAATAATGAATTTTCAGATTGATATTCAGCAGGTTGAGAGATAATTTCCCAGCAGGGGATTTATTCTTGCCTCGGTATACTTTAAATATAAATGGTCGGGACCGGAAGGTGTCGGTGGATGAAGATACTCCCTTGCTCTGGGTTCTTCGCGATGAGCTTGGTCTGACCGGAACGAAGTTTGGATGTGGACGGGGACTGTGCGGTTCGTGTACGGTTCATATGAATGGTGAACCCACCCGCTCATGCATGACCAGTGTCGAATATGTTGAAGGAAACGATATCACCACCATCGAAGGCCTTTCGCAAGATGTAACTCATATCGTTCAGAAAGCGTGGATTGCGGAAGAAGTTCCTCAGTGTGGCTATTGTCAATCCGGACAAGTCATGACCGCCGCCGCATTACTTGAACGTAACCCCAACCCTTCCGATCAGGATATTGATATGGGGATGAAAATGAATCTTTGCCGTTGTGGAACTTATCAGCGAATCAAGAAAGCTATACACCGGGCTGCAGATGAGATGAAATGAGCAACTCAGTATCCAGAAGAGATTTTCTCAAAGTGACATCATCAGCAGGTGCCGGACTGATGATGAGTGTTTACCTTCCTGGAAAACCCCGTTTCAAATCTGCAGCCTCGGACAGTTTTGAACCTAACGTCTGGATCAAAATTTCACCGGATAATAAGGTTATCATCACCCTAGCGAAGTCAGAGATGGGCCAGGGAGTCAAGACAGCTTTGCCCATGATTGTGGCTGACGAATTAGATGCAGACTGGCAAAATGTAGAAGTGGTTCAGGCTGATGCCCACCCTGATAAATACGGCGGTATGATGACGGTTGGAAGCAGAAGTGTAAGAGGCGGTGCCTGGATGCGACTACGGGAAACAGGGGCCACTGCCCGTGAGATGCTTGTCTCCGCTGCCGCAAAACGATGGGGGGTTGACTCGGCATCCTGCCGGACAGAAAACAGCTCTGTTTATCACGATGCATCGAACAGGACTCTGACATACGGCAATCTCATATCAGATGCATCAGGGCAAAAAGTCCCCAAGAAACCACAGCTGAAAGACCCTTCCCAGTTTAAGTACATTGGCAAATCCATACCTCAGATAGATACACCGGACAAGGTAAGCGGGAAAACTGTTTTTGGACTGGATGTGCGGCTCCCAGACATGCTTTATGCAACCGTCGTTCATCCGCCGGTTTTCGGCGCTTCCGTAAAGAGTTTTGATGATCGGGAAGCAATAAAAGTCGCCGGTGTAAAGAAAGTGTTTCAGGTCTCTCTGGGTGTGGCGGTGGTGGCCAAAAGTACATGGGCCGCCTTCAAGGGTGCCAGGGCACTCCAGATCAAATGGGACAACGGTAATTTTTCCATGGATACAAAGGACATTTCAAAAAGCTTCCGGGACTTGGCCAAAAAAAGGGGTGTAGTAGCCCGAAATGACGGGAATACAGAAAAGGCCATGAAGAAAGTTGACAGACATCTGGAAGCGGTCTATGAGGTACCCTATCTGGCTCACGCCACTATGGAGCCCATGAACTGCACGGCCCATGTAAAGCAGGGTCGCTGCGAACTATGGGTTCCCACACAGAATCCCCAGGGATCCCAGCGGACGGCCGCCCAGCTCACTGGTTTTTCCAATGATCAGGTCACAGTTCACGTGACCCAGTTGGGGTGCGGCTTTGGCCGGAGAAGCAGAACAGATTTTATCCAGGATGCCGTTGAAACAGCCATGAAGGTCGACGCTCCTGTGCAGGTCGTCTGGACAAGAGAAGAGGATATGCAGCACGATTACTACCGGCCTGCCACTTACAATATTTTAGAAGCAGGACTCGATAAAGCGGGTGAACCTGTAGCTTGGAATCACCGTGTGGTGGCACCACCCATCGGCAGAAGGGGAGGCCCCAACAGCTTGGATCGTTCTTCTGTTAACGGTGCATCCAACCTGCCCTACGATATCTCCAATATCTTTGTGGACTATTGCAGATCCGATATTCCCGTTCCCGTTGGTCACTGGCGCTCGGTAGGTCCTTCACAGAATACGTTTATTACGGAAAGTTTTATCGATGAAGTCGCCTTTGCTGCTGGAAAAGATCCGTTTGAATACAGAAGAAAACTGCTGAAAAACCAGCCAAGACTCCGAAATGTTCTGGAACTGGCCGCTGAAAAATCTAGTTGGGGGGGGAAACTTCCCAAAGGCCTCGCAAGGGGAATAGCCATAGTGGAAGATAAGGGAAGCATTTGTGCACAGGTTGCAGAAATCTCTATTGAAAAGAGTCAAGTGAAAGTTCACCGTGTCACCTGTGCTCTTGATTGTGGTCAGGTAATTCATCCTGGAATTGTAAAATCACAAACTGTCGGCTCTGTGGTGTATGGACTGTCCGCTGCCCTCTATGGCGAGATCACCATCAAAAAGGGGAAGGTAACCCAGAACAATTTTGACGACTATCCTCTCCTTGGTATTCATGAAATGCCTAAGGTAGATGTTCACCTGGTAGACAGCAATGAAGAGCCAGGTGGGGCAGGTGAGCCGGCCGTACCACCTGCAGCTCCCGCTGTTACAAATGCAATCTTCGCTCTCACTGGACAAAGGATACGGAGTCTGCCAGTTTCCCTTAACGGGATGAGAACTATGTAGTCCAGAAAAACCTCTTTTTCCTTGGAAGAGGTGGCTTTAGGCAGTCCTTTTTGCTTTATTGTAAACCTGATCCTAATTACAACTGTTCTTACTATCCGTTGGAAATGGGTGAAATTTCTTTTTAACCTTTTACCTTATTGCTCCATCAAAGGAGCAAATGATAGATGAAGGACGGCGACCTTGTAATACGGTTTCAAAATGGAGAAGAACAGGCATTTGATGAGCTGGTTAGAAAACATTACCCTACAACACTCAACTTACTCGTCCGCCTTGCCGGGAACAGAATGGACGCCGATGACCTTTGCCAGGAGACGTTTATTCGCGCCTACCGCAGTCTCAGGAAATTCAAGGCTAAATCGCAGTTTTCAACATGGCTTTACCGAATCGCTGTTAATGTGGCCAACACTCACCACAGAAAGGAAAAAACGAGGCAGTTTCTCTCATTTGGCCACGACCCGGAAGCCATTGCTGCTGCTGATCCTATTGAACCCCGTAAATTGGATCCGGAGATGTGGGATGCTATTAACAGCTTGCCACAGAAACAAAAAATGGTATTAACATTGAGAATATTTCAGGAACTTCCCTTTAAAGTGGTTGCCAGCATTTTGAATATGAGTGAAAACAGTGCAAAGGTGAATTATCACCACGCCATTGAGCGACTTAAGGAAAGATTAGGAGAAAAAGAGTAATGTCGATCGAGAGACGGATCAATTCCCTGAAGGGTCGTTCTCATGAATCGGGTGATGCCGAATCTTTCCTAACTAATCTGAAAGGTGAGATAATTCAACGGGACCGCCGCCGGCAGAACATTATAAATTCTGTTTCCGGTCTGATCGTGGCACTGGCTATGGGGGTAGGAATATATATCAACAATCCCACTGTCGATTCAACCTTTGCCACAGTAGATGTGTCTGAGATAATTATTGATCTGAGTGACCAGCCGGACTCAATCACCGTTTTTGATGATGAAGAATTCATTGTAGCATCAATGGATTATCTCATTGGTGGTACAGAATTGATAAGTACCGGTTGGTCAATTATTGAAGATCTTTCACTGTATAATTACCTGGAAACAGGAGCAAAGATATCTCAGGAGGAACGGTCATGAAAAGAACCATAATAGCATTTATAACCCTCAGTTGTTTGCTGACAGCCCAGCCCCGACCTGGAAGTCCTCCTCCCATGACACCTCTCCAGGATCATCGTCGCGGGAATCGGCTGGAAATGATGAAAATGTGGCAGCTTACGGAAAGGTTGGCGCTGACTGAAGAACAGGCCAGTAAATTTTTTCCGAGGTACAATGCCCTAGAGAAGGAGCTTAGAGAACTTGGTACGGAGCAGCGGGAGCTACTTGGTGAAATGAGAAAAATGATGGGTGAGGACAAGGAGGTCACTGATAAGGATCTGAAAAGAATTACCAAAAAGGTGTCCGAACTGGAGCAGCAGAAAATTGATAGAAAACAGGATTTTTTTGAAGACCTGGATGACTTTCTTTCCCCAGGCCAGCGTGCCAAGTACTACGGTTTTGAACTGTGGTTTAAGGATGAACTCCGCCGGGGATTGCGAGAAAGGGGGAAAATGGGGCCGCCTAAAAAACCTGGTGACTGGAAAAAAGATATGAAGCGACAAAAGAAGTGGAATGAGCCTCGCCGCTGGTAAGAGTTGAATAGATTAATACAATCTTTATTTTAGAGGGAGAAAAACGGAACGAGATGTTCCAAAACTCAGAAATTGAAGATGGCCCTAGAATATTTACTGCTTTTAACAGCAATACATTAAATTTCACAGTAGTAAAAGAGAGATAATGGTTTACCTTATAAACTCGAGAATATGAAAAGGAAATCAAGTGCGTAGGATAACTATCATAGTAACATTTCTCTGTTTTACAGTTTTATCAGCTCAGCCCCATGGTCGACGAGGTATGCAGCGCCAGCAGATGAAGGATGCACCTAAAATAGGCGTCGTTTATGGAACAGTTGTGGATTCCGCATCGGGTCTTCCGGTCCCTTATGCGTCCGTTTATGTCATCAGTCAGCGGGGCGGAACCATTGTTACAGGCGGCATTACCAAAGAGACAGGTGAATTTCACATCACAGAAATTCCGTTGGGGCGGTATATGATTGTTGTGGAATATATTGGTTACGGCAAAAAAGAGCTGGGTCCCCTCACCTTTTTACCCTTTGGGGATAACAAGACCACTCACGACCTGGAGACCATTCCAATGGTTCAGAAAGTTTTGGAGATGGGGGAAGTTCAGGTGATGGGTGAACGCCCCATGTTTATCCAGACTGCCCAGAAGCGGGTCTTTTCTGCGGAAGAAAATACCCTCTCAACAGGAGGATCGGCCATTGATGTTCTGCGCCAGGTTCCCGGTGTAGAAGTGGACATGGATGACAATGTGAGCCTACGGGGGAGTTCCCAGGTGAACCTCATGATTGACGGAAAACCGTCCACCATTGCCGGCGGTGATGTAAAATCGCTTTTGCGGAGCATTCCAGCTGCCAACATTGCCGACGTAGAAGTGATGACCAATCCCGGTGCCAAGTATGATCCGGAAGGGATGGCCGGTATCATTAACATTGTTTTGAAAGAAAACAAGTTTGCCGGTCTGAACGGCAATTTTAATTCCAGTGCTGATTCCAGGGGTGGAAAAAATATTTCCGGACAGGTTAACTGGCGTACCATCACTTTCAATACCTTTGCAAATGTGGGCGTTCGGCAAAGTGTCCGTCAGTTCTCAGGCAACTCTTACCGCATTTTTCAGTTTGATTCCTATAACAATATACTCGACCAAAATAATGAGGGTGACCGAAACGGGGATAACCTGTTTCTGAAAACGGGGTTTGAATATTTCATTGATCCCATGCAATCCGTGGCCTTTTCTGCCACTCTTAACGGCGGTGATGGGATTAATGATAATCTGACTACTACTTCAGAAAGCGGTCTTTTTGATTCTGAATATTACCGAGATACTGACGGTCTCAGTGACAGGGGTGGTTACGATATCAACTTTAATTATGACAAGAAATTCAAGAATCCTAAACAGAAGCTTACTTCATTTGTTCGTTACTCTTCAGGGGGGAGTGACGGCTCCAGTGAATACTGGACAACACCTCAGTCCGGTTTTGAGGAAGTTGTAGACCCAAACAAAGCAAAAAATGGAAATGAAGGAGCGGATACCAACTTTGATCTAAAAACTGATTATGTTCATCCTTTTGAAAACGGCAATGTTTTGGAAGTCGGTTTTAACAGCAGGTTGCGAACGCGGGACGACAGTCAACTGGCCTACATTTTTGATGATGGTAACGGAATCTTCGTTGATGACAGCCTCTACACTAATCAATTTCTCTACGACGAGAATATAAATGCTGCCTATGTCCAGTATACCACGACTATAGGTATTGTGGGCATGACCCTGGGGGGTCGGTATGAAAATGTATCCATGAACTCAGAGCTGGTAAATACCCACGAAAAATTTGAAAACCCCTACAACAGTTTTTTCCCTAGTCTTTCCCTCTCAGCCGGTGCACCTCAGCTTTTGCAAGTTCAGGCCAGCTATTCCAAGCGGGTAAACCGTCCCCGCTCCCGGCAGCTGAACCCTTTTACCACCCGTCAGGATATGCAAAACATGCGAGCGGGAAATCCCTTCCTGAAACCGGAATACATTGATTCTTACGAGATTAATATTGGCCGTTTCTCAAGAGGTTTTTCAGTAACCGTGGGTCCTTATTACCGTTATACCAAGGATAAGATCGAGCGATACAAAGAGGTTACAGACAGGGGTGTGTCCATTGCCACTTATGAGAATATCAGTGAACAGGAAAGCAAAGGGTTGGAATATACTTTAATTGGTTCTTTGGGTATGAAATATAGGCTCATGTTGAATGGAAGTGTCTACTGGGATGAAATCAATACAGACATTTTCGGGGAAGATTACAACAGGACTGCAAAGGGCCAGCGGTACAGTATTAACACAACCTGGAACATGAACCCGACGACGGAAATGATGTTCTTCATGTTTTATATGCCAGCGCGGGATATTCCTATCGGCAAAATGGGGTCCATGTCTTTCTCCGCCGTGTCGTTGAAAAAGAAGTTCCTTGATGAGAAACTGAATGTTTCAGTTCGGATGGGAGACCCATTTAACCTGACAGGATTCCATTTCGAAACTTGGGGTGAAAACTGGTCCCAAGAGGCCAACAGAGACTTTTTTAGTCGAACCTTTACTCTCTCTTTGGAATATCGCTTTGGAAAGATGGAAGACCGGAGCCGTTTCAGCCGGCAGGGAATGGAAAACGGCAACAGGGACGACTTCGAGATTTATTAAGGTCGGTATTCCCTCTGTTATTTTTCGCCTGAACAGTTTCCTAACGGCCTCATCTCTTTCTAAATTAATCTTATCATGAGCGATTTTTCGGCTGTGCTTGAGCGTTGGGAGCCGGTTATAGGTCTTGAGGTTCACGCTCAGCTCTCCACACAGACAAAAATGTTTTGCGGTTGCCGTAACAGTTATGGTGCTCCGCCCAACAGTCATACATGCCCAACCTGCCTTGGATTACCTGGCGCTCTGCCTGTAGCTAATGAACAAGCTGTAGATTTTGCCTTGCGGTTGGGTCTTGCGGTGGGGAGTGAAATCACACAACTTTCACGCTTCGCAAGAAAAAATTATTTTTACCCGGACCTCACCAAAGGTTATCAAATATCACAATACGACGAACCTCTTTGTGTTGGTGGGCAGGTGACTATTCGTTGGGGAGACGAGATAAAAGATATAGCCTTAACCCGTATTCATATGGAGGAGGATGCAGGCAAATCCATCCATGCTGAGAACGGAAGTGGCACCAAAGTCGACTTTAACCGATGCGGTGTTCCTTTGGTGGAAATTGTATCAGAACCAGTAATTCGATCTCCTGAAGAAGCAAGGGCTTACCTAGTTCGACTTAAACAGATACTTGAATATCTTAATATCTGTGATTGCAACATGGAAGAGGGGAATCTCCGATGTGATGCCAACATCTCTGTCCGGCCCTTAGGTGAGAGTAAGTTTGGTGTAAAAACAGAGATGAAAAATATGAATTCATTCCGAGGTGTAGAACGGGGGTTGACCAGCGAAATTGTGCGTCAGGCTCAGGTGCTTGATGAAGGGGGAGAAGTGGAGCAGGTTACACTTCTTTGGAATGAAGCTGAACAAAAAGCAGAAGTAATGCGTTCTAAAGAAGAGGCACATGACTATCGTTATTTTCCCGATCCCGACTTGGTACCCCTTTCTGTGAGTGATGACAGTTTGCACTCGATCCGTTCATCGCTTGTGGAGATGCCTTATGAGAGAGAGGAACGTTTTGTTAATCAGTACGGTCTCCGGCTGGAGGATGCATTGGTTCTCACTTCTGAAAAATTGCTGGCTGACTACTTTGAGGAGACGGTCTCAGCCGGAGCCGAACCGGCGGAGGCTACCAAATGGATAATGGTGGAAGTGCTCAGTATCATCAAAGATGGAGGGATGTCTGTATCGTCGTTTCCCGTTACGCCTGATCAATTTGCCGGGCTGTTGAATTCTGTAAAGAATGGTACTGTCAATGTTGCTACGGGAAAAGATATCTTGCGGAAAATGGTGAAGAGTGATCTGACAGCGGCTGAAATAATCAAAAAGGAAGGTCTTGTTCAAGTGTCTGATGAAAGTGCGCTCAGTGAAGCGGTGGCTCAGGTGGTGGCCAATAACCCTGATGAACTGGATAGATACAGAGAAGGGAAAAAAGCGCTATTCGGTTTTTTCATGGGTGAGGTGATGAAAGTTACTGGTGGCAAGTCCGATCCTAAAGTGGTGAAAAAACTGCTTACCTCCTCTCTGGAGTCTGACTAATTTGACGGAACTTGCCATCCTGAACGGAGTAAAAAATGAGTTATGTGCTATTTCGATCACTGCAAATTTTGGCTCTCCTTTCAGTGCTTTCGGGACTCTATATCGGTGTACGTGATCGAAATCTCATACTCGAAGTTCAGGCCCTTACCGGTGGAGCAGCACTTTTTTACGTCGCATACTGGGCGAATGAGCGGTGGGGAAAGCAATAATCAGAATTTGTTTATACATTATACCAACACTTAATTAGGAATCGGGAGGAAAATAACATGGCAATCTGGGATAATATCAAAAAGAATATAAAAGAGGTTGGGAGTGCTGCCGCTGAGAAAGCTGAGGAACTGGGTAAAGTTGCTGCCACCAAGACCGAAGAGTTGACTAAAGTCGGTAAGGCAAAACTGGAAATCCATCAGCTGGAACGGGATATGGACAAATGTTTTGCTGGTCTTGGCCGCTACGTTTTTGATTCTACGGAAAGTGAGAATGTCTCCAACTTTACCGGAAACGATAAGTTTTTGAAGTTTGTAGGGGAGGCAAAGGATATTAAGGAAAGGATTGCCAATAAGGAAGAGCGCCTTGAGGAGATCAAGGATGAATACAGTTCAAGTAAGGAGGAAGAGGAGACTACCGAATCTTCAGACTAGTTTGACGGTTTAGGTCAGGGTTTCCGTCTGGCTTTTGGTTTCTAAGAAAACAAGTGACTCTCTCGGTCATTCCCTCGCTGTTTATTTCAGCGAGATAGAGAATACTGAGCCCTTGGATCCCGAGGAAGAGATCAGGCTAGCTAAGCTTGTTCGGAAAGGGGATAAAGAGGCGCTCAACAAACTGATTAACGCCAACTTGAAGTTTGTTGTGTCCGTGGCGAACAAATACCGCGTTACGGGGATTCCTCTGGAAGATCTCATAAATGAGGGCAATATCGGTCTCATCAAAGCGGCTTACCGCTTTGACGAAACGCGGGGTTTTAAGTTTATATCCTACGCCGTCTGGTGGATAAGACAGTCCATCCTTCAATTTATTGCGGATCAAGGGAGAGTGGTGCGTATACCGGCGAATGTAGCCAATGCCGTAACCAAGATGAAAAGACGGACCGAAGAGTTAGAGCATTCACTGGAGAGGATGCCCACAATAGGGGAACTGGCTGAAGTGATGGAGATAACGAAACAGGAAGCTGAAGAACTTGTGCAGTTCAATACTAGAAGCCTCTCTACTGACCAGCCCGTGGGGGATGATGAAAAGAAATCATTGCGCGATCTCCTAAAATCGGAAGATAGCCGTCCCGAGGCCCAGATCATGAAGGAGTCGCTCACTGAAGAGATCAAGCGGGTGCTGAATACAATCCCGGAGCGGGAGGCGATGATTATTGAATACTATTTTGGAATTGACCTAGACCGTCCTCTGACGCTCGAAGAAATTGGAGACCAGTTGAGACTTACCCGGGAGAGAGTCAGGCAATTGAAAGAACGTGCTATAAAACGGCTCCAGCACGCAACCAGGGCCCATCTGCTTCGGGCATTCTTGGGCTGATTTTCTTTGGATAATTAGTCTGATATCATAAGATTCGCCTGAGACTACCTCGAATATCATGTCTTTATTTAGTGGAAAGGGGAACACACGCGGCGGGATGCGCTTTGTCGTTATTAGAGATGATAACGATGTAAATGTACACCAATGGTCGCTTTCACAGAGTACAGTGATTATTATATCTGTGATTGCCATTGTTCTCTCAGCTTCAGCTCTTTTCTTTACAACTGAATTTCTGACCCGGTATCTTTACCAGGCGAAACTTCAGGAGGTGCGGGAAAAAAATCAGTCTCTCGTCACTGTTCTCACAGACTTGCAAACCAGTCTTGATCAAATGCAACAAGATATGGAGGAACTGGAAGAAAAAGACCAAGCCTTAAGAACTTATGCCAATCTGCCTCTAATCGATCAGGATATTCGCCGGGTTGGTGTAGGAGGATATACCGCGAATCAAACCTCAAATCTTGAGACACTGATTCCGGGTATTGATGCGAAAATATCAGATATTGAAATGAATATCAGCGAATTACGCCGAAAGGTCCGTCTTGAGAAAGAGAGCTACACAACTATCTACAATACTATCAAGGATAATTCACAGCGTCTCTCATCAATCCCGTCTATCCGGCCCATTGAGGGTGGGTATTTGAATACAGGTATGGGTTACAGAAACGATCCTTTTTCCGGAGAAATGCGATTCCACCATGGGCTGGATATTTCTGCCAATAAGGGAACGCCCATCTATGCCACCGCCGATGGGAAAGTTGTCTCAGCCGGTAAGCTGGGCAATTATGGCAAAACTATAAAAATAAATAACAGCCACGGTTATCGTACCTTTTTTGCTCATTTGGACAAGATACTGGTGAAGCGCGGTCAGGATATTAAGCGGGGAGATCTGATTGGTCAAGTAGGGAACACAGGAAGATCCACTGCTAGTCATCTTCACTACGAAGTGCATTATTTCGGGACACCCCAGGATCCCGAACACTATTTTTTAGCCCGTAATCTCAAATAAAATAAGAGTCATCTCGCGGAACGAGGTTCTTGACTCTCTTTCAGACGGGGGAGTAACTTTACCTAAATGAAGCGATATTATATGGAGACCTATGGCTGCCAGATGAATGTGGCAGATTCTGAACTTGTGGCCGGCATGATGGAGAAGAGCGGTTTCGCCGAATCAGACTCCGAGTCCGGTGCCGATGCTGTTTTTCTCAATACATGTGCAATTCGGGAGCATGCTGAGGACAAGATACATTCCCGCCTGGGAAAGCTCAGAATGCTTAAGAGCGAAAATCCGGGAATGGTAATCGGCATTATGGGCTGTATGGCTCAGCACGTGAAGGATAACATTCTTCAAAATAAACCATATGTAGATTTTGTGTTGGGCCCGGACTCATACCGCCGGATACCTGAACTTCTTTGCCGTCATGAAGAGACCAGTGCTTCCGTTGTTGACACGCGTCTCTCTCGGTTTGAAGTGTATGAAAATCTCTATCCTTCCCGCCAGGAAGGGATCAATGCGTGGATCTCCATCATGCGGGGATGTGACAAGTTCTGTACATTCTGCATCGTCCCCTTCACCCGGGGACGAGAGAGGAGCCGTCCTGTGGAGAGTATTGTGGAAGAGGTCCGGCAGGCGGTGGATCACGGTTTTGTAGAGATTACACTTCTTGGTCAGAATGTGAACTCCTACCGACACAGCGATGCCCGTTTCCCGGAACTCCTTGATGCTGTTGCCCAGGTTCCTGGTGTGATGAGAATCCGCTTCACATCCCCTCATCCGGAGGATGTTGATGACGATATGCTTTTTGTCATTCGGGATCACGCCAACATCTGCAATTCAGTCCACCTTCCGCTACAGGCCGGTGCTGACAGAATTCTGCAAAGAATGAATCGAACCTACACCCAGGCTCAAGTTCTCTCTTTGACGGAGCGGATCCGGAACATTCTGCCAGGTTGCGGCATATCTACAGATATTATTGCAGGCTTCCCCGGTGAGACGGAGGAAGAATTCGATGAGACGTTAACTGTCATGGAAAAAGTAAAATTCGATTCGGCATTTACTTTCAAGTATTCTTCAAGACCCGGTACCAAAGCCGCTGAATACAGCGATCATATTTCTGAAGAAGTGAAAGAGGTCCGTTTGGCAAAACTTCTCGATCTTCAACATGAACATACGCTCTTCAGAAACAGG
>Ga0207986_1000123_pt1 | contig 36919 bp, 36 predicted proteins | sample ETNtaG_26_FD_185764 | JGI IMG/M metagenome (GOLD analysis project Ga0207986, IMG submission 185764) | Marine microbial and viral communities from oxygen minimum zone, Eastern Pacific Ocean - ETNP201302SV89 (SPAdes) (version 2) | ecosystem: Environmental > Aquatic > Marine > Oceanic ... | reverse complement strand
ACCATTGTTCAAATCCATCACAATAGTCGCCAACGTACCGGTCTCTCCCATATTATTATCTAAATACGGTACATACTTCGAAAGAATAGGATGCTCTCCTTGAGTGTCAGATAAAATCTTTTTCATAGTAACAATAGATTGCTCATTTTCTCTCAATTGTACAAGAGACCGATTATATCTGTGCAGTGAATTCTCCATGGCATTTTCATCAACAGAAACTCCTTCAATATGGATGAAATGATTTGTATGAACATAAAAATCACTTTCTATATTAAATAGTTTCCATGCTTGCCCACCATACTCAACGTTTATTGAGCTGTCTGAGTTTAGAATGATAAGATTACTGGAAGTACCTTTAGTATAACTTTTTACTGAACTGATTACTTCTGTAAATGTTTGGCATTCTAAAATACAACGCATGATGATATGAACTGGTACTCCTTTTAAATTCCTGTCTAATGTCCTCAAAATGTTCAATGTAATACCAATGCCGTAGTTATTCATTCCAATTTTCCCACAAACACCTGCCTCTGTTAATTGGATAATCTTTAATCCGTTTGGTTTAGTTATTTCGATCACAACTGAGTTATCTTCGAGCTTGCTTGACCAATCCCAGTTTTGAGCTGATATCCCCTTTTTAGGAAAAGCAATGGCGGTACACTCATTGTAATTTGGAGATAACAAAAGCTCTGTCCTTGCATTCATCGCAAATAAATACTCAGGCTTAATTTTCGCTGCACTTGCCATGTGTTCAATTTCTACTAACAAATGAGGGCAAAACTTTGCCAGGAGAGATTTAATATGCAAAACCGCTTTTGAAAGCTGCTGAGGCGAAATTTTTTCTAAAATGTAGGCAATATAAAATTCACTGTTATGATGAATTTCATCCTTCAAAAGTGTACCTGTTTGAAAACCAATATCTTCAGGTGTTCCTTCGACTGAAATTTTACGAAAATTAACAGACATGCTTATTCTTTTTATAAGATTTGCAAAAATAAAAAGGGTAGAAATTAATTTTTTGTAGCTGTTACTAGAAATATGGGATACTTATTTTCCTCTTTATTAACAGTATGCGCTGTTATAAATTGAATTTCTCTGAATCCATATTTTTCCAGTATGATTTGCAGTTCATTCCTTTTAAAGCCTAAATGAAATACTCCTTCAGTATCTTCTGGATGAAAACTTCCGTCTTCTTTGTCGAGATCAGCTAAGGCAATAAACGCTCCTGGACTTAAATATTCTGAAAATCTTTGAATCAGCTTAGACGTGTCTTTTACATGATGCATAGCCATAGCACTCATAATTAAGTCAAATTTCTCAGCTATGGGTTTATCAATAATATCCTGACAGACTATTTCGACTTTACCCTGTAATTCTGGTTTGGAGACAAGTTTATTTAACATAGCTTCGGATATATCTACAGCTACTATCTTTTTTACCAGTGGTGCGACTTGAGAACTAATCAAACCAGTACCTGCGCCGAAATCCATCACACGCATCTGGTCATGCAAAGAAACTTGTTCTATTATTGAAGATCCAATAGCAGATGAAAGCATCTTTCTCATCTCATTAGCATCCCAATCTTTAGATTTTTCATTGAATAAGTCAGTCATTTATTATCTCCTTAATGCTTGAATTATTATCGAATTTGGATTTAATCCTGTAGTCTAACGCTTTACATCCCTTAAAACACATAAAGTTAAGCCTACCCGGAGCTGCCAAAAATCCCCTGCAAGCGATTGTTATCCAATTTTTGTTTCCAATCATTCATCTTGTCTATCATAACCCCAGCACCTCCACAAACAACAACTAAAATATTCTTTTTATCCATCAGAAATTCAATGGGATTGTACAATGCGCTTAGTGTTGCTCCACAAGCAGGCTCAACCAATAAACGATGATCATTGGAAAATTCCAGACATGCATCTACTGCGTCTATATCAGATACCACATGACTGACTACTTCATGCTTGTAGCACCAATCATATGCTGCTTTGGCGACTTTCTTGGCGCCTAGGGAAGTCGCAACGCTTGTTATATCCTCTATTTCAAGGTGTTGCCCAGCACTCAGCGATGCTGATAAAGAATCAGCACCATCAGTTTCAACAGCAATGACAGGAACAGTAGCCATATTATTTCTGCATAGACCTTCAATAATTCCACACATTAAACCGCCACCACCGACTGATAGGACTACAACATCTGGAGAAAGTCCTGACTTTTTCACTTCATCTAAAATAGTAGCATGCCCATTCCATAATAGCGGATCATCAAAAGGGTGAATATGGATGCATTCAGAGTCAGTCAATTTGACGGAGTAATCGTGGGCTTCTTGCCAAGTACCACCCTTAACTATTACTTCTGCGTGCTCCTGTTTTATGGCTTCGATAGACCTTTCCGTTGTTGATTCAGGCACTACAACCGTTACAGGGATGCCAAGTTGTCTTCCGGAGTACGCAACAGCAATACCGGCATTACCTCCTGATGAACTGACAAACTTCTTTGCCCCTTTGCGCAAGTATGTCTGACACGCATTCCCAATCCCTCTCAGTTTAAACGAACCAGAAGGCTGCAATGCTTCAAGTTTCAGCCAGACTTTCCCCTTGACCTTTCTTCCCAGTGGTATCGATTCTATAAGCGGTGTCTCAATGTGAAGTGTATCCATATTTCCTATTCTGAAAAAATTATTATTATTAGGCAAACGCCCTGATAAGTTGATAATTACAGTTTTGTTATTAGATATGGTTAACGTAGTGGCTGAGTTTAACAACCAAAAGATATACTCCTAACACTAGCAGTGAGGAAAATAATACTTTTCGGAAGGTTTTTTCAGGCAGTTTATTACGAATTTTCTGTCCTATTACCATCCCCACAATAGCCGGAAATAAACACAAACATGATAGCACTCCATGATTGAAAGACAAAAATCTATTCTGTTGCAATGATAAAGCAAGTGCAAATGTTGATACCGTAAATAACATGCCCATTGCTTGTATCAAGGCATCTCGCTTTAAGTTAATCCCCTGTAGATACATTATACCTGGAACAACAAAGGATCCCGTCATCCCTGTGAGGATGCCATTTATACATCCTAATAGCCCTCCAACCCAAAATTCATTTCTGGCTTCAACAACAAACCTGAACCCTGACAAGTTCAAAACAGAATAAACAATAAGCACCCCTCCAAGAAGAGAAGAAAGCAAGAATAGGTTGATACGAGTGAGAAATAAAGCTCCTATCCATATTGTGCCAAAAGCAAATAATATAAACGGCCAAATACGAATGAGTGTGCTTTTAAAATTCCCACCAATAACGGCTTGCCAAATATTCGTAATTAGAGAAGGTACTAGCATTATAGACATTGCACTTGGTAAATCAATTGCCACTGTAAGTAATGCTAGACTAATCGTTGGCAAACCAAGACCTAAAACTCCTTTTACTGTCCCTGCGATTGTAAAGACTCCGACAGCAATAACGATAGTGTAATAATCAATCATGTAAATTGTCTATTCTAAGAAGCTTAATGTTGTCAATGTTTAAGTCGCAGTTTTACAGGAGTGTCGTGATTGAAAATCAGTCGAACTAATTTATTTGCCTTTGATTCCACCAAAAGCGGAGAAGCAGGAATTCTTGTGTAAAACATCCACTGACTCAAATCCAGATTCTCTCATTAAATCTAGTTGAAAGGTTACTGAACGCGGAGAGTCCTCCTGGTCAATGTAGTCAAATACTTTCTCCATATAATCATCTCCTCCTTTCGATTTGAGGTAATTACCATAGCGATTCCACATAAGCTTTTGAATACTAACATCCTCGTGGCTTACAAGGTCGGTTACCCAAAAAGATCCGCCCGGCTTTAGTAATCGAAAAATCTTCCTAAATACCTCTTTCCAGTCTTGATATTCTCTGAGATGATGCAGTACTGCGGCAGCAATGATCACATCGTAACTCTCATCAGTAAGGTCTGCAGTCCTAAAGTCTCCATGAAAAGTATTGATCTCTCCATGAGTCTCTTGAGAAACTCTTTCCTTTGCTCTTTCTAGCATAGGCATACTGAGATCGATAAGGTCACAATCAAAACCAGTTCCATATGTTCTGAGGAGTTTTATTGTATTGTTGCCTGCTCCACATCCGATATCCAAAACTTTTAATATGACTGGAGTTGTTGAGATAGCTGCTTCGGTTATCAATTCCATTGAAAGAGATGCATCAATAGTCGTGACTTGGCCTGTGTCAATATTGGAAAACCTTTCAACGTCGTTGTTAAAACGTTTTTCGATATCTGATGTCGTAGATTTTTTATTTAACGGTGTCTTCATTTTTTTTAGCTAACACGCATGGCATCAGCAATCGCTAAGGTGAATCGACTGTATGCATCTTGTGCATATAGTTCTTAGAGTATTCTAATTAAAAAGAAAATGTGTTTTACTTGGCTTTATGCCAGACCTATAATAAAATTATCATATAAATCTGCATTATGTCTAGAAGTTTGTCTGGAACATTTGGGAAAAAAGAATTTTATTTACAATTAAATCAATAATTTATGAACTATATAAATAAGTAAGATTATTGTTTTTTTCGTTTTATAGAAGTACAATTGCGCAGTAATCAAACTCAATCAATATTTTCATAGCCATATAATAAAAAAATCCTGATGTTTCAGTACAGTCCCGATAGAATTATCATTGACAAAGCAGTAGCCGCAGAACCTCTGACTGAGCAAATTTGTGAACGCTTTCCGGATACACCAAGAACTGTTGTGGAAAATTTCGCATGGCATCAGGACGAGTTGGGCACTGACCCACTGCGGAATCCACTAACTCAAGGTAAAAAGACATTACATCTCAAATATTTTAAAGGAACATCAATCAAGGCTTGTCCGGGATTTTCTAATGAACTTGTCTGCTGTAATTATTTTACACTTGATTTAATAGAAAACTGTCCATTTGAGTGCACATACTGTATTCTACAAGCATTTCTGAACAAACCTGTTATTACGGTTCACGCAAATCTGGAAGAAATTCTAGAACAGGTCAGGCAACGAACAGCGGCTCAGCATGACACTTTGTTTCGTGTTGGCACAGGTGAGCATTCTGACAGTTTGGCACTCGATCACATTCTGGGCATCAAGGCACATGTAATCCGTTTCTTTGCTAAACTGCCTAATGTTTTGCTCGAGCTTAAAACAAAATCAAAGCATGTAGAGCATCTGCTTGATCTTCCGCATGGCGGAAAAACCGTAATTTCATGGTCGGTAAATCCGGAAGCAATTGTTAAGCAGGAAGAACTCAAAACTGCGCGGCTGCATGAACGACTGGAAGCAGCAGGAAGGGCATCCGCGGCAGGATATAAAGTCGCCTTTCATTTTGATCCCATGATCCACTATCCGGATTGGGAAAAAGGTTATCAGGATTTGGTTGATCAAATACTTGACGCTGTTCCTCCGGACAGAATTGCCTGGATCAGTTTGGGGACTTTACGTTACATCTCTTCGCTGAAATCAGTTGTGGACGAGCGATTCCCAAAGAGCCAGGTTTTTTTAGGTGAGTTTGTACCAGGAGAAGATGGGAAAATGCGATATTTAAAAAAAATACGCCAGCGCCTCTTCCGGAATGTTCAACAGAGAATTGAAAAATTGGCACCTCAGATACCAACATATCTTTGTATGGAAAATAGTTCCCTCTGGGAAAAAACAATGCCTTACCGGCCCCAAACTGCTCCGGACGTGGAAGAAAAGCTGGCCTTCAGTCTCCGGGACCGTTTTCCAGTGGAGGCCTGATGTCTGCTGAAAAACTGACTGACACCATTGCTTTGTTTCCTCTGCACGGTACAATTTTGCTACCGGGCTCAGTTCTACCATTACATATTTTTGAGTCACGCTATCGTCTGATGGTAGAACACGTCATGGAAAATGATGACATGCTGATTGGAATTATCCAACCTGCGTCACAGGATTCTAAAAAATTGTGCAAAATCGGCTGTGCCGGGTCAATTGAGCAGTCACAACAACTGCCTAAAGGAAATTACCTGATTCAACTTCATGGTGAATCACGATTCCAGATTATTGAAGAACTGGAAACAGATACTCCATACAGAATAGCAAAAGTTGCTTATACATCTTTTCCGCATGATATGGAAGATGCAAGCCTCTCTAAAGACGCAGATCTTTTGTATCAAAACTTCAGGGAATATTCTGAAAGAAATAAGTTGAAAATTGAGTGGGATAAAATAGAAGATATCCCTGCAAATTACCTTGTCAATCTGCTCAGCATGAACCTTGATTTTACCGGAATAGAGAAACAAACTCTGCTTGAGTCTCCTGATTTGGACACACGATTGGATGACTTGATTTGCCTGATGGAAATGTCAAATCAGCATGAAGTCTCAGCCGATTCCTCCCCTAACTTTCTTAATTAAATTAGAAACAAAATGAAAATATTTTTATCCCGTTCTTTTTTATGGATTACTTTTTTACTATTTCTCAAGTCTGTGTTTTTTGCTCCAGCTTTTGCGCAAACTTCCAGCAAAGTTTATCATCCTAACCCTGTTATCGGATTAGTAGACGGTAAGCCAGTGACCTTTGAAGATGTGCGCAATAAAAAAGTGAATGACCTCAGCCAGCAACTGTATCAACAATTGAGTATCCAGTTGATCGAATTTGCCGTTGAAAAATTGGCGGCAAAACATCCGGAGATTAAACTGACTACAGAAAAAAAAATAACCCTCAAAGAAATCATTGCTGTTTATGAGCAAAATAACTTGCAGGAACGCGGAACACTTGATCAACTCCGGCCCCAAATAGAACAATTTTTGGAACAGCAAGTTCGCAGTCAGCATCTGTTGAGCCAGTACTCATTGGCACTTCAGAAAGGTTGGATCGTTTCTCATTTGGAAGCACCTTCAGATTTTCTTCTTAAGGGAAATATAAAAACTGCATACATGAGAGGCAACAAAAAAGCTTCTGTCATTCTGCTAGAATATTCTGATTATCAGTGTCCATTTTGCGGGAGGGTGCAACGTACATTAGGTAAACTGATCAATGACTATCAGGACCGCGTTGCATTTGGTTACCGACATTTTCCGCTCGCATTTCATAAGGAAGCAGACGAATCTGCTATTGCCGCTGAATGCGCGCGTGAACAAGACAAGTTTGAAGAAATACACCAGCTGCTTTACGAAAACCCAAAAGCACAAACTTTGGACGATCTAAAAGAATATGCACGTGAAATTAAAATAAAATCGCCTGCTAAATTTGATCAGTGCCTGGATGGTGAAAGGTATCGTGGATTAATAAATCAGGATATGAAAGATGGCGCAGAGCTGGGTATTACCGGAACTCCCGGGTTTTTTGTAGGCCTCTTCGATTCCAAATCTGGAGAAATCCAAGGTGAAGTACTTTCCGGAGCGCAGCCTTACAGCACTTTCAAAAAAACCTTAGATAAATATTTAAGTCGCCGTTAATAATAATGAACGATCCAGATCTCCGCCGGGCACTTGAGAAAATAGTTTCGCCGCGCATCCTTGTCGTAGGTGACCTGATGCTGGACCATTACTCATGGGGTGAAGTGGATCGTATTTCTCCGGAAGCGCCGATTCCGGTAATGCGTGTACTCCGGGAAGATCAACGCCTGGGCGGAGCAGGTAATGTAGTGATGAATCTGTCCACCCTCGGTGCTGAAGTGCTCGTCTGCGGTGTCACTGGAAAGGACGAAACGGGGAATACAATCCGCAAACTGCTCGCGGAAAACGGTGTTGATTATTCCGGAGTGATCGTTGCTGAAAATTATAAAAGCTGCCTCAAACACCGCATGATTGCGGGACAAACCCATTTGCTCCGGATGGATATTGATCCCGATCCGGAAACTCCTTCTCCTCAAAAACAGCTGATTGATTATCTGGAAAAAACAATTCCAAGCTGTGATGCGGTAATTGTTTCAGATTATGGAAAAGGTTTGCTCAGTTCTGCAACTCTGAAAGCAATTGCGGCTTGCGGAAAAAATAACGAAATTCCGGTAATGGGCGACCCTCGAAGTACTACAAATTACAAAATCTATCAGAATTTTACCCTCATAAAACCAAACCGTAAAGAAACTGAAGCGGCTGTTGGTTTTAAACTCAAAGATCAAAAAGATATCCTCAAGGCGGCAGAAATTCTGCAGTCCGAGGTGAAACTTAAATATCTCGTCATCAGTCTTGATCAGGACGGTTTACTGCTTTTTAGTGGTCCGCAGGATTATCATTTTCTGGCTGCGGAAACACAGGAAGTTTTCGATGTTGTAGGTGCGGGAGATGCGGTCAGTAGTTTGTTGACCTTTATGCTTGCCGGAAAAGCTGATGTTGAACAGGCTGCATATTGGGCACAACTCGCAGCAAGTATGGTAATTCAACATGTAGGTGTAGTTTCATTTTCAAAAAATGAACTGCTGCAGCGTTTTGATATTGGAGAAACTTCTGCTAAAATTATGACTCCTGAACAACTCTGTCGCTCACTTCCACAGGAGCAACCTGTGGTCTTCACGAATGGTTTTTTTGACGAAATATCTGCTGGTCACTTGAAGTTTCTGCATCAACTAAAGACACTGAAAGGCTTTAATGTTGTCGCCATCAACAGTGACCAGAGTATCGCCATGCAAAAAGGGCAGCCTCCTTTGCTGAATGAACGTGAAAGAGCCCTGTTGCTTTCTGCTATTGAAGCAGTTGACAGAGTAGTGATTTTTGATGAGCAGGATGCAAGTTCTTTAATCCGGAGTATCCGACCACAGACTGTGGTAAAAGGAGAACATTTCCGGAAAAAGAAACTTCCGGAAAAAGAAGCGATTAAAGAAACAGGTGCTAAGCTGGAGTATTTTCCTGAATATTAAACTGCCTGAAAACAGGCTCAATTCAAAAAGCCGGGTTATAGTTCGTCCGTAACTATTTCCGGTTCAAACAAAAATTATCAATAAGAGAAAACTATGGGCGTAAATATATCCGATGTGCTGGAAATTGTCAGTAGCCAGAACCAGTGGCGCGGAAAAGAAGCCATCAACCTGATTGCAAGCGAAAATGTACAGTCCGATGCGGTCAAACAAATCGAGGTCAATGACTTCATGGGGCGTTATGCGGAAGGTCACCCCAACTCCTCACAAGAGGATCACCGCTATTACGAAGGTACACGTTACATTGATCAAATTGAAAGTATGGCGACCAGGGAAATTATCAAGCTCGCAAAATGCCTTCAGGCAGATGTGCGCCCGATCAGTGGTAATGCCGCGAATACCGCCGTTGCTCTTGCTGTTTTAAGAGGTAATGATACTGTAATCGCAAACTCAATCGAAGTTGGAGGGCACATCAGTCATAGTCCGATCGGTGTTGTTGGACGCAGGATTCAGGTTCGCGGAAAAGCTCTTACTCTCGGACACGAAAATTCCATTAACATCCACTACTGGCCTACCACTGAGGACGGTTATCATCTCGACGTACCAAAGTGCGTGGATCTGGTAGAACAAAAATCGCCGAACATGGTCATTCTTGGAAAAAGCCTTTTCCTCTTTCCGGAACCCGTGAGTGAAATTGCAGAAGTATGCAGGGCAAAAAACATTCCTCTTCTTTATGACGGCGCACATGTACTCGGTCTAATCTTTGGCGGACAGTTCCAAAATCCTATTGAGGAAGGCGCGCACTTCATCAACGGCAGCACCCACAAAACTTTTCCTGGACCTCAGCGTGGAGTTATTTTAGGCAACATGTCCAGCGAGCAGGAAATAAAATGGTGGAACAGCGTCGACCGTGGCGTAATGCCGGGTTCATCCAGCAGCCACCATTTACACACTCTGCCGGGATTGTTGATTGCAATTCGGGAAATGGCTGAACATGGAAAAAAATATGCCGCGCAAACTATCGCCAATGCTAAAGCTTTTGGACAAGCTCTTACAGACGAAGGAGTCAATGTGGAAGCCCGGGAATTTGGCTTCACAGCAAGTCACCAGTTAGCACTCAACGTTACAAATTTTGGTGTTGCCAAGGATATTGCCCGTTCCCTGGCGAAGAAGAATAACATCGTCACCAATTACAATATGCTTCCGGGTGATAAAGATGCTCGTAATCCTTCCGGCTTACGGATTGGTGTGCAGGAAATGACGCGTTACGGTATGAAAGAAGCTGAAATGGGTGAGCTCGCTTCCTTGATGAAAGCAGGACTTGAAGATAAAACTGTGAAAGATGAAATCACTAAGTTGCGCAGCCGTTTTACAGAAGTGCAGTACCGCTGATTTTGTAAGAATCTTTTTTCATCCGACTTAATGCTGGTAAAAAAATGATTTAAATTTTCCAGGATTTTTTACCAGCATTATTACTGCGCGCAGATTTTTTCTTACGCCAGATGAAATTCAGCGGTGTGCCTTCAAAGCCAAAATGATAGCGGAACTGATTGGCAATGTAACGCTCGTAAGCAAAATTTGTTTTTTCCGGATTGTTCGTCATAAAAACAAAAGTCGGCGGCGCTACACTTACCTGGTTTCCATAGTAGACTTTGGTTGGGCGACCAGATTTTGAGGGTGGAGGATGCTGATTGACTATCAGCTGGAGGATGGTGTTTAAATCGGAAGTTTGGATTCTCCGGACATACTGTCCATGAACGCTGAGAATTTTTTCAAATATCTGCGGAACTCTTAGACCAGTTTTAGCACTCACAAAAAGAATTGGTGCAAAGCTGATAAAGCCCAAACGATCGTATACTTCTTCTTCTACCTGTTTCAGGGTTGTACCGTCTTTTTTAACTAAATCCCACTTATTCATCACAATCAGCAGAGATTTCTTACGCTCATTCGCATAACCTGCAATTTTCATTACCTGTTCTGTTATTCCTTCTTCAGCATCAATTATTAAGAGAGTTACATCCGCACGTTCTATGGATTTGAGCGCAGAAACTATGCTAAAGGTTTCTATTTTCTGACTTACTTTACCCCGGCGGCGAATGCCCGCGGTATCAACCAGTAAATATTCTCGACCTTCATAACTACAGTGACTGTCCACAGGATCCCGTGTTGTTCCGGAAACAGAATCCACAATCATCCTCTCTTTGCGGAGCAGTGCGTTGACAATTGATGATTTTCCTGCATTCGGTTTTCCGATCACCGCAACCGCGATTGGCTCTTTAGAACGATCCGCTTCTTCGGTGGAATCTCGCTTTTCCTCCATTTTAAGCGAAACCAGTTGATCTACTTCTTCCAGCAGCCCATCTATTCCACGGTTATGTTCTGCTGAAACCGGATAAATTATTTCTACTCCCAGCTGGTAAAAATCTGTACTTTCCTCTTCCAAACGCGGATTGTCGGCTTTGTTCACTACAACAAACAACCGTGTTTCTGCTTCCACCAAAGTCCGGTATATTTCACCGTCCGCAGGAGTCCAGCCTTCCTGCGCGTTAACGACAAATAACACACAATCTGCCTCTTCAACTGCAAGACGCGCCTGTTGCACCATTTGCTTTCTGAGTAAACTTTCCGCAACCGGTTCAAATCCGCCTGTATCAATAGCAATAAATTCATAACCATGATATTTGGAAATACCGTAGTTACGATCACGTGTTACACCAGGCTTTTTCTCTACAATGGCTGAACGCCGCCCGACGAGTCGATTGAACAATGTTGACTTACCAACATTAGGACGACCGACTATAGCGACTATGGAATGCGGATTGGACATGTAATATTGGTAGTGATGCTAGACATCAAGATTCTTCACTCGAAGAGCATTCTCTTCAATGAAGTTACGGCGTGGTTCTACCTGGTCACCCATCAAAATGGTGAAAATTCCGTCTGACTCAACTAGGTCTTCAACCTTTACTTTTTTCAAAGTTCTGACGTCTGGATCAAGCGTTGTTTCCCATAACTGTTCCGGGTTCATCTCTCCTAAACCCTTATAACGTTGGATGTACATACCTTTTTTACCAAAACTAATCATAAAATCAAGTACTTCTTTCCACGTCTGAAAAGATTGGCTTTCTCCTTCTTTTTCTTCTGTCAGTACAACATCATTTTCTCCGAGAATTTCTATCAGTTTTAAACGTTCCTGAAACATTTGAGAAAAATCATAGGCACTCATGTTTTCCAGTAAATTCATTGACAACTCAATCTGCTGTTCGTTAACCTCAATCAACACATTGTTTCCCTGTTTTTCAGGATCTACAGTAAGTTTATAATCAGGATAGTTTTCCTTCAATCTGTCTACACATTTGAGGATGTGTTCCGCACCGCCCAAATCTATTTCAATTTCGTGCTTAAGCAGAAGATCGACCAGCAGGGTCAGGTTTGGATTAAAACACAAACGGTCATAGTGGGTATTGTAAAGCCTGATTTTGAGAGCAGCCTGAAAAAGCTCTTCTCCGCTGAGGGTTTTTCCATTATCCGTGCTGAGAACTAATGATTCACTGGAAGCCCTAACCAGACGTTCAGTAAGTTCATTATCATCCCTGACATAAAAACTGGAGCGTCCTTTTTTTGCCCTGTACAAAGGCGGCTGAGCGATATAGAGATAACCGTTTTCAATAATCTCCGGCATTTGTCTGTAGAAAAATGTCAGAATCAAAGTCAAAATATGGCTACCGTCAACATCCGCATCAGTCATGATGATAATTTTGTGGTAACGTATTTTTTCCAGATCAAATTCTTCTATACCAATACCTGTGCCCATCGCGGTAATCATCGTTTTTATTTCTTCATTGCTGAGCATCTTGTCAAAACGTGCCTTTTCCACATTTAATATTTTACCTTTTAGGGGTAAAATCGCCTGATTCTTACGGTCACGTCCCTGCTTTGCTGAACCTCCCGCAGAATCACCCTCCACTAGAAACAACTCACTTAATGCTGGATCTGATTCCTGGCAGTCGGCAAGTTTTCCAGGCAGTGTGCTGAATTCAAGAACATTTTTTCTACGTGTCAGTTCCCTAGCTTTTTTAGCAGCAATCCTGGCCCGCTGAGCGTCTATACCCTTGGAGACAATCTTTTTTGCTACAACAGGATTTTCCTCCAGATAAGCGCCCAAATATTCTGAGACCAGAGTTTCAACTTTTCCCTTAATTTCAACATTAGTCAGTTTAATTTTTTTCTGCGATTCAAACTGTGGATTCATGACACGTGCACTGATAACTGCTGCCATACCTTCTCGGACATCCTCTCCCGATAAATTTTCCTTAGAATCGTTGACAATTTTATTTGCGCTCATGTAGCTATTCAAGGTGCGCGTAAGCGCGCCTTTAAAACCGGTCAGATGTGTTCCCCCCTCTACTGTATTGATATTATTTACAAAAGAATAAATACGTTCGGTGTAACTGTCGTTGTACTGAAAAGCAACTTCAATTTCCACATCATCTGATTTTCCGTAAAAGTAAACCGGAGATTCGTGCAAAACACTTTTATTTTCGTTGATGTGCTTGATAAATGCCGCAATCCCGCCTTCATATTTAAATTCCTGAAAACGTTCCGTCCGGTTGTCTCTGATTGAAATTAGGATTCCCCTGTTCAAAAACGCTAATTCCCTTAGACGGTGGGCTAATATTTCAAAATTAAATTCAACACTATCAAAGATCGTTTCATCCGGCCAAAAAGTTATTTGTGTTCCGTTTTTCTTGCTTTCTTCAACTTGATCGAGAGGGGTAACTGTAATGCCCTGCTGGTATTCCTGCTTCCATAAAAAACCTTCACGGTGTATTTCTGCAATCATTTTTCCGGAAAGTGCATTTACTACAGATGCACCTACACCATTCAAGCCACCTGAAACCTTGTAGTTGCTGTTATCAAATTTTCCACCTGCATGAAGCCGTGTCAAAATCAGTTCAACCGCAGGAATACCTTCTTCTTCGTGTATGCCAACAGGAATACCCCTGCCGTTATCTTCAACAGAAAGACTTCCGTCTGAATTGATGATTACGTGAATTTCGGTACAGAACCCAGCTAGTGCTTCATCAACACTGTTATCTACAACCTCAAAAACCAGGTGATGAAGAGCGGCACTGTCGACTCCACCGATATACATTCCAGGGCGCAGGCGAACCGCTTCCAGTCCCTGCAGAACCGTGATATTAGATTCATCGTAATCTGAATTTACTACGCTTTCAATTTCAGGCATTTTGTTCTTTCATGAAACAACTGAAGTTTATTTACTCCAGCTGTGGTGTCAAACCAACTGTCCCTTTTCAATGTGAAAATTCTTTCCGGGCAGGGAACTCGATGGTTCAGAGGTTGAGGTGATAAAAATTTGGTTTTTTAACTTAATAAAATACTGCAAAACTTGCTGAATCACCTCCTCATCCAATTCTGAAAATAGATCGTCAAAAATCAAAACTGGATAAAATTTATATCTCACACATAATAAACGATTTATTGTCATTTTTAAAGACAAATTAGTAATCCTGAACTCTCCCTGTGAAAAAAAATCCTTGTCTTTTTTTTCATCGATAAGTAAATGGTATTCATCCCTGTGTGGACCAAGCACAGCAAAGCCGTATTGCAGGTCTCTTTGCAGGCTTTTTTCGAGTTGGAGGAGGCAGATTTTCTCATCCAGATCATTTGAATTCAGCGAAGGTTTATAAACCAAAGTCAACTTTTCTGAACGACCGGAAAGTTCCATGAAAAGATCGTGCAAATGTGCATTCATCTGTTCCACAAAATTACTGCGCTGCTGCATTATTTTTATTGCGGAACGTACGAGCATTTCATTCCAAAGCGGAATTTGTTCGGGAAGCCCCTGTCTTAATAATGAGTTTTTCTGGGCAATAATTTTTGTGTATTCCTGGAGGTTCTTAAAATAGACAGGATCAACGAAGGTCATTATCCTGTTAAAAAATTTTCGGCGTTCCTGCGGTACATTCCTGAATAGATTTACATCTTCCGGTGTGAAGGCCAGCGCCATAAAGGAGAGAATGTATTCAGAAACACGGTGAGAAGGCGAGCGGTCTAAAACTACCTGTCGACCTTTTTTGCTAACTTTTATGCGTACCTGATGCTGTACGCGCTGACGTTCGAGCTCAGCCTGAAGGAATGCTTCTGCTTTGTTTTCCTGCAGCAGTTGAGCTGATTTTTTTGTACGGAATGATTCTAAATTACAGAGATAATGTACTGCCTCAACCAGATTTGTTTTTCCCTGACCATTTGCGCCGTATATCCAATTTAAATCTGCAGAAAAATCGGCGCAACACCTGCTGTAGTTGCGAAATTGAGAGACCTCAAGATTGCGGATGATCATGTCAAATCATGTCCGGTTAACGGTTGATTGTCGGTTATCACTCTCTAAGTTCTCATGAACAATGAAGTGAAAACCGTCAAACTACCACTCAACCCTCAATGGCATAATTACAGATAAAAAAGATCCATCAGTAGACGATTTAATGATAGTTGGACTCATAGAGTTTTTACACTCCAGGATAATATCATCACTGTCAATCACACCTAAAACATCCAAAAGGTATCTGGCATTAAATCCGATTTGAAAAGCCTCACCTTCATAAGCGGCTTCTATCTCATCAACCACTTCGCCGTAATCCGCTTTTTCACTTTCAAGTCTCAAAACTCCTGCAGAAATAATTAGTTTGACCGGTCTCAGTTTTTCAGAACTGATAGAAGAGACAATCCTCAGCGAATTGATAAAACTTTCGCGGTTTACCATAATTTCCAGATTGTTGTCTTTTGGAATAATAGGATCACAGTTTGGAAATTTACCTTCAATCAGTCTTGTTTTAAAACTTATCTGTCCTCCGGAAAATTGCATCACACGAGAGTCAAAAGTTATATTTACTGTTTTACCAAACAAATCCGCGGCCCTTCTTACTTCGGTCAGCGCTTTTCTCGGTATGATAACTTCCTGTTCCGCGTCAATAATTAAATTATCAACGGACTTTATTATTTGCGCTAAACGGTGACCGTCAGTAGACAGCCAGCGGGTTTGCTGATCACTGGTTGAGCGCAGACAAACACCCATCAGGTTTCGACGTGACTCATTCGTAATTGCCGCAAAAAGCGTCATGTCGATACAGCGCTTTAAATCGTCTACAGAGATCGTCACAGACTCCGGAAGTTTTTCCAGCACTGTTTGTGGGTATAATCCCACTTCAACTGAAGGAAGGCGTAATTCTGATGATCCACAGGTGATATAGATCCAGAGTTGTTCTGTCGAACGAATATGAACTTCTTCATCTTTAAGCTCCTTAACTATATCAAAAACTTTTTTTGCGTTAACACAGATACTGCCCGGATCTTTAATTTGCGCAGGCATCAGTTCAACCAGAGATAACTCGTAGTCTGTTGACGAAAATTCAACATTCGAACTGTCGTCTTCCAGTGTCCTTATCACAAAGTTCGACAGGATAGGCTTCGTTGAGCTTTTGTCAACAACAGAATTGATGTTTTGCAGAGTACTACTCAAAGCTTCTCTTTTTAAAGTAATTTCCATATTTATTTTATTAGTAGTAGTAGGATTGTTGACAACTTGTTGATAAGTGCTTAACTTTTTGATTAATTAACATTATTCTCTGTTTTTGTGTGTTTTGATAAGCTGTTAAGAGAATGTTGATAAACAATAATCTAGCAAAAATTTAGAGAAAACCCAATACGAATTGTTGGTTAACAGTTGTTAAAATGTCAGTTGTCAACAACTGCGTTCAACAAGTTGAATTTGTAGCTGAAATAGACTTTGTCCACTTGTTGATAAAAATATGATAAGCGCAAATTATAAGATTAGCTTAGCCTAGAAAAATACGTGATTAGGCTTTGAAACTGATTTTAGAGATAAATTGCGGTCAGCAGCATTTTATCAATGATTGAAAATTTTCCGCTGTGCCGGAAACCCGCTTCAGTGACCCCGGAACATTCCCTCGAGAGGGTGAAAGTAAATTCATCACTAGCTTCATCAATCGTGACTGTCGCATCCTTAAAATACAGGTATGTTTTTGAAATCGGGAAGAGGCATTTGAAGATTGACTCTTTGGCCGAAAAAATAATCCTGAGTCCCCGGTTTGCCTGATCCGGTGGCAGGGTATTTAACCACTCCAGTTCTTTCTCGACACAGACATGTCTACTGATATTGAAATCAACTACTCTGTATAAACTTTCTAAATCGATGCCTATTCCGGAAACATCATCAGCCAAACCAACAGCCGCTGCAGCGTATTCTCCGGAATGAGTGATGCTCCCACGTACCCTGTCCGGCCAGCACGGTTCCCTTGTCTCAGCATTTCTCAGAATAGGTTCTGATTCAAGTTTAAATTTTGCAAGAGCCTGATGAGCACAGCATCTTCCATGAGAAAACTCAGTCTGCCTTATAGAGGAGCTTAATGTTTTCAGAAATTTGTCTTCTTCCGGAAGGAGTGGAAAAACAGGCGGCGTAGATAAATCAGCACAAAAAAAACTGATATATTCAGGAAACGGCGAGGGAAACATTAAAACGCAACTTGAACTCCAATTGTGGTCATTCCACCAGAATATTTCTTTTTATCTACAGTGTAACTCCCTTGAAAATTAACACTTTTTTTACTTGTTATGTCAATATTTGTAAAAGACATGTAGTGGTATCCAAGATGAAACTCAATTGTGTTCCAAAAAGGTAGTCCTATGTGAAAAAATGCTTCTGAAACAGAGGCTTTCAAGTCACTATTGTCTTGATCTAATTTTGTTCCTTGGTAGGTTTCCACAATTGTTGTTTTTGTCTCCACCCCTGTCCCTAGATTATCTGTACCGTAACCAAATCCCACAGAAATTGTAACAACCGGAAATGGAACGTTGTAGAAAAGATTAATAGTTTTGATTGAAGTCGTTGTATCTAGTGAGACAGATGAAGTACTATCAGAGGAGTCAGTTATGGATTCTTTCTCTTTAAAGCTGACAGTTGAATATCCAATATTTGGGAAAAAAGGTGTAGGATGTGAAATCCCAACAGAGTACCCTGAAGCACTTCCGGTAGCGGCAGAATATGCGATGGCAACATCAGTACTGATACCTATGAACTGCGCTCTTGCTGTAGTTCCCAAGCCGCTCAGCCCCAAAAGTAAACAAGCTGAGAATGCCAGCTTTCGCAGATAATTTAACTTGTTTAACATCTGGAGCAGATATATTTACTAGAAATTGAACCCGAGACCAAGGCCCATTACGCTGCCTCCGAAGTCGTATTCCGTACCCTTATCACTTCCAGAGGTCGATTCTATTTTTGAAGAAATTGATCGATAACTAAGATGTATGTCAAAGAGTGGAAGAATTGGTATGCCAACGTTTGCATAAAACTGGGTAGCAGCGCCATCATCTAGTGCGACCCCCCCGTAAATTGCTTGTGTTTTACCCGCACCTAATCCAAGAGTCAGGTTAACAATTGGAATCGGTAGCTGATAATACAGATTATAAATTGAAGTTGATAATTTATACTCTTTATCACAACCTGCGCATTTAATCTTAGTTTCATAACTGTCCATTCCTAGTCCTGGTAATAATGGCACACCCACTTGAATGAAATAGCCACTAACACCATCTGATTCTGCAACATTACTATCAGAAAAGCTATGAGACAACGGCACCCCAACACTAAGGTTGAAAAGTGCAAATGCCTGTGTGCTATATAAAAGCAGACCGGATGCTGCAAACACTGTTAAAATAATTTTTCTCATCTTCACTCCTAATCAGAGGTGATCATTTTAGAAGAGTCAGATTCTTCATTTGGGCTCTTCCAATCTTCAAATTTTCCGAGAGGCCTGGTAAAGGTGAACTGAAAGGGTTCGGCTACCAGGGCATCCCAGGCGTCTCCGGTACTTCCGGAACTCATGGCAAATGGTAAAGCCACGATAAAAAAAGCAGTTCCAACTACCGCAAGCCCTATACCAAGGATGCGAATTGGAACATCAATTACCATAGCAAATGCCCCGGGGCGCTCTACTGGAAGCGAGCCTGAAACATTTCCTGCAGATAATGCAAAAAATAGGCAACCTATCATGAAGATTTTGAGATATTTTGCACGATTCATGTTTTTTATTGTGGAATAAGTTTTTTAAGTCAAAGTTTAAATTCAGCAATGACCGGTGCATGATCTGAGGGCCGATCTTGTTCTCGTGCTTCAATATCGATTATGCATGCTTGGCAGGAGGAAGTCAAAACAGAATTTGCCAGAATATAGTCGATACGCATTCCTTCATCACGTTCAAAACCCCGGGTACGGAAATCCCACCAGGAAAATTGTCCGGATCGCTGGTCAAATTTGCGGAAAAGATCACTCAGGCCGATCTCCATCAGTTCGGCTAAAAGCGCGTGTTCTTTCGGATGAAAGCTGACTTTGCCGCGCATTGATTCAGGATTCGAGAGATCATCCGTATGCGGCGCAATATTAAAATCACCCATGATCGCCAAAGCTTTGTCAGAATTTTTTGCTGCCTGAAACTCCTGAATTAATTCTGCAAAAAAATTCAGTTTATATTTAAATTTGTCTGATTCAGTGGTTTGACCCTGCGGTACGTAAACATTAACCATGCGCATTCCGGAAACAGTTGCAGCAATCAGACGGGCATTTTCCGGATCATAACTGTTACTAAAACCATGCTGTACATCCTGGATGGGATGTTTCGACAAAATGGCAACGCCGTTATAGGATTTCTGTCCGGAAAAAACAGATTCGTATCCGGCTTGTTGAAGATCCCAGACAGGAAACTGCGCGTCTTCAACTTTGGTTTCCTGAAGACAAACTACGTCCGGATTATGCTCTTTGAGCCACTGCAGAAGCAAAGGCAGTCGTGTCCGGATAGAATTAACGTTCCAAGTCGCAAGCTTCCACAACTGCTGTGGATTTGAGCTTTCAAGATAGAGACGGTCATCGGGTAACAGGCAGGCACTGTGGCTGTAAGGAATGTTTTGTGGTTGATCGTGTATACCGTTCCAGTTGCGTTCGATGCGGAGGTCTCCGCTGCGCCATAAACGGTAAATTTGCTCAACCAGTTTTTCAGCAGCAGAGCTTGACTCACGAAGTTCTGTAAAAGCAACTCCTTCCTGCTGAAGTTTTTTATTGAGCGGATCAGGAATCAGGGTTCCGAAACTCTCCTGAGAAGTCATTACTCCTGAGCAAGAGAATGGAGAAGTTCAGCATTCTCCTGAATTAGCTGGCGACGTTTTTTCAGATTTCTTTTGTTGGGACGGCTGTTGGCGTGTCTTTTTGTGGCTGTCTTTTGTTTCGGTGACATTTCTTTTTCCTCTTATCTGAGATTAAATCAACTTGTTCTGCTCGTAACTAAACGGTATGGTTTAAGTATTGAACATTAAAAAATAGCAAAAAAATTGTATACTTGCGAGCTAAAATTGCTTCAAGAGAATCTTCCTTCATACAAAATCAGATGAGCAGCGGAAAACAAAAAATGAAGACAAGCAAAAAAGTGGTTGGACCACAAATCGAGAAATTGCTGGAAATGCCGGTTACAGCCCGCTTGGTATTGGGTGAATGCAGGATGGAAATTGATGAAATATTGAGGCTTGGGCAAGGCTCCATGCTGGTGTTGGAGACGCAGGTGGAGGATAATATGAAGCTCTATATCAATGATGAAGAGATCGCAAAAGCAAAATCTGTGACGATTGGCGATAAACTTGGGGCACAAATAATGGAGATTTCTTCAACAGAAAAACGTCTCAAAGATTTAACCGATCTGGAATAAAGGTGAATCTCCAGTGAAATTTCTTTTGATTCAGTTACGGAGGATTGGTGATGTTTTAATGACGACTCCTTCGATCAGGCTGTTACGCGAATCTTTTCCGGAAGCAGAACTGACTTTTATGACGGAAGCTCCTGCCGACCAGGTTTTGCGTAATAACCCTTTTCTGGATGAAATTTTACTTTATCGTAAAGCGCAAACAATCAGTGAGTCAATTTCCTTTATCCGCAAACTTCGGAAACGGCAATTCGACTGTGTAATTGATTTTTTTGGAAATCCACGGAGCGCTCTGACGACTCGTTTTTCAGCTGCGCCAATCCGGATTGGTTTTAGTTTTCGTGGAAGAAGCTGGGCCTATACTCATCCTGTCAAAATATCCACGGAGGTGACTTATGCTGCGCAGGATAAAGCTCAGTTGCTGGAAGAACTTGGAATTTACGCTAATGATTTCGGATTGAATTTTTTTGCAGAAGAAGAAGATAAAGAATATGCTGCGCGGCTTTTTGGCCAGCTTGGTATAAAAGACAGCGATTTTGTGGTGACTTTGTCTCCAGTTTCACGCCAGCCTTACAAAGTGTGGCCTGCAGAACGGTTTGCTGTGATTGCTGACTGGTTGGTACAGAAACATCAAGCAAAAATATTATTTCTCTTTGGTCCAGGTGAGGAGCATTTTATTGATGCCGTAAGAGAAGCAATGAAGCAAAAAGCGCTGCCGGACTATGATATTCCATCACTTACTGAAACGCTGGCGATCCTGAATAAAGTGGATTTACATCTTGGTAATGATAATGGCCCAAGACATTTTGCGGTTGCCGGAGGCACTCCGACACTGGCAGTTTTCGGCAGGCCGTGGGCTGTTAACTGGACTCCTCCTGAGGACGCTCAACACTGTACACTTGAATATGATCCGGGATGTAAAAATAAATGTACTTATCCAGAATGTAAGCTGGAGTGTCTCCACGGTGTTACTGTAGAAGCAGTACAAGCTGAATTGGAGACGATGATAAAAACTTACTGCTAAAGGAATTTTAATGGTTTTCATGTTTGAAACAGAGAAGTTGTTGAAACAGCAGCTTCATGAGGTTGAGTTATGGCACGGGTTTTTGCCAGAGGCGGATTTTTCAGCAGCGGAAAATTTCCCCAGGTTGGTTTCAATCCAGCATCAGGTCAATTTTGAATTATGGCATCAGGAAGATCTGGCTCGTGATCCAGATGTTTCGGATTCAAAAATTGCTGAAGTGAAGCGTGCGATTGATGTTTTCAATCAACGGCGAAATGATTTGATCGAACAGCTGGATCAGTTTCTGCTGAATATTATCAACGCGGAAAATGTGAAAAATAATGCTGAAACGGAAATGAACAGTGAAACACCCGGAAGCATGATTGATCGTCTTTCGATAAATGCGCTTAAAATTTATCATATGGACGAAGAAGTTCAACGTGAGGAGGTGACAGCAGAACATCGTAACAAGTGTGCAGCAAAACTTTCCGTTTTACGAGAGCAGCGTCAAGATTTGGAACAATGCCTCACTAAATTGCTTGCTGATTTAAGCAGCGGAGAAAAACGGCTCAAAATTTATCAGCAAATGAAAATGTATAACGATGAAAATTTAAATCCCGTGCTTTATCGTAAAGCAGAAACCAGGTGAACAGGCACTAACATGGGACCAAAGGGGATTTTTCTTGCTTTCCTGATTGTTTGTGCGATCTATTTATGGAGGAGGCACCGCAAAAAAGCTAAGGGTAAAACGCCAGGTTGGGTTAACTGGGTACTTGGAGGAATTGCAGTATATTATGGAATTTCAATTCTGTTGATGATTTTTAACTCCAGCTGAGGAGTTTCTGTAAGTGATTGCTGATATTGTTGCGGGCACAATTCAGATCAGTTGTGAATCCATCGTATTTTCTGTATGTTCTCAGAAGGTATGACTGTTTAAATGTGGAAATATATGGGACTTGTTTTAATCGGAATGTTATTTTGCTCGATGATTCTTTTAGGATTGTGGGAGAGGCGGAGGTCAAAAAAGCGTTACCTTGAAGCTACACGTAAACTCAAGGAGCTCGACGGAGACTTTCCGACCGAGACGGATGAAAAGTAATTTTTTAAATCAAAATAGCTGTTACATCGCGAGTTGGTTGTTTCGGTCCATTGCCTGCTCTACGAGGATTGCCACGGCTTTTGGTCGAGAGAGGTTCTTGGCAGAGGCATAGCTGTCCAGCTGCTTCAAAACAGACTCCGGAAGTCCCAATAAAATTTTTTTGACAGGCTCGTTATATTCTTTTTTTCTTCCCGCGCCTTCTCGGAAGCCACCTCTTGCCATAATACCTTGTTTAAGTTCTCTTGATAAAAAACAATTCAAGAAATTATCTGTTCTGTCGATGATATTAATACATCTTTCAAGATGTGTGCAAGAGTTCGATAAAATAGTTTTAAAGACTATATTTATCATTGATATTAATCGTTTAAATACGGGAGAAGCAGATGAAATCTACCACAAAAAATCTTTACCCTTTTCGTCAAATAGCCATTCGTACACGCTGTTTGCACCGCTTAACCCCTCAAGAACTCATGGTTCGCAAGGGTTTCTGAGCATTATCAGAAAAACGGGAGGGTAGTCTCTCCCGTTTTTCAATTATCCTCCAAAAACATTCTTAGTTATTTTCCTCCTTTTTCTCCGTTTAGTGGTTTCTGCTGCTAAAATTCTTCAGTTTCAGAGTAGAATCTTTGCGTACTCCGTCAAAATGTGGAATGATAGAATACAGCAACTGTTTATAATCTGAACTTGAGAAAAATTAGTTTAATGTACAAAATCCTTGTTACAGGATCAATTCACCAAATTGGCCTGGAAAAATTGCGTAAAGAAAAAGATATTGAAATCCAATACGCACCTGATCTGCCTCTCACTGAAATTTTCAAGATAATAGCACCTTTCCATTGTATCCTGACGCGTTCGGAAACCCCGATTTCCAAAGAATTAATTGACAAAGCGCCAAAGTTGAAAGTAATTGCACGCGCTGCGGTTGGTATTGGTAATATTGATGTTAAATATGCAACCGAAAAAGGAATTCTGGTTATCAATACACCCGGAAAAAACACAAATTCTGCCGCCGAACTTACGATAGGTTTGCTACTTTCTGCGATGAGAAAAATAATTCCTGCTCACATTCACATGAGTGAACTTAAGTGGGACCGTCATTCTTTCACCGGCACAGAACTGCTCGGAAAAACAATTGGCATAATAGGTCTAGGAAATGTAGGACATCGCGTGGCGCGTTACGCAAAAGCTTTCGATATGGAAGTGCTGGCTTTTGACCCTTATATTGCAGAAGAAGTGTTCGAGCGTCACAATGCCAAAAAATGTAGCTGGAACGAACTTCTTTCTTCTGCGGATGTAATCTCGCTGCATGTACCTAAAACCGAGGAAACAACCGGTATGATCGGTGCAGAGGAATTCAGCAAAATGAAGTCCGGAGTAGTGATTTTGAACTCAGCGCGTGGAGGGGTTATTCAGGAAAAATCACTGCTGAAAGAATTAAATTCCGGCAAGGTTGCTGCAGCCGGAATTGATACATGGGAAGATGAACCGCCGAGCGTTAACCCTTTTCGGGAGCTGCCTCAGGTCGTGATGTCACCGCATGTCGGTGCCTCAACAACAGAGGCTCAAATAAGGATTGCCGAATCGATCGCAAATCAGACACCGCGTGCTTTACGGGGTGAAGTGGTTGAATATCCGGTCAATATGCCGAGCGTACAGGTTTTAGGCAGCGGTCCCGTTTCATCTTATGCTTCGCTTGCGGAAAAACTTGGTGTCTTCACTTCACAATATGTCGAATTTACTCCTACTCATCTGGAAATTAAATATCGTGGAAAACTGGCAAAAGAGGATGCAACTCTACTCAGGCTCTGTTTTTTGAAAGGTTTGCTGCAAAGTCACAAAAATTATGTGAGCTATGTCAATGCAGATCAGCAGGCGGAAAATGTAGGCCTCCATATTGAAGAAAGTGAGGATGCCGGATTTACTGATTACGAGAGTGCGCTCAAATGTACACTTAGCGGAGAAGGCCGGGATTTTTCCATCGGCGGAGTTGTGTTCAGCGGACCACACCCCAGAATCACGTTGATCAATAGTTTTGTCTGTGAATTTGAAGCGGAAGGTACAATTATGGCGACAACCAACAAGGATCGTCCTGGAATGGTTGGTATTTTAGGAGCCTGTTTAGGAGAAAATGGTGTCAATATTGATCAGTTTCAACTGTCAAGAAATACACGCGGCGGTGAGGCAATGTCGTTGATCCGTGTGGATGATGAGTTGCCTGATGCAGTCGTTGAAGAAATCCGCAACAAAGAAGGAATCACTTCCGTAATTAAAATTGTTTTGTAACTGAATCAGTAAAAAATTTTATCAGTCAAGCTGCCCGATGCGGACTTAAATATTTTGAGTTGAAAGAGAAAAATGCGTTATCTCAAACCTTTAATGGATCAAAATTTTCTGGAATACGCTTCCTATGTTATTAAGGATCGCGCGATTCCAGATATTTTAGATGGCCTAAAACCGGTGCAGCGCCGTATTCTGCATACAATGAGGGAGATGGATGATGGAAAATTCAGTAAGGTTGCAAATATTGTAGGTGATACAATGAAGCTCCATCCGCACGGCGATGCCTCCATAGGTTCAGCCTTGATCGTGATGGCCAACAAAGAATATTTTATTGAAAAGCAGGGTAATTTTGGAAATTTACTGACCGGAGATCCTGCCTCTGCACCAAGGTACATAGAAGCCCGCCTTACTTCACTGGCCAAAGAAGCCCTCTTTAATGCTGAACTGACGGAATTTTCCGACAGTTACGACGGTCGAAATAAGGAACCGATTGTACTGCCTGCTAAACTTCCGGTTTCTCTGCTGTTTGGGGCGGAAGGAATTGCGGTGGGAATGTCCACTCGAATACTACCGCATAATTTCAACGAGGTTATCGATGCACAAATTGCTTTTCTGAAAAATATACCATTTAAGCTGTTTCCGGATTTTATGAATGGAGGTTTGCTTGACACAGGTCAGTACGAAGATGGTAACGGTAAGGTGAGGGTGCGTGCCCGTATCGATATTACTGATGAAAAAATCTTGACGGTGAGAGAGTTGCCGTTTGGGGTGACGACGGAATCTTTGATCCAGTCTGTTCAGGATGCAGTCAACAAAGGCAAATTCAAACTGTCGTCAATTGACGACTTTACCGCGGAGAAAGTTGAAATTGAATTGAAAGCGGTCAGAGGCATGGATGCAGAAAAATTGCTGAAATTGCTCTATGCATTCACGCAGTGTGAAGTCTCCATATCTGTTAATATGCTGCTAATTCAAGGGAATCAACCCGTACAACGGACTGTAAGTGAAGTCCTGCAGCAAAACACAATACGCTTAAAAGATATCCTCAGGAGGGAGTTGTTGCTGTCGCTGGAGCAGGCCAGACGCAAGTGGCATATGCGCAGAATGGAAATGTATTTCATCGGCGAAAAAATTTATCAGAAACTGGAAGCTTGTGATTCATACGAAGAAGCGCTTGAAGTAGTGAAAAAAGCTGTACTGCAGATCGAGTCGGTCCTGCCTTTTCCCGTTGAACAGGCTGATATCGAAAAATTGTTGACTCTGCAGATTAAACGTATTTCACGTTATGATCAGCAGGAAAGCCAAAAAGAACTGGATAAACTGAAAGTCACCATCAGTTCACTGAATAAGTCGCTGAAAGATATTACACGTTACACAATTAAGTATCTGGAAAAAATCAAAGAAAAATATGGACTGGATTATCCAAGACGCAGCAAAATAAAGAGCTTTGACGAAATACGCGCTCAGGATGTGGCGGAAAAACAAAAAGTAGGTTGGGATCGTAAAGAAGGTTTTCTCGGTCTGAATGTAAAATCCGGTACTACTTCATTTTTTTGCTCTGCCTATGACAAAATGGTTGTTATCCGCAAGGATGGATCATATCAGGTTATTCGTGTTCCCGAAAAACAATTCATCGGAAAAAATGCTATTTGTGTTGAAAAACTGAATTCAGCGACTGTTCATAATGTGGTATACTGGGAAGGTGCAACCAGGGTTTGTTATGCAAAACGTTTCCGCGTTGAAAAGTTCATCATGGACCGTGAATACAATCTCTTTCCTGCGAAAAAAGGTGCAAAAATTTTGCACTTGAGTCAGGGAGAGGGAATTCTGCTGGAAGTATCTTTTGTACCTACTCCCAGAATTCGTAAATCAAACGATATCTATATTTTGGATGATTTGGCCATCAAAGGTATTCAGGCCAGGGGCAACAAAGTTGCCAGCAAGTCAGTGCAAAGCGTCAAAGTCGTCACAAATAGAGCACAGGCAGAACAGGAACCGCTCTTACCGGAAGAAAAAGCTCAGCCTGTGCAGAAAGCATTATTGCCTGAAAAAAAAGCTCAGCCTGTGCAGAAAGCATTATTGCCTGAAAAAAAAGCTCAGCCTGTGCAGGAACCGCTCTTACCTGAAGAACCTGAAAATTAATGAATTGCATTTATTACAAAAAAGAATTAATATTATGTGTTGAGTTTCAGTTTGAACAAAAAAATAGAAGAAAATCGTTATGTCTACAAAATGTCAAGTGTGCGGAAAAACTCCCGGAAATGGAAATCGGGTCAGTCACGCCAACAACAAAACAAAACGTCGCTGGATGCCTAATTTACAAACTGTGCGAATCCGTCAAGCAGGTGGAAATCGTAAAAAAACACGTGTTTGTACCCAGTGTATCCGTTCCGGAAAGACAATCGCTACTTAAGCCACAAATTTTACATTCAGCCGGTCTTCATGCAGAATACCGGCAGTTTGCTTGCCTCTTAATCTCGTTGGTTTCATGCTTATAAAGGACTGCTCCCAAATCTACACTTTGGGGCCGCAAGGCACCTTCAGTGATGAAGCCACCCAAAAAGTCCGCAACAGCGGAGCCAGTGTTAGCTACACCAGTACTTTTATTGAAGCACTTTTCAAAGTAACAGAAGATCCGGATTCTATCGCGGTAGTTCCGATTGAAAACTCTGTCGCGGGAACAGTTGCGCAAGTTCAGGATTCACTGGTCAGAAATGACCTCGTGATACTGGGAGAAATAAATTTGCTGGTCGAGTATGCCCTGCTGGCAAATGCTGAGCTGGAGCAGGTTGAGTCATGTTTTGCTCACCCTCAGGCACTTGAACAAAGCAGCGGATTTATCTCCAAAAACATGGCCAGCGCTCAGAGTAAATTAACCAGAAGTAACGTTGATTCCGGTATTCTGTTTCTGGAAGCAGTTGACTCCGGAAACGATCCTGTAGCAGCCATCGTCCCGCTTTCCTTTGCTGAAGATAAACCGCAATGGAGAAAAGCCTCCGGAATCCAGGACTACCGGAATAATACCACGCGTTTCCTCGTTGTAAGGTCGCGCCAGGAAAATGAACAGCCGGATTATTCCTGCAAAAAAACCTCACTCTTAGTAGAGTTTCAGGATGACCGCTCCGGGCTGCTGTATCAGCTTCTAAGCGTGTTCAACCTTTTTCAGATCAACCTTTGTCGTCTGGAGTCAAGGCCTGCTAAAGACACTCCATGGGCGTATGTATTTTACGTGGATTTTTACAATTCTACAGATACAAAAGCCTGTCTTGACGTTCTCCGTGTATCAAATTTTTGTTACAAAGTACTTGGAAGTTACGATTTAGTCGGTTGATTGGCATAACAGATGCGTTACCGGATTTGTTTATAATTTCTAATAAATTTAGTACTACTGTCATTATTTGAGTCTACGTTTTATGCTTGGATTAAGAAAATTTTTCCATAAAGTAAGTTTATCAGCAGGAGTTATGACTGCCTGGTTGCTGCTTTGCGGAATCAGCAGGAGTCCCAAAGAAGCAAAATTTGGACTTCAGGATCTGCAGGCGACAAATATGCTGCAGACCATGCCCCCTCTTTCTGAAATTCCTTTAAGTTTTTATCTCTTAGCGGCCGCTTTTGTAGGTTCAATAGCAGGCGGTATATTTCTGGTACGCTATCTCCATAAAAGGAAAATCCGGGAAGATCTTGAGCAAATTGCTGAAGATCAGGCTCAGTTGTCAGTTGATTCTGAATTTGAAGCACGGCAGGTAGATGATGAGGATCGTGACTTTTTAACAGAGTTGTGCGGCACGAGGGATCCTGCGGAACTGCTGCCGGTTATTATGTCTGCGGAAATATTTGAGCAAACAGTAGCGGATTATAAAAATTCCGTAAACTTCTCAAAAGGGGATTTGAACAAAATATTTCTGCTGCGCAAAAGTCTGCAGTTTAGTTTTAAGAACACAGATGCAGGCTTTAGCTGTACACAAATGCTTGAAGCCGGAACTCAACTGGAATTCCAGATTCGGCACAAGCAAAAAAAAATAGCCTTCATGAGCACCATCCTTGATTCTAATGAGACACAGTTGTTGATCAAACCGCCGACAGTAAAACGGCGACCGGCCAATATCAAGCAGTTTAAGGAATTATACTGTCATATCCGTCGCGGAAATGATGCTGATTATGAGTTCAAGTTTAAGATTATAGGACAACTGATAACAGATCTGAACGCTGTTATACTGGGGCACACCAGCAAAATACGCAAATTACAGATCCGAATTTCCGAACGCCTGCCTTTGGACCTGGAAATGGATTTTCAGCTGTTGGGTGCAGTGCAGTTTAAAATGGAGCAGAAGTTTGATCTGGGCCGTCTTCCGCATCATAAACTGTCCGGAATAATAAAGGATATGAGCGCCGGGGGTTTAAAGGTCAGGTTGGATGAACTGCCTCCACAGGGTATCAACAAAAGTGATGTTTTTCTTTTTCATCTGCCTTACGCCAGTTTGCGCGAAAATTTAGCTGCCACTGTGCTTGATGTTATCCCACACAACGGAGAGATCGATCTCCACTTCGTCTTCCGTGACATTGATATGCTGACTCACATGAAGCTGAATCAGTATCTGCACCGTAAAAAGCTCAGTATGGAAGCTGCCTGAAATCACAATCCCATGCTGAGTATGTTCCGAAAATATATTTTTGGGCTCAGCCTTTTGGCTTTGCTGATTATTGCAGGCGGTTATGGTTTTTTAAGAACAAAATTACCTCAACGTTCCGGAGAAATCAGCCTTCCGGGATTGAAAAGTGAGGTTGATGTTGTCTTTGACGAATGGGCAATTCCTCATATAGAAGCGGAAAACGAACTCGATGCTTATCGCGCTTTGGGTTATCTGCACGCACAGGAGCGTCTTTTTCAACTGGAGTTGATGATACGTGTCGCTCATGGTCGTCTTTCAGAAATGCTAGGAGAGGCAACACTGGACGTTGACCGTTATTTCCGCACACTCGGCATACAGCGTTATGCCAAAAGCTACGTTGAAAAAAATTACCGCAAAAATCCCCAAAAAATTACAAAAGCGGTCGAAGCATACCTCTCCGGACTAAATGCTTTCGTTGCTGCAGGAACAACTCCGCTTGAATTCACGCTGTTAGGAATTCCAAAACGTGAATACAGGATCGAGGATCTGGTCAGCATTTCTGCATATATGTCCTATACCTTCAGCAATGCGGTTCTGCAGGATCCCCTGATTTCACATATTCAAAAAAACCTGGGCAGCAGTTACCTTAAGGATCTTGCTCTGAACTGGCCTGAAGGTGATACCCAGATCAAAGTCTCAAAACAACATAATGATACAGACCTCGAGTTAGCAACATTTTTTGCTGAAATGGAAAATGTACTTTCGCGGATACCACCTTTTTTCGGCAGCAACTCGTGGGTCATTTCAGGTTCACATAGCAAATCCGGAAAAGTAATTTTAGCAAATGATCCGCACATTGGTTTTGCTGCACCGTCCACCTGGTATGAGGCACACATGAAAACTCCGGATTGGGAACTTTACGGACACCATTTGGCCGGAATTCCATTTGCGATTCTGGGGCATAATCGACGTATGGCATGGGGAGTTACCATGCTGCAGAATGACGATTTGGATTATTTTCGTGAGCGTACAAATCCCGCAAATCCGGATCAGGTATGGTTCCGTGATCATTGGGAAGATCTAAAAATAATAGAAGAAACAATTTCAGTAAAGGGCAGTGAAGACCGGCCTCTACGTGTGCGTATTTCCAGACACGGGCCGATCATCAACGATGTTCTGGAATCTTTTGAAAAAATAGAAAGCCAGCCGGTTGCACTGGCTTGGGAAATGTTAAGCAATTTTGAAAATTCAACAGAGCAGGTTTTTTATGAACTTGGCCACTCAGAGAGCTTGGAGGATTCGAGGGCTGCAGCCAGCAAGCTTCACGCACCGGGTTTGAATATTAACTATGGAGACGCTGAAGGAAACATCGCCTGGTGGGCAGCGGCAAGGCTGGCGATTAGACCGGCTCACGTCAATTCATTTATTATACTTGATGGAGCAAGCGGAAAAGATGAAGTTTTGGGTTACCGGGATTTTTCAGAAAATCCTCAATCCGAAAATCCTCAATCCGGAATACTCTATAATGGAAATAACCAACCCGGAGATACTGGAAGCGGGCTCGAACCGGGTTATTATGCGCCTGAAGAAAGGGCACATCGTATCGGACAGCTGCTCAATCCAGTAAAAAAGAATTGGACTGCGGACGAGATGAAGTCCATTCAACTGGACACCAATAATCCACGTATACAAAATTTCCGTAAACACTTTTTGACGCTGATTTCCGAAAATTCCGCACGAAGCGAAGTTTTCCGTAATGCTGCTGAAGTTTTTAAAAACTGGGATGGAATGCACGACATCAAGGCAGCAGGTCCGACTATTTTTCACCGACTCTTTTATCATTTGAGTCTCGGAATATTTGCTGATGAGATTGAAGAAAAAGGCACTCTGGTTTTATTGAATGTGTCGCTGATTGATAAAAGCATTCCGCTGCTGTTGAATAATCCACAATCTCCATGGTGGGACAATGTGGATACTCCGGACATTCGTGAAACTCAAGCGGAGATTCTCCGGACAGCATGGATCAATGCTGTGCAAAGTCTGGAAAAAGATTATGGTTCAAACGTAAACTCATGGGAATGGGGTAGGATTCACACTTTGGAAATCAAACATTTACTGGGACGGAAAAAACCGTTGAACTTGTTTTTCAATATCGGCCCTTTTCCGGTTCCGGGTAGCAAAGGTGTGGTCAATCAACTTCGTCATAAATATGGGCCGAAAGAGCTGAAAGTCAGCTCTGGACCTTCTACACGCCGCGTGATTGATTTTGGAAACCCAGAAAATTCAGCAGGAATTAATCCTACTGGACAGGCAGGTTATTTCTTTGACCAGCATTACCAGAATCAAACCCCGCTCTACCTTGCCGGAGAATACCGTAAACAAAGAATTAATCGCAAAGGCATTCTGACAAATCAAACATCACGGTTGATTTTTAGTCCATAACACACTATTTTGATCAATCAGGATCAAAGCCTTTACCAGAAAAAATGCCCTACAATTAATTTGGAGAAAATGTGACTAAATCGCTGCTGGACACTTTTGCAAAAGACAATTTACCGCCAGCAGAACAGTTTCCGGAATTCAGTAATTTGGCAGAATTGGACTATCCGGATAAAATGAACTGCGCGAAATATTTTCTGGATGATGTGGTAGCAGAAGGTTTTGGGGAACGCCCGGTGATCATTACTCCTCGAGAGGAATATACTTATGCGCGTCTGCAGAAAGACGCAAATCAGCTTGCCCATGTGCTTGTAGATGATTGTGGATTGATTCCGGGAAACCGGGTTTTGCTGCGTGCACCGAATTCATACATGATGGCCGCCTGCTGGTTTGGTGTAATGAAAGCAGGAGGTATCGCTGTTTCGACCATGCCTTTATTCCGTGCAAAAGAACTTGGTGTAATGATTGAAAAAGCTCAAATCAAAATAGCACTTTGTGATGCGCGTCTGAAAGACGAATTAATCAGTGCGCAGGCAGATTCGAACCTGGATCAAATACTGCTTTTTGGAGGATCGGAGCTGGAAGAAAAGATGTCGATAAAACCGGAAACTTTTGAAAATTGCCCGACAAGCTCAGACGATACCTGCCTTATTGCCTTCACTTCCGGAACAACCGGAAACCCTAAAGGCACCATGCATTACCACCGTGACATGCTCACTATCTGCCGTGCTTATTCAGAACCTGTTTTAGCTCCGACACCTGAAGACCGCTTCATCGGCAGTCCACCGCTGGCTTTTACTTTTGGTTTAGGAGGGCAGCTGCTTTTTCCAATGTTCGCCCGTGCTTCGACAATTTTACTGGAGCAGGCAACTCCGGATTTACTGCTTCCTGCTATCAAAAAACATCAGGCAAGTATTGTATTCACCTCACCGACTGCTTACCGTTTTTTACTTTCAGAACTGAAGGATGGTGATTTGTCCTCAGTCAGGACCTGTGTTTCTGCAGGAGAAACTCTACCGAAACCAACATGGGATTCCTGGCAGAAAAAAACCGGTCTGGAAATACTGGACGGAATCGGCTCAACCGAGCTGCTGCACATTTTCATGTCATCCCGCACCGATGATATTCGTCCGGGTGCAACCGGAAAACCGATATCCGGATATGAAGCAAAGGTGGTGGATGAGGATGGAAATGAAGTAGCTCCGGGGACTACCGGAAAACTTGCTGTAAGGGGGCCGACTGGTTGTCGTTATCTTGCGGATGAACGGCAGAAAAAATATGTCCAAAATGGCTGGAACCTCACCGGCGATGCTTATCAGATGGATGAAGACGGCTATTTCTGGTTTCAAGCAAGGACAGATGATATGATTATTTCATCCGGATATAATATTGCCGGCCCGGAAGTTGAAACCGCTCTGATGGCACATCAAGCAGTTTTGGAGTGTGCCGTAGTTGGTGTTCCGGATGCTCAGCGCGGCAGTCTCGTTAAGGCATTTGTTGTGCTGCAGCAAGGAATTCTCGGAGATGTAAAACTTGTTAAGGAATTGCAGGAATTTGTCAAAAACTCAATTGCACCTTACAAATATCCACGCGCACTTGATTTTGTAGATTCACTGCCAAAAACAGAGACGGGCAAAATACAACGCTTCAAACTGAGAGAGGGTTAAACAGCGGCTGCTTACAAACCTTCCACTACAATAATTTTTGATGTAGCCGTTTTGTGTCTCAACGCCCGTGCCTCCCGGTACTCAGGTGAATCGATAAACTGTTTGGCTTTTTCAACGCTTTCAAATTCCAGAATAATCACACGGCCCGGTTCCCAGTTACCCTCAAGTTTTTCAGCTTTTCCGCCGCGCGCCATATATTTCCCTCCGTAAGCAGCAATAGCCGGCGGTGCGAGTTTTTTATAATTCTCATAATGCTCCAGATCATTGACGGTAATATCCGCAATCACAAATGCACTCATCCTAATTATCCATATATTTAGTTTCAGTTTATTTGACAACCCCATTGTTTATTACTGCGTCTAAACTACTCCAGAAAAAGGTTATAATTCCAGAGAAATTTCTATTGACAGCTCAATTTATTAGTAGTAGTGTTTGAATTGTATTGTTTATTCAATCCATTAACATCTATGAAAGGGAATGTTATGCTTGATCTAAAATCAGTAATCGTTGGAGTATTATTTGGTGTTGCCCTTGTTTTTATTACAGGTGCATCCGATAAAAAAGGCGGCAAGGGAAAAAGGGGAAGTCCGCCGGTTGGTATGTTCCAGTTATATGCTATCCCCAACAGTGACAGCAAAGCGGTAATTCTTCATACTGCGAGTGGAGAATACAAAATTGCAAATCTTGATCTTTCACCAAATTTTGAATCCGGTGACAGGTTTATGGGGCCTCCGCCGGAATAGCATAATTGCAATTAACAAAAAAGATCCAGTGCTTGACTGAGCCCGGTAATGAGAATTTGCCGGGCCTGCTGCCCGATAGTTTTTAAGCTAGTGAAATCGTTTCAGTATCTTATACTGAAATATGAGTAAATACTTAAACGGTTTTTAACAATAGTTTACCCGTAAAAAGGAGAAAATATGTGCTCTATATTAAATTCTTACAAAATTGTACGAAAAAATATTACAAACATAATTATTTTAGCGAGCCTTTTATTCACAGGGTGTTCTTTGTCTGTCCCTGAACCGGATGAAGCTAATCAAACTCTGCTGATTATTCCTGTTGAAAGTCGTCAAACACTACAGAAATTTGTATGGGTTTTACATGTTTCAATTGAGGATTCATCCAGTAATGAAAAACATGATCATATTATCGAACCAAATCCAAAAAGTCTTTTTTCTTATAGCACTCAATTAAAGCCTGGCAAATATAAAATTACAAAAATGATAAGAAAGGCAAAGCCGGGGTTTAAACTAGGTGGTAAGAAAAAACGACGCCCTGAAAAGGTCAGTAATCTCGATGATATTGAACTAAAAAAGGGTGGTGTAACAATCCTCAATAAAAAGTTCCTGTTTCAGCAGCCTCAATCTAAACTTGGTAATCCACCTAAAAGAGGCCAAAATCAACAGAAAAAGACAGATGCTGAAAGGAATTTAGAGAGAATTAAGAGGGATAGGGAAAGAAAGGCCGATCAGGAGGAGATGAAGAAACAAAGAGTTAGGTTCGTTCAGATTGTTGATTTGGATGAAAGCTTTAAAACTAAATTATTGGAAGAATTAAAAGAAGTAGAGAATTACGACACATGGAAGTGAGATTGAAAAAATATCCTCTACATTTTGTTAGCAAAAGCAGGGACAGTGTTAAACCCTGCAGTATAAGTTTTGCTTTCACTTTATTATTTAGCGGTACTAATTTTTGCTCCCCGGAATCGGGTCACCGGAGTCTCTTTCAGTAACGGCCTGTTTAAAGCCGACTTCTTCAGCACGTTGCTTAAACCTGATGCCTTCGGGACTGTGTCGGGCAATGCCGTCAAACAGAGTGGCAATTGATTGGGTGCTGGATAGACCCATGTTTTCATAAGCCTGATTGACCATCATTTTCATCATCATCAGCTGGTTCTTTGGCACCCCTTTTATCCGGTCAGTCAGTTGCAGAACGGTATCATCCAGTTCCTTAAGTGATACCGACTGAAAAACCAGCCCCATTTCTTCCGCCTTCTTTCCTGTAACCAGGTTGCCTGTAAAAAGCATAGATTTAGCTTTTTCCAGTCCCAGGCGGTAGATCCACATGGCTGTAGTCGGACAGCCCCAGACACGCGAGGGAGGATAACCTATCTGAGATTTTTCATTCATTATGATGATATCGCAGCACAGAGCAATATCACTGCCTCCGGCAACCGCGTCGCCATTTATCCTGCCGATAACAGGTTTGTTGCAGCGCCAGATTGACATGAAATTTTGTGTGCAGCGGCCCATAAAATTGTAGTCAATCATTGGATCCCAGGGCATCTCCTGAATTCCCGGATTTTCTCCCGGATTTTCAGCAAATTCTTTTAAATCATAACCACCGCAAAAGCCTCGTCCTGCTCCTGTCAACACAACTACATGCACAGAATCATCTTTTGATGCATAGTCAAAAGCTGAGGCAATTTCTTCAGGCATAGTTTCATTTATTGCATTAAATCGTTCAGGACGATTCAGCGTTATTGTGGCAACACGATCCCTTGATTCATATAAAACTGTACCAAAATCCATAAGCAGTTTATTCTTTTATATGTTAAGAATTTGCAGAGAGAGTTTTTTATTAAGCTTAGTGCAGAATTAATTATGCCGGGAGATACCTTGGCAGGCGATCTTTCAGTATACGGATATGTTCCGGACCGGTGCCGCAGCAGCCCCCGACAATCTGTACACCATAGCTGTTGACCCAGCCTTCAATTTCTGATGCATATTCTTTTGGTGGGCAAATTTCCTTAAAATTCCAGTCTGGCTTTTCAAGTTCTCCAGTTTCGGCATAGGCCAGTTTTGGTCCCGACCAGTGCTTACTTAAAATATTGAGCGCGGGTGCTGTATCTCTAACCTGGCTGTGCATGATTCCGGCAGCATCTCCTCCGAGTGGGGCGATTGCCTCAACCAATTCATCAAAATCTGAAGTAGGGGGTGCATTTTTCCAATACCAAGCCTGCACACTTTTTTCATCTTCCGACAGCATAGCGCTGTAACCTATCCAAACTGGCAAGCCTGTGGATATGGCAGCCTTGATGACCATTTTTGCATTTTCTATATCTCTCATCATTTCCGCGATTATTAAATCCACTCCGGCCTCTGCCAGAATTTCTGCTAATTCTATATAGCTGTCCGATACTTTATCACCGCTTGCGACTTCCTGTGCACTGTTAAA
>Ga0207986_1000120_pt1 | contig 37327 bp, 37 predicted proteins | sample ETNtaG_26_FD_185764 | JGI IMG/M metagenome (GOLD analysis project Ga0207986, IMG submission 185764) | Marine microbial and viral communities from oxygen minimum zone, Eastern Pacific Ocean - ETNP201302SV89 (SPAdes) (version 2) | ecosystem: Environmental > Aquatic > Marine > Oceanic ... | reverse complement strand
GCGGTATACGTGATCCATGACATCTCCTGCGCCAAAAACACCAGGTATGCTGGTTGCAGTCGCGTTGCCGTCGATCCCGGAGCTTACCCGGATATAACCATTGGAAATATCCAATTGGCCCTCGAAAAGGCTGGTATTGGGGGTGTGGCCAATTGCGATAAAGACTCCGTGGACCGCCAAGTCTTTCGCGTCCCCGTCACTCGCCGATTTCAGCCGGACCCCGGTAACACCAGAATCATCACCCAATACTTCATCGAGATTGTGGTGCCACTCAATCTCAATATTGCCCGATGCGCCAGTTCGTGCCAGCAGTTGATCTTGCAGGATTGCCTCTGCCCGAAGTTGATCGCGGCGGTGGACCAGTGTTACCTGAGAGCAGATATCAGACAGATACAACGCCTCTTCAACAGCAGTATTGCCTCCTCCGATGACAGCCACTGGCTTGTCTTTGTAGAAAAAACCGTCGCAGGTTGCACACGCAGACACACCTTTTCCCTTAAACGCATCCTCAGAAGGAAGGCCGAGGTAGCGTGCCGACGCACCAGTTGCGATGATCAACGCGTCACAGGTATATGAATTGCTATCGCCATCCAGCCGAAAAGGCGAGGCGCCCAATGTCGCTGTATGAATATGATCAAAAACGATTTCGGTACCAAACCGTTCAGCATGGGCGAGCATTCTTGACATGAGGGCAGGGCCGGTCAGGCCGTGAGCGTCTCCGGGCCAGTTATCGACATCAGTGGTCGTCACCAGCTGGCCACCTTGCTCTATTCCAGTGACAAGCACCGGGTCAAGGTTTGCGCGAGCCGCATAAATTGCCGCGGTGTAGCCGGCGGGCCCAGAGCCAAGAATCAATAGTCGGCTATGGCGGGTGGCTGTCATTAAAAACTCCGTCTTGAATTATTCAGCGGTATTTTCCCAAGAATTCGCCATTTAATCTATCGAAGAAGGTCAGATTAATGCATCCATTACGGGTTAAAAGCCACGTTTCGATATAATCCCGGGGCGATTGGGCAAAAAATTTACGCAAAGGTGATTGTCACTTGACGCAGGCGCGAAAGAAAAACACACGTAACGCGAATAATACCGGTATATCGCCGCGCCTGGTTCGGCTAGGTCGAGAGGTGCTAGTGATCGGACTGGTTGCTTTAACAGGTTATCTGCTGGCTTGCCTGGTGTCTTTCTCTGCCTTTGATCCGGGATGGACCTCTACCGGCGCGGGAGGGCCGATCCGGAACCTGGGAGGGCGCTTTGGGGCCTGGTTCGCGGATCTTTTTCTTCATGCCTTTGGTTATTCGGCCTATCTTTTTCCTCTGATTTTCGCTCTATTGAGTGCCCGTATTTTGAGGCGTTCAAAGGAGGTTAACAGCCGCCATGTCCGCATAATGCACGGACTCGGCTTCACCTTGACGGTGGTCTCGGCTTGCGGTATCGAATTTCTCCATTTTGGCTCTGGACTCGACCATAGCCTGGGCGCCGGCGGCGGGTGGCTTGGTATTGTGGCAGGAAGCTGGTTGCTCGATGTTTTCGGTTCAGTTGGAGCGACTGTCGCGCTGGTTGTTTCTCTTGTCGCTGGATTGTCCTGGGCGCTTGACGTTTCGTGGTTTACCATCATGGACCGTGTCGGGGCATGGTCCTGCGAACTGGCGGATAAAAGTTGGTCGCTAGTCGCCACCTGGGCAGACAAAGTTCAGGGCGCTCGTTCCCGGCGCCAGCGTCAGGAGAGTGTTGCGGAATTACGCCGCGAGATGGATCAAAAGGAGCCGCCTCGGATAGAGTCAAAAATTGCCCCAAGCAGGGAAGGTGCCCGGATCCACAAAGAAAAACAAGCTTCGATTCCCCTATTTATCGAAGGCAAGGGGCCTCAAGGGGATCTTCCAGCGCTGAAGCTACTGGATCGGCCGGGTGAACAGGTCGGAGGGTACAGTAAAGAGGCGTTGGAAATGATGTCGCGCCTGGTAGAGAAAAAACTGCGTGATTTCAATGTGGAGGTCAGAGTGGTTTCGGTACAACCGGGCCCCGTGATTACCCGCTTCGAGATCGACCCGGCAGCAGGCATTAAAGCGAGTCAGATTGTAGGTTTGGCCAGGGATCTCGCCCGCGCATTGTCAGTAGTGAGCGTTCGTGTGGTGGAAAACATTCCCGGCAAAACCTACATTGGCCTGGAGATTCCCAATGAAAGCCGAGAGACTGTTTTTCTGCTGGAAGGGTTGGCCTCAGAAGTATACGAGGGCAGCAAGAGCCCGCTGACCCTTATCCTTGGTAAGGATATCGCAGGCGAGACCATCGTCTCAGATCTATGCAAAATGCCGCACTTACTTATAGCTGGCACTACTGGGGCAGGAAAATCAGTTTGTATTAACGCAATAATCTTGAGCATCATCTACAAGTCTACCCCTGAAGATGTCCGTTTGATTATGATCGATCCAAAAATGCTTGAGCTTTCGGTATATGAAGGAATTCCACATCTGCTGACGCCGGTGGTCACGGATATGAAAAAGGCAGCTAATGCGCTGCGCTGGTGCATTGTGGAAATGGATCGGCGATTTCGCCTTATGGCGGCCCTTGGGGTTCGAAATATTGTGGGCTACAACCGCAAAGTGAAAGCTGCAATTGATGCGGGCAAACCCTTGGACGATCCGTTGTTTATCCCGCTGCCGGGAGAGGACGTAAATCCACCTCAACTCGAGACCATTCCCTATGTCGTAGTTATCGTCGACGAGTTTGCCGATCTGCTAATGGTGGTCGGGAAAAAGATTGAGGAACTCATCACCCGAATTGCCCAGCGAGCTCGAGCGGCTGGCATCCACCTGGTGTTGGCGACACAGAGGCCTTCAGTGGATGTGGTCACAGGATTGATCAAAGCAAATATTCCGACCAGAGTCGCGTTTCAGGTGTCGTCACGTGCCGATTCACGCACGGTGCTCGATCAAATGGGGGCTGAGCAATTGCTGGGTCACGGAGACATGTTATTTTTACCGCCTGGCACAGGGTTTCCCATTCGGGTTCACGGCTCATTTGTCTCAGACCAGGAAGTTCACCGAGTGGCAGACCAGTTGCGAAGCAGCGGCGAGCCGGAGTACCTGGAAGCTGTGGTCGATGACACCGCGCTTGGCGATTCTGTATCGGTCGAGGGTTTGGGAGCCAGCGACAGCGGGGAAGATGACCCACTTTATGACAAGGCTTTATCTTTCGTCACCGAGACCCGGCGAGCCTCAATATCATCGGTTCAACGCCATCTGCGGGTCGGCTACAACCGCGCGGCCAGAATGATAGAAACAATGGAGGCGGCCGGTGCTGTAGGCCCCCTCGAGAACGGCAAACGGGAGATACTGGCGCCGCCCCCACCACAATGAAACAGAATTTGATGCCAATAACCAATCGGGGCTGGTACCGGTTTCTGGTGTTCGGACTGGCCGGGACGGTTCTGGTTTTTATCCCAATGCCAGCGGCCTTCGCTGATGAGGGTTTACTGGAAGACTTTTTTGTTAAGGTTCGTACACTGCAAGCTGATTTTCATCAGGTTGTCCTCGACGAGGATCTTGCGCCGTTGCAGGAGACTTCCGGGCAAATGTGGCTTGCCCGGCCAGGCCGGTTTCGGTGGAGTTATGGACAACCGGTGGAACAAGAGGTGTTGGCAGATGGCTCGCGTCTTTGGGTCTATGACGTCGGGCTTGAACAGGTGATCGTTCGAGATCAATCAAAAACCCTGGGCAATACCCCAGCGGCGTTACTCGCCGGTGAGGATAACCCCGGTGATTCCTATTTAATAGAGCACCTCGGCAAACAGGGTGCAATCTCGTGGATCACTCTTTTTCCCAAAGATTCCTCGGCACCCTTTTCTCAGATTCAGCTCGGGTTTGAAAATGGCGACTTGCGTCTGGTGCAGATGCTGGATCAGTTAGATCAGATTACCCGACTCCGGTTAGATAACGTAATCGTCAACGATCAATTGCCGCAAGATCTTTTTAGACTGAAACTGCCCGCAGGGGTTGACGTCATCCAAGAAGAGCTTTAACAAGGTGCTTCATTATCTTGTGATTGGCACCGGCGGCGCATTAGGCGCGATGCTGCGCTTTTTTGCCCACACCCGGATTTCGGCCTTGACAGGGCCTGGATTCCCCTGGGGCACCTTGCTGATTAATATCAGTGGCTCGTTTTTTCTGGGCGTCCTCGTAGTCATTCTTAGCGCGCGAGGGCCAGCCGTAGATCTTCTACGCAGCGGGTTGTGTATTGGACTGTTGGGGGGGTTTACTACGTTTTCTGCCTTTTCGGTAGAAACCTTGTCCCTGCTTGAAGCCGAGCAGTGGCAAAGAGCCCTGGTAAATATCGTATCCAGTGTATTGTTGTGCCTGCTTGGTGCCGCCGCTGGCGTTGCGGCCGCTCGTCAATTTTGAACAGTAAACAATAAGGAAGGAAATGCTCGACCCACAACTTTTGCGCAATGACCCCGAAGGGGTAGCTAACTCTCTGGCATCGCGAGGTTACGCTCTCGACGTGCAAAAATTTGCCGAACTCGAAAACCGAAGAAAGTCTCTCCAGACGCGCCAACAGGAGTTTCAAGCTGAGCGCAATCGTTCGGCTAAGGAGGTTGGGCAGGTGAAAGCCTCTGGCGGTGATGCCGCCGAACTTATCGCACAGACGGCCGGGCTGGGAGAGGCGATTGCCAAGGTTGAGTCGAGTCTTGAGGAGGTACGCCGTTCGCTGGATCATATTGTTGGCAAGATTCCGAATATCCCACATAGCAGTGTTCCGACTGGCGACAGCGAAGCGGATAACATTGAACAAAGGCGTTGGGGCACGCCGACGGCTTTAGCCTTTGAGCCGCTGGACCACGTTAGTTTGGGTACCGGCCTTGGAATGATGGATTTTGAATCTGCGACGCGCTTGACCGGAAGTCGATTCGTGGTCCTAACAAATAGTATCGCTCGAATGCACCGCGCGCTTATTCAGTTCATGTTCGATGTCCACACCCTCGAACATGGGTATGAGGAGACCTACGTTCCTTACCTGGTGAATGCCGAATCGCTTTTCGGCACAGGACAACTGCCCAAATTTGCCGATGATCAATTCAAGACGACGGGAGATCCGCCTTACTACTTGATCCCTACCGCCGAAGTGCCGGTCACTAACCTTTTTGCCGGTGGCATCCTCAATGCGGAAGAATTGCCAGTCAAGCGCGTCTGTCATACACCCTGTTTTCGGCGTGAAGCCGGGTCTTATGGTAAGGATACCCGGGGAATGATCCGCCAGCACCAGTTCGAGAAAGTAGAACTGGTGCAGGTAGTGGAGCCGGACAAATCCTGGGATGCACTGGAGGAGTTAACCGGGCACGCCGAAGTCATTCTTCAAAAGCTCGAATTACCGTATCGCGTCGTAACTTTGTGCAGTGGCGATCTGGGATTTTCCGCCGCCAAGACCTACGACCTGGAGGTGTGGCTACCAGGGCAACAGTGCTATCGGGAGATATCGTCCTGTAGTAACTTTGAAGCTTTTCAGGCACGACGAATGCAGGCGCGCTGGCGTAATGCCGCTACCGGCAAGCCGGAATTGGTGCACACCCTGAATGGCTCGGCCTTAGCGGTAGGGCGAACACTGGTAGCGATTATTGAAAACTACCAGAATGAATCGGGAGCGGTCCGAATTCCCAGTGTCCTTCGGCCTTACATGGGTGGAATCGAGAGCATTACCCCCTAACGAAAAGCCCCGGCGGGTGCCGGGGCCTAAATGCAACACTTTCGACTGGAATCAGTCGTCGCCGCCAAATATCCCAAGAATCTGCAGCAGGCTCAGAAACAGATTGTAGATCGCTACATACAACGTGATCGTAGCCATGATGTAGTTGGTCTCGCCGCCATGGATGATTGCGCTGGTCTGATAGAGAATCAGGCCGCTCATCAGCAGAATGAACATCGCCGAGACGGCTAGCGAAAGCGCCGGAATACTGAAAATCACGGCCCCAAGGCCCGCCAGAAAGGCAACCAGAATGCCGGCGAATAGCATTCCGCCTAAAAAGCTGAAATCCTTTCGGGAAGTTAGTGCATAGGCGGACAACCCCACGAATATCAGGCCAGTGCCCGCAAGGGCTGTCATCACCAGCTGATCGCCGTTGGGCAGTGAATTAACGTACAGGCTGATGATCGGACCGAGGGTCAGGCCCATGAATCCGGTCAGGGCGAAGACAAAGACCAGGCCCAGAGCAGAGTTACGAAAACGACTTGCAGCAAACATCAGTCCAAAGTAGCCGATGAGCGTGATAACAAGTCCGGGGTGCGGCCATTGCATCATCATGGATAGACCGGCCGTTGCCCCACTGAAGAGCAACGTTGCTGACAGTAGAGCATAGGTGTTCCTGAGAACTCTGTTGAATTCCACGCCTTGTACGGCAGGGCGGGTCGCGCTAAGGGTTTGACGGTTGATCATCGTGCGAAGGCTCTCCATAAGTTCGGTTGGAATAGAAAGTACAACTTTTATCTGGGGTAATTATGCCAGATTTCAAGGTCCACTGCGGTGTCAAAGCTTGGGGTTAGTGTGCTCGAAACCTTATAATTCAGAGCACTATCGGTTTCGGTCTGTCTTGGACCGGCCCCATGGAGAGGTGGCAGAGTGGTCGAATGCGGCGGTCTTGAAAACCGTTGAACTGAAAGGTTCCGGGGGTTCGAATCCCTCCCTCTCCGCCATTATGCTTTCGCAAATTCAGCCAGAGCGTAGCGTTAGCCCTCGGGCTTGCCCTTTTATAGGGGGCTTGTAGAACACAAGGAAAATTCATCAAGCCGTTCCCAGTGCTGCGCCTGTTGATCTTTTTCGAAATGAAATCGCAGTTGGTGGAATCATGGTGCAGTCAAGTCGCTCGAACCGCAAGACGGGGCGATCGATGGATCCGTACAGATACTCGCATTTAGAAGGTATCTGATTGATCATTTTTTTCCAAGCCCACAGTTCCGGACCCAGTCGCAATAACGAGACACAGTGCAATCCTTAACCAGTCGGGCCAGGCGGTCGAGCGCCTGACCGCGGTTCCAGTACATTAGCGCATTCATGACCCGATTATTGTTTAAGTCAGGATGCATAAAACGCTCCTGCTCGGTATCGATATCATAGGGATGCAGATAAGTCGTGATCGGCCCCTCCCGGTCACCCCGTCTGCAGGCCCATCGGGTAAGAAAAAAAGGCACCACCCGAAGATAAACCCCTCCTGCGATAGGGAGCGGCGGCAGTGGGCGCGAGTGGACCGCCACTGGAATTTCCAACACTCCAGAGGGCATGGTTTTTGCGCGGTGCCCAAAGCCCGGCCAGCCGTAAAGCGGGTTTGATCCAGGGAGCACAGAACTGCTGTACTCGATACCGGCATCTGCCAGTACTTTATATGCCCACTGTGTATCTTGGGTTAAAGAAAATGTTGGTGCACGAAACCCCTTTACCGGTCCAAATTCTGAGACGCTCAATGCATCGAGATTTCTGGCTAAATCCGCCTCCATCTGATTTGGGCCCATTTTTGCCAATTGGGTATGAGTGTCGCCGTGGGCAGCGATTTCGTGGCCCGCCAGGGCAATATCACGCAACAGTGAAGGGTAGCGACGGGCAACGCTTCCTACGGTAAAAAAAGTTGCACTGACACCCCAGTATTCCAGCGCCTGGAGAATAACCTGGGTGTTTGTTTCCAGACGATCCCGATAAGTCATCCCACCGGGGACGTACTCCCGGGCATCCTCGAGGTCGATCCCCAGGAGTAACACCGGTTTTGATTTCTCAATCGCCATTTAAGGCGGCCGGTGAAATAAATTCAGGGGCTGGACTTACCACACGCGTCAGATCTTGATCTTGAGTGAATGATCGCACTGGTCACACTCAGCAGGAACGCAAGGATGACGGGGTAGGTCGTGTTCAGCTGACGGCCGATCTGCGAGTAGGAAGTAATCTGTAAAATAGTCAGGATGATTGCATAGGAGCCGAGTCCTGCCAAAAGCCCAAAGCTGAGCGCATCCCATATCGATATTCTGGAGCCACGCGCGATCTGAAAGGCCCTAAAGCCAAGTCCGCCAAGCGCGAAGATAAAAGCCACTTGTGGCACGCGACGGTAAATCCACGCGATGCTACGAAGAATTTTATCCCGACTCCGTATCTTTTCGGTATGAAAGCGCGGCGTCCTCGTTAGAAGGTCGGGCCGCTGTGGTCGAACTGGGGATCCGGTGACATATTTGTAATTAATTACAAGCTTGTCATCGTCGATACTCCCGGCCCGGGGACCATTCTCAATAAACCCTTTGAATTTAACCATGCGGGCGAGGGTTTTAAATAAGGTCTGGCCGGCCAGTAGGTTCCACTCGGTATGCCATGTCGGTGCGAGATTGCTGTAACGAGGACGACAGTCGATTTTGCTGGATTGGCAGGCGCTGTCAATCTGGACTCCGATAGAGGAAAGAAATTCATGCGTACGTCGGGCGTCGCGAAAATAGCCGATATGATAGAGCCCGTCACGAAATGCCCAGGGAAAGTAAGCCGCCGGGTAGTCAGAAAACCCCTTCATCCAGGTTTCTGTGCCCCTTCCAGACTCAAAATAAGGTTCTAATTGCTTGAAACTGGGACTAACAGTATAGGCAATCTCCCGGGCATCTCGATTGACCGGGATAAATCGTTCCCAGCGGTCAGTCCGAATCCGTAGCAGTCCTCCGTACGCCGATTCGAACGAGGGGCTTTTCATGCCGTTGGTGATGAAGACGCCATAGCGTTGGTAATTCACATACGCAATCGCGGTGTGGATAGTGAGAAATCCTGCAACCACGATGAGGCTCGCGCGAAATGAAACACTCACAGCGGCAAATCTTCTGATGCCTCGATTCAGGTGCTGGATTGTGTAAAACAGGAAGAAGACCCCCAAAGTGGGTGCAATCCAGATCGCCTCACCCCGTATGTTCCAAAACCATCCCAGCACGACCCCTAAAAGGAGTAACAGCAGCCAGTGGGTTCTGCCCTCAACTGCTCGCCCAAAAGTAATCTGAGCAAGCCCGAAGACCAGCAAGGACACTGCGGGATATATTCCGAATCGAAAGGGATAGGCATTGGGAAAGAAGTTGTAAGTAAAAGGGTTAAAGGCTAAAACGGCAAAAGCCACCCAAAGAAAAGCCAGTCGCACATTGAGGCGTTTCATCCCCAATACGAAAACCAGGCAGGCGCCAAGGTATAGCAGTTCCTGGGAGACAATCAGTGGAATATTCAGAACATTGCTGAATGCGATGAAGAGTGGGTATCCGGAACCCTTTATCAGGGTGAATTGGTTATAGTCACCCAGCCAGTCGCCCTGGAGAATACTTAAGGCAAGCCCTACGAACAAGGTATCGTCATGGGGTGCAGACCGGGCTACAATTTCCTGGGGCGCCAGCAGCCAAAGCTTAATAAGGGCAATTAAGGCGCACCCAATCAGAAAGTTTTTGGTGCTACCGGAAGTGGTAGTTGAATTGTCCATACCGTAGAAGAGGGTTGCGTATTTGCCGGGGGGCAGGTCGGCGCAGAAAGATTACCCAGACAGTGTCAATTGTACTTGCCTGGGTGTTTTGAAGATACTTAGAGTGAAGTAGCCTGCGGCTCGCATGCTTGGACAGAAGAAAACCAGGTAGCGATCCGGGGCCGAGGTAGCCCGGTCGGCGTGGTAGCATTGGTGGAATATTCTTGCATGATCCCAGATGACTGATAACTCTCTAACCGTAGTAGTGCCGGTGTTTAATGAGGCCCGATCTCTCCCCACCTTTTTGCCGGAGCTTGTCGGTTACTGTCGTGAGAACGGGTTCAAACTTATATTTGTCGATGACGCATCGACTGATGAGTCCGCCAGTCTGATACAGCCCGAATGCAACGGTGAAACGTGTCGTTTGATCCAACACAAAGTCAACCGGGGTTACGGCGGCGCCCTTAAGACTGGAATTCGAAATGTAAAGACGGATTTCATTGTGACCATGGATGCGGACGGTCAGCATCGACCGCACGACGTTGGAAAATTATGGGAATCAGGCCATCTTTGCGACGCCGATATGGTGGTCGGTAGGCGGCAAAACGGAAACGCCGGTTTTTACCGCGCTTTAGGAAGGCAGGTGATCCGCGGTATTGCTGGTCTGCTGGTGTCGTTGCCAGTGAAAGATCTCAACTCAGGCATGAAACTATATCGAACCCGACTGGCCCAACGCTACCTGGTGCTCTGCCCGGACAGTATGGCTTTCAGCGACATAATCACGCTGGTTTTTGTTCATCGCAACAATCTCGTGACCGAAACTGACATCGAAGTCCGCCCACGGTCTCAAGGTTCGAGCACGATCACTACTGCGACCGCGATTGACACGGTCATTGAAATTATCAATATCGTCGCCTTGTTCAACCCTTCAAGAATTTTCCTTCCGATCGGTGGAATATTTTTTCTAGCAGGTTTGGTGTGGGGGCTGCCTTTTATCCTGAGAGACGAGGGGGTTTCGGTCGGAACGATGTTGCTCTTGGTTTTTGGGCTGATCTTTGTTCTGGTGGGAATTATTGCAGAACAGGTGGCCCAGCTACGTCGTGCACAGATTACTGAGGACTGAGCCTTTCAGAGTCGATCTCGAAGGCTGTAGTACAGTATACCGAGGACAAGCCTGGGCCAGCGTAACAGTGTCCCACCGGGAAAACCCGGCTGGGGCACTCGAGCAAAAAGGTCGTAATCCTCCATTGTTCCGGTGATAGCCCTCGCCGCATCGGTCGGGGCGAGACTCAACCAATGCGACCCGGTAGCCAGCGCGGCTGAGTGTCAGCGCAGCAGTGAGAGCGGTGAACCCGCCACCCACAACACAGACGTCTGCGTCGATCGATTCCTCAAGGGTCCGGCAGTTTGGAAGGGTGTGCGCAGTGGCGGCGTACCACGACCGAATGTGGTCGGCGTTGGACTTCGTCGAGTGATTCATTGGTTCGTATTTCGCCTCTTGCGTGGCCTCGATGCAACCGTCGATAATAACCGCTGTGCCCATTTTGACGAGGCGCCTCAATGAAGGCTTTCCTGGTTAGCGCCAAAGAATTACATGGCCGTAATTTGGACGGATCGGTAGAGATTTTTGATTGTCGTTTTGCCTTGAATGATCCAGATGCCGGTCGGGCTGCGTTTGAGGGCCGGCGTATACCTGGGGCGAACTATGTCGACCTCGAGGAAGACCTTTCAGGAACCATTGAGGCCGATACCGCCCGCCACCCACTTCCATCGCCCAATGCCTGGCTCGAAAAGGTAGCTCATCTGGGTTTGAGTTCGGACAAGATGATAGTTGCCTACGACGATGGTCACGGCATGTTCGCCGCGCGCCTGTGGTGGATGTTGTCCTGGGCAGGCCTTGAGAATATCGGTCTTCTCAATGGGGGTTTTGCCGAATGGTCTCGCCTTGGCCTACCCGTTGAGGGCGGCGATGAGTCCGTTGTCGCCGAGCCCGCAGAATTTGTCGGGCTGTTTGATCACAAACGGTATGTCGATGCCGACTATGTCCTTGCTCATCTGGATAGCGAAGAGACCTTGATTGTTGATGCTCGCGAGCCCGAGCGGTATCGGGGTGAGAAAGAGCCGCTGGATAAAAAGGCCGGTTGCATTCCGGGCGCCATTAACCGACATTTCGTGCAAAACCTGTCGGAGGGGCTGTTTAAGTCACCCGATCAACTCGAAGCCGAGTTCAAACAGCTCTTGGATGGTGTTGAGCCGAGTAGGGTTATTCACAGTTGCGGGTCCGGGGTTACCGCCTGCCACAACCTTTTTGCCATGGAATATTGCGGCCTTGAAGGCTCGCGCCTGTATTCCGGATCCTGGAGTGACTGGATACTGGATTCCAGCCGGCCGATTCAAACCGTGACGACCTAGAGCGCGCTGAGCACCTCGCTTATGCTTTGTTTGGCATCGCCAAAGAGCATCCGCGTGTTTTCCCGGTAGAATAACGGGTTGTCGACGCCGGCATAACCTGTGGCCATACTTCGCTTAAGCACGATCGTGGTGGCCGCCTTCCAAACCTCCAGAACAGGCATCCCGGCGATTGGACTGTCAGGGACTTCCTGGGCAGCAGGGTTCACAATATCGTTGGCACCGATCACCAACACAACGTCTGTGGTTGGAAAATCCCTATTGATTTCATCCATTTCCAGGACGCTATCATAGGGTACTTTAGCCTCAGCCAGAAGGACATTCATATGGCCGGGCATGCGTCCCGCAACCGGATGAATTGCAAATCGGGCGGTCACGCCACGGGTTTTGAGTGCGTCTACCAGCTCGGACACCGGATGCTGGGCGTGGGCAACGGCCATCCCGTAGCCGGGCACGATTACGACGGTTTTCGCCGAGGTGAGTAATTCAGCTGTTTCACTGGCTGATACCGCTGCCGTCTCTCCACCAGTCTCTATGGTGCCGCTGTTTGCTTCGGGCGTCCCAAAACCGCCCAGGATGACTGAAATAAACCGACGGTTCATTGCGCGACACATAATGTAACTCAAGATCGCTCCACTGCTGCCCACCAGGGCGCCGGTGACAATAAGAAGATCATTGGCCAGCATGAACCCGGTCGCAGCTGCGGCCCAACCGGAATAGCTGTTCAGCATCGAGATAACAACGGGCATATCGGCACCACCGATAGCCAGCACCATGTGGATGCCAAAAATCAGCGCCAGAATCGTCATAGCCAGTAGAGGCCAGATTCCGCCATTAATTGAGTCCGCCCCGACGAAACAGTACCCCAACCATGCGCAGGCTGCCGCAATGGCCAGGTTTAATATATGCCGCCCGGGAATGAGCACCGGTCGACTGGTTAGGATTCCCTGAAGCTTGCCAAATGCCGCGACCGAACCGGTAAGGGTTATCGCACCGATCAGAATGCCAAGAAAAATCTCCACATCGTGAATGGTCTTTTCGGCCCCAACGAAGTGGCCAGCCGGGTCAAGATAGGAGGCAAAGCCTACCAGTACAGCAGCCAGGCCGACAAAGCTATGCAGCATTGCGACCAACTGGGGCATGGCCGTCATTTCTACCCGTGCCGCAACAAACCCTCCGACTGCACCACCAACAGCCATCAACGCTATTACCAGGGCATAACTAACCGGAGTGCCGCCAATTAGCGTCGCGCCGATCGCAAGAGCCATTCCGGCAATTCCGAAAAGATTGCCACGTTGCGCACTCTCCTGGTTGCTGAGACCACCAAGACTCAAGATAAAGAGGATTGAGGCGGCTATGTAGGCCGCAGAAATTATCCCACTTGACATCACGATTCCCGGCGAAACATTCGCAGCATACGTTGAGTGACCCAAAAGCCGCCGAAAACATTGATGCTGGCCACCAAAAGCGCAAGCGCGGCCAGAAACATGACGATCCGTGAGTCGGAACCCATCTGCAATAAAGAGCCAATAACGATTATTCCGCTGATGGCGTTGGTGACACTCATCAATGGGGTGTGCAGTGCCGGCGTCACATTCCAGACTACCTGCCAACCAACAAATATGGCAAGCACAAAGACAGTGAAATGTCCCATGAACGAGGGTGGGGCAACCACGCCTAGGCCCAGAATAAGCCCGACGACGCTAGCTAATGCGATCAAGGTCGGCGCTGTCGATTTTTTTGGGGCACCTTCCAAGTGGGCGGAAGATTCGCCAACGCTTGCCGGTGGCGCTTTTGGCACGGCAGAAAGACGTGGAGGTGGGGGCGGCCAGGTAATCTTGGTATCCTTTACCACCGTCATCCCGCGAATAACTTCATCATTCATGTCTACGTTGATCTGGCCATCTTTTTCCGGGCACAGATCTGTCAGCAGGTGGGTTACGTTGTTGCCGTAGAGCAGGCTTGACTGTGCCGCCATGCGGCTGGGAAAGTCGGTATAGCCAATAACCGTAATGCCATCGATCAGCGCTGCTTCGCCCGGTCGAGTCAGTTCACAGTTGCCACCTTGTTCAGCAGCAAGGTCGACAATCACGCTGCCGGCCTTCATCGAGCGGGCGGTGTCAGCAATAATTAATTTGGGCGCGGGCTTTCCTGGAATGAGGGCGGTCGTGATAATGATATCGACCTCTAGCGCCTGGTCGGCAAAAAGCTGCATTTCAGCCGCAATAAATTCCTCGCTCATAATCTTGGCGTAACCGCCTTGACCGGAGCCGTCTTCCTCGAAATCAAGCATAAGGAACTCCGCTCCCATGCTCTCAACCTGTTCTTTAGCCTCTGGACGCGTGTCGAAGGCTCGCACAATCGCACCCATGGCGCTTGCCGCGCCAATCGCCGCAAGCCCTGCGACGCCGGCTCCAATGATCAACACCTTGGCCGGCGGAATTTTTCCTGCAGCCGTAATTTGGCCGGTGAAAAAACGGCCGAAATGATTGGCAGCCTCGATCACGGCGCGATAGCCGGCGATGTTGGCCATGGAACTCAAGGTGTCGAGTTTCTGTGCACGGGAGATCCGAGGTACAGCATCCATTGCCAGGGTGGTCACGCCCGCGTTGGAAAGGAGATCAAGTAAAAGAGGGTTTTGCCCGGGCCCAATGAGACAGATCAGCGTTTTGCCGTGTTTGAGAAGGGCGATTTCGGCCGAAGCCTGGTCTAAGGAAGTTTGCCCTGGGGCCCGGATCTTTACAATGATATCGCTGGTATCCCAAAGCGCCTCTTTGGATCCAGCAACCGTTGCACCACCAGCAAGGTACTCGTCATCGGTAAAGCCAGCAGCTTCTGCTGCGCCGCTTTGAATCTGAACCGCAAACCCAAGCCCAATGATTCTAGGGATTGTTTCTGGGGCGATAGCAACACGCTTTTCACCCAGTGCGCTCTCAGAGGGTATGCCAATGATCATAGGTCGTGGTGCTCAAGTGGGTGGGGGCGAACGCTTAGGCAGGCTTCGGATTGTCGCCTAAACGGTATTCGCCGGCAACTTTTGAAATATCTGAAAGCAGGGCCGGTGTGGATTGGGCGCTGGCAAGAATGAGATAGAACGCCCAGAATGATTACCTACCGCTCTAATTCCGGTATCCTTCGGTTTCCAAAATTGGTTTTAGTCGGTCACAACGAATGGTAGAAGTCGGCGAACTAAAGGCCCGCCTTAAGCAGATGCTGATGCGCATTGGCGCACTTAGGGGGTATCTTTGACTACGAGGGGCGCAAAGAACGCTTGGAAGAGGTATTGCTCCGCCTCGAAGACCCGGGCATCTGGAATGATCCCCAGGAGGCCCAGAAACTCGGCCAGGAACGTGCAAGTCTCGAGGCCACAGTAACGCTGTTAGATAACCTAGATCTACGAGCCCATGATGCCCGAGAATTCCTTGAGCTCGCTCTTGAGGAAGGAGATACTGAGTCAATTGAAGGGATTGAGGTAGATTCCTTACAGATTGAGGCACAACTCGAGAAACTTGAATTTCTCCGAATGTTCTCTGGAGAACTGGACTCGGCGAGTGCGTTTGTGGACATTCAGGCGGGTTCCGGCGGGACCGAAGCCCAGGATTGGGCCGAGATGCTGTTAAGAATGTATCTGCGGTGGGCGGAAAACGAACACTTGGCCGCTGAATTAGTCGAGCGGTCGGGTGGCGAAGTAGCAGGAATCAAGAGCGCCACAGTACATATTCAAGGAGAGTACGCTTTTGGAAAATTGCGCACCGAGACTGGAGTCCACCGCTTGGTGCGAAAATCTCCATTTGATTCGGGAAATCGTCGGCATACGTCTTTTGCCTCCATATTCGTTTATCCAGAGATAGACGATAGTATCGAAGTGGAGATTAATCCTGCTGACCTTCGTGTAGACACCTACCGCGCAAGCGGTGCCGGGGGGCAGCATGTCAACCGAACCGATTCGGCAGTGCGCATTACTCATCTTCCGACAGGGATTGTCGTACAGTGTCAAAATGATCGCTCGCAACACCGTAATCGCGCTGAAGCGATGAATATGCTTCGAGCTCGCTTGTACGATGCGCAAGTTCGTGAAAAGCGACAGCAGCAACAGGAACTCGAGGATTCAAAGGCGGATATTGGGTGGGGTAGCCAGATACGTTCTTACGTGCTGGATCAGTCACGAATTAAAGATTTGCGTACTGGCGTTGAGACAGGTAACACGCAGGCGGTACTCGATGGCGGGCTTGGAGTGTTTATCGAGGCCAGTTTGAAAGCTGGCCTTTAAGGGATCGTATAACTGATGAGTAAAACTGACGAAAATGAACAGGTCACCCAACGCAGGGCGAAACTTGATGCGTTACGGCAGGCCGGGGAGGCGTTCCCCAACGACTTTCGGCGCAGCCATGATTCAGGTGCTATATATACAGCCTATGCAGATGCGGATGGTGAGACACTCGAGGACGCCGCTGTAGAAGTAAGCATCGCCGGGCGTTTGATGACTCGTAGGATTATGGGTAAGGCTAGTTTCGGGAACATCCGCGATGAGTCTGGCGATATCCAGATCTATGCCCAACGGGACCGCTTGCCGGAGGGAGTCTATAACGAGGTTTTCAAAAAGCTGGACCTGGGCGATATCGTTGGGATTGAGGGGACCCTCTTTAGAACCCGTACCGGTGAACTAACAGTCAACGTAGATTCGTTGCGCCTGCTGGTTAAGGCGCTACGTCCATTGCCCGAGAAGTACCACGGCCTGACCGATATTGAGACGCGTTACCGTCACCGCTATGTGGATCTACTAGTCAGTCATGAATCCAAAGAGGTGTTTCGAAAGCGAGCGGCTACCGTAACCGCGCTTCGCGCCTTTCTTGATCGACGAGGATATCTCGAGATCGAATCACCAATTATGCAACCAATACCTGGAGGCGCTAACGCCCGGCCTTTCGTAACCCATCACCACGCCCTCGATGTGGATCTGTATCTTCGGGTTGCCCAGGAGCTTTACATTAAACGATGCCTGGTTGGTGGATTTGAGCGGGTTTACGAGCTGAATAGAAATTTTCGAAACGAAGGCTTAAGTACCCAGCATAATCCTGAATTCACTATGCTGGAATACAACGAAGCCTACGTTGACTTTAATGACTACATGGATCTCACAGAAGAAATGTTGCGGGAGGTTGCCGTCGAAGTGGTCGGCGACTCGTGTTTAACCTACCAGGGAAGTACCATTGACTTTGGCACTCCTTTTGCAAGGCTATCAATGTCAGCGGCAGTTTGTGAATACAATACCGATCTGTCTGAGGCCGACTGCGCGGATTCACAAGCTCTGGCGCATTGTGGCAAGCGTGCGGGTCTTGAGCTTGATGCCGGGAAATCGGCAGGCGGGTTGCTGCTAGATCTTTTTGAAGAGACAGTCGAGAGCAATTTGATTTCGCCCACTTTTATCACAGGTTATCCCGCGGAGGTCTCGCCGCTGTCTCGACGCCAGGAATCCAATCCTGGGCTGACAGACCGGTTTGAGCTTTTCGCCGCAGGGCGTGAACTGGCTAACGGGTTTTCCGAACTTAATGACCCGGAAGATCAGGCGAGCCGATTTAGCGAGCAGGCCCGGTCCAAAGCATCTGGGGATGCCGAAGCGATGTTCTATGACGCCGACTATATCAATGCGCTGGAGCATGGCTTGCCGCCGAATGCGGGTGGTGGGCTGGGTGTCGATCGCTACGTGATGATTCTTACTGACAGTCCCTCGATTCGGGATGTGCTTTTGTTTCCCCATATGCGCCCAGAACAGGCCGGCTGATTGGTTTTTGACCCTGCGGTGTCATTATGATTCGCCCCTTAGCGTTGTTTATTGGGTTGCGCTATACGCGCGCTAAACGGCGTAACCACTTTGTTTCTTTTATCTCTGGTGTTTCAATTCTGGGGATCTCGGTCGGGGTATGGGCGCTGATTACCGTACTGTCGATCATGAATGGTTTCGAAAGGGAATTGCGGGGGCGGATTTTAAGCGTCGCCACTCACGTAACCATTAGTTCGAGTCGGGGCTGGCTTGACGATTGGGAGGGTCTGGCTAAAACCGCGCTCGAACAGCAGGGCGTCAGTGCGGCAGCACCGTATATATTGGGGCAAGGGCTTCTCACGCGAGCCAATGCCGTGACCGGGGTGCTGGTACGCGGCGTGCTGCCTGCGAACGAGAGAGCCGTATCAACGCTCATGCAACACCTCCAGGGTGGGGCCTGGGACTCTCTTGTGGCCGGCGGCTGGCAGATCGTGCTGGGCTCTGAATTGGCCCGGGCGCTCAGCGCTACGGTAGGCGACCGGGTAACGTTGATCGCTCCAAAGGGCAGAATCACTCCGGCAGGTCTTTTGCCGCGAATGAAGCGCTTTACTGTAGGCGCCATCTTTGAGATGGATATGTACGAGTACGATTCTGGTCTAGCCATTATCCACATGGACGATGCAGCGACTCTGTTGGAATCGGCTGATGGGGTCAGCGGAATCCGACTGCAACTGGAAGACCTCTACCAGGCCCCCAAAATTGGAGGGGCCCTCGGGCGGAAACTCGGGCCAGGCCTGAGACTCAGCGACTGGACCCGAGAACATGCCAATTTTTTCACCGCTTTGAAAATCGAACGGCGGGTGATGTTTATAATCTTGTTGCTTATTATTACCGTAGCCGCATTTAATATCGTCTCGACCCTGGTGATGGTTGTGACTGACAAGCAGTCGGATGTGGCAATACTGAGAACGCTTGGGTTACCTCCATTTCAGATCATGGGTATCTTCGTGGTCCAGGGGGTGGTGATAGGGCTCGTCGGAACTCTGGTCGGCGCAGTGTGTGGTGTGCTGACTGCCTTGAATATTGAAAGCTTGGTTCCCTGGATAGAGGAATTGTTCAATATTGAGTTTTTCCCTGCTAGCGTCTATGTTATCAGCGACTTCCCGGCCGAGTTGCGTTGGCCGGATGTTGCGACGATAACGGCGGTATCGTTTTTCATCAGCTTGGTGGCCACTATTTACCCGGCCTGGCGAGCTGCCCGCACTGAGCCCGCCCAGGCACTTCGTTATGAGTAAAGTCTCTGCCATCTTGAGCTGTAAGGATGTCCGGGTGACATTCGCTGAAGCGGGTGTTTCAATCGAGGTTCTTAACGGTGTAGACCTCGAGGTCGACAAAGGCCGTAGTGTCGCGATTACCGGCGCCTCCGGTAGCGGGAAAAGCACCTTGCTTCAGGCCTTGGGTGGCCTCCTTAAGCCCACCGCTGGCGATATTGCGTTGGCTGGGCGCCGTATTGATCGCCTGGGCGCAAGGCAACTGGGCACACTTCGGAATCGACACCTTGGATTCGTGTACCAATTTCATCATCTGTTGGCCGAGTTCACCGCGCTCGAAAATGTCGCCATGCCGCTACTGGTACGCGGCGATTCCATCAACAGCACACGGCAAAAAGCAACGTCAATGTTGTCTCGGGTAAGCCTTGAACACCGGGTAAATCACAAGCCGCCAGAACTATCTGGCGGAGAGCGTCAGCGCGCCGCGGTTGCGCGAGCTTTGGTGGCCGAGCCAGATTGCGTGCTTGCCGATGAGCCCACCGGCAATCTCGATCAAAAAACAGCGCAAGGTGTTCAGGCGTTGATGCTGGAGCTGGTTAATAAAGGCGATAAAGCGTTAGTCGTAGCCACCCATGATCTTGCTTTGGCTGAGCTTTTAGATGTCCACTATGAGTTGTCTGGCGGAAAATTAGAGCGAATCAGATAATCGCTTGACTGCGCTGGCCCGGCCCGGTCAGCGAGTTGAAATCAGGCCTTGCCAATCGGTTGGTTTCGATTTCGGCGATTGCGAAGCACCTTGAATCGCCAAAGTGTATTCACAAGGTAGTAGCTCAGAAGTGCGCCGAGGATCGACATCAATATGCATCCGGCCCAAAGCTCGGGCAAACGTGATCCGAGCCATTTAAGAGTCATCTCATCTAGGGGTACTAGTGGTGTTCCGGTGAGATATGCACCAATGAGAAACCCGGTGCCGTAAAGTGGGACCATGGTCAGTGGGTTCGAGATCCAGACGGCAACTACCGTTACCGGAAGATTCGCCCGAAAGAAAATCGCGGTGAGTAGTGCGAGCGGGGTCTGAATCGGCAACGGCAACAGCGCCCAGAAACAGCCCACGCTTACGGCCCGCGCAACTGACCGCCGACCCAAGTGCCAAAGGTCGTCCTCCCCGAGCCAACGGCGTGCCAATCCAGCTCGTTGGTGAACAGTTTCCCGATCCGGAATTACGCGACGCAGTAACCTGCGAGGCATAGGCATCTCCCTGGCATCTAAAACTCGTATAATGCGATCTGGCCCAATTAATTATACGGCCTGGCAAGGATGCCAAAACGTCTCTTTTATTCCTTGGGGTTTGCTCTGGGGACCTGTCTGGTGATGTTCCAGGCTGTGCTCATGCCTAGTGGACTTGCAGCAGGCCTCACAGTGCTTGGTCTGGGCGGCCTTCTTTCGGGCCGAAACACAGTTTTCGCTGCGTTGCTGCTGGGGTGGGTTTGGGCGAACATTGCCGGCGCGATTATCATTGAGTCGCGTCCCAATTCTGTATACCTGAATAAACCGGTCGAGATTACCGGACGAGTCGTTGGAATGCCTGGCCGAGACGCATTGTCGACCCGATTTGATTTCTTGGTGCAATCGTGGGCGGTCAACGAATATTCGGAAAAAACCAATAGAAATATCCGTTTACGGTGGTACGGCAGCGCGCCAAAAATTGAGGCGGGAGATCAGTGGCGGCTTTGGGTAAAACTTCGCAAACCCAGAGGTTATAGAAATCGGCACGGGTTTGACTACGAGCAACACCTTTTTCAAAAAGGCATTGCCGCAACGGGTTACGTGCTCGGCAAACCTCCCGCGGCCCAGCAGCGTTTATCTGCAAGGGTTGAAGTTGATCGCTCGCGATCCAGGTTTAGTGAGTTTCTAACAGCGCATGAACCACCGCTGTCTGAAAAAGGGGTGTTGGCGGCGCTCGCAGTTGGGGATCGGTTGGGGATTTCGCGACAACGTTGGGAAGTCTTGCGACGAAGTGGGCTTGGGCACCTGGTTGCAATTTCCGGCTTACATGTGGGGTTAGCTGCCACTTTCGGTTTTATGGTGATTGGCCGACTCTGGCGCTTGGCAGGGACCTTAACCGGCAAACTCCCGGCACGACTGGCAGGTGTCTGGGGAGCTCTGTTATGTGCATTTTCTTATTCGGCTCTTGCGGGATTTCCAGTTTCAACTGTGCGCGCTTTTATCATGATTTCCCTGGGCGCAGTGTTGCTGCTTGTGATGCGGCGGCCCCGTCTGGAGGACCTGCTTGCGGCGGCGATGCTGGTCGTTGGAATAACTCAGCCTTTATCAGTCTTTTCGCCGGGGTTCTGGCTGTCCTTCGCTGCTGTCTGGTTGATTGTCCGTTTTGTAGTCAATCCACACTTCACCCCCGACTATTGGAATGAACAGGCTCGGCGCGAAACAAAAGCCTGGTTTTACAAATTGCTTTTTTATGCTCGGACACTAATTCGTTTACAGATGGTTTTGCTGATTGGCCTTGCGCCTTTGCTTTTAATTTGGTTCGGCGAACTTTCATTGGTTTCACCTGTAGTTAATTTTTTTGCCGTTCCGGTTTTTGAATTGATTGTCGTCCCACTAGTTTTAATGGGCCTTGTTTGTTATTTTTCTGGATTAAGTCAGGTCACAACTCCCTTTCTTTCAGTTTCCGACTGGGTAATCTCCAAGGTTCTGTTTCTGAGCGAGTGGTTTTCGGAGTTGCCGGGGGCCATCCTAAGCCTTGACCCGATTCAGGGGACTATTGCAGCTACCTGTTTTGCGTTCATTGTTCTTGGCAGACGTCGGGTTAAAAGATCAATCATATTGTTGTTGTTGGCCCTTTTTGCCCTGGTTAGTCTCGGTGGAGGGTCACGACCGGCACCCGGGCACGTTCGCCTTACGCTACTGGACGTCGGCCAAGGGCTGGCGGCGGTCGTTTATACCGCTAACCATGTACTACTGTTTGACACAGGACCTCGCTACGGGGATTTCAGCCTCGGCGAGGCAGTAGTCGTTCCTGAACTGCGAGGGCAAGGCATTTCTTTCGTTGACGTTGTGGTGGTGAGTCATAATTCGAATGATCACGCCGGAGGTCTTGGGGCGGTTCAACGGGCGTTTCGGATCGCCAGGCTCAATCACAGTGATCCTGAGCGTTCGCCCAGTGGCGATTGCGAGCTGCAGGATCCGTGGGTCTGGGATGATGTTCGGTTTCAATTCCTTAAGAGCCGCCCTGATGGCAGTCAAAATATTAACAACCGATCTTGTGTTCTTCACGTTTCTGGGCCCTACGGAAGCCTGCTGTTAACAGGGGATATCGAACGTCATGCAGAACAGGCGCTGGTTAGGCGCTACGGCGATGATCTTAAAGTGGATATTCTTCAAGTACCCCATCATGGCTCAAAGACATCATCAAGCCTGGGTTTTCTTGCCGCGACCGAACCCTTAATGGCGCTGTTCAGCCGCGGCTCAGCCAATCGATTTGGCCATCCGGCGCCGGAAATAAAAAGACGATATGAACGGCTTGGGATCCGGATGTTAGACACGGCAGAACGAGGCCAGCTTAATCTGGAGACCACGGCGCAAGGATGGAGTATTGACACGTTTGCTGACACCCAGATACGTTTTTGGCATCATTAGCGGGTCTGGTCAACTAGACCCCCCACCGAACTCAGGCCGGGTAGAATTAATCACCTGATGAAATACTCTGGCCTCAATGTCTTATTTTTTTCGACCATTCTCCTGGGAGCCTGTCAGTAATGTTTGAATTGATCCGTACTGGGGGGTGGCTGATGTTACCCATTCTGGTATGTTCTGTGCTGTCGGTCGCCATTATCCTGGAACGCTCTCTAGCGCTGCGCCGAGCCGTGGTGACGCCTTCAGGCTTGGCCACTGATGTGGAACGGGCTCTGATGCAAGGTCGTTTCGATGCCGATCGTGTTGCGGCGTTGCGTCGCGGCTCCGCCTTAGGCAGGGTTCTGGCCGCTGGACTCGCCTGTGCAGAAAGTGATCCCCTTCGAGTTCGAGAAGCGGTCGAGGAATCTGGCCGGCACGTCGTACATGGCCTTGAGCGATACCTGAATGCTCTTGGAACAATAGCGGCGACTACGCCTTTGCTGGGATTGCTGGGTACAGTGATTGGAATGATTAAAGTATTTGCTGCCATAACCACCGCCGGAGTCGGGGACCCTCAAATTCTGGCCGGGGGAATATACGAAGCGCTAATCACCACCGCAGCAGGGCTTTCGGTTGGGATTCCGAGCCTAATGTTCCATCGCTACTTTCGCGGGCGGATTAACGAGTTAACAGTAGAAATTGAACAGCAGGCGCTGCGCTTGCTCGAAGTGCTTCGCGGACGCCTGCCAAGATGAAATTCTCAAGCGCGCCGGCTGAGGAAGTCTCGATTAATTTGACCCCACTGATTGATATCGTCTTCTTGTTGCTGATTTTCTTTATGGTCTCCACCACTTTCAATCGTGAAACCAACCTGGAGATAGCCTTGCCCGAAGCTCGTAGCGAGGCTGCGCACCCCTTGGCCCAGCAGGATATTTCCTTGGTGATTAATGCCCAGGGACAATACCAGTTGTACCCTATCGGCGGTGACTCTGGCACTCCAATTCAGCCCCGAAATGCTGATGAACTGGCTTCTGCCCTTGGGCGACTGCCCAGGGGTGCATCAAACCCAGCGCTGGTGATTCGTGCCGATGCTCAAACCAGTCACCAGGCAGTGATTCTCGCTCTGGATGCGGCCAGACGTGCGGGTCTCGCCCGAGTCACTTTTGCCGCGCAGGTGTCCCAGTGATGAGCGCTGACGGGAACTCACCGGGGGGTATGGCGCTTTACCGGCGTTTGCTTGGATATGTTTGGCCGCACAAAGCTGTTTTTCTTCTCAGCGTAGCCGGTATGGCAGTGGTTGCTATGTCCGAAGTGGGTTTTGCGGCGCTCCTCAAGCCGATTATGGATGGTGGGTTCGTTGAGCGCGACGACACCATGATTCGACTAATTCCGGCTTTGCTTATGGGGGTTTTCATGGCGCGCGCGGTTGGTGCGTTCACTGACCAGTACTGTATCGCCTGGGTGGGCCGGCGTTTGATTTTCGATCTTCGTCAATTGTTATTTGGGCGAATGATTCGTCTGCCGTCTGCATACTATGATCTTCAGCCGACTTCCGGCCTTATCTCGAAATTAATTTACGACCTCGAGCAGGTCGCTGCCGCCAGCACGATGGCGGTACAGATTATTATCAAGGACTCGCTTTTAACTCTGGGTCTGGTCGCCTGGATGCTGATCCTAAGTTGGCCGCTAACGCTTATCTTTCTTCTCATTACGCCTTTTGTGGCCTTTGTTATCCGTAAGGCGTCCCGTCGTTTTCGTCGGTCGAGCGAAGGCATCCAGCAATCAATGGGCGGAATCACCCACGTTGCAAAGGAAGCTTTCCAGGGGCATCGCGTGGTTAAAGCCTTCGGCGGTTACGCGGTGGAAGAGGCCGCCTTTAGGGCCGTCAACGAAGCCAACAGGCGACGATCTCTGCGTCGGGCTTTGGTGGCAGCGATTAGCGTTCCACTGCTGCTCCTAATCGCCGGTGCTGGAGTATCCCTGATTATTTACCTGGCACTGACTGACACGATCGGAGCGTTCGTCAGCCCGGGCACCTTCGTTTCCTACATGGGCACCATACTGCTCTTGATGAGCCCCATTAAGCGACTGGCCCGGATCAACGAGTATGTGCAGGCAGGGCTAGCAGCCGCTAATAGCGTATTTTCGGTGATTGATGAACCATCTGAGGACATAGGCGAATCCAACCCGCCGCGAAAGGTTCTTGGCCGGGTAGAGTTTCAAAACGTAGCCTTCACTTATCCCCAGGGAGATCAGCCGGCCCTTCGGGGTGTATCTTTTGTTTTAGAACCTGGAAAAACGGTTGCGCTTGTTGGTGCATCTGGAAGTGGCAAATCCACCATTGCGTCGCTTCTGCTGGGCTTTTATACGCCAAACAATGGTGAGATCCTTATAGATGGGATACCGATAGAGTCTTACTCGCTTACTGATTTGCGGCGCCAGGTGTCTTTGGTACCCCAAGAACCGATCTTGTTTGACGGCACCATTGCGCAAAATGTCACTTATGCCGAGAGCGGCCAACCACAGATTGATCTACAGCGATTGCTGGAAGCCACGGGCGTCGACAAGTTTTCAAACGACGGCAAGCAGGGGGTAGGAGAGTTGGGAATGAGGCTTTCAGGTGGGCAGAGGCAGCGGGTGTCACTGGCCCGCGCATTGTACCGTCCGGGGGTAATTCTAGTGCTGGATGAGGCTACCTCTGCGCTCGACGTGCTTTCGGAACAGGAGATCAAAGCCTCGTTAGAGCAGTTTTCTTCGCAGCGCTCGGTCCTGATTATCGCGCACCGGCTCAGTTTTATTACCCACGCCGATCAGATTCATGTGTTTGAAGACGGGCGGATTAAAGAGTCTGGCCGTCACGAAACACTGCTGGACCGTAATGGGTCCTATGCGCGCATGTGGCGCGTACAACAGGCTGAGGACGAGTTACACACGGATACCCTACGGCAGCCCCTGTCATGAACGTAGCGGCCGGTCTGCAGCGGCACTGGAACCGGATAGACGCGCTTACATTGTTGTTGTTGCCATTGAGTATTTGCTATGGCCTGATCATTTCTATCAGAGCACTTTTGTACAAGCTTGGAGTTTTCCGGGTTCGACACTGGAATGTGCCGATATTGGTGGTTGGAAACCTGACAGTCGGCGGGTCGGGAAAAACACCGCTGGTGATAGAGTTGGCGCGAGGTTTACGAGCCAGAGGGTGGCGGCCGGGAGTCGTAAGCCGTGGGTACGGCGGAATCTCGAAGGGCCCCACAACCGTGACTGCAGCGACCGACCCTTTTCTGGTGGGCGATGAACCGGTCCTCATTGCCCGGGAGGCCCAGGTACCGGTAGTAGTTGCCCGCAAAAGAGCCAAGGCGGTCGATAGACTGCTTCAGGAAACTGAGGTTAATCTGGTGATAGCCGATGACGGTCTGCAACACCTGGCCCTTGGCCGAGTGGTTGAAATAGCGGTAATCGATGGCGTGACAGGCCACGGCAATGGCCTGTTGCTGCCAGCGGGCCCGCTTCGCGAACCATTAAGACGTCTTGAGCGTGTTGATATTCGGGTGCGCCGCGGGGGGCAACCCGAAGAAGGGGAGTACCCAATGAGCATCAACCCGTCGCTGGCCCGAAACCTGGTCTCGGGTCAGGAGGTAGAGTTAGTTGAATTCTCTGGAGTGCCCCTGGTCGCAGTTGCTGGAATTCATCAACCTGAACGATTTTTTTCAACTCTGCGTAACTTGGGGCTTGAGATTCAGGAGAAGGGCTTTTCGGATCACCATGCTTTTCAGGCAAGTGATATCCCGCAAGCCCCTGAGAGGCCGGTGTTAATGACGGCCAAAGACGCTGTCAAATGTGAGCCCTTTGCCCAAGAGAACTGGTGGGCGGTGAAACAGGTTGTAACAATTCCACAGGAACTACTAAGCAACTTAGATAACTTGCTGGAAAGACGAATCCATGGCAGCTGAGTTCACAGTAATTATCCCGGCGCGGTTTGGGTCCAAGAGATTGCCCGGCAAGCCCTTGCGGGATGTCGATGGTAAGCCGCTGATTCAACGGACCTATGAGGCAGTGCAGAGAAGTCAGGCACAAAGAATCGCCGTTGCGACTGACGATGAGGGTATTGTGCGTGCGGTAAGGGATTTCGGCGGCGAGGTCTGTTTGACTGGAGCCACCCATCTGAGTGGAACCGACCGGGTGGCCGAGGCTGCAGCAGCCCTTGGCCTTGCTTCAGATCATATTGTAGTGAACGTTCAAGGGGATGAGCCGGACATGCCCGGAATACTGGTCGACCAGGTGGCGCAGTTACTTATAGAAGATCAAGAGGCGAGTGTGGCGACAGCCTGCTGCTCCCTGGATAATCGCGAGCAGTACCACGATCCATCAGTCGTTAAGGTTGTAGCCGATCAATCCGGTCATGCGATTTATTTTTCGCGCTCGCCGATCCCACATTACCAACCAACTGGCGAGTCGGGCAGCGAAGCGGTGCCATGGTCACAGTTTCGCCGACACATAGGCATCTACGCCTATAGGCTTGCCTATTTGAGTGTCTTTACCAGCCGGCCATCTTGCCCACCGGAAGAACTGGAAAAGCTCGAACAGTTGCGGGTGCTGTGGCACGGCGAAAAGATCGCGGTCTGTGAGGCGCAGGCGGCTCCTGGTCCTGGGGTGGATACCGTTGAGGATCTTGAGCGAACTATCCTTCAGTTCCAAGGGCAGGGCTGATGGTCCCACAGGCATCGGCTTCGGTTGGAGTCCTTTTTGTCTGCCTGGGAAATATTTGCCGGTCCCCTACTGCTGAAGGCGTCTTTCGCGCCCAGGTTCAAGCGGCCGGCTTATCCAATCGGATTCTGGTGGACTCCGCCGGCAGTCATGCTTATCACGAGGGAGAATCACCCGACATACGAGCTTGCGCGGCGGCTTTGGAGCGGGGTTTTGACCTCTCCGGACAGGTGGGACGGCAAATCAAGACCAGTGACTTTGAATATTTTGATTATATTCTGGCGATGGATCGTGAGAACCTTCACTATTTGCAGAAGATGCAACCTTCCGACAGCCAGTCGAGAGTAGCGCTGTTCCTTGACTATGCAGAAGGGCGCGAGGGGCAATCAGTTCCAGATCCGTACTTTGGCCAGGCAGACGGTTTTGCATTGGTGATCGATTTAGTTGAATCGGCTGGAAAGGGGTTACTGAAACAAATTGGTCGAAATCTCCCTAAGATAAAAACGTGAATCGTTACCGGCGAGCTTTGTCGTGATTGGCTCCCTGATGATCAGCATCGAGGGTCAGACCCTCGATTCGCTCACTCGCGAGCGTCTGAGTCACCCAGCGGTGGGCGGGGTTATCCTTTTTGCACGAAACTATGTTAGTCCGGCACAACTTGCGGAGCTGACTCGGGATATTCGATTCGCTAAGCCCTCACCGCTCCTGATCGCCGTAGACCAGGAGGGCGGAAGGGTGCAGCGTTTTACTGATGGCTTTACTCGCTTGCCAGCGCTGAGGCTAATAGGCGATCTTTACGACCGAGATCCTGATCGTGCATGTTGTTGGGCCCGGGCCGTTGGCGCTGTCCTCGCAAGCGAACTCGCCGCAGTCGGGGTTGATTTTAGTTTTGCCCCTGTTCTGGATCTGGCCAGCGCTAACAAGGCCATTGGGGAAAGGGCGTTCCATAAAAAGCCCAATATAGTCCGGTTGCTCGGCTCGCAACTTGCCTTGGGCATGAAAAGGTGCGGGATGCGCGCGGTAGCCAAGCATTTTCCTGGCCATAGCGGGGTCATCGAGGATCCCCACCTTGCTCTGCCCCGCGATCACCGTTCGCTAAATGAAATCCAATTAACCGACACCACGGCGTACCAGGGCCTGGACTCGGATCTGTTTGGAGGGATCATGACTTGCCACGTGGGCTTCAGTATGGTGGATGATTTGCCTGCCACCTTCTCGACCAGATGGCTTCGCCAGGAACTTCGGGAACGTTTGCATTTCACCGGTGCGATCTTCTCAGATGATCTAATGATGGGAGCACTTAGTGAAGTTGCAGACCCAGCCGAGCGAGTATTCAAGGCGCGTGCCGCTGGATGCGACATGATGTTATTGTGCAATGATCAGCGCGCGATCGATTTGGTTCTGGATAGCGTCGATCTTTCACCTCTGGGCGAGAAGACCCAGGCTCGCATCGAGAAGATGCGGCTGCGAGATATTCCAGGTCCGAACGGGCAGATGCTGATCGATGCGAAAGATCGGGTCATTAACCCGGAGCTTTGAACTGCTCAGTGGTCGGCGCGCTCCATGTACTCGCCGGACTCGGTGCTGACCTTTATCCGGTCACCGACATTAATGAATGCAGGTACGATGACCCGTAGGCCGGTTTCGACAATTGCCGGCTTGCCGGAACCCGCGGCTGTCTGACCTTTCACCACGGATTCGGTTTCGGTTACCGCCAGGGCCACGCTTTGGGGAAGTTCGACACCAATAGGCTGGTCGTTGTAGAAATTTATCTGGACCTCTTCATTTGGAAGAAGATACTCTGATTGCCCGACAAGGTCGTCGCTGGCCAATTGAAGCTGCTCGAACGATTCAAGGTCCATAAATACGAAATCGTTGCCCTCAGGATACAGATATTGCATTTGCCGAGGTTCGACGTGTGCCTTCTCAAGCTTGTCTTCGGAGCGAAATCGTTCGTTTAACTTGGTATTATCTGCGATGGCCTTCATTTCCAATTGCGCAAACGCGCCGCCTTTACCAGGTTTGACATGAGATTTCTTCAATACCCGCCAGAGTTTCCCTTGGTATTCAAGGAGATTCCCCACGCGAACATCGGATGCAGAGATTTTCATGGTTTTAACAGTTTTTTATGAATTTGAGCGTGGGCATTCTACGACCTTGCAAAGCCCCCAACAACCGCGACGAGACGAGGCATGGGCCAATCTAACGTAGTACGGGGCGCAAAGAGCGCCCTGATCAAAAAGCATTACGATCCCACATGCGTTCGGTGCCCCCGACTGGCCGGGTTTCTGGGCCAAGTTCGGGCGAAACATCCCACTTACGAGTGTCGGCCGGTCTCGCAATTCGGCCGCTGGAACTCACCCCTTTTGATTGTTGGGCTTGCCCCCGGACTCCACGGCGCGAACGCGACTGGACGCCCTTTTACGGGTGACCACGCTGGAATCATGCTTTACCAAACGCTCTATCAGTTCGGGTTTTCCAGTTCGCCCGAATCCTTCAAGGGCGACGATCTCGAGTTGTACGGGTGCCTGATCACCAACGCCGTTAAATGCCTGCCTCCGGCGAATAAACCGAACGCGGCCGAAGTGAATGCCTGCCGGTCATTTTTAATTCAAGAACTGGCAACTGTCCCAGTAAACGGTGTGGTGCTTGTACTTGGCCGCCTGGCGCATGATAGTGTGGTTCGGGCGTTCGGCTTCACGCTGAGTCAGATGCCGTTTCGGCATGCGGGAGAACTGAAATTGCCTGATCAACGCACCTTGGTGTCGAGTTATCACTGCAGCCGTTACAACACCCAAACCCGGCGCCTCACCCAGGCTATGTTTGACGATGTTTTTTCGCGGGTGAGGGAACTGCTGAGCTAACTGATGTCCTTCGATCAAACAGTATTTCTGGCAAGTCTTACTAAAGGCCCGGGTGTATATGTAATGCGGGACCCGAACGGCGAGCCAATGTACGTGGGCAAGGCCGGCAATCTTAAGAATCGCGTGTCGAGTTATTTCAATCAGGCCGGACAGAATAGTAAAACGCGGTTGATGATGGCGAATCTTGCAGACATCGATATCCAACGGACCCGCAGCGAGATCGAGGCCTTATTACTGGAAAGCAACCTTATCAAGCGGTTGCGCCCGCGTTTTAATATCCTTTTGCGCGATGACAAGAGTTATCCTTACCTGCGTCTTTCTACCGACAAACAATACCCCGGGCTTTCTTTGCATCGAGGTGGTACGCGTGGGAAAGGGCGCTTCTTCGGCCCTTACGCCAACACCGGATCAGTTCGAACCATCCTCAGCGAATTGCAAAAAGTAATACCCATCCGCCAATGCCATGAAACCTATTTTCGCAACCGTAGTCGACCCTGTTTGCAGTATCAAATTAAGCGCTGTTCCGCACCGTGTGTGGGCCTGATCAACGTTGCCGACTACCAACATGAAGTGGATCAAGTCGTCATGCTTTTGCAGGGGAAGAATCGGGAGATAAATGGATTGTTCGAGAAGATGATGGAAAAAGCCGCCGACGCACTTGATTTTGAATCCGCTGCGATATTTCGAGACCGAATTGGCGCTTTGCGAAAGATGCAGGAGAGTCAATATGTCCTGGGCGCAAGTCAGGATGCAGATGTTGCGTGCCTGTTAGAGAAAGAAGGGTCGGTGCTGTTTTCGGTGATGCAAATTCGCTCTGGTCAAAACCTGGGTAGTCGCCATTTTATCCATAAAAACCTTCTGAATCAGGGGTCGGGGCAACTACTACAAAACCTGCTGGTCCAGTATTATCAGAATCAGATCATTCCAGCTGAGGTCATCACCGTCCCTGCCGTGGATGGATCGAAAGTGCTTGAAGTCCTTCTGACAGACCAAGCCAAACGAAAAGTCCTCGTAAAAAATAGGGTCCGAAGTCATCGCGCGCGCTGGATAGAGCTTGCAACACTGACCGCGACGGATCGTCTCGATAGGCACTTACTGGCGGGTGTGGACAACCTGGGCCGGATTGAAGATCTGTCCCGGGTGTTGGGCTTCGCTGATCGAATTGAAAGAATCGAATGCTTCGATATCAGCCACACCTTGGGCGAGATTCCGGTAGCCTCATGCGTTGTCTTTGACAGCTGCGGCCCGGTGCCTAGTGAATACAGGCGTTTCAATATTCGAGGTGTCAGCGCTGGCGACGACTATGGGGCGATTGGGCAGGTCGTCTCTCGCCGCATGGTTAAGGTTCAGGAAGGTCAAGGCAAAAAACCTGACCTGCTGGTTATCGATGGTGGTCTCGGACAGGTGAATAGGGCGTATTCTGCGTTACAGGAAAACTTGCTACATGACATTACTGTGGTTGGGATTGCCAAAGGGCGTTCTCGGAAAAGCGGGAGGGAAAGGCTTTTCTTGCCCGGAAAAAGGGCGCCTCTTATACTCCCTGTCGATGCGCCAGCCCGATTACTACTTCAACATGTGCGTGACGAAGCTCATCGCTTCGCAATCACAGGGCATCGCAAAAAACGCAGTGCGGCACGGACTCACTCACGACTTGAGGATGTCCCGGGAATTGGCTCAAAAAAACGCCAGGCGCTACTGCGCCACTTTGGGGGAATGCGGCCAATCATTCATGCCACGATTGACGAATTGATGAAAGTTGATGGGATCAACCAGCAACTAGCAAAACGTATAGTCGAGTATTTTCAGGTCAATTGAATTCATGCCTTGGACCATCCCTAACCTCTTGACCCTGCTGCGAGTCGCTCTGATTCCAGTAATCGGAGCGCTTTATCTGCTCGATTTCCCTGGATACATAGTGGCTATTGTTTTTCTGCTGGCAGGGCTGACCGACTGGCTCGATGGTTATTTGGCCCGCCACCTCAATGAGGCCTCACCCTTTGGTGCGTTTCTTGATCCGGTCGCTGACAAATTAATGGTATCGGTTGTGCTGGTGTTGCTGGCGGCAGATGTGACGCTGGTCGGTTCAGTCATCAGTCCAGCCCTGTTTACTGTTGTCACGGCGATTATTATCGGACGCGAAATCACCATATCTGCATTGCGCGAATGGATGGCAGAACTGGGTCGGCGCGGCGTGGTCCGTGTCGGGTGGATTGGAAAAGTAAAGACTACTATCCAATTTATCGCCATTACCGTGCTGCTTGGTGCTGAAAGTGCCCCCTATTCTGCATTTCTGGTTATTGGCGAGGGACTCCTATATGCTGCCGGCGCCTTAACTTTGTGGTCAATGTTCATCTATCTTCGAGGGGCCTGGCCGACATTGGCCGAGCAGGCGCAACGGACGGAAACTTGACAGGCCAAAACAGCCCGATAGAATCACGTTCCCTCGTGCGGGAATAGCTCAGTTGGTAGAGCACAACCTTGCCAAGGTTGGGGTCGCGAGTTCGAGTCTCGTTTCCCGCTCCATATTTTCTTCATTCCAAGGCTGGGTGGCAGAGTGGTTATGCAGCGGCCTGCAAAGCCGTGTACGGCGGTTCGATTCCGCCCTCAGCCTCCATCACTATGTTATTTGTGGCCACTGATGGTCAAAGAGTCCTTTAATATTCCGCTCGATCAATCTTTAACAGATTTGATGGCCGAGAAATTCGGCATTATCGAGCACCGGGCGCAAATCAATATGCATCCGACGGCGCTGACGGGGGTTCCGGCCAAGGCCCTCGGGGTCGCCGCCGGAACGCCCAGCCTTTAGCTGTCGAGGACCATTCTCGATCAGTCGAACGAGGTGGTTGAGCTTGATCAGGAATTCTGGCGTCACGACGCCATCGATATCAGCGTTTTGGCGGCGGGAAGCCTGAACGTGTAGGGGATAAAAAAATGCCGGACCAAACGCCGATCATTGAGGTCAACGATATCTGCAAGACTTTCGATATTCCGGGGCGCCCCCCCATCCATGCGCTGCAACACGTCACCAACCATGTCGACAAGGGCGAGGTTCTGGTCGTCATCGGGCCGAGCGGCTCGGGCAAAAGCACCTTCCTGCGCGCCCTCAACGGACTCGAGACCATCGACAGCGGCTCGATCGTCATTGACGGTGTCGAACTGACCAGCGCCAAGACCGACCTTAACAAGTTGCGCCAGGGTGTCGGCATGGTGTTCCAGCATTTCAACCTGTTCCAGCATAAAACGGCGCTCGAGAACGTCACCATGCCGCAGATGGTCGTCCTCAAGCGGGCCCGCTCGGAAGCCGAAGAGATCGGCAACAAGCTGCTCGAGCAGGTCGGCATCGGTGAGCGGGGCGACAATTACCCGAGCGAGCTTTCCGGTGGCCAGCAGCAACGGGTCGCCATCGCCCGTTCGCTGGCCATGACGCCCAAGGTGATGCTGTTCGACGAGGCGACGTCGGCCCTCGACCCGGAAACGGTCGGCGGTGTCCTCGACCTGATGAAGGAACTGGCCGCCGACGGAACGACCATGGTCGTCGTCACCCACGAGATGGGGTTTGCCCGCGAGGCCGCCGACCGGGTCACATTTATGGATGAAGGCGCGATCATCGAGGAAGGCACGCCCGAGGCGGTGTTCGACAATCCTGAGCATGAACGCACCAAATTGTTCCTTAGTCAGATCCTTTAGGAACCGGCTATAATTGACATGGACCACCATATTCATTTGGTATATACCAGATGGATCAAAATGGTAGGCATCCCCAGGCAAAGAAGGCCAAAGAGCCATCGGCAAAGGGGGCAAACGACCAACAGGGAGAAGATAATAATGACCAAATTCACCAGATTATTGGGCCTGGGCGTGGGCGCGCTTGGCCTTAGTGTGCTTGCAAATTCGGCCTCGGCCGACGTCGTCGACGATATCGTCAAGCGCGGCGAACTTTGGGTCGCCGTTCAGACTCAAGGACCGCCGGTAAGTTACGTCGATACCGAGGGCAACCGCACCGGTTTCGCGGTCGAGCTGGTCGGCATGATGGCCAAGGACATGGGCGTCAAGCTGAAGCTGCTCGATTACGACTGGAAGGGGCTGATCCCGGCCGTCGCTTCGGGTAAGGCCGATTTCCTGGCCGCCGACATGACGCCGAAGGTCTCGCGTTCGCTGGTTCTGAGCTTCACCGAACCGTATATGTTCAGCCGTAACGTCATCTACTCGAAGAAGAGCAAATCGTTCGTCAACTGGCAGGACGCCTGCGTCAAAGGTGTCTCGGTCGCCGTGGTTCAGGGTTCCAGCAACGTCGGCGTGCTCAAGGCCAAGTGCCCAAAGGCGTCGATCAAGGAATTCGCCGGTGGCGGTCCCGCCGTCGCGCAAGCCGTGGCCGCCGACCGGGCCGATGCCGGGATCAACGATGAAGCCTCGGCAAAGGGCTATATGGTCGAGTATCCGGAGTTCAAGATTCTGCAAGGCGCGCCGGACAGAGGGCCGCTCAGCTTCGCCACCCGGCCCGATGAAGCCCACCTGCTCGCCGTCATGAATAACTACATCATGCTGATCAAGGCCGATGGGCGCATGGACAAGCTGAAAGATTACTGGATGTTCAGCACCGACTGGAAGAAAGAACAGACGCCGGTACCGAAAGAATAGGCGAAGATACGTGTCTTTGTTATGATTCCGGGGGTTCCGCCAGCATGGTGGGGCCCCCTTTTTCGTTGTTATGAAGCAGACATGGAATAGCCGCGACCATGTTTGACTGGATACTCGATTACTACAACTGGCGCGTCACCATCCAGTTTGCGCCTGAATTCGCCCGCGGCATTACCGCGACCATGTGGATTTCGCTGCTGTCGCTGGTCTTGGCCCTGATCATCGGCACCGGGACCGCCATCATGCGGATGTCGGCCAACCCGCTGCTGTGGCGCATGGCGGCGGGCTATGTGCAGGCGATCAGATCGACGCCGCTGCTGATCCAGATATACGTCATCTATTTCAGCATACCGGCGCTGCCCCTGCTCGACCGTCGCCTCGACGAATTTGAAGGCGGCATCATCGCACTCGGCCTCAACGCCGGCGCCTACATGAGCGAGATTATCCGCGCCGGTATCGAATCAATCACCAAGGGTCAGGTCGAGGGCGCCCAGTCGGTCGGCATGACCTACCTGCAACGCATGCGTTACGTCGTCCTGCCGCAGGCCTTCGCCAACGTGCTGCCGCCGTTGCTCGGTCAGACGGCGGTTCTGATCAAGGACTCATCGCTGGTCAGCTTCATCGGCGTGTTCGAGCTTTTCGGCGCCGGCCTGACGGTTCTCAGCGAACGGCTGATGCCGAACGAGGCATTCATGACGGTCGCCGTCTGCTACCTGGTAATTTACGGCATCATGCTGCAAGTATCCAATTACGCCCAGCGCCGGCTGGGCGGGGCGAGAGCCTGATATGAGCACATTCGATGTCATGTCGGCGACCATGCCCTTCCTTCTCGAGGGGCTGTCGATGACCATCCAGATTTCGTTCATCACCATCGTTTGCGGCAGCATACTGGGCTGCGTCGTCGGCATGCTGCGTACGGTCGGCGGCAGGCCGGTTTCCATGACCCTGGGAATCTATATCCATGCGCTTCGCGGCACGCCGTTCCTGGTTCATCTCTATGTCGTTTACTTCGTGCTGCCGTCGACCGGCGTTGCGTGGCTGCAACTGGAAGCCTTTCCGGCGGCGGTGATCGCCCTCAGCCTGTATACCTCGACCTATGTGGCGGAAATCGTCCGCGCCGCCATCCAGGCCGTCCCCGGTGGCCAGAGCGAAGCGGCGCGCTCGACCGGCATGACGGGCCTTCAAACCATGTGGCACGTGGTGCTGCCGCAGGCCGTGAAGCTGATGATCCCGCCGATGGGCGGTATTTACGTCATCATCATCAAGGGCACCTCGATCGTTTCGGTGATCGGCATCGCCGAGCTGGTCAGGGCCGGTGAACACGCCACCCAGCGCCACCCCAGGGAGCTGATGGTGATTTACGGCATGACGGCGCTTTTGTATTTCGCTTACTGTTATCCGGTGCTGCGTCTGGCCCGCTGGGCCGAGACCAAATTCGGCAGCGTCCGGTTGCCGTCTTGAGGGGGGTCTGCGATGAAAATCGTCACTTACAACATCCAGTTTGGGCTCGGCAAGGACGGCCGTTTTGATCTGGAAAGAATAGCCGCCGAGGTCGACGGCGCCGACGTCATCGCTTTACAAGAAGTCGAGCGCAACTGGCAGCGCAGCGGCAACGTCGATCAACCGGCAGTGAGGTGCTCAGGTTGGTCCGGTGTTTGAAAAGCCGTAGGGTGGTGATTACCTGAATCTTTGATTAGAGTCGGGCAATAGCCTCAATAATTTCCCTGCGAATGTAAGGTATGATTTGGTGATGAACCGCATTCTTGTTTTGTTGGCTAGTTTGTTTTTGGTGGGGCCGACCCATGCTAATCTGATAGATAATTTTCTTAACTGACGGGAGAGCCTCATGGGAATGAGTCAAAGGAAAAAGAAAGGGAAGGTGAAGAACTACCACCGTCCTGTTAACAAGAAGAACACATCGAAGAACCAAAAGCGTATCAGTGAAAATAACGCTGTACTACGGGAGTTAGCCAAAGGGTAGTCGCGTCTTACATGGAAATATACTCTTAGTCAGTACCGTTTGAAAAAAGCAAACTCCATAGAAAAAACTAAAATTACCAGACATAGCAGAAAAGGCAGAAGCCTTTACGGTGTTAGTAGGGTGTTGGGAATGAAAAAACTAATCGCAGTTGTGGTGGCGTTGATGATGAGTGGGCCAGTGATGGCCGACAGTATTGCTACGGTCGAGGGTACAGACCGGGCGTGGGCCATCATAGATGAAGATGTCTATCTTTGTTTTCGTGAGAAGCAACATTCATCAGGCGAAAAAAGAACCGATACACATATCCCCTCGTTGATAGGAACGCTCCTAAACCGCCTCCCAATCCATACTGCTACAAAGCGGAAATGGTTGATTAAGTTTATCTGGGGTGACCCACAATGACCGACAAAGCCTTCCAAATCATAGAAGAAACAAACAACAGATAGGGTTCTGGTGATTCTGATGACACAAGGCGTTAAATCTGCTAAAAGCAAATTCCTATCCCTTTAACTAAAACGCAGATTCAACTTCCAAGTGCAACAGTTAGTGAAGTCCTGGTATTGAAGAAGACTTCATGGGGTGTCCGATAGCCTAAGGACTTTCTGGGACGGTGATTGAGTTTAT
>Ga0207986_1000114_pt1 | contig 37775 bp, 31 predicted proteins | sample ETNtaG_26_FD_185764 | JGI IMG/M metagenome (GOLD analysis project Ga0207986, IMG submission 185764) | Marine microbial and viral communities from oxygen minimum zone, Eastern Pacific Ocean - ETNP201302SV89 (SPAdes) (version 2) | ecosystem: Environmental > Aquatic > Marine > Oceanic ... | reverse complement strand
TAAGTAGAGATCACGTGGCGGGTGAGGCTGCATCAAGGAGCATTGGGGAATTAATGAGCCGTGAGATGCTCTATACCGCACTGACAAGAGCAAAGAAATCTGTGCTGATACTTGGTGAACAAAGTGTACTGGAAGGAGCGGTACTGCACAAAGTATCACGTTACTCAGGAATTGGCGCTGCTTTAGTGAGCAAATAAAATGATTAAAGATTTGACTTGGTAAACCATTATTATTCGCAAATAATATCACCTGAGAGTATCAAGTTCCGTAAAGTTAAAGATTAATAAAAACAGTTAATTCAAAAACAATATTCAAAAAGAACTAGGTAGCTGAAATGCGTTTTCTCTGTAACCTTTATCTATTATTATTTTTGACGGGCACACTTGTGTTTGCCGGGGATGAAGTAGATTTGTTTCAAGTTGCCAGAGAGGGTAATGCCGCGCAGATGAGGGAAATGATTGCTTCCGGAGCAGACTTGAAAGGAAAAGACATTTCAGGAAGGAATGCCCTGATGCAGGCTGTGGTTTTCGGTAATCAGGCAACCACACTGGTTCTGCTGGCAAACTCGCCGGATCTTGAAAGTAAAGATGGGTTTGGTTTTAATCCGCTTACCCTGTCAGTTCGTTACGGTGATACGGAAATGACAAAGATTCTTTTGGAACACGGCGCAAGTGTGAAAAGCACGATGGAAGATGGTTCAACTCCGCTTATTTTTGCAGCACTGGAAGGACAAATTTCGGCTGTGCGTTTGTTGCTTGAGTATAATTCTGAAGTTAATTTTCGCACAAATTATGGAGAATCGGCCCTCATAGTAGCCTCCTTCGAAGGTTATTTAGGAATCGTACGTTTGCTGCTTGACGCTGGTGCAGACATAAATTCCGTCAATGAAGAAGGCTTCACTGCCCTTTTAGCCGCCGCCAGTAACGGGTATTTGGAAGTCGTAAATTTTTTGACTTCCAGAGGTGCAAAGTCAGAAATGGTTGAAATTCAAAATAATCTACTGACTCCGGAAAATTTGTTTGGCAGCAGCCGTGAGGAAGTTGATTTTCAAGATGATTCATCAGAAATGAAGGTCTCTGAACCGTTTTACGAATTGATAAGCGCAGCTATTGAAGGTCGCTTGAGTGTCGTTAATCAATTGCTTGCAGATGGTGCTCAGGTTAATAAAACTGACGATGTGGGACGTACTGCTCTGATGGAAGCCAGCTCTTTTGGACGTTATGGAGTAGTAAAACGTTTGCTGGAATCAGGTGCAAAAGTCAACCTCGAAGACAATCAAAAAATGACTGCACTGATGCTCGCAACACTTGAGGGACGGGAACGTGTGGTCAGCTTGTTAGTGGACTGGAAGGCAGATGTTAACGCAGCCGATGCGGAAGGTTTAAGTTCGCTGATGATTGCTGGAAATGAAGGACGGACCGAAATTGCCCGCTTGTTGATTAAGCACGGAGCGGATATTAACTGGCAAAGCAAAAGCGGCAGTACCGCACTGATGGAATCCGCTGCGGAAGGTCGAACCGATACAGTAAAATTGCTGCTTGACGCAAAAGCGGATCCTTTGTTGTTAGATTTGTTAGCAAGAAGCGCACTTATTATCGCGGAACAACAAGGTCATCTGGACATTGTGGAAATGTTAAAATAGAAATATAAACACCCTTTCTCAGCGCGGATCCATAACTTCGCAAACAGTTACAATCCAAACTTCCATAGTTGCTAACTCACTAAAGTGAAACAATCCGAGTGGAAAGAACAGCTAGAGTCCATTGAAGCAGAAATGCACAGGCTTGGACAGGCAGCGGATGCTTCGACTGTTCTACGGCAATTCGGTACAAGACTCTCCACCACAATTCACCATTTTTTTGCCGAAACTACTTCGTTTGTTCCGGATGCAGCTCTCACTGGTGAGCAACAGGCATTTATGCATTCCCTGCAACTTTATGACTTGCGTTCAGTCATGCGTCTCGTAGTCAATTACGATGCCAGTAAAGGTCTCAAAGTTGTTCTTCCTGGAATAGAAAAAAGTTACCGTTCATTAATGGTCATTCAGCAGTTGGAACGTTTTACTAATAATTCATTGGAATCTTCTGCTCTGGACTCATATAAATTTCGTCTGGAAGAAGCCTTGAGCCGTGTTCTCAAATGCAGACGTGAAGATTTGTATAAGGAAGATATCCTGGCTGAAAAAATGGTCTTGGTTTCAGGCGCGACACAGGCTCTGCTAAATAAGTTTTTTACTGAACGCTTGCGTACGTTATTTTCTTCAAATTACCGGGCCTATCTGATGCTCAAAAACCGCTACTTTTTGAATCGGCTTAAACAGTTTAGAAAGAATCCTGATAATTATAAAGCTCAGCAAAGTCGTCTGACAGAACTCGTAGTTCAGTTTGAAAATCACGAAGAATTAAGGCTTGAGCAGGTGATGGAGCAACTCGATTTTCGTGAGATAGAACAATTAGTAAAAGCCCAGATTTTACAAACTGCAGAGCGTGAAATTGTGCAGGGAGATTCCGCCGAAAAAGACAATTCAGACTTAGTGCTTGCAGAAGAAAGTTTAGTAAGCTCGAACCTTTCTGTTGATCAAACTAAAACTGAGCAGCAGATTTCTTTTGAGCCACTCGCTCAGGAAAATTCCAAAGACAACATTTCCGCATACGAAGATCTTTGTACCGCTTACGCTGAACCTTTGGAAAAGCTCTCTGCGAGTTTTAGTCCTGTGCCGGAATGCTCCTCGCCTTATTTCCGTTCCAGAGTTGAGGATTATTATGATGAATTTGCAAATTTTTTTCGCCAACTGCACGGAGGAAATTTGCAGGTAATTGCCGCAAGTCACAATTTTACGCAGGAATTACTGATTCAGCGTGGACAGGAATACAAAGCTGCTGAACGTTGGGGTGTGGTAGCAAAAAATAATCAGGACGAAGATTCAGTCTATTTTCGTTCAACTGACGAAAAGGTGCCTTTTGTGGATCGTAAAGCAGAGTGGAGTATGCTGATCCAGGCCAGTTTACCTTTTATGATTCAACTCCCTGTTGAAAAGGCAAAGTCCATCGAAATTGAAAAAGACAAACTCTGTGTTTTTCAAATCGGAACTGCGTTTTTTGACCAGGGACATAAAAATAAGCGTGATGAATATCCGGACGTTTTTTTCAAATTGATGTTCGGAGGTCACCTTTTGTCCGGAAAAAATGCGGTGATTTATGTTGAGCAAGATCCTTATTTCACCACGACACTTGAGCAGATGTGGCACTGCCGTGGATTAGTATACCTCTTTATCATGGCAATTTCCCATCGTTTTGCGCTTGAACTGTCCTCTGCCATGCAGGAATTTTTAGTAGATATTTTACCGAACACCCTCCTTGTCAGCGGTGAAGTACCTTGCACTTCACCATTAGCGCCTGCTCTGAACTTGGCGGAAACTTCATAAAAGCGGACATCAAGGCAATCCCTTTAATTGCAGTTTGCTATTATCTTTTGAGTGCTGACTCTTGCGTTCCTTTATGTGATGCGATAAAACAGATGATATGTTAAACTTATATAATTCTACAGAATTAAGCAGTTTGCTTAATGGAGAGCAGATACTCAGCCGCATTAATCCCTAAATTTGCCAGTAATGGAACCACATGTCTGAAAATAATCAATCAGGAAAAAGCGGACACCGCCGCTACTCAAAACTTGTCACTGAAACGAATGCCCGTGCCGCCAGCAGAGGGATGCTCTATGGGGTAGGTTTTAAAAAAGGTGATTTCCAGAAGTCGCAGATCGGTATTGCTTCAACGTGGGGCACAGTCACACCCTGCAACATGCACATCAACGCTTTAGCAGAACATGCTGCCAGAGGCGTCAGGAAGTCAAAAGGAATGCCTTTGATTTTTGGTACAATTACGGTTTCGGACGGTATTTCGATGGGCACCGAAGGGATGAAATATTCGCTGGTATCACGTGAAGTTATCGCGGATTCTATCGAAACGGTAGTTGGTTGTCAAAGTTATGACGGTTTGGTCGCAATTGGCGGTTGTGACAAAAATATGCCTGGTTGTTTAATTGCAATTGCACGTTTGAATCGACCTGCTGTTTTTGTTTACGGAGGTACAATTCTTCCAGGAAAACACAAAGGTCAGGATGTGGATATTGTTTCGATTTTCGAAGCAGTTGGTAAAGAAGCAGCAGGGAAAATAACACAGGATGAACTTGAGGAAGTCGAGTCTTGCGCCATTCCCGGAGCTGGTTCGTGTGGTGGAATGTATACCGCAAATACCATGGCATCTGCGATTGAAGCGCTTGGAATGAGCCTGCCCAACAGTTCCGCGCAGGAAGCAGTTTCTGAAGAGAAGGTAAGAGACTGCGTGGAAGCCGGTGAAGCGGTTTTGCATTTGATCGAAGACAATATTTGTCCACAGGACATCCTCACTCTGGAGGCTTTTGAAAACGCGATTACAGTGGTGATGGCTCTTGGCGGTTCAACAAATGCCGTTTTACATTTGTTGGCCATGGCTCATGCGGCAAACGTAAAATTGGAATTGGACGATTTTTTAAGAGTTGGCGAAAAAGCACCGGTGCTGGCTGATTTAAAACCAAGCGGCAAATATTTGATGAGTAATTTCGTCAAAATAGGAGGATTACCGCCTTTGATGAAAATGCTGCTCAATGCAGGCTTGCTGCATGGCGACTGTATGACTGTTACCGGAAAAACCGTGAGTGAAAATTTAGCAAATGTGGAACCTTATCTTGAAGGTCAGGACATCGTGCGTTCACTTGCGGATCCTATCAAAAAAACCGGACACCTTGTTATTCTCCGTGGTAATCTTGCTGCTGAAGGCGCAGTTGCGAAAATATCCGGAAAAGAAGGTGAATATTTTAAAGGTACAGCTCGCGTGTTTAATTCAGAAGAAGAGGCACTCGATCGTATTCTGGACGGAACAGTGGTTAAAGGAGATGTGATTGTCATCCGTTATGAAGGTCCAAAAGGCGGGCCGGGAATGCGCGAAATGCTTTCGCCGACTTCCGCTATTATGGGGCGTGGACTGGGACAGGACGTGGCTTTAATCACCGATGGACGTTTTTCAGGAGGCTCCCACGGATTCGTGATTGGCCACATTACTCCGGAAGCACAGGAAGGCGGTTTGCTGGCGATTGTTGAAAATGGCGATTCAATTATCATCGACATCCTGAATCGTAAAGTTGATCTGCAAGTTGCTCCAGATGAAGTGAAAAAACGTCAGGCAAACTGGAAACGTCCGGAAGCGCGTTATACACGTGGGGTGTTGGCAAAATACGCAAAAACCGTCAGCTCAGCTTCACTGGGTGCAGTGACGGATTTAAACTGAAAACTATTTTAAACTAATGCTTTCAGCAGAAAAATTTCAGAGAGAAACTTTTGCTGCCCTGAAAAAACCGCAACGAAATTGCTGAAACCAGTTCACGGATTCTTTGGACCACTCCTGATGAACCGGGGCTTATGTCGCTGATTCCACCGATTCACCTCGCCGTCCTTCATGCGGATACCATCTTCAACACTTTTTGGGAAGCCGTCAATACAGAGCAGTGGAATTCCGGTATGCCGACCAACGCGTTGCTTATTTCCGGACCTTCCAAAACGGCGGATATTGAACAAACCCTGGTTTACGGAGTTCACGGATGCAAAGAGCTGGTTGTGCTTTTGATACAATGAAGAAAAGAACTTAAGAATAATGCAGCAAACAGACATCATCATCATCGGAGGCGGAATTGTAGGGCTTGCGACTGCATACCAATTCAGCCTGGATTATCCCCGCCTGAAAATCACTCTGCTGGAAAAAGAACCCAGCCTCGCAATTCACCAAACCGGACACAATTCCGGAGTTTTGCACACTGGAATTTACTATAAACCCGGTTCTCTCAAGGCACTCAATTGCCGTGAAGGGAAATCCAGCATGGAAGAGTTTTGCCGGAAAGAGGAGATTGATTTCGAAATTTGCGGAAAAGTAATTGTCGCAGTTTCGGAAAATGAATTAACTGCGCTCGAGACAATTTATCAACGTGGAAGAACAAACGGTGTACGTTGCGAAATGATTGGCGTAGAAAGACTGCACGAGTTGGAACCGCACGTTGCAGGGATTAAAGCTGTGCATGTTCCGGAAGCAGGCATCGTGAATTATGGAAAAGTTTGTGAAAAATTTGCGGAGCAGATACGTCAGCAGGAAGGTAATGAAATTATTTGTTCAGTAAAGGTGACCGCCATCCGCCAGAAAACTCAACGCATGCTTGTAGATACCGAGAACGGTGAATATGAGGGGCAGTATGTAGTTAACTGCGCCGGTTTGTATTCTGATAAAATAACTTCCATGACTCAAAAACCGGATTCCAAAATTATTCCGTTTCGTGGAGAATACTATGAGGTACGTCCGGAGAAACATCATCTGTGCCGGAATTTGATATATCCGGTTCCGGATCCTGATTTCCCGTTTTTAGGAGTACATTTTACACGCATGATTGACGGTTCACTGGAATGCGGTCCAAACGCGGTTTTGGCTTTTGCACGTGAGGGTTACACACGCAGCACAGTTAATTTTCTGGAACTCGCAGAAGTTTTGAGTTATTCCGGATTTATGAAATTAGCGTTAAAATACTGGCGTGCAGGTGCAGGAGAGATGTGGCGTTCGTTTAGTAAAGCCGCTTTTGTCCGTGCGCTGCAGCGGCTGATTCCGGAAATAACTGCAGAGGATCTGGAAGAAGCTCCAGCCGGAATTCGCGCACAGGCGGTGCTGCCGAACGGGAAGCTTGTTGATGATTTTCTGATTCAGCAAAACAAAAACATGATCAATGTCGGAAATGCACCTTCACCCGCCGCGACCTCGTCACTCAACATAGGTAAGCACATTGTCGGAATTGTCGCCAAGAGGTTTTGAAGTGAGCATTAAAAGTTGACTCAAGCCTCATTCTGCCAGCGCTGCAACACTTTCTCCAGTTCTGCTACCGGCAGGAAAAATTTACCACTTTTAGGCGGAACTAAGAACTCATTGTTTGGCCAACCCAGAGAAAATAAGTTTTCAAAACAAAATCTCCCGCTGGTACGAAGAGGACGTATTTCTAATATTTTGACAGCAGCAGGTGCAAAGATAACATTTGTTAAGCCTGCTCCGTGTGCTGCGATTACATGAGAAGCTGAGCGGAAAAGCTCCACTTGTTCCCGAATGCTCAGCTGCTCCAGATATACTTTATGGAACTCGTGCTTTTTCATTAAGCCTGAAAATTCCGACTCATTTGCCAAGTGACGTTTAACCGCTAATTTTCTTGAAACATAAATTCTTTGTTGAGATTTTGATTTTTGAGAAGAAAGTTGAGGGTATAAATTTTCCACAAAAGTTCTGATTTTTTTGATTTTTTCCACATTCCAGTCAGGAGCTTTCATTTCCGGAATTATGAGTTTTTCAACACGAAAAACATCTGCAGCTAAAATCTGCACCTCAAAACCTGCTTCTCTGAGAAAATCAACAAACACAAGCGGCATAAATTCCGGAACCAAGACCGGAAATCTGGGAGCGTCGAGCAAGTGTGGCAGCAGATCTGTCAGCAGGTGGTAATAACTGTAAATATGAGGAGAGATGCCTAAATGGTAGGTTCCGTTAAGCAGACGGGCATTTGCGGGATCAGTTAAACCTTGACTCAGACGTGCTTCAATGTGACGGCGGTGTTCTCCTGAAGCAGGGTTATTTTCCGGATTTGAAAGATGCCAGGGGTATTTCTGAAAATGAAACCAGATTTGATTTCCGGACTGTACTAAACCATCCTCAGCGGAAAGCAGTGCATTTTCAAGAATTAATTGCATGTTTAACTTTTGGTCAGCCAACACATACAACAACTGGTCACCGATAAAAAGGCTCTTAGTTGTAAGTGTTCACCCGTATTGACGTTCGTAGTAGTCTTGATATGCACCGGAAGTAATATTTTTAACCCAGTCCTGATGGTCAAGATACCAGCGGATGGTTTTGGCAAGGCCCTGTTCGAAAGAGTAATGCGGCGTCCATTTTAAAGCTTTTTCAATTTTTCCGGCATCAATAGCATAACGCCGGTCGTGCCCGGGACGGTCCGTTACAAAATTTATCAGTGTTTCACAGGACTCATCTCCACTTCTGCCCAATTCTCTGTCCAGTTCTTTGCAGACAAAACGTACAATGTCAATGTTGCTCCATTCGTTGGCACCGCCGATGTTGTATATTTCTCCGGAATCCCCTTGATGAAAAACTCGATCCAGCGCTTCGCAGTGGTCCTCAACAAACAGCCAGTCACGGATATTTTTTCCATCGCCATAAACTGGAATTGGTAGATTCTGCAGGCAATTATTTATCAGCAAAGGCAGTAGTTTTTCCGGAAACTGAAAAGGCCCGTAATTATTTGAACAGTTAGTTGTAACTACGTTCATTTTGTACGTGTGGTGCCATGCACGCACCAGATGATCACTGGCCGCTTTTGATGCAGAATAAGGTGAGTTTGGAGCATAAGCAGTGCTTTCAGAAAATTTACCCTCTGAACCAAGAGAACCGTAAACCTCGTCTGTACTCACATGCAGGAAACGATGTGTGCTCAGCTCTGCACCCCAAAATTTACGTGCTGTTTCCAGCAGATTGAAAGTACCGGTTATATTTGTTTCAATAAAATCAGCAGGACCATGAATACTTCGGTCTACGTGAGATTCCGCGGCAAGATGGATAACTGCATCTACATTATGCGCTGAAAAAGCTTTTGAAATTTCGAAGGGTTTTCGTAAATCACCAAGGACAAAACGGTAATTTGGGTGAGTTTTTACTGCCTGCAGATTTTCCAGATTGCCTGCATAAGTCAGGGCATCAAAATTGATGACCAGATCATCAGGATGGTTACGAATCCAGTGCAAAACCAAATTTGCTCCGATGAAGCCCGCACCACCTGTGATCAACAAGTTCATGTCTGTTTCAGAAAGAAGCAGTCAATAAATCGAGGCGCCATTGAGAGGAAGCCGTATTATCATCCAGTTCAGGACGAGGTAATATTTTTGCCGGACGCAAGGCTAAGACGTTTGAGTTAAGATCGAAGTGAAATAAACCCTTTGGTTTACCGTCACTCATGAAGATATCACCGCCTGATTGAGAATCATATATCCCGAAGCCCATTCCCACAAACAAGCCCATTGCCAAACCTTTGACAACGTATTTTGGAAATAATTTGTCTTCTTTATCTTCATCCTGAAGAGCCCAAAAAGCCAGTCCGGAAACACCGCCTATCGCGGAACCCCAGAGACTGCTTTTAAAAACTACCTCGAGAGTTTCTGCGCGTGCGTTTGTAATACCGCCAAATAATAAGCTAACGGAAAGGACACATATGCCCACAGTTTTTTTCAGCCAATTCATTCAATCCTCCATGTTATGGCATTTTGTTAATTATTAATTGCAGATTTTTGCTCTGCAGCTTTTATCTTTTTAGTTATAACGTAATGCAATTTGAATGCAACGGTTCTTTAAGGCATTTATATAGAATGAGTTAAAACTAGGGTTAAGATCATGTATCAATTAAAAGTGCTTTTTTTAAGTTTTCAAGTAGTAATAAGAGCATAAACTTGAATTTTTTAAACGACATAAGTTCTGAAAGTGATACTTAAAATGAAATTCCAAAAATCTTTAAAATTAGAAAAAACAGCAAAATTACTCCACCTGCAATAACGAGGTGCATCATAAAGTCATTTTTCATACGTTTTTTTAAAAGGAGAATATTTATTAACCTGAGCATGATAATTCAGGATTTGCTGAAATAAGGATTTCAAATTGAGTTAACAAATCACTGCGTGCTTCTGTTTTACGGAACAGGGAAGAATAGTTGTTCCTGACTAAAACCGCAAACTGCGTTTCCTGTTCTTTGGAGCAGCCCATTATTTGAGCAAACGCTGTCAAATGTTTACCTTTGCCGCGGGCGGCATCTTCATTCAAAAACACCCACTGAGTCTCCAGGAAATGATTGCGTTGATGTTGTGAGTAATCCCAATCTTTGCAGCCGGCTGTTCCGTATGTGCTGGCACCGGTATAAGTCGGTGAGAGTGTGATATCGAGAGAAAATGCTCCAGGATCACTATTCGCGAAACCCATTGGTCCGCCTTTGTGACAGGCCCAGGCGTTTCCTCCTCCAAATATGACCGCAGTTGTCAGCAGTAGAATAGTTTTCCAACTCATGATAAATTTAGCTTTAAGACATTCTGCAAGTGTTACGCAATTCAGGGTCAGCCTCAATCCATTTGCTGAGTTCAGTTATGAATTCCGGGGTCTGTTTTTCAGTTTCAAAAAGTTGAACCGTTTGCTGACGATGCTCCCATAACATACCGGCAAACACCTCAGAGGACGATTGCGGACATTCCATCAACCTTGACAATGCTTCCAAATGAGGTCCTTGACCACGTACAGTTTCTACTAATAATTGCTGACGAGACTTCTTAATAAATTGTCTCCGCTCATGTTCAAAATACTGCGAGAAATCCCAATTTTTACAACCGGAAGTTCCGGACGTACTCGCGCTTGTGTAAACCGGAGAAGATGTCAAATCTACCCAGACCATGATTGGATCTTTGGAGGAAACCCCCATGAAGCCTTCTCCACGGCAGGCCGCCTGCAGTTGGTAATCTTGGCCAAATAACAAAATAATTGATACAGCAAAAAAACCATTCAAAAGATATTTGCGCTGGCTGGAAACCGGTCCAAACATAAAACTCCAGTATTGAGGAAAGTGGGAGGCTCCACCGGAGCCCCCCGGAGAGCAGGGTAGTTATCAGCCTCGAACTTTTTCGGCTTTGCGAATTACTTGTGTTTTCATGGAATCAATACCTTTGGAAAGTGCTTTGTATAGATTTTCATGATCAGCTTTGCTGGAAAGGGGTTTGTTACGGTAACTGCAATTTATGCCCACATGGTAAGATTCATCATTAACTTTGTTCAGTGTGACATGAAAGGGAAATTTGTCATCAGTAATTTTGATTAGTTCTCCAAATGCTTGATGTACGTGATCGTTGACGGCATCAGAGTTGCGGATGTTGTTGAAAGTGAGGTGTATGGGCATAAGTTCTCCAACTGGCTAAAGATTGACTTGAAAAAATGCAGTGAAAACAACGGCATTTTGGGTGAAGCACAGAAATGCAGAGTTCATAAAAGTGACTGTTTACTTTGGAGGCGGCGCATCTCCTGGATTTGTCAGGGGCAGTTTTTCAGCTGATTTAGCTCCAGAACCGCTCTCAAGCACCTCTGTCAGTAATTCAGTGACCTCAGACTTTGCATCATCTTCTGAAAAAAACAAAAAATAACCCGGCAACAATACAAGCAGATAAGATAAAATACCGACAACAGCGATTATCGTAATTCGCATAACTTTTATTTAAAGAAAAGATGTGATCCAGCACCATTTCCCATAAATTGGGGTTAATGCAGTTTAACAATCTCAAAGGCTTTGGTCAATTCTGTAATCATACTAAGTTGAATTTTTTCTGAATAAAAGACGCAAAATGGATGAGTAGCAGGACATTTTCTGCATTGTTAAAACTATTATCTCAGCATAATTTAAAGATACAAGCATTGATACAAACTGATACACCCTGTTACTGCTAAGAAAAGCATTTACACATTTCTTTGGGTAAAATTGTTCTCACTGGAATTACCCAGTATTGATCAACCTTTGCAATAGGAGTATTATGAAAAAGTTTAGTTGTAAATCTAATTCTGCTTTGAGAAATCTTATGATCGGTGCTTTAGTCACTGTTTCCGTGCCGCTGATCATTTCAGCTTGCCGCACTCAAGAGATGAACCCTCCTGAACGGGCGACTGAATTTGTAACAACGCACTTGGATCTCAGTGATAATCAAACTAGAAAATTCTCACCGATTGCTGAGAATATGTTTGCCGAAAAAGAAGATCTGCTTGAAATGCGTAAAAATCTCAGCAACGAAATTATTGATCAAATGAAGAGCGACAACGCAGATGCGGCTAGGCTTGAGGCTGTGCTCAATAAAAATATTGAGCAGTTACAATTGAAGCTCGCTAAGTTTTCAACTAATTTTGCGGAATTTCATGCCATCCTGACTCCAGAACAACGTACAGAACTTGTGGAGAAAATTGAAAGCCGCCTCGAACATGCTGATAAAAGAGGCCGTCGAGGGCACTGGGTACGACGCTGGTTTTAATTGTCCTCACCTAAAATTGGGATGCTTAGACCAGGTAATCGGGGTGGTGGATCGTTTACATGACTGGCACCGGACTGAGGAGATCCCCAGGACAACCTCCTTGATAGAACAAGCACAGGCAAAATTTACAACCGGCATCAACCAGCAGGATCTCTTATGGCTTGAAAGCGAACTCACCGAGATGAAAGCCAGGATCGTGATGCAGGTGGCAGATCCTGTGGCAAACCTATTAGCCACCCTAACGGATGACCAGATCAATCATTTTGAGGTGACTCTGGAAAATCACAACAAAGAAGAGGAAGAGGAGCTGAACCTGCCTCTGGATGAATGGACGGAGTTTGAGCGGAAGCAAGTTTCCAAAGAACTGGAAGATTGGCTTGGATATCTCGATGATGCACAAATGACAGATTTACTCAATGCTTATCAATTCGATCGTGGGGCTGATCAGCGTCACCACGAACAGTCAATAGAAACCCAAAAACGGTTTGTGGCTCTGTTGAGGAGCCGTCCAGCAGCAGATGAGATTAAATCGAACTTGATACGTTGGCTTCTGGAAACCGATATTTTTCAATCAGACGACTACAAATCGTTTCGCAAACAACAGCGTACACAACGCGCATTATTTTATCTAAAGCTGGATAGATCAATCACGACCCAACAACGTCAATCGGTTCTTAGCCGGTTAGAATCATACCAAAAAGATCTGGAATCTATTCATGGCAATTCATAGCCGGAGTAACTGTAAACAAGATTTCACCTTCATTCCACTTTGTTTTCACTCAAGAGTTCGTAAAATGAGATTAGGTTTTCAAGAATAATATTACCTTAAACTTTTCACTAAAACTGTAACATGAAAACAACACAAACCAGGCCATACGAATGGGGGCGCACTTTATTAGTATTGATGACGTGTCTTGGAATATTAGGGACAGGATTCATAGTAATGCGGACACTAGCCGATATGAAAACGCTGCCGACAAAAAAAAATGTCACGGAAAAAGTGATTGAAGTCGAAGTAATGGAAGCGAAACAAGATTCAGTTATCCCTTTCATCACTGTTTTGGGTGAGGTGAAGGCGATCAGGAAAGTTCCGATAACGGCAGAATTGGGAGGAAAGGTTGTATTCAAACATCCACATCTCGACATTGGCGGGTTGGTCCAAAAGGGTGATATTCTTGTTAAAACTGATACGAAAGAGATCGAGCTTACCTTGGCTTCAGATAAAAAAAGGCTTGAGATCATCAAAAAAAACTTAGAGTTGGCTAAAAGAGCTTTTGTCCGAGTGGAACAGTTATACAAGAAGGGACGACTTGTGACAGAAGAAGCAATGAAACAGGCAGAGCAAGCTTATCTCTCGCTTGCAGAACGAGTTGTTCAAGTTGAGCATTCAGTTACAACCTCTCAACTGGAAATTGAAAAATCGGTCATTTATGCGCAATTTACAGGCAGGGTAAAATCCGTTTCTGTAGAAGAAAATCAGAATGTCCCAGCCGGACAAGAAATTATGACCTTAGTCGATGACTCTATACTTGAAATCATCGTGTCTCTTAAGGGAGATGAGGCTAAGAAGATCCTTCCTTTTGAGAAAAAAAGTGACATTAGTTATCCCTTTTGGTTTTCAAAATTGAAAAAAGTCAATGTCAAAGTTTATTGGTCACAAGATCAAGATAAAGATAAAGTTGAAGAACAAGGTTTTTTGCATCGCGTCGTTGCTTTTGATGATAAAACCAGAACGCTTAAGCTCGCGGTTCGCCTGGAAGAAGATCGCCATTTGAAGGAGACAGATTTTCCAATTGTGGAGGGTATGTTTTGTGATGTTATCATACCAGGCAAAAAACTGAATAAGCTGATTAAAATTCCTCGTCAGGCAGTTCAATACAATCAAACGGTTTACCTTTCGGTTGGTAACCGATTAAAAACCGTTCCGGTAAATGTGGTCTGGTCCGATGATAACTATGCTTACATTTCGAATGGAATTGAACCGTTGTCTTTAATCATATTAACGCGTCTTTCCGACCCTTTGGAAAACACCAAACTTAATGTTACTGAAATAGATTCCTTCACACAACATATTGCGAAAGACAAATAAGTGAAAGCGCTACTAAAGTATTTCGTTGGCAACTCTGTGTTGGCCAACTTGTTAATGTTAATTCTCCTCCTGTCAGGCATAATAACGGCCTCCTTTATGGTTCGGGAGGAAATGCCCAACGTTTCAACAGATCGAATTTCTATTAATGTTGCTTACCCGGGTGCTGACCCGGAAGAGGTCGTTGAAGGAGTGATCAAAAGAATTGAAGAAAGCATTTCAGGTATGGAAGGAGTAGCAAAGTTTAGTTCTGAAGCCTTTGAAAATGGAGGTTCAACATCAATCGAGATTGATCGAGGATATGACGTAGAGTTCCTATTGGACCGAGTTCGAAATGCCGTCAATTCCATTTCCAATTTCCCCATCGATTCAGAAACACCTGTGATAACTTCATCACGCGATTCAGAAGCACTAATGGCACTCTATATGAGTGGATCTGTTTCGGAAAAAGCGCTCAAAGCCTGGGCCTTTCGGGTCAAAGATGATCTTCTAGCGCTGCAAGAGGTCTCCCAGGTAGAACTGACGGGCCATCGAAAGGATGAAATTAGTATAGAAGTATCGGAACGAAAACTACGTCGATACGGACTATCCCTATCTCAAGTCGCAAACGCGATTAAACAGAACAATCTGAACCGACCTGGAGGACTCATCAAAGGAGAAAGAGATGAACTCAGGATTCGCACTATTGGTCGTAAATACACGGACCAAGAGCTTTCATCCATCGTCGTCTCAAATAAAAATGAACGGATCACCTTGGATGAAGTCGCAGTGATAAATGATGGGTTAGAGGAAGATCGGATCATAACCACGGTTAATGGCAGATCAGCTATCATTGCGAGGATTTCAAAAACCAAAAATGAGGATACAATCAGAATCGCAAAATCGGTTCATCAATATCTTTCTTCTATCGAAGGCACCTTACCCAGGGGTGTCGAAATTGGGATTCTTTTTGATAATTCGGATTCGATTCGTTATCAAATCGACATTCTGATTGAAAATGGCATCACTGGATTGATCGTTGTCTTTTTCATCCTTTGGTTGTTTTTAAATGCCCGTTTATCATTCTGGACGGGAATGGGAATCTTAATCTCTGTCGTAGGAAGTATTACGCTTATTTGGGCATTGGATGGGACCTTCAACATGGTCTCAATTCTAGGATTTATTTTGATACTTGGAATTGTTGCTGATGACGCCATTGTTGTAGGCGAATCTATTGCCTGGCACCGGCGGCAGGGAAAAAGCTCGTTTCAAGCAGCTATTGATGGTTTTGAAGAAGTTGGACTACCAGTAGTCCTGGCGGTACTTACAACAATTATTGCTTTTGTTCCCTTAATGTACATCGATAGCATGTTGGGAAGGTTCATTCGATTTCTTCCAATGGTTGTTATCTCCTGTTTAGTTGTCTCTCTTTTTGAATGCTTTGCTATACTACCGGCTCATTTGTCTCATCTACCGGGACCAGAACAAAAAGAAGGCAGAAAAAGTTTGTTCTATCGATTGATCAATTTCTTACCTGAAATGATGGAACAGTTAATGACCTTTATTGTAGATAGGGTATATTCGCCTTTGTTGAGCAGAATCCTCCAATTGCGATATGTGTTCCTATGTTTTACAATTACTCTGTTAATGCTTTCCGTTGGTCTAATGCAGGGAGGGCTATTAAAGTTTGAAATGTTGCCTGAGCGTGACGGATTTTATCTTGCATCCATTATTGAATTCCCCGAGGGAACACCCATTAAGATCACTGAAAAAACGGTTAAAGATATCGAAGAAGCAATTATAAGAGTCGCACAACGATCGGACACGATCAGTGGTGAGCCCCTAATAAAGAATATCATGGCAATCAGTGGACAAGCCCCTGACACAGAACCGGGTGAAATGGGACCTGTCGGTTCGCATTTCGGTGGAGTGCAGGTGACCTTGTTGGATGCGAAAAGTCGCGGCATACATACCAGCGAACTGGCTCAGCTATGGAAGAAGGAACTGGGACCAGTATATGGAGTGAAATCACTTAGATTTACCGGGACAGTCATGGGATCAGCAGACAAACCAATTGACATTGCCATTCATGGGTATGATATGCATAAGATCTCACAAGCTGTTGCTTTACTCAAAGAAAAACTAGGTGAATATGAGGGTGTTTTTGATATTGAATCAGATGATATTTACGGTAGGGATGAGATGCAGTTTCGGTTAAAACCGGAAGCTGAAACTTTGGGAATCACACTGAAAGATATGGCTGACCAGCTTTTCAATGGATATCACGGAAAAGAGGTCCTTCGCGTGCAAAGAGACAAAGAGGAAGTTAAAATTAACGTGCGCTACACGAAACAAGAACGTCATGATTTAGATAGCCTGGATCATTTCATAATCCGAAATTCGCAAGGCTTGGAAGTTCCCTTGAGTGTAGTGGCTGAGGTGACGATTGTCCCCGGATCGGCCTCTATTACAAGAGTTGAAGGAATGCGCAGAGTCTCTGTTGCAGCGGATATTGATCCAGCGGTAATTTTAGAGGACGATGTGATTGATGAGCTTTCCAAAGGATTTCTGCAGGAAATGAAGATCAAGTTTCCGGAGTTAAAAATCAGTTTAGAAGGTGAGGCTGAAGAAAGAAGAGCCTCACTACAAACCATGTTTTTTGGATTCTTTGTCGCGATTCTAAGCATTTACATTATCATGGCTTCACTCTTTCGATCATACTTGCAACCACTCATCATCCTGGTGACGGTCCCCTTTGGTATTATCGGTTCCATTTGGGGGCACTACACTCTCGGTTGGAACCTGACAATGATCAGTTTGTTTGGAATGGTAGGTCTTACAGGCATCGTGATAAATGATGCTATCGTGCTCATTGAGAGAATCAACAAATATATCCGGGAAGGAACGCCTATCAAAGAAGCTGTGCGGCAGGGCGGGGTCAGACGATTCAGGGCTGTCATGTTGACAAGCATTACGACGATAGGTGGTATGACACCGCTCATCATCGAAAATGATTCCTATGCAACGACGTTGATTCCCATGGCAATTACCATTGTATTTGGCATTGCTTTCGCGACTGTTTTGACTTTATTCCTGATTCCATCGTTGTTCTTAATACTGAATGACCTACGATGCCTTATTCACCGGCAAAAGTTTGTTCCCGGTCAGGAATTAACGGCTCTCGACCCGATCAATAACGAATCGATCACGACATCAAAGTGATCCGAGGGTTCTTCGGGCGATTAATTGTCGACTGTTTGGCATTTTTTTTTAAAATAACGTGTGATAAGAATTAAGTTGAGATTAAACAAGTTTAGCTTACTAATTTGTGAAATCAACACGATTCAGTCTGGTTATAAAAAACTCCCTCATTAAAGGGGGAGTTTAACTTGAGAAGATCATTACTATCACTTTGATTTTCAATTTAATAAAACATTTTCGATGGATGACAAAAAGACTTCATTAAATATCCTGGTGATTGAAGACCATCAGGATCTTGCAGAAAATATCGGTGATTATTTAACAGCAATGGGACATATCGTTGATTTTGGTATGGACGGGATCAGCGGTATGCATTTAGCCCTGACACAATCCTTCGATGTTATCATTTTAGATCTAATGCTTCCCGGTATGGATGGCATCACACTGTGCAAAAAATATCGGGAAGAGGTAGAAGGTCAAACTCCCATCTTAATGTTAACAGCACGAGATTCTCTGGATGATAAGCTCACAGGCTTTAAGTCAGGTGCAGACGACTATCTGGTCAAGCCTTTTGAGCTCGAGGAACTTGCCGTCAGAATATACGCTCTGGCCAAAAGAGGTTTGAAGTCCGGAAAGAACAAACTGGTTGTTGATCGACTGGAACTGGATCTGGGAACAATGAGTGTTACGCGCGATTCATTTAAATTAAAACAAAAATTTGAGATGAAAAAATTATTATTGTTTTACTAAGCGCAATTTTGCTGACTTTGGGCAGCCAAGCAGCTTTTGCGGAAGAAAATGTTTTTGTTCAGGATGAACATTGCCTTGCTTATAAAACTGAAAAAAACTATGTTCTTCTTATTTGCAGGTGTAGGGGTTATTGGTAAAAGCTGTGAAGTGAAAGCTGAAATGCGATTGGGGGAAAACACATCACTTCATTTTCTTGTCTTAAAGTTGAAGTGCGGAGTGTGGGACCGGGGGGTTTGATCGCTGATCCGGGGGATTATCTGGAATTGCTGGCGCATTTGCGATCCGACAAAATAAGCTGTACTGAAAAAATTGCTCTGCGAAATTGAAAATAACATTTTATGATTAACCTTTTATTTGCCAATAAATTTTGAATTCCCGTCTTCTGATCATCGATGATGATGAAAAACTGAATAAGTTACTGACTGACTATCTCGGTAAAATGGGTTTTGAGGTAATGAGCGCGACTTTGCCAAGCCAAGGTTTGGAAAAGCTGGAGCGTGAGGCACCGGACCTGGTGATTTTGGACGTGATGCTTCCGGAGATGGACGGTTTTGAAGTTTGCCGTACAATCAGACAATCAAGTACAATTCCAGTGATTATGCTGACAGCACGCGGTGAAGTGATGGATCGTGTGGTTGGCCTTGAAATAGGAGCCGATGATTATTTGCCAAAGCCTTTTGAACCTCGTGAACTAGTGGCAAGGATACAGTCAATTTTGCGACGTGTGCAGGCAAAAAGGAGTTCCGGTGTGAAAAAAATCGGAGGCCTCAGTATTGACTTTCACAAACTTGAAGTTACTGTTGACGAAAAACCGGCAGGGTTGACTTCTTCGGAATTTGAATGTCTTGCCTTACTGGTGAAGAATTCGGGAAAAGTTTTGAATCGCGATCAAATCATTGAACAACTACGCGGCATTGAATGGGATGCGTTTAACCGTTCGGTTGATATTACAATGAGTCGTTTACGACAAAAATTGGGTGATGATCCGAAAAATCCGCGTTTCATTAAAACCATCTGGGGCACGGGATATTTGTTCATCGGAGGAGAAAATGAAGTTTGATCATAAAAAAAGTTCGAATTGGCTCAGACAGGTTTTTCAATCAGTTTTTACAAAACTGATTGCAGTGATCCTGATTTCAGGAAGTTTGCTTGTGATTGGGATATTCGCAATCGGTGGGGAGGGCTTTAAAGAATTTCGGGGAAAATTTTTCAGCAATAACCTAGCGCAATACGGGATGTATCTTGTCAGGGATTTAGAGGAAAATCTCAATCTGGAATATGCACGTGATTTATCACAGCGCTTGTTTTTGATTATTCGTTTTGAAGGTGAAAACGATTCATGGCAAACCTCTTCCGGGATACCGCCCTTGGAAAAAGTACATCTCAGAAAATGGATTAATAAATACGATGATACTTCCGGTTTTATTAACAATCCGGACTCCGTTGTTAATGTAATGGTTGGACGCTATAAGGGACAGGGTGTAGTGACAGTGGACACTATGAAGGGGCGATTTATCTTCACTGAACCACATGATGATTGGCGAGAAATTCGCTTCCTTCTCCCTTGGATTATTGCTGTTTTGGGATTGATAGGAATTATTTTAGCCGGGACATGGCTGGCATTACGCTGGATAATGAAACCACTCAACTGGCTTTCTGTTGGAGTTTCTGCGTTGGGAGAAGGTAATTTAGAGCATCGTTTACCTGAAAAACGTGGAGACGAACTTGGGAATTTGGCTAGGGCATTCAACAGAATGTCAGATAGCATCAAGGAAATGCTAACTGCACGCGAACAACTATTACTTGATGTGAGTCATGAACTACGTTCACCTTTGACTCGGATGAAAGTAGCGCTTGAGTTCATTCCGGAAAACTCTTCACAAGAGAGTCTGCAAAGTGATGTAAATGAAATGGAGCAGATGGTAACGGAGATTCTAGAAACAGCACGTCTAAAAAGTGAACATGGTAAACTTGACCGGCTGGATACAGATTTAGGGACGTTAATTCAGGAAACGTGCTTGATGTTTGAAGGAAAGGATCCTGGAATACGTTTTGAAAATTCTGCGGAAAAATGCGTTGCTCAAGTTGATGTGGAGCAAATCCGTACGGTTTTAAAAAATATACTGGCAAACGCACTTAAATATTCTGCGCCTGAAAATAATCCGATTAAGGTACGATTAAGCAATGATAACTCTAGAATTCAGCTTGAGATTCAAGATTATGGACAAGGAATTCCGGATGAAGAAATGGATTTGATCTTTGAGCCTTTCTATAGGGTTGACAAGTCGCGCAATAAAGACACAGGCGGTTACGGACTCGGTTTAAGTTTGTGTAAAACCATTATCGAAGCACACGGCGGTACAATTTTTGTGAAAAGCAGTATGGGTAAAGGCACTATATTTTCGCTACTTTTGCCCAATACTTCTTCAACAATTTAACTGAATTAATTATGTGGAAAAAAATATTTAATCTAAAATTTTGGCTTCCTATTCTGTTACTCGGCATGGGGGCAGGAATCAGCATGACTCTATTAAAAAGTAAACCCACCGCAAGAAAAAAACCTAACTTCCAAAGAGGAAAGCTAGTAGAGGTTATTGAGGCAGAATTTTCTAATCCGCAAATTGAGGTGCGCTCGAACGGACGGGTGAGGCCGGGGAAAAAAGTTGTTTTGAGTGCACGCATCGGCGGGGAAGTGATTTGGATCAGTGACAAATTGAGCGAAGGCAGTGTTTTCAAAAAAGGCGATCCGCTTTTGAGTATCGGTATCCGGCAATCCCAATCACGCTTAAAAGCACCTTTTGATGGTGTGGTACAAATGAAAAATGTAGATTTAGGGCAATACGTTAATCCTGGGACGCAGTTGGCAACCATATTGGGGAGTGATTTTGCTGAAGTTGTGATCGACTTGCCGATGTCACGTCTAGATTGGCTTCCCAAACAATTCCCGAAAGAGCTTCCGGCTAATTCCACTAAAAAGGTTACTGGACAGTCAACTACTAAAAATCAGTATCAAATACCTGCTTTTATCACTCTGGCAGGAATTAGTTCTGCATCTGCATGGCCTGCAGTGGTCAAACGTCAATTACTTGAACTTACTCCGCGTGGAATGATGGTTCAGTTGATTGCTGAAGTAAGAGATCCTTTTCAACTTAAGATTCCTCTAGGACAAAACGATAAAGAAATTGCAGGAAATGGAGCTATTGAAATAAAAAAGAAGGGAACGTTTAAAGGGGAAATTCGTGAAAAAGCAGAAAATTTTAAAATCCCTCTTTTTATTGGTTCATTTGTGGATGTTAAAATTCCTGGAAGACAACTAGCAGATGTAGTACGAATTCCTGCTAAAGCACTTCGTGATCGTGATACAGTTTGGGTTGTTGTGAATAAAGAATTACAAATACGTAATGTTAAAATCGCCCATATAGATTTAGACAATGTATATCTCTCTGGAGGAGTAAAAATTGGAGAAAAAATTATTATCTCTCCCATAAAAGGTGCTTCTAAAGGGCTTAAAGTCAGGGTTTTTGGTGATAAAAAGATAGGCGCTGAAAAAATAACTAAAGGAAGGGGTAAAAAGAGGGATCGGTCAAAAGGTAACTGGAAAAAACATACAAAATAATTATAAAAAACAACTTTTAATATTGAGGGTTTAAAAATGATTCGTTGGATGGCAGAACATAAAGTAGCAGCAAACTTATTGATGGTTATCATTTTGTTATCTGGATTGATGGGAATTATGAATATTAAGCAAGAAGTATTTCCAGAAATGGAACTGGATTTCATTGTTGTGGCTGTTCCTTATTCTGGAGCAACACCGGAAGAAATTGAAAAGTCTATACTACTTCCTATTGAAGATGCTGTGGGAGGAATTAATGGTATTAAAAAAATCACTGGAAATGCAAAAGAAGGTCTGGGTAGTTTTCGAATTGAAATTCTAAATGGAGCTGACAAAAATGAGGTTTTTGAAGATGTAAAAACAGCTTTAGACGGATTAACATCACTTCCTGAAGACGCTGACGAAGTTCAAGTACAGTTGCCTAGAATTCGTAGAGAGGTATTAAATATAACTATTTATGGTGATGCTCCAGCTAGATCTTTGATTGAGCAGGCTCAAATAGTGAGAACCTCTTTACTCTCTCATCCTGATATAACACAAGTAGATATTGAACAAAGGAGAGGTTTTGAAATGACTGTCCAAATTTCAAAATCAGCCCTACAACAGCATTCATTAACATTAAATCAGGTTTCAAATATAATTAAAAAAGCTAACCTGGATCTGCCTGGAGGAAAGATTAAAACTACTGGAGGAGATATTTTAATACGAACAAAAGAAAAGCGATATACCAAAGGTGAGTATGCAAATATTCCTATTATTCATAGTGAACAAGGTATTTTAAGGCTTGGCGACATTGCCAGTATTAAGGACGGTTTTGAAGAATCAGACATTCAGACAAGTTTTAATGGACTGCCAGCTGAGAGTATTGAGGTATTTAGAGTAGGAGATCAAACTCCAACAGACGTTTCTCAAGCAGTACGCTCTATGCTTGAAGAATTAAGTGCTCAGTTGCCATCTTCTATTAAATTACAAATTGTTAATGATCGCTCCCTTGTTTTACAAGATAGGATAGATCTGTTAATGAAAAATCTTTGGCTTGGACTGCTTTTAGTTTTTATAACACTAGCTATGTTTTTAAGAATTGATTTAGCATTTTGGATAATGATGGGTATACCTATTAGTTTTGCAGGTGGCATGATATTAATGCCAATTTTAGATACAAGTATAAACATGATTTCATTATTCGCTTTTATTTTGGTTCTGGGAATTGTGGTTGATGATGCAATTGTTGTTGGTGAAAATATATTTGCCCATCAGGAAATGGATAAGAGTAATTCAAAAGCTGCTATAGATGGTGCTATTGAGGTAAGTTCACCAGTATTAATAACAATACTTACTACTATAGCGGCTTTCATTCCAATGTACTTTATTCCAGGAACTACAGGGAATATTTTTTCAAATATTCCGAATGTATTAATTGTAGTTTTATTGTTTTCCTTAGCAGAGGTTATGTTTATTTTGCCTGGACATCTTTCGCATCTCAACCGAATAATTAGTTTTTTTCTTGCCCCAATAGGCAAAATTATAGAACATCCTAGACACTTCTTTAGTTCAGGGATGATTTGGTTTTCTCAAAACATTTACCGCAATACACTAAAGCGAATTATTGATTTTAGGTATGCTTTCCTAGCCTTAGGATTAGTGTTTATTATGGTTTGTGCAGGTTTGAGTATAGGTGGGCATATGAGATTCACTTTTTTTCCTACAATCGAACGAGATAGAGTGATTTTGAATGCGAAAATGCCATTTGGGACGCCTGCAACTGTAAGTAGAGAGATCGAAAATAAAATGTTGAGTTCTGCAATGGCTTTGCTCCAAGAATATGAATCAGAATTAGGTAAAACAGTACATGATGGAGTATACAGTAATGTTGGTAGAGGTGGTTCAAACAATGCTTCCGTAAGAGTATATCTAAAACCCTTAAAGGAAAGAGGTTTCCCAGCAAATGAATTTTCACGGAAATGGCGAAAAAAGATGGGAGTAGTCCCTGGGATTGAATCATTAAAGATTAGATCTGGATGGAGAATGGGATCTACATATGATATAGATTTGCAATTAAGCCATCCGGATCCGATTGTGCTCTTTGGAATAGTTGAAGAGTTTAAGGAAAAATTCTCAGAATATCCTGGAGTAAAAAACATTGAAGACAGTACAGAAGATGGGAAAAGAGAAGTTCAGTTAAAACTAACTCCAGAAGGATTAACTTTGGGCTTGGACACCCTAGAATTAACTCAACAAGTGCGTAGTGCTTTTCAAGGAGTTGAAGTTTTAAAATTTCTAAGAAATAGTGATGAATTGAGTTTAAAATTAGTCTTACCTTTAGAAGAACGCAAATATTTGAGGGACTTGGAAGACTTGGTAATTATTGCCCCTAATGGGGTGAACTTACCCCTTGCTCAAGTGGCCGAATTGAAATACGGTCAATCTTTTAGTGCGATACGTCGCATAAATGGTAGGAGAATAGTTAGTGTAAGGGCACTTGTAGATTCTGAAGTTACAAACACTGCTGAAGTAGTTATGTCGCTCAAAAATTCTCTCTTACCGGAAACAATCATGCAGAACCCAGAACTTCAATACTCATTTGAGGGTGCTCGCAGGGCACAAACTAATACCATGGAAGGGGTAAAAAAAGGTGGGGTTGTTGCTTTAGTTTTAATTTTCTGTTTACTTGCTTTGCAATTCAGAAGCTATTTTCAACCTATTATTATCATGGTAGCGATTCCTTTTGGGATGGTAGGAGCAATATTAGGGCACCTACTGCTAGGCTATGATCTTAGCATAATAAGTGTTTTGGGAATTGTTGCTTTGACAGGTATTGTTGTCAATGACTCACTAATTTTAGTTGACTTTATCAATCGTAGCCACGAAAAAGGAGCGACTGTTTTGGAAGCGGTAGTTGAATCAGGTGTTCGGAGATTTAGACCTATATTATTAACAACACTAACTACTTTTTTTGGTTTAATGCCGATGATGTTTGAGACGTCAATACAAGCTCGGTTTCTCATTCCAATGGCTATAAGTCTTGCATTTGGAGTTTTATTTTCAACTTTTATAATACTATACCTGGTTCCAGTTCTTTATACGGTACTTGAAGATTTCAAGGCATTCATTGAGAAAACACAACAAAGAGCAGGAATTAAACGAGGAATAGTTTAAAGTTTTTAAGACATACATACATTATGCACAAATACTTTTTGGGAATTAATGAGTAATTGTTAAGTCTAAATTTAAGTATATTAATGCCTTTCAAATAATAAATTTTAAAAGTAGACTGAGATCAAAGATGAAAAGCATGTAATTATCTCCAAACTCTTTAAATTAATTAAAGTTTAATATCTTTAATTTCCAATCTCAAATTTCTCTAAGTCACACTATATAACAAGATTATATAATTAGTAAAATTACGACTGATGAATAGATCACTCTGCTATTAAATTAAAGTAATAAATATAGGATTATATCAACTAATTTGACGTGTATATTAACTATTTTTAATGGTAGGCAGTTAGTAAAGCACCAAAATAGCGAGCGTGCTAAATAGTGTTAGTGTATTTGGGAAGGCCCCAATATTCGGGATCAAAGTCTTTTAGAGAAGAAATTATTTGAGAAGCATTTTTGTAGTGACTATGATCCATGTTAGGATCAGGCACTACTACCACTGACATACCAGCAGATAATGCCGCTTCGGTGCCGGAAGGTGCATCCTCAAATACAAGACACTGCGCTGGTTCAACTCCGACACGTTTTGCCGCCAGCAGAAAAATGTCCGGTGCAGGCTTTCCCTCTTTTAATTCAGGATCATCTCCGCGGACAATCTGCTTGAATTGTGAAAACCACTTTTTGTGTTTTTCGTATTTTGCTTCAAACATTGGAGATGACGAACTGGTAGCGAGTGCTTGTGGAATTCCTCTTTGAAAAAAATGTGTGGTCAGAGCTTTTGCTCCGGGCAAAGCCTGCGTATCCTTGAATCGCTCCAGCAAAACGTCTTTTCTTGAATCCAGATAATCCTGCGCTGTAATAGGCAAATCCAGACTTTCAACTATAATCTGTGCTGCCTGAATTGATCTGCGTCCAATAATCTTTTTTTTGATCGACCAGTCAAAAACCTTTCCATATTCTGCAACTATTTCTTGAGTGACTTCAGTGTAAATGCCTTCTGTATCAAGGAGAAGACCGTCCATATCATAGATTATACAGGAAATTCCAGGCGTCATTGTTCAGGCTTTGGTTAATTTTTCAGGAGGTTCGAAATAATGCTGTTACAGCAGGAAAGCTAAGGAAGTTTTAAAAATACGTGGGTGCGTATTTTCGCAAATCCACGGTTTCTTTTTTGCCGTTACTCAGTTTGTAACTTATAGAGTATTCATTTACCCACTTCAGTTTTAAACGGTAACTAATGTCCTGAACCGGGAGATTCAAGAGACTTTGAATTTTTTCAAAGTTACGGTTAATGAGATGTAGCCTGAAAGTGTATACTTTTTGAGTATATTGCTGTCCGCTTGAATTGGTGCGTGTAATATCTTTTGAATCCGTAATGTGATAAAAAATTGCGTGATTCGTGGAAGTCGCTACACCGGCACCGGTACGGAGATGTGCAAGCAGTGGGACCACTTTATTTTGAAATATTCTGAAAACTCTTTGAATCCCAAAATCGCTGTTTGAATACTGGTAGAATTCTGGATCAATCCTCCAAAAACGCGCATCTCCGTCTGCATCATTTTTAACGATGTCCAGCCCCAAGGCTCCATTTTGAGCGCGGAAGAGATAAACATAACTTTTAGTATTTTTTATGCTGGTAATATTAAGAATCATCCGTTGAGGATGAGAATCTAAAAGCTTCTTGTCGAGGTAAATTCCGTTACCCACCCTATTCTCAGGATAGATCTGGAATGGGGAAAGGTCTACTATCCCCCTGTGTTCGGAATCTCTGGAGAATGTTTCTACTGCCGTAACTCCTTGAGGCAGCAGGAGTAAAAGTAGTCCTGTGAAAACAAAAAACATATTTGCTTTAAGTTGCTGCATGTTCTTTTTTGGCTGTCTCAACTCTTTCTCATCTATGCGGTTAGGTATGCAAGTCAACATTTTTCAAAACATTTTATTGTGTTGGTGTAAAAAAAATCCCGAATTCGGGTCATTTTAATTGAAACGAACCCGTAATCGAACAGCCTCTGGATCTTCATAATTTCCGGATTGCTACTTCAACTGCGGAGTGGATTTCAGATTTTTTGCTAATCAATCAATTATAGCAAACTATTATACTGAAGTCAGTGAAATAGTGCTTGAGCAACTTGAGTCCTTTGCCGCTTGATACTAGAATAAATGTTTAGAGGTTGTCCTGACTGCTCCAAAAGTCGTCTGATTTAAATAAAAATGCTCTTACTAAAGTTTAAAAATGTCTACCAGTAAAACTGTAAAACCAGCTTCCAGGCCATTTGTGATTGGTACAAGCGGACACATTGATCATGGGAAAACAACTTTGGTCAAAGCTCTCACAGGAGTGGACACAGACCGTTGGGCAGAAGAAAAAAAACGCGGGATTACAATTGACCTTGGATTTGCTCATTATGAGGACGAACAGGGGAATAAGCTGGCATTTGTTGATGTACCGGGACACGAAAAGTTTATTCATAATATGCTCGCCGGCGTGGCAGGAATGGATGCGGTACTGCTCGTTGTGGCTGCAGATGAGGGGGTGATGCCTCAAACACGGGAACATCTGAATATCTGTAATCTGCTGAAAATTAAAACCGGACTGGTGGCAATTACACGGATTGATTTGGTGGAGGACTCTGATATGGTAGAACTTTGTCAAGAGGAAGTAGCAGAGTTACTGGAAGGAACTTTTCTCGAGGGCAAGCCGGTGGTTCCGGTTTCCGCTACAGGCGGAGAAGGATTAACTGAACTTCGGCAAGCATTATCAAAACTGGGCAAACAAATTCCTGCAGCTGAAATTGAAAAGCCATTCCGTTTGAGTGTTGACCGTTCCTTCACGCTCAAGGGATTTGGCACAGTCGTTACAGGTACAGTGCTCAGTGGATCACTCAGACAAGATGAAGAAGTACAGCAATTTCCTCAACAGCGCAGTGTTCGGATTCGTGGACTGCAGGCTCATAGTCAGACTGTCAGTGAAGTTTTTGCCGGACAGCGGGCTGCTCTTAATTTAGCGGGGATTACCAAAGAAGAAATTCAGCGTGGTGATCAACTGGCAAAGGAGGAGTCATTACTCACCAGTTATATGCTGAATGCCTCTCTGACCCTGCTTGAGGATGTCTCTGCTGCGTTGAAAAACAGAACACGCATCAGACTTCATTTAGGCAGTCAGGAAGTTTTTGGCAGGATTGTTCTGTTAGAGGGTGAAACTTTGTCACCGGGAAAAACAACGCTGGTTCAGTTCCGGCTGGAAAGCCTGGTCTGTGCGAGACACGGTGACCGTTTCATTGTCAGGAGTTATTCACCGATGTTTACTTTAGGTGGAGGAATGGTGATTGATCCTTCTCCCAGCAAATCAAGAAGAGTTCTGCACGAACTTCCGGGACGCCTCCGGCGTCTGCATGATGGTGACGAAAATGTACGTTCTGCGGAAGTGATCTATCTACAGTCTGTGAAGGGTGTGATTGAAGCAGAATTTTCGGTACGTTCCGGTCTTTCTGCTAAACAATCTGCTAAAGTTCTGCAACTTCTGCAAAGTCAGCAGCAGGTGCTTTGTGTCGATCCTTTTTCGAAACGTTATCTGCATGTTCAACATGTTGAACGTATTGGTGAATTTTTGAGCAAAGTCTTAACTATCCACCACAAAAAATTTGCGGATCGCGAAGGTATGACACGTTCCGAACTTGGGGGGAAGCTCTCTTTGATTTTTACAGAAAAAGAGGTTGAAATTCTGTTAAAATACATGATTAAGCTGGGTAAGTTTTTACAAAACGGACAGTACTTCTCTCTTGCAGAACATCAACCGCAAGTTTCTCAAGCACAGGAAGCAGGCTTGGCGCACTGTTTTGAGTTGATAAAGGCAGGCGGATTTCAGCCTCACCGCCGTACACGTTTGTTGGAAGAACTTGAAATGAACGAAAAAGAAGGTCTGGCAATGCTCAAATCAGCGGTGCATTCCAAACGGCTTGTGCGTGTCGCGGATGACCTGTATTATGCTCCGGAACAAACAAAGGAAATTTTAATTAGTCTGAGGAAATATTTGCAGGATAATCAAAGTATTACTGTGATCCAATTCAAAGAATTATTAAACATTTCTCGCAAACATGCTATTGATTTGCTAGAGTATTTTGACAGTCAACACCTCACGATTCGGGAAGATAATCACCGTGTCCCTGGTTCAATTTTAGCTTCCAACGAATAAGAGAAAAATTGGATAAAAAAGTGATTGTACATCGAGTAGCAACTTTCCCGCTTATCTTCTGTATGCTGCTGATTCTCTCGAGTTTACAGACTTTTTCCGGAAATGCGTTTGCCCAAAGTTTGCTGAGTGACCTTGCGTGGTTAGAGCAAAATATTGAGGTTACGGACGAAACAGAAACTGGAACTTCTGTTAAGAGAGAACCGGCCGGACAAAAAACTCCACTGCTGCCTTCAGACTTGTTGTCTGCACCTACAACACTCATTGAAACGGAATCTGCTCAAACTGAAAGTAGTTTCCTAAACGTCTCAACACCTTCTTTAACGCCTCCAATCCCTACTCTTCCTTCGATAAAAGCGGAAGAAGATGACACAATTTTTTCCGGCTCATTTTTCAGCAAACTATTTCCTTGGTTTTCCGCAAATGATCAAGAGTCTTCTAATAATTCCGCCAATAACGCTGCTGGGGAAAAGGAAACGTTTGATACACAACCGGAATGGGCGGACACGGAATTTTCTGGAGTTTTTATGTTGGTAGCGGAAATTGAAAGGCTGCTCATTTCAAATCCGGATGCAGCCAGGGAAAGGTATCTGGAAATTGAATACCAGTTGGAAGTTGAGGAACGTACACGCCTCAAAGTTCAATTGCTTTATCAACTGAATGAGTGGTCATCTGCAGAACTACTGGCGGAAGCGTTTTTGAGTGAACGACAGCAAAGTCCGCTTACGCCTATAATTTTTTATTATTTGAACAAGGCTCTCCAGTCTCAAAATAAAGCACTCAGTCAAAATCTGGTTTTGCGGGAACTTACCGCTAAAACTCTGGAACCAAACCTGCGCAGTGATTATTTGCATATGCTCAGTGATGAAGCGCTGCTTCAGGGTGATCTTTTCACCGCAATTCAATATCGACTTGATGAACTGAGTAATGTGGAAACCGCAAAAATGGCTGATCCGGAACAATTGCTCCGGTTACTGAAAGAAGTTCAGTTTGTTGAAGAACTACATAATATATCAATAAATTTTCCAAATTTAACCTGGCTGCAGGAGCAAATACCATCGCTGAAACTTAAACTGCTGGTCAAACAAAAACGTTACCGAGAAGTTCTGGAACTTGTGGATCAGCGACTCGACTTGGCCCGCGTAAGCGCCGACTTGGAGCAGATTGAATTACTTGAGCAAATGCAGAGCAACTTTACCACTGCCCTGAATCTAAATCCCCGACGAATAGGTGTAATTCTGCCTTTGAGCAGTTCCAGTGCAAAAGTAGCAGGATTGGCCCAGGAGACGCTGAACGGTTTGTGGCTGGCTCTGCGTGCCAATGAAAAAACTGCTCTGAACGAAAATATCAGCGATAATACAACTTCGCCAAAAAATGAAATAAGTGGTGATTTACTGTTGACTGATAATGTAATAACTAACCCTCAACTAAAGAAAACGGCAGGCCCGTGGGAACTTGTGGTCCGAGACTCACATTTGAATCCGGCGAAAACAAAAAGCGCCGTCCGTGAACTGGTGGAAAAAGAACGTGTGATTGCCGTCATCGGACCTCTTGCCCGGAAAACTTCGGAAGCGGCAGCGGAAGAAGCTGAGAGGTTGCGTGTACCGTTAATTTCCCTGTCACTCACAGCCGGTATCCCGGAATTGGGAGACTACATTTTTCGTAATAATCAAAGCTGGAAACAGGAGGTTCAGGAATTGCTGGATTATGCTGTGAGTGAACTTCAAGCGTGCCGCTTCCTGATTCTGTACGCAAAAACTAGAGAGGGTCGACAAAAGATGCGCCTTTTTTGGGATGCCACTGTGCTTAAAGGTTGTGAAGTAGTCGCGGTTGAAGGTTTTAAAAATGAAGGTCAAAAAAGCCTGGTGAATGAGTTTGATACCTTCACGGGTAAAATTCAGCGTATTAGCGCAAAAGAAAACAGTATTTTAAAGGAACTCAAAGAAAAGGAAGTTCCAATCCACAACTTTGACGCAGTGTTCGTTGCCGTAGGTTCCGGTGGGGTTAAAAATTTGAGACTCATTTTCCCTTATAGCGCAGTTTACAAAATGGAAAAAGCGGCTTTTCTGGGAGACAGTGGTTGGAATGATGCCGCGCTCCCGTTTGCTCCTGGACTCCGCGGGGTTAAAAAACCGGTTTTTGTGGACAGCTTCTTCCCGCAGGCTAAAACACCGGCCATGCAGCAGTTGTTGAGACTGCACGAAAGAATACTATATAGACATCAAAATTATGTGGGGCCAACCCCTTATACTGCTTATGCTTATGATACCTTGATGATCTTGATGAAGCTGCTTAAAGAAGAAAGAAACCAAAGTCACCGGGAACTGCGGAATGCGCTGGCAAATATGGATGTTTTTCAGGGTGTTACCGGTAATTTACGCTTTGATAAAAAAGGGGAAGTTCAGCGGGAAATGCAGCTTTTGACTCTGCGTAGAGGAAGAATTAAGCTGTTGAATGAATGATGTTTAAAGGCTGAATCTTTGCAAGCTGCAGATTCCACAGTCGGACCGGAGCTTGCTTATTTTACGAAGAGAGACTCCAGATCTTTAAACGGTACCTGTTCAGGCCGTACCTTTTGAAGAGGTTGAGTTACTTCTCCGGAGTTTTTAGCGATGTCTAAGAGTGAAGACTCAGGGTAAGTAGCATTTTGGCTACCCGCAGACATGCTGTCTTCAGTACTGTTCAAGCGTTTATCGGGTCGGATTTCCGCGTGGAAATTACGTTTGGACTGAGCTTTCATCTGGAAATTATGATCCTCAAGAGGCTCCTCAACGAGATCCGCTACTTGACGCAAACGGTAACTGTATTGACGGCTGACTTCAAAAAGCCGGCCACCCGGAATGCACTCAGGACTGTCCTGGAATGAACCAAAATCATCTACAATAACAGCGTGTTTTAGTGCTTCTGGACTTAAGTAAACTAAAACAGGTGATGTTTCAGCTTCTGTTATTTCCTCTTCCTGAGGTTCGAATTTAAACCATTTCATGTCTTCTCCAAAAAGCCTATACATGGAAAGTTTTGTATTTATAGACATATCTCTGCGAAAAATATGCCAACCAGCCTCTTATTTCTAAAACATTATGCGACTTAATTGCGTTAAAATGGACATCAAACTCGACACATGTTTTATACCACAATAAAGTTAATCAAAATAGTTGGATAGCTTAGAAAATCTATGTGCTCTAAAATTACGTGTTTAGCTCCTGATTTAAGTACTTCAAGAGAATATTAGTGACTGTTAGCAAAATAAAACAGTAATCCACTCCTTGGCTAAATCAGCAACCCTGAAATGGAAAATATATGCCGAGCGCTTGTTCAGGCACAGTCGGAATTTTGAGAGTTGGGAGGAAAATAAATGATATTAATTCGGTCGCTTTTGCAAAATAATTTGCGTCATTCAAAATAGCACGGATATACGTTTTTTGCGATGTCAGCAAATTAATTCCCAATCTTGCTGGCTTTCTTTATATTTGTATATTAAAATAAATGTCAATTATAGGAGATAATTATGGAGATTAAGTTAGCAAAAACGAGGCGTTAAAATGTGAACTCGTGCTGTTATTTCGTGAACGGCAGAAAATATTAATATATAGGAGATGATTATGGGGAATAAAGTAGGCAAAAACGAAGTATTAAAAGATGAACTTGAACAGTTATTCTGTGATCAAGAAGAAAATTTTGAGATAGCAGCCCAGAGTCTAAAAGTTTTGTCTCATCCTGCCCGTTTACGAATTTTGTGCGCGTTGCGGAGTGGTGAACAAACTGTGCAGAATTTGGAATATTTCACAGGCATCAGGCAAACAACACTTTCTCAACACTTGTCTTTACTGAAAAGCCGTGGAGTGTTGGTCTCACGTCGTGAGGCAACATATTCTTTTTATCGGATTTCCAATAAAAAAATAATCGAATTGTTTGACCTCATAAAATGGGAATGGTTGTTATAAAGAAGAATTACACAATACTGTGATAGCAAAATATATATGAATAATAACGACGAGTCATCATTCGTATTTCGGCAATTGTTTGATAAAGATACAGGAACTTTCACCTACCTGATGTTTGATTCTGACACTTTGGAGGGATTGATCATTGATCCGGTCAAGGAGCAGTTTGACCGAAGTTTGCAGTTCATCGAAGAACTTGGTATTGAGCTCAAGTATGCTATCGACACCCACGTCCACGCGGACCATATAACATCTTCCCGTATGTTGCGTGATGCGACCGGAGCAAAAAGCACTTTTGGAGAAAACTCCTCGGTACAGGGCGCGGATATTCGACTCAACGATGGAGATGAATTGGAATTTGGCCATTTTAAACTCAAGGCAATTTCAACCCCCGGACACACCGATGCCTGCACAAGTTTCTATACAGAAGGTAGGCTATTCACCGGAGATTCTTTGTTGATTCGCGGATGCGGCAGAACGGATTTCCAACAGGGTGATCCGGAGAAACTGTTTAATAGTATTACCCAGAAGTTATATGCGTATCCAGACAGTACTCTCGTCTATCCGGGACATGATTATCTTGGCCGAACCGCTTCTTGTATCAAAGAAGAAAAATCTTTTAACCCCAGAATCCACAGTGGACAAACGCTGGAAAAATTTGTCCAGATCATGAACAATCTTAATTTACCTAAACCCAAAAGAATTGATGAGGCTATTCCGCTGAATCTAAAATGCGGATTCTCACTAGAACTGGGTCATGTCAACGAAGATAATTTCACTATGCATGATCTGCATCAGTTGTTAGATAAACTTACCCCCACGGAGAGGGTTATTGATGTGAGAAAGCCCAATGAGTACGATCAGGGTCATGTGCCGGGAAGTTTGAATATTCCCATGGGAAATGAGCGGGAATTTATTGACGAAATTCGCGGTTATGACAGAGTTTTTTTACACTGTCATTCTGGACGCAGGGCGCAAACAGTATACACTATGCTCAGTATGCAGGGATTAGAAAATCTGGTTTGTATAAACAGTTCAGGTATGGCTGACTGGCATCAGGCTGCTTTTCCGGTGGAACAGTGAAGGTAGTTCAATGAAGCAGAACATATTGTTAAAATTCATTTTATCGTTAACAATCTTTTTGCTGCCGTCAATCCTGTGGGCCGGAACTCAAGCTGAGTTCAGCATGCCATGGTGGGGCTGGCCGACAATCTTGTTTTTCACAACTTTTTTAATCGGCGTTTTTGGTGTAATGGCGGGCATCGGTGGTGGAGTTTTATTCGTGCCCTTAGCCGCCAGTTTTTTTCCGTTTCACATTGATTTTGTCCGTGGTACCGGACTTTTCATTGCACTCGGAAGTTCTTTAGCGGCAGCTCCTCACCTGCTCGAAAAAAACCTGGCCAGTTTAAAACTCGCCATGCCTTCTGCTTTGGTTGCTTCTATCTTTGCGATTATCGGAGCCTTTCTTGGACTCTGGCTTTCTGCGTTAAATCCGGCTTATATTCAGGGCAGTTTAGGGGTTACGATTATCGGCATCGTCTTTATCATGCTCTTTGCGAAAAACTCGGAAAATCCGTCAGTTACTCACGGTAATTATTTAACACAACTCCTGCAGATAAACGGGATTTATACTGAAGAAACTACCGGGAAAGAAATTCGCTGGACTGTGCACAATACCACAAAGGGTATGTTGGGTTTTGTAATTGTGGGATTGTTGGCCGGCATTTTTGGTTTAGGAGCAGGCTGGGCGAATGTGGTAATTTTAAACCTCGTCATGGGTGCACCAGTGAAGGTCGCAGTCGCAACGAGCAGTTTTGCACTCTCCATTACAGACAGTACCGCAGCCTGGATTTACATGAACAAAGGTGCAGTTTTGCCGATACTTACTGTACCTTCAATGATAGGCATAATGCTGGGTGCAAACATTGGTTCAAAGCTGCTGCCGAAAGTTAAGCCTTCAGTGATACGTAACATGGTAATCGGTGTCCTCTTCTTTGCGGGTGTCCGTTCCTTAATGAAAGCATTTGGAATTTGAACTGAAACTGAGCTCTTTAATGGAAAATACTTCAGCCTTTGAAAACGCGTCCGAACAGCAATTATACGCAAAAATAGTTTACCATATGAACCATCTTGGTTTGTTTGCGCTTGTCGCGGGTTTTGCTTTGTATTTGACGGGAATGCTAACACCTCACGTACCGCTGGAAGATCTCCCTCAATACTGGTCTCTCCCTTTGGAGCAATATTTAGAAAAAACAGGTGCGCTTACTGGATGGCAGTGGATTTCAGAACTGGGCTACGGTGATGTGGCACCACTTTTAGGGGTTGCTGTTTTAGCTTCAATAACACTTGTTTGTTACCTGGTTTTGTTTTTTCAATTCCTGCAGAGAGGCATCAAACCTCTTGTTGTGATCACTGTGATCGAGTTGTTTTTTATGCTGCTCTCCGCCTCAAATCTGATTCAAATTTCCCACTAATTATACTCCTGCCAAAAAAACGATCGGCAAACATTTCAGTATTTTAATTTCCACTCTCATTTAAGCGGTTTTGATAGGCAGCAATCCAGGCATCCCGGTATTGAGGCAGCTTCTCAAGACGTTTTTCAAGACTGACATTTTCTGTTTGCGGACGCATCGTGAGATGTAAGGTGTAGCGCAGAATGTCCTGCGGCTTTTGAACGCAGTAAAGCAAAAACGGTAGAGCATCTGTGCCTTTTTCCTTATAAACAAGCCAGAGCAGCTTGACGATGTGGAAATGGTTTATTCCACGGGAACATTGCTGGTCAACAAATTCCAAAATTGACTTCAGGTAATTCTCAGTCCTGAAACCTTGTGGGAGAGTTGCTGATGCTGAAGACTGCTGATAATACTGCATAGTCAAAATGGAAGAGATAAAATAGCTCCAGGCTTTGCTAAATTCATCTAGAGGAACCAACTGCCGAGGTGTCTCATTGTCCCTGGTTTTCGGAAGTGATTGCTCACTGAGATCGAGCATCACGCCAAGCGTGCTTTGCAAGCCTTCAAGCGCGGGAGCTCGATATTTCAAAACCGGCAGCAGTTTTTTTAAGCGCTGACCATCCGCACTTTCTTTAAAAGAATCAGTCTTTTTTTCTTGAAGTGCAAGTGTCCATTCACTCAAACTGTGAAGAGCGGCATAAAGTTTTGAATAAATCGATTCAGCATAATTTTTTTCCAGCCGTTTTATTTCTTTTGACCACTCTTTAAGTGGAGTACCGGAGGGCAGCATTTTTATCAGGCTCAGCGGAAATCTTTGCCGGATACGCTTCAATTCCAGGTTTTGCGGCATATCCGGCACATAAAACTGAATGACTTTCTTATCCTTGCGAAGTTCCTGCATACAGGTTCTTATTTGAACGCCGACTCCTTCCATATCAGCGGTCTCTGGAGCTTGATTTAAAAGCTCATGCAGTTCCTCAATAAATCCCGAAAGCGCGGATATTTCTTCCAGTTTGTTTTTTACTGAGCGGATGTAATGGGTGAAGTGTTGCTGTTCGAAATTTTCATAAGCCCGCCGTTCATGTGGTAAAATGAAATGCAGTTGTTTATTGAGTTGCTGAATCCGTTCAATCATAGTCTGATTAAAATTTTCCGGATTAGTGCGGAAAGTCTGTTTGAATTCGCTAAAAATGGAATCCAGCGTGTGCTGTTCCTCGGTTGACAGAGACTGAGATTTCCACTTTTCCCGCCACTCCGAAATTAATTGTTTGCGGATTTTTACACCTTCTTTTTTCAGGTCAAGCAGATATGATTTTGCGACACTTTCACAAAAAGCCTGCAAACTTTTTGAGGGGAAGTTAAGCTCTTCAACCATGAACAGTATTTCCGGAACTGCGGCACTGCTTTGTTTTTGCCCGTTTACACTTTGCCGGTAAAATTCGAGCGGCATAATTTGCTCATTGAAGTAAATATTTCCGCATAGCTTTGAAAATATATTGCGTGTAATGTTTACGATTAGCTCCGCGCTGTCAAGTTTCTTAGGCAAAATAAGCGTCACCTCGTAAGAACGTGTAGTGTTGATGAATTTCAGACGTGATGCGGGAAGCGTGACATTTTTCGGTAGTGCTGAACCAATTTCGCTCTCGTATGTTTGCTGATCTAAAAAGCGTAGCAAATGAGCGGCGCGAGGGGGTTGCAGACCAAATTTTTCCGAAAAATCAAGGATGCCCGGTAGTTTTCCGTTCAAAAATTTTTTTGTATTTTCAGGAATTGATGTTGAAAATTCTATGCGGAAATATTTTGAAGGCGGGAGTTGTTCTTTCTGTTTGTCGTAATTTTGGAGCTGGGATTCTCCTATTGTGTGCAGTTTAGGATCAAAACGTTCCTCGAAAGATTTGTCGATGCTGTCAATAGATTTCATGAATAATTACCCGTTAAGGGTGTGGTTCACGAACAGTGATCAATGCTTGCGTACAGAAGCTATATCTTCGTTCCATTCTCTGAGTTGATGCGGACCTTCCAGTGAGTTTTTTAGGTTGATCAACTCCAAAAATTTTTTCTCTTCCAAATCTACATTGGGATACCTCCTTCTTAAATAACCCCAGAGGTTTAAATAGTTTTCTTCTATTTGCCAGTCATCACTCTTTGGCGTCTGTTCTGACTTAGAGCTATCAATAAAAGGGTAGAAAACCTTGCTCATGTCTTTTCTCGTAAACTCAGTTTAATAATTTTCCA